>Ga0114918_10000774_pt1 | contig 28211 bp, 37 predicted proteins | sample LantaG_FD_87015 | JGI IMG/M metagenome (GOLD analysis project Ga0114918, IMG submission 87015) | Deep subsurface microbial communities from Baltic Sea to uncover new lineages of life (NeLLi) - Landsort_02402 metaG | ecosystem: Environmental > Aquatic > Marine > Oceanic > Sediment | place...
CATGCCACTAACGCTACCAACCTTGCGGATATTTTAGAAAGGGTGTTGGATAAAGGTATAGTTATCGCCGGTGATATTAAGATTTCAATTGCTGATGTTGACTTGCTTAATATTAAGATCCGCTTGTTAATTGCCTCAGTGGATAAAGCTATGGAGATGGGAATAAACTGGTGGCAGCAGGACCCTTACCTTTCTTCAGAAGCAAAAGATTCTTATATTTCCTCAGATGCAAAAGAGGCAAGGTTAGAGAAAGAAAATAAAATCTTGAAGAACAGATTAGAGCGGCTAAAGGCGGAGGTAAAATAATTAGAGGATGAAGATGGAAACCATGCATAGCGTAAAGAAACGCTCTATGCCCATCAAAACTTCAGACGGAATCAGAACAATGTGTAGTGCCCGCACTGCAGCAGGCCAAAAGACGACATCAGACTTAAACGGAACGAGAGCACATTGAAGAAACGCAGGCTCAGGAAAGAAAACATAGCATTGCGCAGGCAAATCCGCCAGAAAGAAAGTTTGCTTGAAATGGAGACAAAATAGAATGCCAACACCGGATGAGAGTAAAGTCCTTAAGATAATTGATGCTGAAGGTGGCGAATCCACTGTTGGAAAGATTGCTAAGGAAATGCGTCTGCAGCGGAGTTATGTCAGAGTAATCCTCCGGTCTATGGGTGAAAGCGATATTATAGATGTTTTTAGAAACGGGAAAGTCAGAATTGCAAGCAAAGGTTGTGTAGTAATGGGTAAGCAGCCTCCGCGACAGGACGGCCTAAAGAGATATTTGGAAGACCGGGCCAAATGGAAGACTTTCTAAATATGATCTCGGAGTGAGCAATGACCAGCATGGAACAGGAAACCTTGGATGTTATTGCCAAGAACGAAGACGGGCTCCATTACTATTTAATAGCCCAGGAATTAAGGATAAGCGATCATTATGCTTATGTGATTTGTAAAGGCTTGGAGAGAAACGGTTACGTTGATTTTGATACCTTCAGAGGAATATGCAGTCTGGCAGAACAAGGTAAAGAGGTAATAGAAGAAAAGTGGCTTTTTGACCTGAAAAGACAAAAGGAAAATATTCGCAAGAGCAAAGAAGAGAATAAGAAAAGAATCCTGAAGAATGTTGAAACCGTAAATTATTAGATTAGCTATGAGCATAACGGCTACCGAATTGGAGGTATTGAAGATTATAAAGCGGAAAAGCGATTTGATATCTATGAAGGAATTAAGCAGCAAAGCGGGTTTTGAAATCGGCTATACATATATGTTGTGCAGGTCCTTGGAAAAGCAAGACTGCATTGGGTTTTTTACGCGTTCATCCTGCAGGATAACTGCAAAAGGTAAAAGCATGGTAAGCTAAGAAAAGGAGATTCATCAATGGCCAAAGAGGAAAAGAAAAAAGATGAAGAAAACGAAGGTTTAAATATTGATTTTGGCGTAGGGAAATTGAGCCTGGGCCTGGGAGGGCTATTAGATGGTATTGGAAATCTGGTTGATATGGCTGCTAAGTTAAAAGAGGCAGGTGGCGAAATTAACAAAGAAGGCGAAATTGACTTTAGTCACCTTAAAAAAGGTATGAAGGGTGTATTTGGGGTTTCGGTGAAGACCGCGGTGGGAGGCAAGCCCATAGTTGAGTCATTCGGAAATGTGAAAAGGACCCCCAAAGGCCCCACAGTCGAAGAAGAAAGAGAGCCTATTACGGATGTCTTTGACGAAGAAGGAGAGATTCGAATCTATGCTGAAATGCCGGGAGTCAACGAAAGTGATATAAAGTTGGATTTGAAAGAAGATATATTGGATATTTCAGCGCAGAGCGGAGACAGGAAGTATCACAAAGAAATCCTGCTCCCGACAAAGGTAAAAGCCGAAACAATGAGCTCTTCTTACAACAACGGCATCTTAGAGGTTAAGGTCAAGAAGTGAATGGGATTAAAAGGGCTGAAAGAAACTTCACTGAAGTTGATTCTATTTGGTGGAAAGGGCGGTGTAGGCAAGACAACATGTGCGTGTGCCACGGCCCTATATTTGGCTAAGGACTTCAAGACGTTGGTTTTTTCAACGGACCCGGCACATTCGCTTGGCGATAGCTTGGGGCAGAAAATCAGCGACCAGACAAAAGAGGTGAAGGGAATAAAAAATTTAAGTGCCCTTGAAGTAAACGCAGAAAAGGCTTTAGCAAAATTCAAATTGGAGCACGAAGACGAAATAAAAAGAATCGTATATACCGGAACCAATTTAGACAGCGAGGACGTTGACTCTGTCTTTGCTTTGCCGATCCCAGGTATGGACGAAGTAATGGGTTTTAAGACGATGGTTGATCTGGTAGATGAAGCAAATTTTGATAAATATGTGGTGGATACCGCGCCTACCGGCCATGCTCTGAGGCTATTAACTTCGCCCCGGTTATTAGACGACTGGGTGAAGGTGATGGCAAAGATGAGGTGGAAGTACAGGTATGTGGTCGAAATGTTTGCCGGCAAGTATGACCCTGACAAAGGCGATGATTTTCTGTTAGCTATGAAAAAGACTGTAAGAAGGATAGAAGATTTGCTTCGGGACCAAAGTCGAAGCGAGTTCATAGCAGTTACAATCCCGGAGGATATGGCAATTTCGGAAACTGAGAGATTGATAAGCCGCTTGGGCAAATACGGAATAATGGTAAGGCAGTTGGCAATAAATAATGTCTTGGGACCAAATGACTGTGAGTTCTGCAGAGAAAAAAGAAAAGAGCAACAGAAGTATATAAATCAAATAGCCAAGAAATTTAGCCATTTAAAAACGACAATTATCCCGTCGCAGCCTCGAGAAGTAAAAGGGCTAAAGGCATTGGAGAATTTCGAGGGGCATCTGTTTAATTAGCAATGAAAGGCACCAGTATTATGACATTGAAGGTAAAGGAAGCTCTGCCAAAAGACGTGGGCAGGGCTATTGCCAGGATAGACCCAGAAGATATGAAGAGCTTGGAAATTGAAGTGGGCCAAATAATAGAGGTAGAAGGCAAAAGGAAAACTGCCGCCAAGGTTATGCCTTGTTATGCCGGAGATAGAGGGAAAAAGATCGTTCAGATAGACGGGATCACAAGAGAAAACGCCAAAATAGGGCTTGATGAAAAAGTAAAGGTTCAAAAAGTAGAAAATAAACCTGCCAGGAAAATCACACTTTCTCCTTTAACTGTAACAGGGGGCCTTCAGAAGGATAAAGATGCGAAGTACATCGGCTCTCTTATAGAGGGCCTTCCTTTGACCTCCGGAGATAAAGTAAGGGCAAGATTATTTGGCACTAAAACCTGTGATTTTATAGTGGAAGACACAATGCCGGATGGTGTGGTATCGGTCAGTTCTACAACCCTGATAAGGGTAAAATCAAAGGAAGGCAAAATTGAAAAAGCTAAAATATCCTATGAAGATATTGGCGGGCTTAGTACCCAGGTCCAAAGAATCAGAGAGATGATTGAGCTGCCTTTGAAGTATCCCGAGGTTTTTGACAGGCTTGGCATTGAGGCACCTAAAGGCGTCCTTGTGTACGGTCCGCCAGGAACAGGAAAAACATTGACCGCCCGTGCCGTGGCGAATGAAACCGATGCCTATTTTACCAGCATAACCGGCCCCGAGATTATGGGTAAATTCTACGGAGAGTCTGAGGCACGATTGCGAAGTATCTTTGAGGATGCCGAGCGACACGCACCAGCCATAATCTTTATCGATGAGATAGATGCAATAGCACCCAAACGCGAAGATATGGGCGCCGAAAAACAGGTTGAGAGGCGCGTCGTGTCTCAGCTTCTTGCCCTGCTGGATGGATTAGAATCCCGGGGATATGTTATAGTTATCGGGGCAACAAATATTCCCAATACTATAGACCCGGCATTGAGAAGGCCCGGCCGGTTTGATAGAGAGATATCTATTCCCATACCTGATAAAAACGGACGATTAGAGATTTTGGAGATTCATACAAGAGGCATGCCTTTGGCTAAAGATGTCAGTTTGAAAAAATTAGCTGAAATTACCCATGGATTTGTAGGCGCGGATTTAGAAGCATTGGCCAGAGAAGCAGCTATGTCGGCCTTAAGAAAGATCTTACCAAAAATTGATTTTGAAATAGCTGATATTCCTTATGAAACCTTACTTGAATTAGACGTAACAATGGATAACTTTTTCGAGGCAATGAAGGAGATTGAGCCATCTGCCATTAGAGAAGTATTTGTTGAAGTGCCAGATGTAAAGTGGAGCGACGTAGGTGGTCTTGAGAATATTAAGCAGGAACTCGAAGAGGCGATAGAATGGCCGCTGAAATATCCGGATGTTTTTAGAAAGGCCAACACCAATCCTCCTAAGGGGATTTTACTCTATGGCAAACCTGGAACGGGCAAGACACTTATAGCCAAGGCGGTGGCTAATGAAAGCGGGGTCAATTTTATCTCAATCAAAGGCCCGCAGCTTATCAGCCGGTACGTAGGAGAGTCAGAACGAGGTGTCAGGGAAACATTTAGAAAGGCAAAGCATGCTGCCCCAACAATACTGTTCCTGGATGAGATAGACAGCCTTGTACCCAGAAGGGGCTCGAGCTCTACGGACGCCCATGTAACCGAGAGGGTGATAAGTCAGTTTTTGACCGAAATGGATGGGATTGAGGAGCTCAAGGGAGTAGTGGTCTTGGCTGCAACTAACAGATTGGATTTAGTTGATCCTGCCATTTTAAGGAGTGGTAGATTTGACCTTCTGTTTGAGTTGCCTGTGCCCGATGAGAAAACCAGGGAAGAGATATTCAGGATACATACCAAGAACAAGCCGCTCAGCAAGGATGTTGATTTTAAAAAATTGGTCAAAGAGACCGAAGGCAGGGTCGGCTCCGATATTGAGTTTGTCTGCCGAAAGGCGTCTATGTTTGCGATTAGGGAGTTCATCAATCACAGAAAAACGTCCAGAGACAAGAAGATGGATTTCAAAATTTCAAGGCAGCATTTTGACGAATCTATCAAAATGCTAAAAGAACAGAACAGCAGGTAAGAAATAGAGGAAATCTAAAATGCCGGGCATTATTGAGAAAATCAAGAATCTGTTTAAGTGCAAAGCTGAGAAAAAAGCCCAATCTGAGCCACAACAACAAGAGCAAAAGAGTAAAGAGAAGGCTGAAGAACAGACTTGCTCCTCGGAGCAAGCTGGCTCAGGGTAGGCAAGCTGTGGATTGATCTTGCTTTTCTTAATTTTTTGCCCGACAGACTGTGGTTCTTAGGGAAGGGACCGCAGACCCTTCTCGCAAAATGAAAGAGCTTGTTATGAGCAAAGCAGCCAAATATATTTACGGGGTCATAAACTCTAATGCAGAAGAGTTTTTTGATTTGGGCGAAATTGTGGCCTTCGAAGATATCTGCCCTCTCAGAAGCCCCACAGAAGTTGTTAGTGGCAGCAGAACGTCCAACGGTGCTTATACCATTTCCTTTCAGGACATATCCGCAGTAGTAAGTGATTCAGAAAGAGTCGATTACAGCCACATGCCTAAAGATACTTTAGCCAGGCTGCTCGTCAACCATCAGCGGGTAATTGAAAAGGTGATGACAAAGCATACGATTATCCCTATGAGGCTGAGGACATTTGCTGACAGTGATGAAGAAGTCAGGCAGATTCTAACTAAAGGATACAGAACAATCAAAGACATATTTGGGAGGGTAATAGACTGCATAGAGATCGACGTTGTTGCAACATTGAATGACTTTAATTCCTTTCTGCAGGAGGTTTCAGAAGAGGAGGAAATAAAACAACTTAAGCAATCGCTTTTAAGCAAAAAAGACGGTGTTACTGTAGACGATCAGATGAGAGTAGGTGTGTTGGTGAAGAAGTATTCAGAGAAGAAAAAGGCCCAATATGCTGACCAGATAGAAACAGCCTTAGGTGAAATTGCTCAAAATCTTAAGACCCACGACCTTATGGATGACAGGATGGTTCTTAACACAGCATTTCTTATGGACGCAAGCAAGAATAAAGATTTTGAGCAGAAGCTGGACCAGATAAATAATAGATTTGAGGAGAAACTAAACTTCAGATGCGTAGGCCCACTTCCTCCATACAGTTTTTATACCCTTGAGGTTAAAAAAGCACAATTTGAAGAAGTAAATTGGGCAAAGAAAAAATTGGGTCTTGAAAATGATCTTATAACCGCTGGAGAAATCAAGAAAGCCCACCGCAGGTTAGCATTAACTTGCCACCCTGATAAGAACCCTAACACACCCGGCATAGAAAAAAAGTTTGATGATATGACCAGGGCCTACAAGATACTTCTCGACTTTTACCGAGCTACTAACCACACTGGACAGGACGAGGGCTGCTATCTCAATGAACAAGCTTTTGAAGAGAACGGGATGTTGGTTACCACAATGGCCTGATATGGAGAAAGAAGGAAAGTATATTTACTGTATTATCGGGACAAAACAAGAGAGAAACTTCGGCCCTATGGGTATTGGGGCAAGAGGTGATGAGGTTTTGACTATCGGTTATGACGACCTGAGTATGGTGGTAAGCAACCATCCTTTGGCCAGACTTGCTGCAAACAGGGAGAATATGCTGGCCCATCAGAAGGTAATAGAGGAGGTAATGAAGGAATTTGATAGTGTACTTCCCGTCCGATTCGGCACTATTGCCTCCAGTGCCGATGAGATAAGGAATCTGCTGGATAGAAGATACAGAGAATTCAAAAGCGCCCTAATAGATATGGACCACAAAGTAGAGTTGGGCATTAAGGGCATCTGGAAAAATATGGATGTTATTTTTAACGAGATTGTGGAAGAAAACGAAACAATAAAAAACCTAAAAAACGCTGTAGAAGAAAAAGATAGCCGCAATGCTCAGGCTAAAATGGAGGTTGGCCGCTTAGTGAAACAGGCATTGGATAAAAAGAAAGAGAAACAGGCGGAAGAAATTGTAGATAGGCTAAGACGGACATCTTATGAACACAAACTCAATAAGACTATTGGCGATGAGATGTTTATGAATGCCGCCTTTTTGGTAAACAAAGGGAGAGAAAAAGAATTTGACAATATTGTGGATGATTTAAGTGATGAGTATGAAAACAAAATCAAGTTTATGTATGCTGGACCCTTACCGGTATTTAACTTTGTCAATATTGTCATTTATCCAGAAGAATGGGAAAAATAGCGATGGATGTAGCGACAAAGGAAGGTAAGTACATATATTGTGTAATAGAGTCAAGTCAGCCCTGCTCATTTGGGCCACTGGGCATTGGGGGCCGGGGTGATGAATTGCATACGATTTGTTTCGACGGTATCGCCGCTGTAGTTAGCAATTCACCGATTAAGAAATATCGTGCTTCAAGGGAAAATATGCTCGCCCATGAGAAAGCAATTGAGGAGGTGATGAAGGAGCATGCCGTCTTGCCGGTTCGCTTTGGCACAATCGCTGAGGATGAAGGAGATGAGGGGAAGGTGAAAAGGATTTTAGAAAAGGAACATGATAAATTCGAAGATTTGTTAAACAAGATGAAAGGCAAAAAAGAACTGAATCTAAAAGCGATGTTTCACGAGGATGTTATCTATAGGGACATCGTGCAAAAGTATGAAGATATAAGGTCATTAAAAGAAAAAGCTGCAGCCAATCCTTCTACAAGGACAAATTTTCAACTTATGCAAATAGGAGAGATGGTGGAGCAGGCCTTAAACAGAGAAAAGGAAAAACATAAAGACGAGATACTGGGTACCTTGCGGCCTTTGGCGGAAGAGGTGAAGACCAACGACACCTATGGCGAGCTAATGATTGTCAATGCAGCCTTTTTGGTGGAGAAAGAAAGGGAACCAGAATTTGACTGGGAGGTTGAGGGACTTGCGGACAAATATGGCGAAAAAATAAGATTTAGGTATGTGGGAACACTGCCGCCTTTTAATTTTGTTAATCTCGTAATTGATACAGAAAACTATTAAAGATGTTCTTACTTGATGATATTTTGCTGGCGCCCTTAAAAGGTGTTATATGGCTGGGCAAAAAGGTTAACGAGGTAGGCGAAAAGAAACTGTACGACGAGGGGGGAATAAAAGAAGAGCTTATGGCATTGCAATTACGGTTCGAGTTGGATGAGATAAGTGAGCAGGAATATGACAAACAGGAGAAAGAGCTCCTGGCGAGATTGGATGCTGTTACAAAAGAAAAGGAGATATGAAAATGGCTGATTTAGAAGGAACCAGAGAAGCGGTTATTGAGTTTTTGAAGAAAATCCTCAATGTGAAAGATGTAAAGGTAATTGGGGCGACGAAAGTCGATGACGGTTGGGAGATGGAAGCTGAAGTCTATGAAGAGAGTTCTTTTATAAAATCCCTCGGCCTTCCCACAAGAGTGCAGGATAGAAATATCTATACAGTGAAGCTGACTGATAGCCTGGAAGTCGAATCTTACGAGCGTCAGGGGCATCCGGTGTTAACTGACTGATGTGTTATAAGAGACATGCAGACAGCAGAAAACCAGCTCGTTTACCTATACTGTGTTACGGAAAAAATGCCTAAGCTGGAAGACCTGGGGCGTTTGGCGGACAACCTCTATCTTGTCTACCACAACGGTCTCTATGCGGTAGCTGCTAAGGTCGAACAAAGCGAATTTGGCAAGGAGGGGCTGAAAAAAAATCTGGCTGATTTTGAATGGGTTAAGGCCGCCGCCCGTACGCATGAAAGGATAATAGAGCAGGTTATAGCTGATAGCGACCTAATCCCCTTCAAGTTTGGAACCTTGTTCAATACAGACAATAGTCTGAAGGCGATGCTTAAAGAATATGGTGAGGAATTTAAGGCCATTCTGAAGAGATTAGAAAACAAGCAAGAGTGGGGAGTCAAGATTTATTATGACCCACAGAAGCTAAAAGAGAGCTTCACCAATAACAGCGCAGAACTTTCGGACATCGAGAACGAGATCAGTTGCTCTTCTGTTGGGAGAGCCTATTTTCTTAAGAAGAAAAGAGACGAACTGATCAAAGATGCGTTAAACAAGATGATCAATGAATGTGGTCAGGAAACTTTCGAACTATTGAAAGAATTGAGCTTCGAAGCGCGCATAAATAAGCTGCTGCCGAAAGAAGTAACGGAGAAAAAAGAGGATATGATTTTAAATTCAGCCTTTTTGATCGGCAATGACGAAGCGGACGATTTTACTAATATGGTGGACACTTTAAGAATGCACTACGAAAGTAAAGGATTCTTCTTCGATTGTACCGGTCCCTGGCCGCCATATAACTTCTGCGGGCTTTTAAAGGAAAAAGTGCAAAGTGGATAGCGCCATAACAAAGTCAAAAGATGTAACCCTCTTAGAAATCTTGGACAGGGTTTTGGATAAGGGTGTGGTTGTATCCGGAGATATGGTTATTTCCGTGGCCGATGTGGACCTTATATATTTAGGATTGAAAGTTTTGCTCAGCTCAGTGGAAACTATGGAGAAATTAAGAGGTTCGCCATTTGTTGGACCAACGCAGGAGCCAACATAGCAATGAAAATCTATATCTATGGCATAATAGATTCCGGTGACCAAATAGCTGAATCAATTTATGGAATGAGAGGAGCTACTGTCTACAACATCCCTTATTGTGACATTGGGGCGGTCGTTAGTGAGATCAGTCGGCCAGTCCCGGGTGCAACCAAAGACGCTGTTTTGGAACATGAGGCAGTTGTGGAAAGTTTGATGGAGAGTTTTACCGTTCTGCCAGTTAGGTTTTTGACCATTGTCGATGGGAGAAATGATGTCCTTTCATTGCTGCAGGGCTCTTTTAAGGATTTTAAAGACAATCTGGAGAGGCTCCGGAATAAACTGGAGTTTGGAATAAAGGTTATCTGGCCTGCAGATAGGATAAGAGAAAACATCATCAAGGCCCTTCAAAAAAGCGAGCAGAATATACCTGCATCAGATGACTCGCCCAAGAGGAAATTTATAAAGGAAAAATTTGAAAAATATAAGATAGACAAAGAGTTCGAAGAAAAGGCCGGCAGATTTATCAATGCCATGGACATATTTTTCAGTAAGTTCGCTGCGGAAAAGAAACTTGAAAAATTAAAGACCAACAACTTACTTTTAGCCGCGGTCTATCTGGTTGAGAAACACAGACAGAATGGTTTCAAGGAGGCTTTTGAGCACGTAAGAAGTGCCCACCCTTGCCTTAAATACTTACTCAGTGGTCCCTGGCCTCCGTATAATTTTGTTGTTTTGCCGAAAAAACCCGGCCTGCTCAAAGACCCCAGACAAGCAGCTGCCTCCGACGAAATAATCGAATGTCAAGGCTTGGTAGGAGTTGATAATAGATGATAACAAATGGAATAGTCGAAACAGATTCACCGGAAGAATTCATCGAAGAAATAGAAAAATCGCAGGATACTCTCCCTAGAAAAATTGATGCCAACCCCCAAAATGTGGAGAAAGGATTGGCAAAGCTCGTGCTCACCCTCATAGAGCTGATAAGAAAGCTATTGGAAAAACAGGCTATGAGAAGAGTGGAAGCGGGCTCTCTATCCGAGGACGAAATAGAAAGGGTGGGTGAAACTTTGATGAAGTTAGAAAATAAAATGAAAGAGCTAAAAGAGATATTCGGCCTTAAAGACGAAGAGCTGAACCTGAATTTAGGGCCTTTAGGAGATTTGATGTAGGAGAAACAATGTCTAAAGAAAATGCTAAGATAAATTGTTCAACATTTCAAAAGCAAGAGCCGGCGATCGAAGATATCACTGTTAAGATTAATGATGCCAAAGATGTCTTAGAAAAGGCAGAATTTGCTAGGAAGTTACAGGAAGAAGTAGACGTGCTTCTTTCTTGTCCGGATTATAATGAGAAAAGTACGGATTGTAATAATTGCCGTCTCATTGCGAACGTACGCACAAAAACAGCAGGTTTGATCATAAAGGCCGAAAAATTGGCATAATCAAAGAAGCAAGGAATAGACAATGGCAGAACAAAAAATGGTCCATGCTATTGAAGCCACCAATCTTGCTGATATCCTGGAAAGGGTATTGGATAAAGGCATTGTAATTGCCGGAGATATTAAGATTCAACTTGCTGATATTGACCTTCTGAACATCAAAATAAGGCTCTTGGTTGCCTCTGTGGACAAAGCTATGGAGATGGGAATAAATTGGTGGCAGCAGGATTCTTACTTGTCTTCAAAGCCAAAGAAGACAGATATTGAAAAAGAAAACAGAGAACTTAGGAAAATAATAGAGCGTAATGAAGAGATCAAGAAGAGATTAGAACGTGCCGAAACGAAGGTGTAAGGTGACGGTCTATGAGAACCCTGATTTATGTCCCTGTTATCCATACAAGTGCTGACCTTGGTTCCATGGCGAAAGAGGTAACCAAAAGAGGCATTAGAAGTCTGGGAGAAGAAATTTGGGAAAAGCACAGAGAAACAGTTGAAGGTTTCTGGGATGTTATATCACGTTATTTTGATTTCGCAGACGTCAAAGGAATGAAAATATACCAGGATGGAATGGTTGCCGATGGCGAAGTGGGCGAGAGGATAGTTGAAGAAACAGCTAAAGCCGGGAGTAAGAATTACCAGTTAGTATCAAGGCTTCTTGAAAGAGGAGCTCTTTTAGTTAAAACAGAGGATTTTAAGCTGGTTAAGGAAGAGTACGATAGATTACTTGCCATAACACAAGCCAAATCAATCGTTTGGAAAATAATAGCATATATAAAGTATAGATTGCTAAAAACTATCCTCTTGAACAAAAGAGACACTTTTATTGCCAACAGAATAGACCAAACTCTGAAGCCCAACGAGAAGGCAATTTTGTTTATTGGGGCCTTTCACAAGATCGAAAAGAGGCTCCCCAAAAGCATTCAAATCAGAGAATTAAAGGACCCAGAAAAGGTAAGAAAATATCAAAGGTTACTGCCTTTCTATAACAAGTATAGAAACCAATTTGAAAATTTGGGCGCATACGTTGTTTCAGAAGTAACTTAGAAACTGGTGCAACCTGCCGCTCTTTTGCATGCCAACTGTAATGAGAAGATCGCCCAAGGATCGCAAATCTTCATAAGCTTTTCTGCCTACACTGCTAAATACCGCACAACGATGCCTCCTTGCTGTTCCAAGAAATAAATTCCTTTTTTGGCCCGCAAGATGGAAAATATGGCGCTGGTAAGGGAGTAGGAAAGCTTTTGACTGACTTATCAATATTACAATCAATCATAAGCTACAACCAAGCTACAACCTTTTAACAGAATATCCGTTAATTTTTCTGCAAACAGGCATTTTATAAGTGATTGCAAAATATAAGGTTATAAAAAATAATATTTTAGTGAACGTTTTATATATCCTATTTTTTTCAAAATTTTCTAAAAAAGTTAAATCTTTTACTAAAAATGCAGTGTACTTTTCGTTCTTTACAGTGAAAGTACTTCCTCTTGGAGACCTTTTGGAGACAGAGCAACGAGGCAAAAAGTAAAGGCATGGCCGATGGATTATGAGTTCTATTCATGCACATTGACGTAAAACTGATTCCCTGTAGACCGATATTTAAGCTCTTTGATGAAACCATATAAAACGGGTACCACAAGCATAGTAAGAATCTCAATGGTCATACCGCCAAAAACCGGGATTGCCATAGGAACCATGATATCAGAGCCTCTACCAGTCGAGGTCAGGACGGGAATAAGAGCAAGAATAGTTGTAGCCGTTGTCATTAGGCACGGCCGAACTCTACGAGTCCCGGCTCTTATTATCTTTTCACGAATATCAACTATGTTATCTGGTTTTGAGCCCTTGAAGGTTTGCTCAAGATAGGTGCACATAACTACCCCATCATCTGAAGCTATTCCAAACAGAGCGAGAAAACCCACCCATATAGCAACACTTAAATTAATGGGATGCATCTGGAATAGCTGCCTTAAGTTAACACCGAAAATGCCAAAATCAAAGAACCATGGCTGAGCATAACACCATATCATCAAGAAGCCGCCTGCCCAGGCTACAATTATCCCAGAGAATACCAGCAGGCTGGTAATTGTGGATTTAAACTGGAAATACAAAATCATAAAAATTACAAATAATGCCAGCGGGATCACAACTATAAGTGTCTTTTGGGCACGGACCTGACTTTCATATGTTCCTGCGAAGCTGTAATTGACTCCTTCAGGTATAACTAATTGGCCAGCTTCGATCTTTTCTTTAAGAAATTTGTCGCATTGTTCAACAACATCAACTTCTGCAAAGCCTGGTTTTTTGTCAAATAAAACATACCCAACAAGAAAAGTATCCTCACTCTTGATTGCCTGTGGGCCTCGAATATAACGAATTTCAGCTAACTGAATTAGCGGTATCTGTGCACCATTAACCGCAGGGACAAGAATTTTGCCAAGAGTTTCGATTTGGTCTCTTAGCTCCCTAGCATACCTTACGCGGACAGGGTAACGTTCTCTGCCTTCAACGGTTGTTGTGATACGCCTACCTCCAATGGCAACCTCTATTATATCTTGTACTTTGCGGATGCTGATACCATATCTTGCTATAGCATCGCGGTCTATGTCGATCTCCAGATAAGGCTTGCCAACAATTCTATCCGCTATAACAACAGAGGGCTCTACGGAAGGGACTTCTTTGAGAAGACGCTCGAATTCCAGTCCAACCTTTTCTATTGTGTCCAAATCGGGCCCTTTGATTTTTATTCCCATGGGTGCTCTCATACCGCTTTGCAGCATCACAATGCGGGCGGCTATAGGTTGTAATTTGGGTGCACTTGTGGTGCCGGGAATCTGACCTGCTTTTACTATTTCATCCCATATATCGTCTGGGCTATTTATATGCTCCCTCCATTGTCTATACGGCCTGCCGTGTTTGTCGGGGACAATATCGCCTTTTTCGTTGCGAACAAATTCTTTTTTCTTTTTGTCATATTCGAAGCGTAATTTTCGACCATCTTTATCTAACAGGTATTGCGGTTTATAGTTAATCACCGTTTCAACCATTGATATCGGTGCGGGGTCAAGGGGGGTTTGGGCCCGGCCGATTTTGCCTACCACCAATTCAACTTCTGGTATTGATTGGAATGCGGCATCCTGCTTTTGTAAGACATCAAGTGCTTCGCCAATTGAAGCGTGCGGCATTGTCGTAGGCATATATAGAAATGAGCCTTCATCGAGGGGAGGCATAAATTCCTTCCCGAGTCCAGCCCAGATAAAACATCCAGCTATAACGATTGCTGTTGGGATAGACAGAAAAGCTGCTTTGTGCTCAAGGCACCAGCTTAGAATCTTAGGATAGAATTTCTGGAAAATCCTGAAGAACCATAGCAACCCACCAATCAAAATTGCTACGAAAATTAAATTCAACAACATCCCTTTAGCAGGTCCCAAGGGCAACCAGTGGCTGGTAAGTATGATGCCAACAAGAATGATAGCTAATATGTTGATCAATAAAGGCCTGCTCTCATTTGTTTTCTGGGAACGGTGTTTTCCTGAGAGTTGGTAGATCCCAATAGCGATAACAATTACTCCGAGCCACCAGGTCGAAATAATCCATGCGATAACACCAATAATAATCAGTGCTATACCGAGAATAAGGCGTGCTATTTTGTTCAGGTTGAATTTTCGTGTAAACAGAATATGTGCGGCCGGTGGTATTATCGTTATTGCAACTATTACCGAGGCGATTAGTGCGAAGGTTTTTGTAAATGCCAGAGGCTTAAAGAGCTTTCCCTCCGGGCCGGTCATTGTAAAGACCGGCAGGAAGCCCACAACTGTTGTCGCAACTGCTGTCAGGACGGCACCGGCTACCTCACTTGAGGCACGATGGATTACTTCAAGTTTGTTTTCATTTTCGCCTGCTTCTTTGAGGTGTCTTATTATATTCTCGCAAATAACGATTCCCATATCGACGATAGTGCCGATTGCAATTGCAATGCCTGATAAAGCCACGATGTTTGCATCGACCTTAAATAATTTCATTGCGATAAAACACATCAGCACAGCCAATGGAAGCGTAGCACTTATCAACACTGAGCTTCTCAGGTGCATAACCAGGACAATTATCACGATAATGGTAACAAGTATTTCTTGTGTTAAAGCGGTTTCCAGGGTGCCGAGGGTTTCGTAGATAAGTCCAGTTCTGTCATAAAAGGGGATAATTTTGACCTGTGAAACCGTCCCGTCGGACAGGGTTTTCTGTGGCAGTCCCGGCGTGAGTTCCTTTATTTTTTCTTTTACATTTTTTATGGCCTGAAGCGGATTGTAACCATAGCGTACAACAACTACTCCACCGGCAGCTTCAGCGCCGCCTTTATCAAGGACGCCTCGCCTTAATGCCGGCCCAAAAGAAATGTTGGCTACATCCTTGATATATACAGGGACATTATCCGAGACTTTGATTACGGTTTTCTCAATGTCAGATAATTCCTTTATAAAGCCAAGACCTCGAATGACATATTCGACTTTATTAATCTCGATGGTGCGAGCACCCACGTCAACGTTTGAAGCTTTTACGGCATTGAAGATTTCATCAAGTCCAACGCCAAACGCACGCATTGCATCGGGATCAACATCTATCTGGTACTCTTTTACGTGGCCTCCAACCGAAGCAACTTCACTTATGCCTTCTGCACCCATTAAGGCATAACGAACGTACCAATCCTGTATACTTCTTAGTTCATCTAAATCCCAGCCGCCGGTAGGATTGCCATCTTTATCTCTACCTTCAAGGGTGTACCAGAAAACCTGTCCCAAAGCTGTGGCATCAGGCCCTAAAGCAGGTTGCAAGCCTTGCGGTAGAGTTCCAGCGGGTAGAGAATTCAGCTTTTCAAGAACCCTGCTGCGAGACCAGTAAAAATCAATATCTTCATTGAAAATCACATATATGCTTGAAAAACCCAAAAAGGAGTAGCTGCGAATGGTCTTAACACCGGGAACACCAAGCAAGGTAGACGTTAAGGGATATGTTATCTGATCTTCTACATCCTGAGGGCTTCTGCCCGGCCATTCGGTAAAGACTATTTGCTGGTTTTCACCTATATCCGGTATCGCATCGACCGGTACTGCCTGCCTTGGCAAAAAATCGAGCTTCCAGTCAAAGGGGGCTACCAATACTCCCCAACCAATTAAAACCAACAGGACAAGTGAAACTACCAGCTTGTTTTCAAGGCAAAAACGTATCACCTTGTCTAACATAGACTTGGTCTGTTTAATATTTTCATCCATGTCAATATACTTTTTTTATTAACGTTTTTGTTTTTCTAATTGCCGAACTGAGGTAGCTTCGGGATATACTTATCTGGCTCTTTTTCAAACATCTCTTTACATCCGGGGCAGCAGAAATAGACTTTCTTGCCTTTATATTTGGTGTAGAGTTCTTTGTTAATTGGAGCTTCCATCACGGGACATATTTTTTGTTCGATTACCTGAGAGACGATTTCCTTTGTCTCTGCCGATGCAGCAGGTTCTGATTTCTTCTTGCAGCCGGTAAATAAAAATACCCCAACCATAAAAAAGATTATCAGTGCCAAAGCTATCCCCAATTGTGCTTTCCTGCTTTTCATCTTAATCCCCTTTCAAAATGCATTTTTAGTTTCAATTTAATGGCTATGACCGTGATGACCTGCGGGGGCTTTTTCTCCTTCAGGACTCATCATACTTGGTTTGGCCTGTATCTGCATAGCAGAATCGATTTTGAAATTGCCTTTTGATACAACAACCTCGCCTTCGGCAAGTCCTTCTTTAACCAGATAGTAATCTCCTGCTCTTGGGCCAAGAACGACCTCTCTGCCTTCAAATGTAGGTTTTTCAGTATTTGGCTTTTGAACATATACAACGGCCCGTTTGCCGGTTATCAAGGCGGCGGTAGCTGGAATTACAAGCGGGGCCTGGTCTGGAAACTTTGCTTTGACATAGCCAAGTGATTCTATCGTCACCAAATCCATCTGGCATATATCGCATTTGCCAGTGTCGTCTTTTACAACAGAAGGGTGCATTGGACAAATCCACTTGCCAGCCATATCAGCAGCCATCACCTTTCCCCCCGAGGCGATCTTTGAACGAACAATGGCTCTGACAAACATATCGGGTTTTAGCTTTCCTTCAGGGTTTGAAACGTTGAGACGCACTTTGATAGTTCTGGTTTTGGGGTTAACGGTCGGCGAGATAAAGCTTATCCGGCCCTTAAAAAGCTCCCCGGGATAAGACTCGATAGTGAATTCAACTTCTTGTCCATAGCGAATCCACATCATATCCGATTCATAGGCATCTAATTGAACCCAGAGTTGGGAAAGGTCTGCAATTGTATATACTTTGGTACCTGTCTGAACATATGTTCCTTCGGTAACGTGTTTGTTGATTACGATGCCGCCGATTGGTGCGTAAATAGTAATATAGTCGGTGGGTTGACCTGTCTCTTCTATCTTTTCAATCTGTTTCTCTGTCAGCCCCAATAATCTTAGTTTTTCACTTGCAGCCTCAAGCGTTGCTCGTATCGACCTTTTGATAAGTTCAGAGCTATCAGGCTTTATATTCTGTACAGATTTTGCCGCCTGCAGGAATTCTGCTTGTGCACTTATGAGCTCAGGACTGTAAAGGTAGACCATATGGTCACCTTTGATTACCTGCGTGCCTGTAAAGTCAACATAAAGGCGGTCAATTCGTCCGGGAACCCAGGCAGTGATATGTTTTAACCTCGTCTCATCATAATCAACCTTGCCTACCATGCGAATTTGGGCCTCGACGAATTTACGCTCCACCGGTGAGGTTTGAATCTCCATGAGTTTCAAAGCATCTTTGGAGAAAGAGATTTCTCTCAAACCTGCTCCGCCACTGCTGTCTACCGGCACCAAATCCATAAAACAAATCGGACATTTCCCCGGTTTAGGCTGGCGAATCTGCGGATGCATCGAACAGGTCCACATCGTCACCTGCCGCTCGGCGTCGCCCACTGCGTGAGGGTGCCCGGAATCTGAACCCTGCCAGCAGCCTCTCGCCACGAAACCGCCGGCAAAGGCGACGACTACTAACACGATGACCGAAACCGTTCTGTTTCTCAGGCTCACTTTCAATCGCATCTTTTCCATATTAGCTTTCCTTATGCCCAATTTGTCGTCCTATTTCTCCTCATTCGCATTTGCTTCTTCCCCCAGCTCACCGCCTGCCAGCATCTCCAGCTCTGCCAGTTTCTGCTGATGATCCGTCAACGCCCTTTCATAACCCAGTTGATACCTCAGCAGCATCTGCTGGGATTCTATGAGGCTCGGGAAATCCGTCGTTCCAACCTTGTAGGCGAATTCTGATGTCCGGACCAGCTCCTCGGCCTTCGGAATCAGTGTATCCGCATATAAATGTATCTTTCTTGCCGCCTCTTCATAGTCATATAGAACCTCCACGGTCTTTGCCAGAATCGTGTTCTGGATGTCAAGTTTGTGGTGAGTTATCTCCCTCATTTCCGCTTGCGCCTGGCGTTCGGCCGCCTTGTAGCTTTCCCGCCACAAAGGCAGAGCCATCGAAAACAGCAGAATCACAGGGTCCTTGCCGCCGGATTGAATCCACTCTACACCTGTCCCGATATCGGGATAAAATCTCTTTTTTGCAAGTTCGATTTTCTTCTTCGCCGCCTCGATTTCCCACTCGAGACTCCCAAGTTCAGGATTCTTGGCAATCAGCAGCGCCATTACATCTGAGATATCGAAGTGAACTTCCTGAAATTCTCCCCTTTTAGGCCACGCAAGGTCCGCTGTCGGTGGACGATTCAACGCCGCGTTAAGCCTCGCAACCACAGGCTCTCTGAACGCTTCCAGCGTCTCTAACACATTCTCCATATTTGCCAACTGTATCTGGGCGTGCAGCAGGTCCCGGTGAGGGCCGATATTAGTGATATACCTGCTTCTGGCAACCTCCTCAAAATGCTGCAGCAGTTGAAGATTCTCACGCGTAATCCTGATTGCCTCAGCGAGGTAAACGTACTCGGCAAAAGCCGCTTTCACCTGCCAGAAAAGCTTCAGCTTCGCCGCTTGATATTGTTTCATTGCCACCTTTGCCTTCGCCCCTGCCATCTCTGTTCGCGCCTTAAGCGTTCCGAACCACGGAAAGGACTGCATAATCCCGAACTTCTGATGTTGAGGGCCAACCTTCGTTTCCACTTCTGTAATAAAACTGCCGTATGTAATCCTGGGGTCAGGCAGCGTTTTCGCCTGTGGAACCTGCTCTATGGCAGCTTTCCAATGTTCGAAAGCCGCTTTCAGCCCGGGATTATTCAAAGCGGCATAGGCAAGATAGTCTGAAAGCCCGGAAGACTCAGTCAACTCCGGCAATTTCTGTTCGCTTGTGAAGGTGTAAATACCTGCCTCTTGAGATGCACAACCGGATATAACCAGGCACGCCATCACTACAACCGTTGCGACTGTTCCTGTCTTTTTCATTTAGCCACTCTATACCGTGCGACCACTCTACTATACATTGGCGAAATTCACATCCGGACACCAAACAACTAACCTTATCCATACAGCATTGAGGGTTGACAAGATGAATTGCTTTTCAACGACCATATTTTATCCCCTGCGTGTTTGATGTATCAGTTTGAGAATTTCATCCAGTTTTCGCTGTTTTTCCTTTTCAGAGCTTCCCTTTACAGCTTCAGTTACGCAGTGCTGAAAGTGCTTTTCTAAAATCTTTTCTTCTACGCGGCCAAGGGCGCCTTTGATAGCGTATATCTGGTTTAAAATATCAATACAGTATTTACGATCCTCGGTCATTCTTTGCACACCGCGAACCTGCCCCTCAATTCGCCTCAATGCAACCAGATTATCCTTGTGACTCGGATTTTTTTTCATCGCTTATCCCTTTTGTATCTGCTCTTCTATTATACCCCCTAGGGGTATGTTATGTTCGAAAAAAATAATTTTTTCTGCAATTCACATCTGGTCCACTGCTTCCAAGGATATAGTACCACCAGCAACGATATTATCGTCACTGTTATAAAGCACAAGCTTCTGGCCGGGACACGGTGCGAATTGCGGTTTATCGAACTCAACTGTCATCTCAGTTTCATTAATGTTAATAAGCTTGCATGGCTGAGGGTTGCCGTATGAGCGGATTTTTCCAAAAAATTGCCTGCCTTTAACAAGTTCTTCGGGCATGAGAACGTTAATCTGGTTTGCCCTGATAGTACAATGGCTGACTTCTTCTTTTGTTCCCAAGGCGATGGTATTTGTCCGAGCATTTATCCTGCCTACATAAAGAGGATTGCCTCCGGCAAACCCAATACCTCTTCTTTGGCCAAGTGTATAATTGGCAATCCCCTTATGTGTGGATATCTTGTTACCCTGCATATCTGTTATGTCACCGTGCTGGTTAGCCTGAGCATTAGTTAAGGCATCTCGATAGTCTCCTTCGCCGGCAAAACATAATTCCATGCTCTCTGGTTTCTCAGCAACGGTGAGATTCAGGTCAGTAGCAATAAAACGAACTTTTGCCTTTGTCAATTCGCCTAAGGGCAAAATAAACTTTTCGAGCTTCTCCGAAGCAATGCCATATAGAAAATAACTTTGGTCTTTGGTTTTGTCCTTTGCTCTGCCAAGGAGTGCTCTACCATTGGATTTGGAAACTCTGGCATAATGACCTGTAGCAAGATATGTAATATCGAAAGTCTGCTGTAAAAAATCCCAGAGAAGTGAAAACTTCAGAAAAGTATTGCAATCAACACAAGGGTTGGGAGTTTGGCCATTCGCATAGGATTGGCGGAAGGGTTTTATTATAAGTTCTTCAAATGGCTTAGTAACATCTACAAAATAATGAGGTATATTTAGCTCATTGCAGACAAAAGCGGCATCGGCACCACAGCAGCCGCGTTTACCTGTGTTACAGGCGGCGGGTATCTTCATTGTGATACCCAGCACATCCCAGCCCTGTTCTTTTAGAAGATAAGCGGAGATACTGCTGTCAACTCCGCCACTCATTAGCACCGCGACCTGTTTGGAGGGTTCCCTCTTAGGCTCCCAGCGCGAGAAACTCGGTTCCAGCAACTTGATGTTACACTTATCGGTTATCATATATCGACAGTTTTCAATCGAACAACACAGTACTTATATACCGCTCGGCCGTATCAGGCAATACCACAACAACAAGTTTATCAGCGTTTGCTTTTTGCCTGGCTGCCTTGCCTGCCCCCGCATTCCTCTGGCGGGGGTCATTTGCTGCGGGGTCATTCCGAGCGAAGCGTTTTTTCTCCTCTGTCATCCTGAGCGGAGTCCGCCGCAGGCGGACGCAGTCGAAGGATCTGGCCACCGCGTATAATTCGCTTCTCCCGCGTTTTCTCTTCCCGGTTGTTTAGCCGTCCCCGCCACGCCGACGCCATTTTATTGACATTACTGGATTAACTTGGTGCTATTTCCGCGATGTTGTTTGTTTTACCCTCTTCACTAAATTGAGGAAAAGCGTATGGCAAACGTACCTTCCAGAGTCATAGAGCTTGTCAAAACCTTCGACCGCAACATCGAAGCCTACAAGAATCAGCGGTATAATGAAGCTCAGCTCCGCCGTTACGCCTGGAGCGCAAAACTCCCCGCTGAAAAAACCCGAATCCAACGCCAAATTACCACCACCGACAACCAAATCGACAAACTCACCTACGACCTCTACGGCCTAACCCAACAAGAAATAAAAATCATCGAGGAAGCTAACGATGAAACAGTCTAGTGCTCAAAAAGCGTATGTTGTACTTGGTCTTGCTATTCTTGCGGCTGTCATTTACCTACTGTACATTATGCTGGCCAAATTTTTTAATTGGTTCTCCACCCTTGAGAATCAAGTTGCGGTATCCATAGTGACGGCCTCGGGCGTTGCGCTCATCTCGACTGTAGGCCTAATACTATCCAAGCATTACGAACATAAGCGCGAAATCAACAAGGCCCATAACAGTTAAAAGATCCCCATTTATGAAGACTTGATTAATTTCTCGCTTAAAATCCAATTTGCAGAAAAAGCGGGAGGAAAACCACCGACTGAACAGGCAACAATAAAGTTTTTCGCTGAATTCATACCTAAACTAATCGTCTGGGGCGATGAAAGAGTTATGAAATCTTTCTGTGTCTTTCGTGACACGGCTGTTAATAACCCAACGCCATCCTCTGAAATCCTATTCATATTTGAAGGCCTGCTCCTCAAAATCAGAAAGGACTTGGGTCATAAAGACAGAAGTCTAAAAAGAGGTGATATACTCGGCCTTTTTATAACTGACATCGAAAAATACCTTCCCGAATAATCGGCGTAACCAGTGAAATCCGTGGCTACAGGACGCGCGGTACCGCGCGCACATTTGCGCGAGGGGGTAGCAAAAACATGCTCAAAAAGTGCTCATTTTTGCGCACTTTTGCTCAAAACGTGCGCACTTTTGTCTATTTTGTTCAACTTTTGTTCATTTTTGTCCAACTTTTCACAGCAACTTGCGCAAATGGTTCGAAAACCTGCGCGTTTGTGCGCGAATTTTAACGCATTTGCGAATAAACTTGCGTTTTTGGTTCGAAAACTTGCGCATTTGCGCGCGGCCTCTAACAGATTTTACGCAAAATTAGCTCTTTTGTTTGGCTCATCTTTTTTGATTTACAATTTTTTACTCGCGTCGACTTGGATTACCATATGCATGAATAATATTCAAAAACGGTGAGCGTGAAATACCGCCGGGATTAATACCCGGTTGGCCTTCGGGAATAGAAGTACCTAATTCGGAAAAATAATCTTTCCAAGCAAGTAGGATTTCGCCCGTACCCGGGTCCTTAAACGTCATTCGTTGTAATGAAAATACAGGATTATTATCGTTGGCTCGCAAAAATATCTCATAAACCAGCTCTGAGCAGTAGTAGGCATCGTTATCGATCGCAAATACCTTATCATAGGGCTTTCCTTTCAAAGCGTAAGCTTCTTTAATTGCAGATAGTATCGAATGACAATAGGGTTTCTTTAGACGTCCAACTACAACTTTGGGCTGGTGCTGCGCATCTAAACTACGGCCGAGAAAACTCTGCAATTCTGTAACATCCACACCGCTTGAGACGGCTTCAATCACAACAAAATTGCCATTATCATCTTTTGCAACGATACCAACATGTGAAAAATTTGCACCTTGATATCCGGTTGTAACTTTTTCGATTGCGTCACAAAGTGGGCCGGTATCAAGGTCTTGAAAAAGTAAATCTCCCGGCTGAAGCGCAAAGCCACGGTTTGGCTCAAAAATATTCTGCGTGCATCCCCAAAGAGCCATGCCAATTGAAAACAGAAATAAAATCCATTTAGTACAACGCATAAGTTCTCCTGCAATAATTATCTACTGCTCTACAATCTTCACCGACACTTCGGTTACGTTACCATCTTCTATAAGAAAACCTCTCACATCGGGACAATTGCTATTCTGTAAAGAAGCAATTACATATATTACATCCGGCGTAAGTGCCAGCCGAATATCTTCTGTCGATGGCCTCGCAGGCGTTGCAGGATGGCTGTGATATACCGCCAGCATCTCAAGACCTGCGGACCGAATATCTTTAACAACCGTAAACTGCTCTTTAGGGCCCATCATAAAGTGGTCATTGCTATTGTCAACATTAGTCATCTTATAAAGCTTTTCGACTTTACCATCACTACCGGCGAGAATTCCGCACGCTTCAATCGGAGCCTCAACCTCGGCCTGCTCCATCATTTGCTCGAAAATATTATTTGGAATTTTTAATTCAGTCATATCGGCTATTTTTCAAATCACAGACAGGTTGCTCTTCATCCTTCAGTTCCGTTATTTGAGGGCTATCACTGCAAAGCGGACAATTTGGATTACGATTCAACCGCACTTTGCGAAACTCTGCTGTCAATGCATTATACGTTAGTAATGTATTGGTCAATAAATCCCCAATCCCCAGCAGATATTTTATCGCTTCGGCAGCCTGTAGTGAACCGATGACCCCTGCCAGCACACCAAGTACACCTGCCTGTGAGCACGAAGGCACCACGCCTTCGGGCGGAGGAGAATGAAAAATACATCTATAGCAAGTGGTTTCTCCAGGTATTACTGTTATCAATTGCCCGTCAAATGTCAAAATCCCCGCATGTGAAAATGGCACTTTTTCGAAATAGCAAGCATCGTTGACGAGAAATTTAGCAGGGAAATTATCCGTGCCGTCGATGACGAAATCGTATCCTCGTATAATCTCCGATATATTTTCAGCGGTTACCCTCGTCTGATAGGTCTTCACGGTAATGTCAGGATTTATCGCCCGCATCTTGTTTTTAGCTGAAGTAGTCTTTTCTACGCCTACATCATCAGTGTGATGAATTATCTGCCTTTGAAGATTCGTCAAGTCCACCTTGTCTGAGTCGATGATGCCAATTGTTCCTACCCCTGCCGCAGCTAAATATAGTGCTGCTGGTGCTCCCAAGCCACCAGCACCAACAATTAACACCTTTGAGGAAAGCAGCTTTTCCTGCCCAACCCCACCGACCTCTTCCAGGATTATTTGTCGGCTATAGCGTTCTATTTGTTGCTCAGTAAGTTCCAACTTCCACCTCCCATAAAATACAGAAATTCCACCTTATCACCTTCATTCAGCGTAGTATTCTCGAATTCAGATCTTTTCAAAATCTGTCCATTGAGTTCGACCGATACCATCTCCGGCATTTTTACGTTTTGCTCAAATAATAACTCGCTTACAGTAAATTCTGTATTAAATTCACTCTCTTTACCGTTTACAACAAGTTTCATTTTCTTATCCTCAAGAACTTTTCTCAAACGCTTGTTCAAAATCTGCTTTTATGTCTTCGAAATCCTCTATTCCAACTGATACCCGTATCATATCCGCAGTTACATCCATCTTCTCTTTTTCAGTATCACTGAATTCGTGAAATATCGTGGAAGCCGGGTGTATCACCAACGTTTTGGCATCACCAAGATTTGCTAAATTCTTGGCAAGCTTCAGCGAATCGATAAATTTGAAAGCCTTTTGCTTATCATCAAGACCGAATGTAAGCAATCCACCACCGCGGCCATTAAATAACTCGGTGACCCTGCTGTGAAATTCACTGCTTGTCAGGCCAGGATAATTTACCCAGCAAATCCCTGGGTGACTTTTCAGGAATTGTGCTAATTTTTCCGCATTTTCACAGTGTTTGACCATTCTGGCAGAGAGGGTTTCCAGACCCTGCAGCATCAGAAATGAATTCATCGGCGCAGGACAGCAGCCAAGGTCACGGTAAATCAAGTTCCGCAAATGCGCCAGAAATGCCAATTGGCCAACTTTCTCAGATAGTTGCTTTATATCTTCAAATGGCCCAGCTGCCCAGTCGTAGTTTCCTGTGTCGATTATAGCACCTCCAATTGCTGTGCCATGGCCATTGATAAACTTTGAAGTCGAGTGGACAACAATATTGGCAGTCTCACGTGTCAGTCTCTTTCCCAAGGTTAAGACCTGCCTGCAATGTAAAGCGTTCAGGATTTAGCCATTTGCTTAGCGATAAAAATCTTGTACAGATGATAATAGCACTACGATTATGTTTTGCTGATGTTGGGCTGGTACTCTCAACTCGTGAACGAGCAGAGTTAAGAGACAATTTGATTAAACTTGGAATAACCAGAATGAGCGCGGGCAGCAAAACCAATCCAGGTGGTTACTCAGGACACAGTGGGGCTATTGAACAGTTCGAAATCGATGACAATCGCACGCCCGCTCAAGTAGCTGCCATGATAGAACGGCAGGGTTTTGAACCTGTCTGGAAAAACTGGGACAGCGCTTATATTAAGGCTTAGGAACTGGCTGTATCAGTTGAAACGGATGACTGATGGACGTGTTGACCGTTGGCTATATGATCCAATAATGGTTTTACGAACTTGTAAACATTATTTTCGCAACCATTGTTCTATTGGTAATTGATTTACGGATTGGCGGAGCACAGGGTCAACATTTGTGTAAATTCTATTTGTAAGTGTTGACGATGAGTGCTCTAAAAGCCGTTGTGTAATCGCAGTGGACACGCCTTTCTGGGCAAGCACAGAGCCAAAGGTTTTTCGCAAATCGTGAAACTTTAAGTCAGGCAGACCGGCGTCTTCACATATGCGTCTCCATCGCTTGTGGCTGAAATTATCGCTGAATAGTTTTTTCTGCTCGGAATTAGATCCGTTAAGACCTTTCTTCAACTCCGCCATCACTTCAGCAGGTACAGGTCGAGACCCCATGCCCTTCCCCGTCTTTCTGCTCATAGTGGTTATACAGTTCTTCACAAAGTCAAGATCGCTGACTTTCAATGCTTTAATATCTCCACGCCTAAGCCCCGTACCCAAGGCTAATATGATTCGCATTTTTATCGATGGACAAGGCTCAGCTGCTGTTAACAATTTCTTTATCTGAATATCGTTCAGCGATCTAATAGGTCTTTCATCTTCTTTCAGTTCCCTGATTTTTATTGTGCTATTCAAATATCTATTTTCTCTGCACCAGTTGACAAATGTTTTCAAGTTCCTGATGTCCTTGTTGCAATTGGAAAGCAACCCATTCCAGTATGTAGGCAAACGCAAGGTTCTTAGACGAAAGGTACACATTTATACCGATGATGAATGTGACCGTCTGGTACGAAGTGCAAAACAGTTTTTTTTACATAGTAACTGGACACCTTGCGTACCTTGGGATTTACTGATTATTGTGGCTTTGTGTACAGGTATGAGACGTGGAGAATTGCTCAACACCGCCTGGTGGAACATTGATTTTGACAGGCAGACAATTGATGTATCACCCCAAAAGGATATTGACCAGGCATGGGAATGGCATATCAAGGATACTGACCGACGTACACTGCCCTTGACAGAGCAAGTTCTTTTACTGCTGACCAAACATTATGAACAGCAACCTGAAGGCTACCCCCTACATTTTCGTACCTCCCAGACGCTATGACCGCATACAACAGAACCGGGAACGGGGCAAATGGACGGTGTTACAGGGGAAATGTCCTGTCAACAACTTTAATCGTCAGTTTAATGCTATCCTAGCCCACGCCAAAATTGACAAAGGCGAATTTCATAATCTCCGCCGTACTTGTCTAACCCGCTGGCTCATCAATGGTTTGTCTGAATATGATGTCATGAATTTGGCTGGTCATGCTAAATTTGAGACAACTCGCCAGTTTTATCTTGCTGTTCGAGAAGACTTATTAAAAGATGCTCGTGCTGTGAGTGCTGAGGCTATGAATGGCGATTTTGTTGCGCATTTGTTGCGCACCCCTTCTGAAGGCCAAAACGCAAAAGGGCCGACAAGTGTAAGTGCTTGCCAGCCCTCAACTTAACTAACGAGGCCGAAGGGACTCGAACCCTCAACCTTCGGATCGACAGTCCGATGCTCTAGCCAATTGAGCTACGGCCCCATACGTTTCTAACTTTTTCTATATTAGCAAGTTCACACTTATAGTGTCAAGCCCTTTGGCGGCGAAAAAACCCAAAAGTCGGTAAAAGTGTCATTCTTGCGTCAGTCACTCTCATTACGAGCCAGAAGAATGTTCGACAATACCTTCAGTCCTAACGGCCAAGTAATACTTCCTTGTTGTCGAGATATCGGATTCTCCTGCAAGTTGCCGCACTGCTTGGAGAGACAGCTTTTGAAACCCAATTAGCCACTGCTGACCGGCGAAGGTTACCGACTCTGCATTTCTTCGCACCTGTTAGGTTACGGACCAGACCAAATTGTTTAAGCAGCATTTTTAACGGGGCAAAAAGAAAAAAGCTGTGAGCGAAAATCACTCACAGCCTTCTTCGTTGCAAATCAAATCTTCCGCAAGCTGCACTACGGACAAGGCGGCTGACAACTCTCGAGCCAGTGCCGGACAAAGATCGCCAGATCATACAAGTCGACAAGCCCATCACAGTTGAGGTCGGAGTTGTTGTAACCACCAAGTGGGCCGCTCCAGCGCCAATCATCCGCAAAGTACGCATAGTCTATGAAGTTCACAATGCCATCGTTGTTGTAATCAGGACAATTGTAGTAAGGGTTAGGATGGGTGAATAATACGAACGACATATCCTCACTATCGCCGGTCTGGTCATAAAGCTCTTCCCAGAGCCATTCGCCGCTGGCAGCATCGTGATGGCCGCTGACGGCATCATCATTGAAGACGTGCTTATGGTTTGTCCAGCCCCAGTCGTAGTTCGGCCGATCGAAGTCGTATACCGCCTGTACGCTGAGCCAGAAGACCTCGTTGTAATCTGGTTGATGGAACCACATATCCTCAGGGAGTCTAACCGAGTGACGG
>Ga0114918_10000775_pt1 | contig 28176 bp, 30 predicted proteins | sample LantaG_FD_87015 | JGI IMG/M metagenome (GOLD analysis project Ga0114918, IMG submission 87015) | Deep subsurface microbial communities from Baltic Sea to uncover new lineages of life (NeLLi) - Landsort_02402 metaG | ecosystem: Environmental > Aquatic > Marine > Oceanic > Sediment | place...
AAATAAAAAAAAGAAAAAAAACACCCCCCCCCCCCCCCCCTCCCCCCTTCCCCCCCCCCCCCCCCCACCCCCCCCCCCCCCCCCCCCCCCCCCGCAGGGCTCCAACGTCGACTCCCCGGTCAACGGCGACCCTGCCTTCGGCTTCGTCGGCGGCGTGCGGGGCCCCCTGACCAGGAAAGAGCTCGGAGGGTGGGAGGGGGCCTGGCGGTCGGCAGAGGCCGCGGCCGTCGCGAGGGGGAGGAGCCGGCCGTCGCGGGCGCTGGAGGCAGGGCTCCCCGCGCCGCGAGCCACTGTATTATCATAAAGAAAAAAGGCACCCTCTCGCACTCAAGTTTTTACACGAGTGGGGAAAAGGAAATGGAAAAAAGAACGTTTTTGTCTCTCTCTTGTTTTTTTTTGTTTTTTCGCGAAGAAAAACACCCCAAAATTGTAAGTCTCTCTTCCTTTCTTTTTCTTTTGAAACCCCACCACCTGTTCCCTCCCATCTTTTTTTGTTCTCTCTCTTTGTTCAAAACTCCAAACTCTTCCTCTGTCCTCAAGAAGAAGAAAAAACGCAGTCCGGGAACTTCTCGCGCGCCTCCTCGACGCTGTGCTTCGCGCCCTCGTCCTGCCAGAAGTTGATCACCTCGGTCGTGCGATTGAGCAGCAGCACGCGGTCGCGCTCGGGCACCCACGGCTTGGCCTCCAGGGCCGCCTTCAGCTCCTCCCAGGCGTCCTTGCGGGGCCACATGAAGTACTCGGTGAGCGGGGCGCGGGCAACCGAGGAGGAGGAGGCGGAAGAGGAAGAAGAAGAGGGGCTCGAGGCGTCGTCGGAGGCGCCCGAGCGCGAGTAGAGCGCGTCGATGGCGACACCGACGTTTTTGTCGAGCCAGAGGAAGTTGAGGCCGAAGCGTGCCGAGGAGGAGCCAGCGGCGGCGGCGGGGGCGTCGCCCGCCGGGGCGGCGGCGGCCTCTGTCTCGGCAGGGGTGGCGGCGGAGGGCTCGGCCTCGGCCTGGGTTTTTTGAAGGAGAGAGAAAGAGAGGAAGAAGAAGAGAAGAAGAGGAAGGGTGAGTTGGTGTGGAGGTGGTAGAGAGAGAGAGAGGGGAGTCGCCAGGTTTGGCCTTTTTGAAAGAGCTCCCTTTCGGCGACACGCATTTGCCCCTGAAGAGCTCTCTTTCTCTCTCTTTTCGGCACACGACAGCAGATCCCGAAGCGATCTACGCGCTGGTACGAACGGATTATCAAAATTTCCTCACCTGGGCGCTCACAGCCCTGCGCTTGACATCGCCGTTGCTGCGGCGGTGGGCGGCGGCGGCGGCGGCGGCGAGCGGCGCGGCGCGGGCAGTGGCGATGGCCCTCGCGGACAAGGACGAGGACGCGCGGGCGACGGAGGCCTGTTTTGATTGGAGGTTTTGTCGTTCGTTTCGTGAGGAATAGGGGGACAAGAAGAGCGTGAGAGTGAGGGAGGCGCGAGCGGGAGGAGGAGGAAGGGGAGAAGGAGATGCGAGAGAGAGAGAGAGAGAGAGAAGAGGCGGCGGCCGTCGTAGTCGTTGAGAAAAAAAAAATCTCGCTCGTCTTCCTACTAGCGCGTGTTCCATTCATCTTCTCAGCAACCCCGTGCTCGTACGCACCGTGCGCGCAGAGCGCATGACAACGGCGTTCATGATCACGAAAGAGAAACGGAGGGAGGGAGGGAGAGAGAAACGGGAGAAGCGCTGGAATGCGACGGCGGCTCTTTTTTTCTTTTTTTCGTTTTGCTGTGGCGAGAAAAGGTCGAGCGAGAGCGACGGAGAAAAAAAAAAACTCGGACCCTCCACCCTTCACTCACAACTCGATCTCTCTCTCTCTCTATCTTTCAAGGCGGACGCTTTTCTTTCAGTCCCGAATTCAGATCGCCGAGGCACCAACGCCTCTATACTACCTCTCTCGCTCGCACACACCATGCGGCTAGCAGCATCACCCAGCTCCCAGCGAACGGCAGTGGCCTCGACTTCTTCCCGTTGCTCTTCGTCGTCTTCTTCGTCTTCCTCGTCATCTTTCGTTCGATCTAGCCGGCGCGTCAGCTCCCCGACGTCGCGCGATGCTTATCTCTCTCGATCTCCAGCGCGTGGGACACACAAGCATGCAACCCGTGAGAGCCAGTTCAGGACGAACGCGCTGCACGAGGCCGCAGTGATGGCCGTCGAATCGTCCTCGGCGATGTTGATGGCTTCATCGTCGGCGACATCAGTGACGCTCGCCGAATTCGCTTCCTCTTCTTCTTCTCTTTCTTCAGCCAGCGCCGTCTTCGAGCTCGCGAGCTCGATGTTCAAGATCCCAGGTGCGCGCTTAGTAAATGCTATCGAGTGCAGAGAAAGCTCGAAGCGGGCAATCGAGCAAGCAAACGAGCCTCGAGAACGTATTTTATCGATCTCCCTCTTTGCTCGCTCGTCGCTCTTCGTGCTCTTCCTCTTTCCAACCTCCTTCCTCGCTCACCCCCCTTCCACCACCTTCCCTCCTCCTCCCCCCTCCCCCCCCAAAAAAAGGCGTCATCGGAGACAACCCCTTCACCGAGGGCGCCGTCTCCGGCTTCCTCCTCATCCTCTTCTCCGAGCTCGGGGACAAAACTTTCTTCATCGCGCTGCTGCTGGCGGCCCGGAGGCCGAAAGCCCTGGTGTTTGCCGGCACCTTCGGCGCTCTGGCGGTCATGACGGTGATCTCGGTGGGTCTTGGACGGGTCCTGCACTCTCTGGACGAGTTCATTCCGGGAGGCGGCGCGATCCCCTTTGACGATCTGCTGGCGGCGGCTCTTCTGGTCGTCTTCGGGGTCAGGACCCTGGCGTCGGCCGGAGGGGCTGAGGAGACGGCAGCAGAAGAGAAAGAAGAGGCCGCCGAGGAGGTAGACAAGCTGGGCTCGGGCGAGGCAGCAGGCCTTCTCCTTTCGACGTTCCTGCTGGTCTTCGCTGCCGAATGGGGGGACAAGTCCTTCCTGGCGACGATAGCCCTGGCCGCGGCTTCGAACCCGGCCGGCGTCGTCCTCGGTGCGGTGGGTGGCCACGGGGTGGCGATGGCGCTCGCGGTCGCGGGGGGCGCCGCCCTGTCTAAGGTGGTGTCGGAGAGGACGGTGCAGTATGTGGGGGGCAGCCTGTTCCTGGTCTTCGCGGCGGCGACGGTCGTGGACATCTTCCGCGGGGTTTGATTTTTTGAAAAAAGAAAAAAATGGAACTTTTTGAGGAAATTAACCTTTTTTCTTCATCTTCGTTTTTCGTCGCTCGTCGTTCGTTCGACCTCTTTTTTGTTATAAAATAAACTCGTTTTTCAATTTTCTTTCGTTTCGTTTCTTTCGTCTAGAAGTAACAATTCGGTTTTTAAACAAGGGAGGTAGGGGTTCAGATTTTCCGTTTGTTTTTGCTGAGCAGGGAAACGGGGGTAAAGAAAAGGACTGTTGATGAAAGAGAAAGAGAAACACTCTCTTTCTCTTTTCTCTTTCGTTTTTTGTTCTCTCTTTTTCTCTCCCTCTTTCTCGCTCTCTATTCTCTCTGTTATCTCTTTCTCCGTATTCACCCAATCACTCTCTCTCTATCTATCTACCGCATCAGTGGGATCAGGGCGTACTCGGCGTAGAAGAGCTTCCACACCCTCATGTAGAATTTCGTGATGCTGCCCCTCGATCCGACGTCGACCTGCGAAGCAGCCTTGGCGAGCAGCCCTCCGGCCAGCGCGTGGCCCGCGACGAGCACGGTGCGCCTGATCCCGGGGGCCTGCGTCGCGAACGAGACCACGCACGCGGCGGCGTAGGCCGCCATCAGCAAGCCGGCCCCGAAGGACAGCATGGTTTTGGGGCCCAGCTGCACGGACAGAGTCCTGACGCCGGCACGCTCGTCACCGTCCGTGTCGGGCGTGTCCTTGAGGACCGCAATGCCGACCGAGAAGGCGAGCATCATGCCCACGGCGAACGCCAGAGGCAGCGGCAGGGAAGAGAGGAAGTAAGTGGTGCTGGCAGAAGAAGAAGCAGCAGCAGAACTCGCCATCATCATCATGGGGAGGCCTGCCGAGAGGCGCGCGTGCGAGTAGAACCCTCCCTGCACGGCGACGGTTCGGACCGCGATGATGCACGCCGCGGCGACGGCGGGGTAGCGCTTCCACCTCAACAAGGGCAGATCAGCAGAGTAGGCGAAGCCCAGGGCCAGGGAACCTGCCAGCGTGTAAAGCAGGGGCACGGAGCCAGAAAGCAGGCCGATGGCCAGGGAGAGAACCCCGCAGGCGAGGCAGACCTTCGAGGCGCCGGCGACGCTCAGGTCGCCTGCCGGGATCGGCAGGTGCGGCTTCGCGACCTTGTCGATCTCCACGTCATAAACCTGGTTGACGCCGACGATGCAGACGTTCATCAGCAAGGCGGAGACGAGGGCGGTGGCGAGGGAGGCGAGGACGCGCGCGGAGAGGTCGGCGGGGGTCTGGTTTTGAATTTTTTTTAGTGAGAGCGTTTGAGGAGGTTGAGGTGGAGTTTTTTTTCCCCTTCTTTTTGAATTTTCGAAAGATGATGCCTTTTTCGATGTTTTTTCCCTCTCTTTTTTTTCTTCTTCTCTCCCGACCTATTCCCACCCGCATCCCCCTTTAACTCACCAGCGCCAGAGCCGAAACGGAAAGGATCGAGATGGTGGTTCCGATCATCGTGTGCGGGCGGGAGAAGCGGTGGAGCACGCCCACGGCGTGCGCGATCGAGGCCAAAGGCGAGAGCTTTTTGGCGGCGGCGTTTTCCGACGACGCCGAGGCCTCTTCTCTCCTCGTCGCCGACGAAGAAGAAGAGGACGACGAAGAGGACGCATCGGCCGCGGCCCTCGCGGTGGCAGCTGCCGACGAGATGCTCTTGGAGCTCACCTCGGAAGCGACCAGCGCGTCGTCCTCGTCCTCTTCGTCGTTGGCGCGGGAGACGAAGGACGCCGCCGAAGACGCCTGGAGGTGCGAAGTGTGGTGAAGGAGGCGTCGCGACGAGGTCGATGAAGAAGGCGTCGATGGCGATCGGCGAGCGACGCGAAGAACGGCGACGCGAGGGGCGGCGACGGCCTTGCTGCTGCTCGTCCGTGCCAGTGCCGCCCTGGAGGGCATGGTGGAGGCTCTCATTTCTCCTCTGCTTCTTTTTTGTTTTCTTGGTGGCTGACAAAGGGAGGTTGGCAAACGCAGAGAACGAAAGGAAGAGAGGGAAAGAGAAAGAGAACAGGAGAAGAAGAAGTGAGAAGGGCGGAAAGGAAGGGCGAAGAAAGCAGCGTTGCCGTTTTTTTTTGTTTTACTTTCTCTTTTTTCGGATGCCATCGAGCAGCGGAGCCGAACAGGCATCCGCGCCCGCTCCGGCTGGCGAGGAAAGCTCTGCTGCTGCTCCTCCTCTCGCCACGCCCCAGATGTCTCCTTCCGATCAGTCCACCACCGCGGGAGCACTGACGGGAGGCGACGACAACAAGAAGGCGGGGGCGAGCGGCAGGAGGGACGCCTCTTCTCCATCTCCACCCGACGACGCCGATGTCGATTCGATCTCCGCCTTCTCGCTCGAAACAGTGCTCACCGACGCGCGCAGGGACGTCACCGCGGTCACCGGCTGGGGCCCCGACGCGGCGCTGGTCGCGCTCGACGGCGGGTGTCTGCTGGTGCTGCGCAGGGATCGCGGGAGGGCGAAGAGAGGGGATGCAGGAGGAGGAGGAGGAGGAGGAGGAGGAGGAGCATCTTCATCATCATCGATCTCGACCTCTTCCTCTTCGGCAATAAGGAAATCGGTCCCGACCACGACCGCAGCCGGCGCCGCCTCGAACACCTCGACCTCGGCGCTCGCCGACGCGGCCTTACCGTGGAGGCTCACCGCAGCGCACTCGCACCTGGCCTCGAGGAGGATAGCGCAGCTCGAGGTGATCGTCGTTTCCGGCGAAGGAGGAGGGAAAGGCGGAGGGGAAGAAGGCAGCAGCACTAGCAGCACCAGAAGCGAAGTTCTTCTCGCTCTGACCGAGGAGGGGGTCACAGCGTTCAGGCTGCCCGGGTTCACGATGACGGCGCAGGCGGACCGCACGGCGGGCAGCTCTCGCTTCGCGTGGCAGCCCGGCCCGAAGCTCCTCGCCGTCGTCGCCGGAGGAGGAGGCGGAGTCGGAGGAATCGGAGTCGGAATCGGCGTCGGGGGCCTGATGAGGACGCAGGGCAGCAAGAAAGTCTCCGTATTTCACTACGGCGGCAAGGAGTTTGTGCCGCTGCGGGACCTGGTCGCGCCGGAGCAGCCGCTGGCGGTGGCGTGGGCCGGGCCTGCGGTGCTGGTCTCCGGGAGCAGCGGCTCGTGGTGGGCTCTGCGGAGCTCGGGCTCGAGTTCTTCTTCTGCTGCTGCTTCTTCTTCTTCTTCTTCGGAAACGGCGGCCCCGGCGACGGAGGAGATCTTCCCTTCTTCTTCTTCTTCCTCCAAAGACAGCTTCCCGCCTCTCGCCTGCCCCTTTTTCTCCTCCTCCGATACCTGCAGCTCCTCTACTGCTGCTGCTGCCGCTGCTGCTGCTATCTCCCTGGGGAAGCGCGGCGCCGCGCTCGTGTCGGGTGACGGCCGGCCGGCGAGGGGAGGGAGGGCGCCCTCGCTCTGGCGCGGAGCCGGGGCTCCCGCAGCGCTCGCTGGTTCCCCGCCGTGGCTCTGCGCCGCTCTCCCGGGAGGCGTCGAGGCACGTCCCTTGGACCCTTCGCTGTCCACGGACCTGCTGTGCCAGACGCTGCCGCTGGCATGCATGGCGGTGGCCAGCACGAATTCCAATTCGAATTCGACTAGCTTTTCTGGAAACCCTAGTACAAATAGCACAAAACACGAAACCTGCGGCGGCGGCGACCTCTTCTTCGCCGGCGGGGGGCGCGTGGCCCGCCTGAGGCCCCGCAGGCTCGTCGACGTCGCCGCGGACGCCTGCGCCAGGGGTAGGCACGCCGACGCCGTCGCGCTCGCGTCGCTGGCCCCGGACTCGGACCCTCGAAAGGCCGCAGCTCTGGACGGGGCGAGGCGGGCGCTGGCCGGCTCGACGTTCGCAGCGGGGGACTTCGAGGGGGCGCTGGCGCTGCTGGGGATGGTAGGGAGGAGTAGCAGCAGCGGCAGCGGCAGCGGTTCTGCTGCTGCTGCTGCTTCGACGACCTCCTCGACCTCGACTTCTTCGAGTCTGCCGCGCCCGCCCTCGCCGCCGTCGCCGCCGGCGTTCGGGCCCGGCGACGCGGCCGCGCCGCTCGCGCTGCTGCGCCTGTTCCCTTCGCTGGCCCCGTCCGACCTGCTCGAGGCCGCGGAGGGGAGCTGCGGCTGCTTTGAGGGGGGAGGAGGAGGCGGAGGAGATGGAGACGGAGAGGAGGAGGAAGAAGAAGAAGGGAGCGACGACGGCGACGGCGGCGACGGTGGCAAAGGCAGGCGAAAGCAAACCCCCTCTTGGCCGGCCCCCAAGCTCCCGCCCGAGCCCACGGGAGAGGCGTACGTGCAGGCAGTCGCGGCCCTGCTCCCTTACCTGCTTTCCTTCCGAGGGAGGCTGATGGCGGCAGTCGGAGGAGGAGGAAGCGGAGAGAATGGAAGGAGAGGAGAGAGCGGAGGAGAAGCGAGAGGCGAAACAGCGACGACGACGGCGGCGACGGCAACGACGAAAGCAACTTCCTCCTCTTCCTCTTCCTCCTCTTCCTCGTCCTCCTCTTCCACCCTTTCCCCGGCGGCGCTCGACTCCCTCGCCACGCTCGTCGACACCGCCGTGCTCCTCGCCATGCTCGCGGCCCCGGACGACTCCGGTGCCGCCCTCCGCTTCGTCTCTTCGAGCTCGAGCTCGAATGCTTCGAGTTCTTCAGGTTCGAGCTCAAATTCTGCTCCTCCACGCTGCAGGCTTTCCGACGTCGCCCCTCGCCTCTCGTCCACAGGGCGCTACTCCGAGCTCGTGGCCCTGCTGCGGGGCGCCGGAAGGCACGAAGCAGCTTTAGACTTACTGAGAAAGCTCTCGACGGAGCCCGAGACGCTCGAGGCGAAATCCACGGGGGCGGCCGTGGACCTGGCCGGGGCGGTGACGGGCGCTTGGGCAGCAGCGCGCTACCTCCGGTCGCCCTTTTCGAATTCGAGCTCGAAGGCTTCTTCTTCTCTGGGGGGTTGTCGCCCCGACCTGGTCCACGAGCACGGGCGGTGGATCGTGGCGGCCGACGCCGACGCCGGGCTGGACCTGTTGCTGGGCCTCGAGCCGCCGCCGCCGCCGGAGGCCGCGCTCGCGGTGCTGAGGTCCAGAAAGCAGACTTCGTCTTCTTCTTCCTCTTCTTCCTCTGCTTCTGCCTCCAAGGAACCCGCGCCTTCTTCTCCCGGCCTCGCCGCGTCCTACCTGGCTGCCGCCGTCGAACGCGGGATCGCGCCCGCGGCGAGGTGGGAGGGGGAGCTCGCTGGCCTGTGCCTCCGCGCGGCGCTCGATGACGGCGGCGGCGACAGAGGGAAGAAGAAAGAAACGAAAACTTCTCCTTCTTCCGCTTCTCCTTCTTCTCCAGATGATCCCCCCCCGCCCCCGGTCGGCCCGGCCCGCGGCGCCGAGCCCTCCTACGCCCTCCTGCTCTCCCTGATAGACGGGTCGCCGCACGTGGACCCGCGGAGGCTACTCGCGCTGCTGCCAGCTGGCGCGCTGCTGGCGGCAAGGGCGAGGCTGCTTTCGAGGCTCGGGGAAGTTTCGGAGGCCCTGAAGGTCGCCGCGGTGGAGCTCGGGGACGACGAGCTGGCCGAGGCGATCGCAGCGAGGGCCGCGGCGGAGAGGCGGGGAGGAAACGGAGGGAAAGAGAACGCTGCGGGAGAGCAAGGAGAGGCTTCTTCTGCCTCTTCTGCTTCTTCTTCCGCTTCCACGGCAGCTGCAGCAGCGGCAGCTCCCGTCGTCGTAGACCCTTACCTCGAGCTCATCCGTCTCTTCTTGCAGCGCGACGAGAGCGGAAAGAGAAACGAAGAGGGCGGATCGAAGAAGGGGTGGGCCGCGGCGGCGCGCCTGCTCGCGACGGCGGCGCCGCCTTCTTCTTCTTTGTCGCTGTCGTCGCTCGACTCCTCTTCTCCTCCTCCTTCCTCCCGCCACCGCCGCTGCCGCCCCGTCCTCGACCCCGCAGCCGCCATAGACCTCCTCCCGGAGGACTCTTCTCTAAGCCAGGCCCGGCCCCTCGTCGCCGCGGCCCTGTCGGGGGCCAGAGAGGCCCGCGCCGAGGCGTCGATGGGCAAGGGGCTGGCGAGGGCGGACGCGCTCTCTGCCCGAGCAGCCGACGCCGCGGTCAGGAGGAAAGGAGTGAAACTGACGAACGACAGAGGGTGCGCCGCGTGCGGGAAGAAGTTCGCTGCCGGTACGGCGTTCGCTCTGCTTCCCGCGGGTGGGGGCGTGGTTCACTACGGGTGCTTCAAGGCGAGGGAGAGGGCAGCAGGGAGGAGGGGAGCGACGACGACGGAAGGGGAAGCATAGGAGAGAAGAGAGACGGCGACGAGTTTTTTTTTTCTTTCTCTTTTCTCTCCGCTTTCTTTGTGTAACACTAATCGAAAAAGATCACGCGCTTGCGGGGAAGCCCCGCGTTCTTTCATTCATGCATTCATTTCTCTCGCTTACTCGCTTTCGTTCCCATTTCTCACTCGTCCGACAGGAAACCTCCCCCCGCCTGCCTTGTAGCCTCCTTCACCTTCGCGGCCAGCTCCCCAGCCAGCGCCGCCGCGTGCTTCGCGGCCTCCTCGCGCAGCAGCTTCCCCGCCGCGTCGCACCTCCCCGTGAGCGACGCCGAGTGCTTGCGCAGCTCGTCGACCTGCTCGCGCTGCGCTCCCAGGTTCTGCTCGAGGCAGGCCTCGGCCGCCGCCGCGCGAGACAGGCGGGCGCGGGCGGCGGAGAGGTCGTCGCGGGCGCGCGCGAGCTCGGTGGCCTGGAGGCGGAGCAGCTGCTCGGCAAGGGAGGCCCTCTCGGCGCGGAGCTTGGAGAGGGTGGCCTCTATGGAAGGGGGGGAGAGTTTTTTTGATGGGGGAAAGGAAGGAGGTGAGGGGGAAAGAAGGGAAAAAAGCAAGGAGAAAAAATTTGTAACTTTAGGGTTGAGTCAATTCGCAACTTTGTTTCTATTCTTTTTTTTTTGCTTTCCCTTCGAAATTTCCAACTTCTTCTCTTCTCTCTTTCGTCCTCCTCCCCTCACCGGTCGCGTTGGCCCTCTTGGACCTGTGGTCGATCAGGCGGTCGAGGTCCGAGGAGGGGGGCGCGGGGTCGGGGGCGCGCGAGGCGCGGTGCTGCTGCTGCTGCTGCAGCAGGAAGCGAGCTGGAGCTGGAGCGGCGGCAGCGTTGGCGACGGCGGCGGCGTTTCCAACTGCAACCGCCGACGGCCCTGGCGGAGCAGCAGCAAAGGCAGCAACAACGGCAGCGGCAGCTCCCTGCGCCGCCGGCTCGTTCGTCGACTGCTGCTGAGACTGCAGGAGCTGCTGCTGGTTCCAGCGAGGCGGCGGGGACATTTTCTTTGGAGAGAGAGGAAGAGAAAGAGAGAAGAAGAAAACGAAGAAAGGCGAACGAGAATGTGATTTATCGTTCACATTTTTTTCTTCTTCCCCTTCGCCGCTCTCGCTCTCCGCGCCCCCTCCCTCCAAGCTCAACGCCAACCACCACCACCATGCCCTCTACCACAAACAACAGCGCCCCCGCCGACAAGGCGGCAGCCGCCGCCGCCGCCCCCTCCACCTCGAGCTCCAACTCCAACTCCTTCGCAGACGCGCTGCTCTCGCTCGGGGAGGTCGCCGGTTTCTCCCTCGGCCGCTGCCTCGGCTCGGGGACTTACGGCGTCGTGCTCTCCGCCACCAAGCACGGCAAGGCTTGTGCTCTTAAAGTGTTCAAGAGACCCGTGGTGAGGACGGAGTCTGCGTCGCTGGACTCGGCGTGGAGCTCGCTGGCGACCGAGGTGGCGGCGCTCGAGCGCCTCGGCGCCGCTTTCTCGTCTTCGTCGTCGTCGACTTCAACCGCTGCTGCTGCCGCTTCTTCCTCCTCTTTCCTCTCTCCCTCTTCCTCCTCTTCCTCCGCTGCCCCCTCGGGCATCCCGCGCCTGTTCGAGTACGGCATTTTCAAGGCCAACTCGCGCGCCAAGGGGCCCGGAGGGGCGAAAGAGGAGGACGAGGACGACGAGGAGGGAGGAGGCAACTCTTCGGTCCAGGCGCTCGACGGCTCGGCCGCCGAAAAAAAAGAAAAAGAAACCGAGAACGACGACGCCGACAGCAAGAAAGACGAGGAGAAACAAGCCTCTTCCCCCGCCGCCCCCGCCCCCCAATCCCCCCCGGACGCCGTCTGCTACGCCTGGATGGCCACCGAGATCCTGGGCCCCGACCTCTGGCACCTCATGCGCGACACGACGCAGGCGGCCAAGGCCAAGACGCGGGCGGCTTCTCTTTCTTCTTCGTCTTCGTCGGCCAACAAGAGCGACGAGCGCCGCGCCTGCTCGCTCGCGTGCCGCGCGCTGCTCGCGGCGCTGGCGCCCTCGATGCTGGGGGCCCTGCAGCAGGTGCACGCCCGCGGCCTGGTCCACCGAGACATCAAGCTCGACAACTTCTGTTTGAACAAGGCGGCCGCTGCTGTCGCTGAGGAATGGAAAACGTCAGAAGAGAAAGAGCCTTCTGCCTTCTTGCTCGACTTTGGCGGTGTCATCGCAGCGCCCTCGCTCGCCGCCGACTCTTCCGCCGTCGACAGCGCCTCGAAAGGCAAAAAAACCTGCTTCTTCGGCACGCCGGAGTACTGCTCCTCCACCGCCTTCACCGGAGAGCTGCCCCCGACTGCCGCCCAGGACGTTGAGGCGCTGGGATACTGCTTGCTCGAGCTGTGGGGCGGCGGGCGCCTTCCCTGGGGCGAGAAGTTCAGGTCGCGCCGCGAGACCGAGACCGCGCGCTGGTCTTCGTCCAACCTCCACGAGATGCGCCTGGCGCGCGACGCCGACTACGTCAAAGCCGTGGCGAGCGGTGCGGTACCGTGGTGGCTCGACGCGTGGATCACGCACTCCAAGCAGCAGCAGGAGGTGTTCTCGCTGGCGCTGGCCGCCGCCGTGGCGAGGGCGCAGGGCAAAGCTGCAGAGGGGACAAGCTCTTCGCCGCCGCTCGGAGGGGGAGGAGCTTTAGGCGCCGCCGCTCCTCCCGGGACGCCCAACTACCGCCTGCTGCGCTCGCTGCTGAAGGCCGCGACGGCGCAGGCTTCGGCCGAGGCGGAGGTGGCTCAGGAGGCCGCCGAGAAGGGGCGCATCGTGGGGAGCTCGGTGCGCGCGAGGATGGAGGAGTAGAGAGGAGAGATGAGAGGAAAGAGAGGAAAGAGAGGAGGAAGAGAAATATTTTTTTAAAAAAACTTTTTTGTCTTTTTTTGCTTTTTTGCCGTGATTTCCGTTCTTTGCTTTTCTGAGAGAAGAACTCTACTTCTTTCGGTTTCGGTTTTTCAATTATATAGTTTTTGCAATTCAACAAAACGGAGAAAGAGAGAGAAAGGCTTCAACAAAAAAATGCCTTTCCTTTTTTCTTTCCCTCTTCAACTTTGTCTCTCCTCTCAGGGCCCGCGCCACGCCGAGGCCCCAGGGGGAGGAGGGGGACTCGGGCTCGGGGACTGCGACGCGGAGGGCCTCCAGTCGTTCCAGGAGCGAGGAGCAGGACGGGAATACGCAGCAGCGGCAGCAGCAGCAGAGGCAGCAGCAGCGGCCGAAGAAGAATTGGAACCGCTTTTGAATTGGAACCCGGCGGCCATCTCGCGGGCGCGCGCCCTCGCGTCGACCGCGGCCCTCTTGAGCGGGTCGCCGAGCGTCGCCGCCGCCGTAGCGACGGTACCAAAAAGCAAAGCCGAGGCCGCGTGGCCCCCGGGGACGTTGGCCGCCTTGTCAGGGTGGAACCTCAGAGCTAGTTTTCTGTAAGCGGCCTTGATGTCGGCGGCGGAGGCTGTGCGAGGGAGGCCGAGGACGAGGTAAGGATCGGGCTGCTGCTGCTGCTGCTGCTGTTGCGAGCCTCCAGAGTGGAAGGTGTTGCCGCTTCCGTTTCTGTTCACCGACGCCAGCGACGCAGCCACGCCCTCCCAGCTGCTTCCGTTGCCTCCGATGCCTCTCGTCCCGTTCTCTTTCTCAAACCTCAGGCTCGCCAGCCGGTCCGCGGCTCCCGGAACCCCGACCCTGGCCAGCTCCTCGAGCTCGGCCGAGGCCGCGACGACGTCGCCCAGCGCCGCGAGCGCCTCGGCCCTCCTCGCCCGCGGCCGCAGGTAAGCACCGTCCAGAGCCTCTGCGGCGCAGCAGTCGGCCACGGCGTCGACGTGCCTGCCCAGGGCCGACAGAGCGGCGGCGCGGTTGCAGTGGAGGACGGCGTCGAGTTTCGGGTCGCCGGCGCGGGCGTCGAGGCCCGAAGAGTAGGCCGAGGCCGCGGCCTCAAACTTCTGCAGTGAGAAGAGGTCGTTGCCTCGGCGCTTGGCGGTCTCGGCGAGCGCTCGAGGGGTCTGGTGCTGTTGTTGCTGAGGGGGAGGTGGAGGTGGAGGCGGAGGCGGAGGAGGCGGTGAAGCAGCAGCAGCAGCAGCAGGGGCTTCGCCGCCGCCGCCGTCGTCGCTGCTGCTTGTCGTCAGCCGGCTGCTGCCGCCCTGCCGCCGGTGCGCGGAAGGCGGGGTCGAGGCCGGCGCCGAGGAACCGGGGGCAGCGCCGGGGTTGTTCGGCGAGGCATTCGACCCTGCTGAGCCGGTCCTCTTGGCGGCCTGCAGGGACCGGAGCCTGTGCAGCAGCGTGGAGCACTCGGCCTGGAGGGCGTCCCTCTCGGCCTCGAGCTCGGCGCGCTCCGGGGCGCCGAAGAGCGGAGAAGAAGGATCGTTGACGCGAGTCGGATGCGTCTGGCGCCTGTGGTGGAGGTCCCCCCCTCGTCCTCCTCGGTCGACCCCCGCGGCGGGGGTCCTGTCGTCGTCCGCCTCGTCTCCTCCGTTTCTTGCTCCTCCATATCCTCCTGTTGAAGAGAACGGGGAGGGCGAAGGGGAAGAGAAGGAGAAGGCGAAGGAACCGGGAGAGGGGGTCGTTGTTGGTTCGGTCCTTCTCGCAGCAACACCGCTTCCACTTCCACCTCCTCCTCCTCCTCTTTCCGCAGCCAGCGCCGCCAGCAGCCGCGCGTTGTGCGCAGAGACGTCGGCCAGAGCGTCCCTGGCGCCTCTCCTCCCCGCTGCGGCATCAGCAGCCGCCTCCCTGGCGGCCTCGGCGGCGGCGAGGGCCTCCTCCCTCTCGCGCTCGCTCGCCGCCGCGGCCTCTCTGGCCCGCAGACACGCGGCCTCGGCCTCCTCTGCCCTGCAGTTTGCTCTGCCGGCCCTGGCCCGCGCCCGAGCCGCTTCCAGGTGCGCCCGCCCCAGAGCCCGGAGCAGGTAGAAGGCGAAGGCCGGGGAACCCGGGGAGCCCGCCGTCGCCGCCCCGCGGGCCGCGGAGCGCAGCGAGCTCCGGATAGCCTCGGCGTCCGCCCTGGACAGGCGGAGCGGGGGCACTGAAGTGGAGGTGGAGGTTCCGTTTGCGGTTGCGTTTCCATTGGTCGCCTCGGAGACGACATCGTCCCCCGCGGCCTCGGCGAGGGCTTCGACGGCGGAGAAGGCCGAGGCGGGGGAAGTGGAAGAGGAAGGCGGAGGAGTTGTGGTTGTCGTTGCGGGCGGCGGCGTTGCCTCTCTCCTTGCCGCGGCAGCAGCAGCTGCTACAGCCAGGGCAGCGGTCGCCACGGGGCCCGAGCGCAAGGGAGCGGAGCGCATCGCCGCCACCGTCGAGAGGGCGGGCGCCGGGGGCGACAGGCGCCGAAGCGGCTGCTTTTGCTGCTGCTCGCGCTGAAAGTGCCCTTCCTCGAGCGGGGAGTTGGGCTTTCCTTCCCGTCTTGTTTCCGCTGGAGCAGGAGAAGAAGAGGCATTGAGGTTCGCTGCGGCGGCTTTGGAAGCGGCCAAGCGTGCCGCCAGAGCCGGAGGGAGCGGGGAGATCCGCGACGGAGGTGGAGCAAGGGGCTGCTGCTGCCGCTGCTGAGAAGAAGGAGGAGGAGGAGGAGCGCCGTTGGTGTTGCCGCGCTCCGCGAGAGGCGCCCGAGGAGGAGCAGCAGCAGCCGAAGGAGCAGCAGCAGCAGCAGCCGGCACAACCATGGGCGTCCGAGGCAGGGCTCCTGATCTCCCCGCGGACCTGACAAGCAGGCTGCGCAGCTCCGCGCGGGCGCTCCCGGGCGCGGGGGCCGGGAAGGAGGAGGAGGTGAGCGGAGGCTGCGGAGGAGGTGGAGGAGTGAACGAGGGCGGCGCCTGCTGCTTGCTCGCTCTTGGAGGCAAAGGAGGCATCGAATTCAGGCCAGTTGCCGCCGCTCCAGCGACTCTGGGGTCGTTGTTCTCCCGCGATGAGTGCGTGCGGCCCATCATCGTTGGAGGAGGAGGCGCTGTGTTTGTTGAGGTTGTGAAGGAGAAAGAAAGAAAAGAGAAGGAGAAGAGGTCGAAGTGAGTGAGTGTCGTCGTCGCGGCGAAACTGAATCGAAAGAAAGAAAGAAAAAACTGAAGCTCCCCTCTCATTCGCGCAGCTCTCCCGTCGAGGACTTTGTTGTTCTCTCTCACACACACACACACCTCGAGCACCATCTCCTTCGGTTGATCTAGGGCCTGGGTTGAGCGGAACAGAGCTCTGAGCTTGTCCTGGACCGGCGGCGGCCATCGAAAGAAAGGGGACGCAGTTTTTCTGTCGATGGGCGCGATGACGACGAGGAAGAGATAGCGAAGATGAAGGAGAAGAAAGCTTTGCTGTCTTTCTCCTCTATTTGAACGCTTCTTGTCGACCAACGCCGCTCAAAGGCTGCTTCTAGGCTTCGAGGAAGAATGCGCGTCTGACTCCAAGAAGCAGAACAGACAACGGGAGAAAGAGAGAGAGCAAAGCTTGCGTCCTTTTTTTTCCTGCTCTTCTTTTTTGGTTTTTCTTTTTTCTTCGTTTTGTGCGAAGAGAGAAAAGAAATGTCGCTCGCCTTTCACTTGTGTTTGGCGGCGGCAAGGGCAAAGAAAAAAAAACAAAGAGGGACGTTCGCGCTTTCTCTTTCTCTCTCTTTCGCTCTCCACCTCTTCTTTCAACAATTCGAATGCAGCAGTCTACTCTCGCGCAATGTCCGCGTGCCTGGGCGCGGAGACAGGAACAGGCGTCCTCAGATCGAGACGCGGCGTCGGCCCTTGGATCGAGGCATCATCTGCCCTCGTCGTCGATGATGCCCCGGGCGCTTTCTTCTCCCTCGTCTCCTCGACCCCGACCTCCTCTGTCGAGAAGCATGCAGCCGCAACAGCAGCAGCCGCGCCGTTCTGCTGCTGCTCTTGTTGCTGCTGCCGCGTCGATCGACAGCTCTCCCCCGATCGCCTCCGCCGACGTCGTCGTCGTGGGCGGAGGAATCATCGGCCTCTGGTGCGCTCTTTCCTTACTGCGTTCCCCCGAGAACCTCTCGGTCGCGCTGGTCGAGGCCGAGGCCGCGACTGCCGGCGGAGGAACAGAAGGAGCTCAAAGCAGCAGCAGCAACTCTGACCTCCTGCCCCCTCTTCCCAGGGCCACGGGCGCGGGCCAGGGCTACCTCTGGCTGGCGCACCGGCCCCCGGGGACCCCCGGGTGGGACCTCGCCGTCGACTCTCTGTCGATGTGGAGGGCCGAAGTTTTGGGACTGGGCGAGGCCCTGTTCGACTCTTCTTCTTCCGTTTCTTCTTCTTCTCCTTCTTCTTCTTCTTTCTCGTCTTCTTCTTCGTCCTCTTCGCGTCGCCCCTACGAGCGGACGGACTGGACAGCCAGGGGCTCCCTGCTGCTCGCCCCGGCAGCGGGAGGGGGAGGGCTCGCCGACTGCGAGGCGAGGGCCGCGGCGCTCCGGGCGGCGGGACTCGCCGGCGCCCGCGCGCTCGACGCCGGGGAGCTGGCCGAGGCGGAGCCCGCCCTTGCCCGCTTCGAGAGGGGGGCCGGAGGACTGTTCGTTCCCTCTGACGTGCAGATAAACGGCAGGGGGGCGGCCGCCGACGTGCTCGCTCGGTGCTTCGAGGAAGGGAGAGGAGGAGGAGGAGGTTTCAGGTTGAGTTTGAGTTCAAGTTCTTCGCCGTCGTCGTCGGCGAAGCAGCGCTTCTCTGTCGTCTCGGGGCAGAGGGCTGCGTCGCTCGTCAGGCCCTTCCCGCAGTCGTCGATAGCCACGGGCGTCAGGATGGCCTCGGGTTACGTGATCTCGGTCAGGAAGGCCGTGGTGGTCGCCGCCGGCGTGTGGTCTGGCGAGTTCCTGGACGCGAACGACGACGAAAGAGGAAGCGACGATGAAAGTTCGCAACCTCGACAGCTGCGCCCCTGGCGCCGCGTATTCGCCCCTCGCCGCGGCCACCTCCTCGAGGTCCAGAGGCCGAGCTCCGGTTCCGGTTCCGCCTCCCCTTCCCCGCCGCCTCTGCGCCACGGCGTGATGGAGCTGAGTTACGCGAGGCACTACGACGCGACGGCCGCGGCGCTCTCGTCTCGGAGGAGGCGCGGGGGGGTCTCGGCGGCGACGAGGAGCAGCAACGCAGCGGCGTCGGCGGCAACGACAGAGGGAGGAGGAGGAGAAGAGGAAACTAGACCCGCCGCCCCCATCTCTTTCGTCCCTTCCGCCGCCGACGAGGAGCTCGGAGTGGTCTTCACGGCGGCCCCGGCGGACGGCTCGGGCCGGAGCTGGCTGGTCGGGTCGTCGAGGGAGGAAGGAGGAGGCGGAAGCGGAACGAATGGATATGCGAGCGGCGGCAGCGGCAGCAGCGGCAGCGACGGCGCATTCTCCTCGGCGGACAGCGACGACAACAACGAGGGCGGCGCTGCTCCTGCGACTCTCTTCTGTGACCCCCTCCTCGACCTCTCCAACAACGAAGACGCCGTGCGAGAGGCCTCGAGGCCCTCGCCTGAAGTTGTCGAGGCAATCCTCAAGAGAGCAGCGCTGTTTTTACCGGAGCTCGAAGGCGTCGTCGTCGATTTCGAAAAGAAAACCGATTCTGCTCTGTCCGTCCGCGTCGGGCTGCGACCCGCCTCGAGCTCCGGGATGCCCGTCGTCGGCAGGGTGCCCTCGTTCGGAGGGAGCCCGGTGAGCAGCAGCGGCGGCTTTTCTTCTTCTTCTCCTTCTGAAAACTCAAACGTCATCGTCGCGGCCGGCCACGAAGGGAGCGGGCTCACGCTGGCCCCGGCGACGGCCTCGCTCGTGACCAGGCTGGTGAGCGGGGAGCCCGAGAGGGCTCTGCCGGCGTACTACAGCGCGCTCAGGCCCGAGAGGGCGATGGAGGCGGCGCGCAGGAGGGGGAGGGGAGGGAGGAGGTGAAACTGTAAAAAAAAAACAAAGACAAAGAAACGACTTCTTTTTCTCGTTCGTTTGATCGTCGACGACTAGTCGTCACATTCGATCGATTGTTTTTGATCTTCGAGGCAGAAAAGACTCGTCTTCACAACGCTTTCACTTGCGGGTCTTCTTTCGTTCTCTGGGAGCATCTCGAGAGAGATCCCTTTGCTCTGGGAGTGAGAAGAAGGAGAAAGGCCGAAGAGAGAGTGAAGCGAGGACGTGAAGTTTTTGTTCTTTCATTGTTCATCGTTTGTCGCTCGACCTCTTCGACCTCTTTTCGACCTCTTTGGAAATCTTCTTCTCGTTTTTCTTTCTTTCTCCTCCGGGGAAAAAAGATGCCGCCCGTCCAGACCGAGATCACTTTCGATCGCGTCCCCGACTACGGCGACGAGAGGCCCGGGACCGTCCTGGCGACGTTCGAGGTCCCGCCTCCCCCGTGGGAGCAACAGCAACAGCAACAAGGAGGAGGAGGAGGAGCTCGAGGAGGAGGAGGAGACCGCTGGGCGAGGGGTCCCTCTCCTTCGAGCTCCTCTTTCGCACCTCCTCCACCTCCTACCCAACCTCTCCCGCCCCCTCCTACGATCCTCGGCTTCTTCTCAAAGCGTATCGACGACGACCGCGAGCGCAAGCACCTTTCCTTCAACACCCGCGAGGCGGCCGCGGCCCTGCTGCCCGTCAGGGCGCCTCCCTTACCTTCGGACCTCAACCAAGGGTACCCCGACGGCTGGAGATCCACCTCCCACCGCGCGAGCGTGTCGGACGTGATCCTGGCGGCCAGGGCCGCCGTCGGTGGGGGCAGCGGCAGCGGCGGCAAGGGCAATGGCAGTACCGGCCTCGACCTCCTCTCAGACTGCGACATCGTCACCTTCCGCTCCAACCTGCGCCCGATCTTCGGCTGCTCCTTCGACCAGAGGAAGGAGTGGACCGTCGACGCCGTCGCGCTCGCTGTTGACGGCGATGATGGTGACGACAATAAAGAAGAAGAAAAAAAGGAAACCAAAACCAAAACCAAAAAGACGGTCTTTTTGGAAATCGTCCAAAAAATCGACGAAGGGGGGCGCTTGCCCTTCCCGGACGAAGACAAGTTCTTCTACTGGGGCTTCAAGTTCGAGAGCCTCTGTTTCGGGAAGGGGGACGAGCCCACGAGGATAGGGCGCACCGAGATCAACTACGTGATGACGCGGGAGCTTCCTGCTGCTGCGACTGTGACTGCAGCTGCCGATTCTATCCCTCTGAAGCTACTTCTGGTCGCGGAGATGGACGGCTTCGACGAGGAGCTCGCGGCGACGGCGAAGGCGGCGGAGGAGATAGCGGCGAGAACGACGACGGTGATGGGAAAGCCGACGACAGCTCTTCCTGCTCCTCTCCCTCCGGCGTCCTCCCTGGTCGAGCTCAAGACGCTCAGGTGGCCCGATCCGGGAAGGGAGTGGCCGCTGTTCAACTGGAAGGCGCCGACGTGGTGGCTGCAGTGCTTCCTCGGGTGAGTGTTGTTTTTGGGTTTTCTTTTTTTCAAAAATGTCTAGGTCGAGGTCGAGGTCAAGTTTTTTTTTTATAAACAATAACTCACTTCTTTCTCTGTCTGTCTTCTCGATTCCGATCAAAACACACCCCACCCCACCCCACAAACACCAGCGGCGTCGACCACCTCCGCCTCGGCGGCCGTGACGACTCCGGCGCGCTCCGCAGCCTCGACGCTCTCGAGGTCGCGGCGCTGCCTGCCTGGGCTCGGCGCGGCTCCAACGGCCGGGCGAGGTGGACGGCAGAGGGCATCGTCGAGCACGGCATGGGGGTCCTGGGATGGATCGTGCGCACGGCGAGGGAACACGAGGGGAAGCACCTGCGGTTCCAGTTTAAAAACGAAGGCGGGTTTGGAGGAGGTGGAGGAGGGTTTGGAGGTGGAGGAGGCAGAGGAGGTGGCGGTTGCGGAGGCGGAGGTGGAGGAGGTCGAGGCGGCAACTGGGGCTTCGGGAGGATCACGGCGACGGAGGTCGGGGGCGGGAACCTGGCGAAGAGGATCGGGGAGGCGCTGCGGGACGAGAGGGTCGGCGGCGGGGGGCCTCCCCGGCGGTGTAATTGAGTTGAGTGTGCAGAGAGAGGAGAGAAGACTCTCTGAGAGAAACTTCTTCTTCTTCGACTTTCTTCTTCTTCTTCACTTTTCATCGTTCTCCTTCTCTTTCACGCGGCCCCCTTTCGGGGCCCTATCTAAACCCTTCTCTCCCCCACGCGACTCGCTAGACTATATCTTCACCTCCACGATGCCGCCCAAAACAACACCAGAAGTCTCCGTGGCCAAGCGGAAACGGTGAGTCTGATGCGTTTTGTTTTTTACTAGTTTGGACGACATTTGAACATTTCCAATCTCAATCCTTCTCTTCTCTCTTTCTCTCTCCCACCAACAGCCTGGAAGCCCTGGAGCGCAGCATGGGCAGAGGAGGCAGCGGCGCGATCACGAGCTCAAAGAGGCAACAGCCAGCGACAGCAGCAGACCACAGGGACCGGCGCGAGAAGAAGAGGAAGAAGATGGAATCTAGGCATGCCGCTTTGACGGCAACAACACTGGCAACGGCAAGAACACCAACCTCTTCTTCTGCTGCTTCTTCCCTCTACGCCCCGCTCCTCCACCAAAACATAAGCACCATCCGAGAGGTGCTCGCGGCATGCACGAGGCGAAACAGCTCTAGTGTCTTCGTTTTGAACTCCGACAGCGGAGGCGCATCCACTTCCACCGCCAACAACAATTTCCCTAGCCTCCTCCTCGAGACCGCGCTCGAACAGCTCTCGTCGACGACGCGCCGCGGCGCCGCCGGCAGCGAGGCCCGGGGCGCCGCGCTGGCCCGCGTCTCGGAGAAGGCTCTGCTGCTCGAGGACCCGACGGCGGGCCTTGCGAGCGGCGGCTACGCGAAGAACAGGCAAGCAGCAGCAGCGTTGGATGACGGGAGGAGGAAGAAGAGCAAGAAGAAGAAGATAAAAAAGGTGAGAAAGTCTGCCTGCGGGCACGGCAGCCGACCAAGGGCGTCACAGCTCTCGACGGCTCGCGCTGCGGTGCCGAGGCCCCAGCGAGCGGCGGCGCGGGCTCTCTTGTTTTCTGGAAAGGCACTCTCTGCGACCCCTGCCTCCGCCGTCGCGGTGCTGGAGCAGCAGTGGAAGGCCTACGCGCGCAAGCTCGCCGCGGAGAGCAACAACAATTCATCAACAGCTCTGAGCGCGCTGACGCTCGTCAACGCCCGCGCTCGCGTCTCGGCCTCGAGTAAGGAGGGAGCGCTCGTCGGCAGGCGCGGGGTCGTGGTCGCGGAGTCGAGGAGGGCGTGGCACCTTTACGAGAGGGAGGGGAGGGTGAGCGTGGTGAGCAAGGCGGGCGCGGAGCTGGAGGTGGAGTTGGCGGGGAGGGGAGGCGGAGGTGGAGGTGGAGAAGAAGAAGAAAGAGAGGACGACGACGACGAAAAAGAAGAGGAGGGCGGTAAAGTTGTTGTTGCTGTTCGCGTCGGAGGCGGGGCGCTGCTTTGATTTTTTCTCTGTGTAAATTGTAGAATTCTCTGTGCAGTATCGATTGCAAATCGGGAAAGAGAGGCTTCGCAAGACGGAGAAGGCAGTGGAAGTGGGGAGAAAAAAAGAGAGAAGAAAAAAACCCGAGTTCGACCTGTCCCACTCTCACTCTCTGTCGCCAAACACCGCCGAGCCTGCTTTCCTTCCGCTTCCGCTCCATTCCACTTTACATCACTCTCGAAACTGCAACAATCTTGCCCCATGGGTCATCCATTTTTGACCGGGACCCCCTAAAAAAGAAGAAACAAATCAAAGAGTTTAAATAGCTCTGGTAATTCACTTTTGGATATTACTTTTCTTCCTCTTTCACCTTCAATTCCCATTTAAAGGAATTGGTTTTTTCTGATGAAATAACGTCTTCCATAGCTCAGTTGGCAGAGCGTGCGACTGTTACGAACACACAGTCCGTGTAAGAACCCGCCGTCGATGGCATCGCAAGGCCGTGAGATCAAAACTCACTGGAAGAGACACTTTTTTTTTTCTTTTTTTGGTCCTGGAGGAGCAAGAGCAAGAAAAAAAGCAAGCTGCCGAGGAGTGCATGTTTGGTTTCATAACTTCCGCGTACCTGCTCTTCGACACTGTCCGTTCACTGCCATCATGCTGCGCGCCGTGTCCTTGTCGTCGCTCCTGTTTTGTCTCTGGATCGCAATTGTTGCAGCAGCAGCGCGGAGCGCGGAAGCTGCAGCGTGCGCGGAAACCTTAAACCCCAACAACAACAACGCCAGCTGCGACGCGATCGCCGACCAAGGCGTCTGCAAGAAGACCGCCGGGTGCACCTGGTGCGTGTCCGCCGCCGTCCCGTCCTCCTGCTTCTCGGAGTCGGACGCGGCCAAGCTGCCGGCGGCCGTGTTCACTTGCTCGAAAGAAGGAGGAGGCGCGCAGCTGAGCAGCGTGGAGTGAGAGATTGAGATGATGGCTTGATGATGATGTTCTTTTTTTTCTTTTTCTCGAACATCTTTTTTTTCTTACCTGGTCCGCAAGTCAGAACCAACCTTTGCGCCTCCCACACCCCTTTATTCGACTCGTTTTTTTATATCACTAGAACGAAAACAGAAGAAACCATGCTCGTGGGGGTGTTGCATCGTGTAAAAAGAAACAGCAACGTTTCGGTTTTTCTGACAACCGCCCCGTGAGATCATCTCGTCGCTTTTCTCGATTGTTCTCGTTGCTCTGTCTCTTTCTCTCTCTTTCTCTCTCTTTTTTTTCCCCCTTCCGCGCATCGAATCCACTCAATTCCCACGTTGTTGAATTGCATGAAAAAAATCACTTCTTACGCGGTGTTTGATTTCATGAAAAAAACAAGCCACGCGAGCTCCGCAACGGGGTTTTATCATAAGAAAGGTTGCTTTTTTTTTTCTTCTTCTTCTTCTTCTTCTTCTTCTTCTTCTTCTTCTTCTCTTTCGAGCGAGAGAGCACAACTTTGCTCGAGAGCGTCGAAAAGGAGAGCGTCGCCCCTTCTCTCTGCCAGCAGCGAGCGCACCCCCACCTCTCGCGCGCCCCCCCACCATGGCGTCGGCCGTGGCCGTGCAGGCGAGCTCCGCACCCGCTGCGACGCCAACTCCTCCGTCGACGACGTCGTCGTCGTGGACCCATCAACACCATCACCACCACCCGCACGCCCAGGCCATCCCCTCCGTCTCTTCGGTCCTCCGCCGCGCCATCCCGTGGGACACCTACGTCGCCGCCAAGCTCCTGGACCCGGGCCTTGACGCCGCGGCCCTGAGGGCGGCGGACAAGATCTTCTCGACCAGGAGGGCCGTCGCAGCGGCGGCCCTCAACTCGTCGAGCTCATCGGCTCTTCCATCGTCGTCGTCGTCGGCATCTCTGCCGCTCGATGCTTCTTCTCCTTCTCCCGAGGAGCTCTCGGCCACGGCGGCGCTGCTGGCCGTGCTGCGCGGCGTCACGAAGGAGGAGACCGTCCAGTACATGCTGGCGGTGCTCGACGCCGAGGTCGCGGGCAACCCGCGCAGGGCCAGGGAGCTGCTGATAGCGAGAAGGGGGGGCCATGGCGACGAGGGCGGCGGTGAAGATGTCTCTTCTTCTTCGCCTTCGTCGCCGCCCGACGCCGCCGACCTCTTCCTGCTCGCGCTGGCCCGCCCCGACTGGTTCAGCGTCGAGCGCACCGCGTCCCTGCTCGGAGCGTGCTTCGGAGGAGCAGGCGGTGGAGGCGGAGGTTCTTCCTCCTCTCCCAACGAGAGGCGCCAGCGGGCGCTGTTCCTCGACTGGGTCCTGGCGCAGCTGCAGCGGCCGGCGCATGCTGCTCGAGGCATGCCCACGGCCGCGGGCGCGCTCGCCAAGCTGCTCAGGGCCCGCGAAGCGAGGGAGGCCGCCGCCGCAGCGGGAGCCCCGCGCCTCCTGGTCCCGCTCGTGCAGAGGCTGACGAGCTCTTCTTCTTTTTCGACTTCTCCTTCAACCTCAGCAACTCCTTCGGTGCCGGCGACGCCGCAGCTGGCGTACGACCTCTGCATCTCTCTGTGGCAGCTCGCGCTGACGCCCGAGGGAGCGGAGGCGGCCGTCGCCGCCGGGGCCGTTCCGGCGCTGACCGACGTGCTGCGCGCGACCGTCGCGGCCAAGGAGAAGGTGGTCAGGGCTGCGGCGCTGGCGCTCAGGGCGCTGCTGCTCGCCGGCGGCGCTAGCGGCAGTGGCGGCGGCGAAAGCAGCAGCAACGACGCAGCAGCAGTTCCTTCGACTTCCTCTTCTCTGTGTTCTTCCTCCGCTTCCTCCTCCTCTGCAGCGGGCGCCGCCGCCGTCTCCTGCGGCCTCGCGCGCGTCTGCGACTCGCTGCTCGCGCAGCAGTGGGAGGACGACGACGTCCCCGCTGCCTTGGGGGCCTGCCGCGAGGCCGCGCTCGCCGCCGCGCGCCGGGCCGCGTCGTGGCCCGTCTACCGCGCCGAGGTCCTGGGCGGGCGCCTTGATTGGGGGCCCGCACACGAAGGAGGAGGTGGAGGGATCGGCGGCGGCGAAGTAGGGAAAGGCGGCGTTGGCGGCTTTTGGGCAGCCAACGCCCGCCGGCTCGAGGAGCGAGACTGCGAGGTGCTCCGAACGCTCGTCCGGCTCCTCGACGCCCCCTCCAGCGACGCCAGGACGCTGGCCGTGGCCTGCTCGGACATCGCGAGGTACGCCGACGCTTCGGAACCGCCCGAGAGGGCGAGGTCCCTGCTGGCGAGCCTGGGCGCCAACGCGCGTGCGACGGCGCTGCTGGCGCACCCCGATCCGGAAGTGAGAAGGCACGCGCTGGCGGCCGTGCAGCGGCTCGTGCTGTCGAGGGACAAGCTGCAGTACCTGAACTCGTAGCAGTTTCTATTATAATTATTATTTGCGAGGCCTTTGTGTTTCCGTAGAGCAGGAGAGAGAGAAAGAAAGAGAACGTTTTTTTTTGAAAAATTTTAGCGTTTAAAAAAAAGGAAAGGAAGATCACACCGAAGGGAAAAACAAAAACTGCCACACCTCCTCCACCCTCCACCACCAACATCATTTTCTTCACCTCTCCTCCCTGCTCGCCTTCCTGCTCGCCTCCGCGATCCCTTGAGAAACAGCGTCGACCAAACTCCCATCCGCCATCCCTTTGGCCGTCGCCACCTCGACGGCCGCGCTCGCTGCCTCCCGCCTCTCTGCCTCCTCCGCCGCCTTGCGCGAGGCCTCCATGGCTTTATTGGCCTTGGCGATGGCCGGGAACAGAGCTTCGAGCCTCTCTGCCGCGACGGCCCCGCCGAAGACGCCCGCGGCCCCGACAGCAAAGACGGTCCAGACGCGGCTCTTGCTGACCTTGGTCTTGGTGGCGTCCAATTTTGGCAGGGGCCTGGCCGCGGAGATGGCTTCAGACGCGGACAAGGTTTCGATCTCGGCGCGGGCAGGTGAAACTGTCAGAGGCGCGAGAGCGAGAAAGACGGAGAGAGCGAGGGCGATAGCTCCTGCTGCTGCTGCTGCGGTGGGAGAGGTCGAAAAGAGCGAGTTTGCGTTTTTCTTCTCGACCTCGACCTCGACCTCTGCGCTTGTTCGTCCTCTTCGTGCCGCTCTCCTCGACGATGACGAAGAGGAAAACGAATCATCTTCACCCATGTTCCTGCCCGAGGTCGACGCGGCTGCGGTGACCGTCGGGGCTCGCCTGGCGTGGGGTGCCTGTTTTATGCGGAGGGGGAGAGAGGAAGCGGAAAGAGAGAATGAGAAAAGAGGTTGAGAGAGTTTTGTCGAGGCGAGCAAAAAGCAAAGCAAAGCCGTCGTCGAGAGTGAATGCCACCCTTTTTCGCAAGCGTGGTTTGTAGGCTTTCCCGGCGCCACCGATCCAAAACTCCTGCTGCAGGAGTGGTCACATGTCTAGACGGCATCGCAAGCAGCTTCATGTCGAACAAATGCCTCGTCGATGCGCTACTGGCGTCCCCGAAGGAGTTCGAGCTGCCGGCAAAAAAACGACAGCGTTGACGTCGAAATTCTGAATGTGCGTTCTTCCTCTTCTTCTTCTTCTTCTTCTTCTTCTCACCTGCTGTTGCGCCACGCCTCCGCCTCTTCGATGCCTCGCTGGCTGCTCAGGACACAAAAGAGCGTCGACGGGAAGCCGCGGGCAGGAGCGGAGCGCGGCGTTGAGGGGCATAGCGGGATAAAAAGAAAGGGTAAAGGAGGCAAATTTCTAGCCGAAAAGGAACGTCGTCAATGAGAAAAAACTGAGCAAGTCTCTTCGCCTCCTCCCTTGTTTCACTTTTTTCGTTTTCTTTTCTTCAACTCGCTCTTTTCCGCGCAGCTCCCTCTGTGTGCTTCTGATCGCTTCTTCTTCTCCCTGAGAAAGTTTTCTTTTCTTGTCTCTCTCCGAGAATCAAGCAAGCAGCAGCACAACAGACTAGCAGCGCCAGCAAGCCAGCCAGCAAGCAAACTCGCTCGATCAATCACTTTTCTCCTTTGCTCGTCTTCTTCTTCTTCGCCTCTTCGTCGCAATCAATCAAAAAACGATGCAGGCCCCCATCACCGTGTTCACGCAGGGCGCCAAGCGCGAGTCCGGCAAGAAGGCGCAGTTTGGCAACATCATGGCAGCCAAGGTACGAGAGGTCCAGGCGAACGCGCGGAGAGAGCGGCCGGAGAGGGCGCGCCTTGCTCCATGTTGCTCTTTTCTTCTCGATCGCGAGACCGATCGCATTCCATGCCTCTCAAGCCCCTCTCTTCGTCCTTCCATCAACCTTCCCCTCAAAAAAACACCTATTAGGCCATCGCCGACATCGTCCGCACCACGCTGGGCCCGCGCGCGATGCTCAAGATGCTCTTGGACGCGTCCGGAGGTAAGTTTGTCGGGGACAAAAGGGGGGAGGGGCGCGAGAAGAGGGGCTCTCGCGATCGATTTTTTCTTTCCGCCGGCGCCGGCAACGCTCTTTGCTCTTTTGCCTCTCAACCCCTTTTCCCCTTCAAAACCCCCGAAACTCCAAACCTCTTCCCCAGGCATCGTGCTCACCAACGACGGCAACGCCATCCTGCGTGAGATCGACGTGTCGCACCCGGCGGCAAAGGTGAGAGGTTTGGAGAAAGGAAGAGAGAAAGAAGGAGGTGAAAGAGAGGGCTCCCTTGCTTGCTCTCGTTCTCGTTCTCGTTCCTTGTTAACTCGTTCTTCTTCGTCCCTTTTTATTTTTCTCACCTCTTCCTCTTCCACTCTCTCTCAACAACAAAACAACCACTTCAGTCGGTCATCGAGCTCTCGCGGACGCAGGACGAGGAGGTCGGCGACGGCACCACGAGCGTCATCATTCTTGGTGAGAGAGAGAAAAAGCGCTTTTCGGGTTTTTTTGATTTCTTTCTTCTTCCTTGCTTTTCCGCCAATTTATCTCACCTCTTCTTCTTTTTCATCTTCTCCTCCCTTTCCCACCCCCACTCACCCAGCGGGCGAGCTCCTCTCCGCCGCCGAGCCCTTCCTCGAGCGCAACATGCACGCCACCGTCGTCATCCGCGGCCTCACGCTCGCCATCGAGACCGCCCTGGCGGCCGTCGAAAAGCTCGCGTTCGACGTCGACGTCACCGACCGCGCCTCGATGCTGAAGGTGGTCTCTTCGTGCATAGGCACCAAGTTCACCTCGCGCTTCGGTCCCTTAATGGCCGAGCTGGCCCTCGACGCGGTCACCACCGTCGCGCACGTGCCCGAAGGGGCTCCGGAGGGCTCGCCACCGGAAGTCGACACGAAGCGGTACGCCAAAGTCGAGAAGCTCCCCGGCGGGGATATTTCCGACTGCCGCGTGCTTAAAGGGGTAATGTTCAACAAGGACGTTGTCGCTCCCGGGAGGATGCGCAGGACGATTAGAAAGGTAAGAGTTATTTGAGGAGTGGGAGAAAAGAGAGAGAGAGAGAGAGAGAGAGAGAGAGAGAGAGAGAGAGAGAGAGAGAGAGAGAGAGAGAGAGAGAGAGAGAGAGAGAGAGAGAGAGAGAGAGAGAGAGAG
>Ga0114918_10000776_pt1 | contig 28163 bp, 11 predicted proteins | sample LantaG_FD_87015 | JGI IMG/M metagenome (GOLD analysis project Ga0114918, IMG submission 87015) | Deep subsurface microbial communities from Baltic Sea to uncover new lineages of life (NeLLi) - Landsort_02402 metaG | ecosystem: Environmental > Aquatic > Marine > Oceanic > Sediment | place...
AGCAGCAGCAGCAGCAGCAGCGGAGGAGCTCACGCTCTCTCCTGCTGTCGAGGTCGAGGTCGAGGTCGAAGCAGCCGCTGCTGCCGCCGCCGCTGCTGCCGCCGCCGCCGCCGCCGCTCCCTCTTCTTCGTCCTCTGCTCCCTCTCCTTCCTCCTCTTCCGCTTCCCCTCGCCTCGAGTGGCTCGCCCGCCGAGCCGCCAGCTTGCTCCTGGGGCCCGAGGTCGCGGCCTCCAAGCTGTCCATTGCGTCGTCGTCATCGAGCCAGGGCAAGGCGAGCTCGATCTCTTCCTCCTCGTCTTCTCCTTCAGAGGTCTTTTTCGGCCAAGGAAAAGGGAGGGACGCCGTGCTCTCCTTCCTCGACACGCCCTCTGCTCCGAGCCTGACTCTGCACTTCGACGAGAGCCTTCTTTTACAAGCCGCTACTGATCTGGGCTCGGTGCCTGCCTCGGCGAGAGCCGCGCTCTTCTTGCGCTCGCCGCCTGGTGTTTCGCTGAGAGACGGAGAAAACAAAAACGAAAACAACAGCAAAGCTCTTTCGTCTTCTATTTCTACTTCCTCGTCTTCTTTGTCTTCTTCTTCTTCTCTGCTCTCCTCCAAGCTCGTCGCCGCGGTGCTCCCCCCGGCTTCGTCGACGGGAGGAGGCGCCGCCGGGAGGTTCGCCGTCGCGGCAGCGATCGCTCGCGCTGTGCTGGTGGCGACGGCGAAGAAGAAGCACGGCGAAGAAGCAGGAGGAAAACCTTCTTCCTCTTCTTCGGTCGCTTCTTCCGATGCCGCGGCGGAGCTGGCTGCTTCGGCCTCTGCCGCGGCGGCCGCTGCCCGTGGGGAGACCGTGCTGGCCATGCCTCCTCGCGCGGTCGTCGCGCTGGCTGCTGCCTCCGCCTCCGCTGCTGTCGCTGCTGCCGCTGCCGCTGCGGAGGCTGCGGAAGAAGGCGCGTCTCCTTCTGCTGCTGCCCTTCCCACCAACCCCTCTCCTTCTCCTTCCTCCTCCTCTCTCACGGTCACCACGCGGGCCAGCCGCGAAGGGGCCGCGGCCCTCCGCAGCCTCGAGAACGCCGTCGACGCCTGGACGGGAGCCTCGAGGGCCGCCCTCCGCAGGGAGCCCCCGACGCTCGCGGAGCTGGCTCTTGCCGCGGCGGCGAAGAACGACAAGAGCGACAACTCTTCCTCCTCCTCCTCTTCGTCCTCTTCTCCTGCTTCTTCTGCTTCTTCTGCTTGTTGGACGGTCCTCCACGAGGAGGCGGTCCACTGGCAGCGCCTCGCCTCCGACGGCAGGCGCCTGCAGGCGCAGCTGTCGGGAAGCGCAGAGGTCGCCGCCGTCGGCGCGGCACTGCTGGCCTCGGGCTCCCCCTCCGCAGGGGCGCTGTCGAGGCTGTCGGACGAGGTCGCCGCCGCGGCGGCGACCGCTGCCGACGCGGCCAAGTTCTCCTCGGCGCTGTTGCCCGCCGTGGAAGCGTTGGTGCTTGGTTTACGGGAGGAAGAGGAAGAGGAACAGGAGAAGAAGAAGAGTGAAGATGAAAACAACTCCACTTCTTCTCTTTCCTTTTCTCTTCCTCGCTCCCCCTCCGACGCCGCGGCGGACGTCGCAGCCTCCTCCCTCCCCCTCTGGAGCTGCCTCGAGCTCACCTGGTCCCGCTCGACCTACTACGGCGCCTCCCCGAGGAGGATGGAGCGGCTGCTGAGGGCCGCCTCCTCGGTAGTCGTCGGCGCCGTCGCGGCCGCGGTCCCCGGGGAGGAACTCCTGGCCTCGTGGCCGGCGATCTCGAGCTTCTCTTCTTCCGGCTCCGGTTCTTCGTCGTCTTCTTCATCATCATCGTCAGCCGACGAGGCCCTCGCTCTCACCGCGGCGGTCTCCGCGGCCTCGGCGGCGGCCTCCTCGGCTCGCGCCGTCGTCGCGGCCCTGGGCGCGTTCAAGGCGCCCTTCTTCGCCGCGAGGGCCGCCACGGGCTCCGGCGACGTGGCCTCCTACCCTCGTGGGTGGCCGCTGGACGCCGAGGCGGTGTTCGGAGACGAACACCGCGAGAACGGGAAGAAAAAGAAGAAGAAGAATCAAGACAGCGAAGAAGAGTTCGAACTCGACGACGACGACGACGACGAAGACGAGGAAACCGGCGCTGCTCTGATCTCGCTCGACGCCGCCGCGCGCCGCGCCGCGCGCGTCGCTGACGCCTTCGGCGCCGCCGCGGCCTACTGCCGCGCGTCCCGCGCCGACCTGGGCACGGCGATGACGTCGCCGGTGCGCAGGGTCGCCTCCGACTTCGACGCCGTGTCGAGCGCCGGGGTGAAGGAGGCCACGACGATGACGATGGCGGGGATATCAGGCGAAGGAGGAGGAGAGGAAGAAGGAGGAAACGACAGCACTGACGACTCTTCTTCTTCTTCTTCGCCCGTCGACCCCCTCGACGCCTCCGACGCGCGCTTCGAGGACGCCGTGCTGCAGCCCCTGTCCTCGGTGTTCCCAGAGCTTGACAGGAGGCTGGGCTTGCTGTTGCGCTCGGCGCTCGAGGTCGAGGGGGTCAGCAGCGGAAGCAGCAGCAGCAACAAAGACGCTACTTCTTCCCCCCCTTCCTCTTCTCCGTGCTGCCTCGAGCGCGCCCTGCGCAACGGCGAGGCCCTGGCTGCCGCCGAGGGGCTCTTGGAGGAGAGGCCCGCCGCAGCTGCTGCCCTGAGGGCCGCTGCCCCTTCCCTGTGGAGGGCGCTGGAGTTTGACGCCGAGTTCGCCCTGGCGGAGCTCCGCGCCGGGAGAGGCGCGGCAGAGGCCGCGGCAAGGTGGAGCGTCGCCGCCGATGCCGACGACGAAGAAGAAGAAGAAGAAAGAAAAAACGCTTCCTCTCATCTTCCTCCTTTGCCCCCTCCTTTCTTGCCTCGTGGAGCTCCCCCTGTCGCCGGCGCCGTCGCCTGGTCCCGTGGCCTGGCCAAGAGGGTCTCTTCTCGCGCTGCGAGGCTTCGCGCTCTGCTGCTGCAGACCGGCGGCGGCGGCGGCGTCTCTCCCGCTCCGGCGGCGGCCGCTACTTCGGCGGAGGCCGCCGTCGCTGCCGCGGCAGAGGCGTTGGCCGAATTCGAGGCCGGAATCCTGAAAGCCTGGTCCTCCTCCGCCGGAGAGGCCGCGAGCTCCGGTCTGAAGGCCCCCGTGCTGAGGCTGCTGATCAACGAAGACGAAGAAGAAAAAGACAAGGAAGGAGGAGGAAAAAACAAGCTCGCCCTCCCTCGCGCTTCGGCCAACGTCGGCCGCTGCCTCGGCGCGCTGCTGCGCGAGACCCGGGCTCTGCTTTCTTTGTCGCAGCAGCCTTCTTCTTCGTCGTCCTCTTCTTCGATCGAGATCCCGCCGCAGGCCCTGGCCGCCTTTGAGCGCGCCGCCGAGGTGCGAGCTGCGGAGATGGCCATCGACGCCGCGACGGAGGCTGCCGCGGCGCTGTCGGCGCGGGTCTTTGGCGAAGGAGGAAAAGAGAAAGAGAAAAAGAAAGAGGAGGAAGAAGAAAACGACGACGACGACGACGACGACGACGACGACGACGGTGAAAACGACGAAAACGAAACCAGCTCTCCTTCCTCTTCCATCCCCGCCTCGGCCCTCCCGCTCTTCGAGCCCAGGCTCGCCGCCGTCCGCTCCGCGATCTCAAAGGGCCTCGACGGCAGCGTCACCTGGTCCGACTCCAGGGCCGCGGCGGACTACGCCGCGGGCCTCTCGTCGGCGGTCGAGCGGGCGTCGTGGGCCGCCGCGGCCGTCGCCGAGGCGCTCGAGGCGCCCCGCAAGCTGCGGGAGACCTGGGGTCGAGGAGGTGCTCGTCGCCGTCGTCGTCAAGGCGACTCTTCCGCTTCAGCTCTTCCGCCTCTGTTCGTCCGCAGGGACGCGCGCGCGCTGACGCTGCCGGAGCTCGACGCGGCGGTCGAGACGGGACTGGCGGCGAGGAGGGCCGCGACCGCTGCGGTCTCGGCAGAGGCGCTGGCCGCCGTCGCCCGGGCGAGGGAGCAGCTGGAGCCCGAACAGGCGAAAGCGAAAGGTTCCTCTTCCTCTTCTTCTTCTTCGCACGCCCGCTGGCTCGAGTTCGAGAGGCTCGTGCGGGAGGAGGTGGCCAGGGCCGCGGAGGAGGTGGCCGTCTGTGGGGCCGCGGCGGTGGCCGCGGCGCTCGAAGGGAGCAGCAGCAGTGAGGGTGCTGTTGTGGAGGAGGCCAGCGGCGGCGGCGACAACGACGACGCTGCCGCTTCTCCTTCTCCTTCTCCTTCTTCTTCTTCTGCTCCCGCTCCGACGCTCCTGGAGATCGAGCTCGACATCGGCAGCGACGGCTTTCCCGTCTTCTTTCCCTCGATCGAAGATGGGAGCGGCTCTCTTTCTCCTTCTTCTCATCACCGCAGCAGCAGCAGCAGCAGGGCCGTGCCAGCCCGACGCTCGTCGCTCGCCGCGTCCTCCTCCTCCTCCGCAGCTCCTTCCTCCTCCCCCGTCGCACAGCACGCCAGCGTCTCCTCCGCCGTCGACAGCTGGCTCGCGTCCCTGGCCTCGGACGCGGCGCTCTACCGCGTCTTCGTCGAAGGAGAAAGAGAACGAGAAAGAGGAGGAGGAGCCTTTGCCGCCGCGGCCGCCGCGGCGCGCTCGGCGGTCTCCCGCGTCGCCTGGGCCGCCGAGGAGGCCGCCGCGGCCCCTTACGCTCTCGCCGCGGCCGGGATCACGAGGGACGTCCGCGCTGGCATCGCCGAGTTCTTGGCCAAGAACGGCGGAAGTGGCGGAGCCAAGCCTCCTCCTCCGCTGTCTGCCTTCGAGGAGGCCCTCGCCGCCGCCGCGGCCGCGAGCGAGGCTGTCGGCGCGTTGCCCGCTTCTTCGTCCTCGAGCGATTCTTCTTCTTCTCGCCCTCCCACGCTCCGCGTCGACTGCCGCCCCGCCAGGAGCTCCCTGGCTGCCTCCACCTCGCGCTGGAGGCACGCCCTGGAGCAGCTGCTCGAGGAGAACGTGATCGAGCGGAGCCTGCGGGACCTGCGGGAGTGGTCGGGCAGGGCCGAGGGAGTCCTCGGGGACAGGGCCGCGGACGCGGCGGTCGGGACGAGAGGAGGAGGAGAAGGAGAAAATTATTCTTCTTCCTCTTCTTCTTCTGTCGACTCCAGGCCTGGCACCACTGCTTCGACTTCTTCTTCTTCTTCTTCTTTTCCAATTCCTCGAGCGACGGGGAGCAGCAGGGCGAGCAGGTTCAGCGTGCTGGCCAATAGCAGCAGCGGCAGCACCGGCAGTCGTCGCCCTTCGGTCGCCGGCGGAAGCAACGTTGCTTTCTCTGCTTCTTCTTCTTCTTCTTCTTCTTCTTCTTCTTCTTCTTCTTCTTCTTTTTCTTCTTCTCCTTCCTCTTCTTCTTCCCGCCGCGGCTCGACGGCAGAGGCACTGACGAAACCCTTTCCTCCTCCTCCTGTGGCCGACCCGCGCTCCGTCGCCGCTCTCTACGCCGCGACGAAGACGGCCAAGGAGGTCGCAGAGAGGAACGCGGCGGTGCAGGAGTCGCTCGCCGCCGCCTCTGCCGCCGCCGCGCTGCTCTTGGCTTCTTCGAACTCCTCTTCGAGCTCTTCTTCGAGCTCGTCTTCTTCCTCCGCTCAACAACAACAGCAGCAGCAGAGCCGCCTCCCGGAGGCCCTCGAGGCCGCCCTCGCCGCCGCCCCTGCCGCCTGGGCCTCTCTGACAGAGACGGCCGCCTCCAGGGAGAGGGAGCTCGCCCCGGCGCGCGCCGCGGAGGCCGAGAGGCTCCGCGCCGAGGCCGCCGCGCTCGCCGCCGAGGCCTCGCGCTTCGTGAGCTGGTTCGACGCCGTGGTTCCCGTCGGGGAGGAGGAGGAGAAGGAGAAGGAGAAGGGAAAGCACTGCTCTTCTGCCGACGTCGCAGAAGCTCTCGCTGCTCTGGAGCGCCTTGGAGGAGGAGGGAAAGGAGGGAAAGTTGAGGAGGAAGGAGGAGGTGAAGAGGAAAACAAACCTCCTTCTTCTTCTTCTTCTTCGACTCCTGCTCTCGCTCCTCCTCCGAGGGGCCTCTCAGAGCTCGAGGCCGCTGCCGCGGACCTCTGCGGTCGCCAGGCGCTCATTTGTGGAGTCGCCGTCCCGGAGGCGTCGTCATCATCAACAGCAGCAAATCCAGCAACAGCAACTCCAACAACGCTCTTCGACGCGTCGCCGCTCGCCGCGTGCCGCTCCACGCTGGGAGTCCTCCGCACGCTCTGGGAGTGCTCCCGCGGCGTCGTCGCCTCTTTCGAGGCCTGGGAGAAATCCTCTTGGCGTTCCAATTCTTCTTCTCCTGCCTCTGCTTCCTCTTCTGCCTCTCCTTCTTTGGACCTCGTCGCGGCCTCCGAGGGGACCCGAGCGGCGGCCAGGGCCCTCGCCGCGCTGCCCAAGGGCTGCAAAAAGTTCCCCCTGTTCCCGGCCCTGGAGGCGCGCCTCAAGCAGTTCCAGGACGTGATCCCCCTGGTCGAGGAAATGAGGCACCTGTCGATGCGAGACAGGCACTGGCACCAGCTGGCGAGCTCCGTGGGGGCCCCACCGGGGAGCTTCTTGCAGGAAAATGGAAGTGGTGGTGGTGGTGTTTCTTCTTCTTCTTCGACCTGTTCTTCTTCCTCAACAACCACCACCATCACCTCCGTCTCCGACCTCCTGGCCCTCGACCTCCCTTCCAAGGCCCCCGCCGTCTCTGCCGTCGTGGAGAGAGCCCGCAGGGAGGTCGGCGTCGAGAAGGCCCTGCAGAGGATCGCGACCACCTGGTCCTCCCTGAGCTTAACCTTTGCTCCCTTTGGCAGCACCGGCGTCGCGGCGATGGCGCCCCCCCCGCCGCTCGCCGACGCGCTGGAAGGGGACGCCCTGACCCTGCAGAGCCTGGCCTCCTCGAGGCTCACGGCCTCCGGCCCGGAGTTCCCGAGGGCTGTCTCCCTGTGGTCGGGCAGGCTCGCCGCCGTGGATTCCCTGCTCGCTGCCTGGACGGCCACGCAGAGGAAGTGGCAGGCGCTGCAGGCCATCTTTGCCGGGTCCGACGACCTGAGGTCGCGCCTGCCGAACGAGAGCCGGCAGTTTGACGCCGCGGACGCCGACTTCCGCGCCCTGATGCGCGAGGCTTTGTCGCAGTCTCCTTTGGTCATTGATGCTGCCGCTGTCGCCGGCCGGGTGCCGCGCCTCGAGCGCCAGCTCGAGGAGCTCGAAGGGTGCGAGAAGGCTCTCAGGGGCTACCTCGAGTCCAAGCGCGTCGCTTTCCCGCGGTTCTACTTCGTCTCTCCGGCCGACCTGCTGGACCTGCTGGCTCGCGGCGCTGACGCCCACGCCGTGGAGCGGTAAGAGGAGGAGGAGTTTGTTTTGTTGCTGTTGTCGGACCCGGAAAAAACTCATTCAAAAAAAACTCATTCAAAGAAACTTTTGAAAAAAAAAACTCAAAAAAAACTCTTCTTCCTCTAGCCACCTCCCCAAGGCCTTTGACAACGTCCACTCTCTCGAGTGGGCAAAGAACCCGGCCACTGGGGCCAAGACCCGCGTCGCCCTGGGGATGTACTCGGGCGAGGGAGAGTACGTGCCCTTTGTCGAGCCCGTGGACTGCGGCGAAAGCAGCGGCAGCGAAAGCAGCGAACCCGTCGCGGTCGAGGTGTGGATGGCGCGGCTCGTCACGGCGATGCGCGCGACAATGGCCGACGACTTCCGCCGAGGGGTCGGCTCCTACGACGATTCCGCCCCCCCGGCAGCCCGCACGGCCTGGATCCTAAGCCACTGCGCGCAGACCGCCGCGACGGTTTCCAGGGCCTACTACGCCGCCGCCGTCGGCTCGGCCTTCCGCGACGCCGAGGCAGGGGATGACGGCGCGCTGGCGGCCGAGCTGGCCAGGCAGAGGGCGCAGCTCGCCGACCTGATCGCCGCCGTGGCCCGCACTGATTTGTCGGCCAACGACCGGCGCAAGCTGATCACGCTGTGCACGATCGACGTCCACGCGCGCGACGTGCTTGCTTCTTTAGTCGAGGAGCGCGGCTCCACCGCCGACTGCTTCCGCTGGGCGTCGCAGCTGCGGTACTACTCGAGCGCGAGCTTGGGCGACTGCCAGGTCCAGATCTGCGACGCCGAGGTGGCCTACGGCTACGAGTACGTGGGGAACTGCGGCTGCCTGTGTATTACCCCCTTGACGGATCGGTGCTACATCACGCTGACGCAGGCGCAGAGGCTTGTGCTGGGAGGTGCCCCCGCGGGACCCGCCGGAACGGGCAAGACCGAGACGACCAAGGACCTGGCTCGTGCTTTGGGCTTCCAGTGCTACGTCTTCAACTGCTCCGACCAGATGGACTACAGGGCCATGGGAACCATCTACCGTGGCCTTGCGCAGACGGGGGCCTGGGGCTGCTTCGACGAGTTCAACAGGATCAGCGTGTCGGTGCTGTCGGTGTGCTCCACGCAGTACAAGACGGTGCTCGACGCCCTGAGGGCGCGCGCCGAGACGTTTGTGTTCGAAGGCGTTGAGACGAGGCTGAGGCCCAACGCGATGGCGTTCATCACGATGAATCCCGGGTACGCCGGCAGGGCGGAGCTGCCGGAGTCGCTCAAGGTGAGAAAGAGGAGAGAAGAGGGAGGGGAGGAGAAAAAATGGAAAAGTTTTTGAGTTTTTCGTTGACGACGTGCGCCCAACCCTTTTTTCTGTCTCAACCTCGATTTCTTATTTTCTTATCAACTCTGTTTGTTTTCCCACCACCACCATCCATCCCGCTCAGGCCCTCTTCCGCCCTGTCTCGATGTGCGTGCCGGACCTCGCCCTGATCTGCGAGGTCATGCTGATGGCGGAGGGCTTCCAAAAGTCCCGCGAGCTCGCGCGCAAGTTCGTCGGCCTCTACCGTCTGTGCGAGGGGATGCTCTCGAAAGCCCGACACTACGACTGGAAGCTCCGCGCGATCAAGACGACACTCTCGGTGGCCGGCGCCATGAAGAGGAGCTCCCCGCCCGGCGTCTCCGAAGAGAAAGTCCTGCTCAGGGCCCTGCGAGACTTAAACGTGGGCAAGCTGGCCGGTGGAGACGCCCCTGTCTTTGCCGGGTTGCTCGAGGACCTGTTCCCGGGGCTGCCCGCGACGGTGCCCCGGGCCGCCGACGCGCGCTTCGAGGCCACCGCCGCCGCCGCTGCCGTCAAGCTCGGCTACGTTCCTGAGAAGAGCTTTTTACTCAAAGTCTCCCAGCTCAGGGAGCTGTTCACGGTGCGATGGTCGGTCTTCCTGCTTGGCCCACCGGGTTCGGGGAAAACAGCAGTCTGGCGCACGCTGCAGGCGGCGCAGCTGTCCCTGGGGGAAGCGACCGATGTCGCCGTGCTCAACCCGAAAGCCGTCACCCGCGACGAGCTCTACGGCTGCTCCCAACTGGCCACGGGCGAGTGGAGGGACGGCCTCCTGAGCAGGTGCTTCCGCGACTTCGCGACCGACAAGACCAAGCAGCACCAGTGGCTGGTTTTGGACGGCGACATCGACCCGGAGTGGATCGAGTCGATGAACACGGTGATGGACGACAACCGCGTGCTGACGCTGGCGTCCAACGAGCGGATCCCGCTGGCCGCGCCGATGAGGCTGCTGCTGGAGATCGACTCGATGGCGCACTGCTCGCCGGCAACGGTGTCGAGAGGCGGGGTGGTGTTTGTGAACGGGGACGAAGGGGTCGGTGGTGGTGGAGGTGGAGAAAACTCTTCGACTCCCTCTTCTTCTTCGGCAGCAGGAGGCGTCTGGAAGCCCGCTCTCGAGTCGTGGGTCTCCTCGCTGGGCGACGCGGAGCTGCGGTCTGCCGTTCGAGGGCTCGTGGACAAGTGAGGAGAGGAGTTTTTTTGGAGTTTTTGAGTTTTTCTTCTTCTTCTTCTTCGCCGCCGCTTTTCTCTTTTTTTTCTCTAAACCTCGACCTCCTCCTCTTCCAAAACTCAAAACCCAAAACTTCCAGGTACGTCGGGCCCACGATCGAGCACTGCCGCAGTAACTACAGGACCGTCGTTCCCCTGCCGGCGGTCAACCAGGTCACCACGCTCACGCGCCTGCTCTCGGGGGTGCTGGCGCGCTGGCTGGGGCCCGAGGCGTTGTCGTCGTCGTCGTCGTCGTCGTCGTCGTCGGGCGACGTAGGAGCTGCCGCGGCGCAGCAGGCTTCTTCTTCCACTTCTTCTTCCGGTCCTTCTTCTTCTTCTTCGACCTCCGACCCTTCCTCTGCCAAGCCCGCTCTGGACAAGCGCGTCCTCGAGGCGCACTTTGTCTGGGCGTGCGTGTGGGCCTTTGGAGGGGCGCTGCTGCCCGAGGCGGCGGTGGCGGCAGTAGCAGCAGCAGCAGCGGAGGGTGGCAACGGCGACGACGCTTCTTCTCCGGCTTCTACTTCTTCCGCCTCTTCTTCCACCTCTCACGCCGACGCCTTTGCGCGCTGGTGGGTCTCCGAGTGGTCAAGGAAAAGCATCACCAGCAGCACCAGCAACAGCAGCACGAACAAGAAAACCAACAGCAGCTTCTCCGTCTCCTTCCCGGAGGGCGCGTCGCCGTTCGACTGCTTCGTCGACGCTCGGTCGGGAGAGATGAGGCACTGGGCCTCGGCCCTCGACGCCGTCGTCGCTGCTGATTTCGACTCTTCTTCAAGCTCTTATTCTTCCTCGTCCTCGTCCTTCCTGGCCTCCGCCGCCGACGACGCCGAGGCTGCGCTCTTCGCGCACCCCCGCTTCGTCGTCACGGTCGAGTCCGCGCGGCTGCTGCACGTGCTCCGCACGCTGGTCGCCGGCGGCTTCCCGGTGCTGCTGGCCGGAGGGGCCGGCGTGGGGAAGAGCGCGCTGCTGCGGGAGGCTCTGCGAGGAGGGAGGAGCGTGTTTGTCAGCGGAGGTGGAGGTGGAAGTGGTGCTGAGAAGGGCAAGAGCGGCATCCCTCTCGCCGGCCGCGCCGTCGCCGTCGCCTCGCTCCCTCTCCACCCTCTCCCGGACCCCCCGGCGGTCAACCTCGTCCCTCTCTCCGCGTGCACGAGCGCCGCAGACCTGCAGACGGCGCTCGAGGTGCCCCTGGAGAGGAAAGGAGGGACGCGCTACGGGCCCACCGCCGCGGCTCTCAGCGGAGGCGGAGGAGGTGGAGGTGGAGGTGGTGGAAGTGGAAGTGGTGGTGGAAGTGGAGGCGGAAACTCTTCTTCTTCTTCCTCTTCCTCGAACCGCCGCCTCGCCTACCTCATCGACGACCTCAACGCCCCGGCCCTCGACAATTACGGCACGCAGGCCGCCTGCGAGCTGCTGAGGCAGGCCCTGGACGCCGGGGGGTGGTACGACAGGGCCAAGGGCGCCTTCAAGGAGGTGATGAAAGGAGGAGTTGGAGGAGTTGCTTCTTCTTCTTCTTCTTCGTCGTCGGTGCAGGTCGCGGCGGCGCTCAACCCGGCGGCTGGCTCCTTCTTGGTTTCGGGAAGGCTGGCGCGGCACTTCAGCGTATTCTGCGTGGCTGCTCCGAAAGGGACCACGCTCAGGAGCGTCTACGTGCCGCTGCTGGCGTCGTCGTTCTTCTTCTCCCGGCCGGAGAAGAGCGGCAGCGCTTCTGGTTCTGCTGCTTCTCCTTCTTCGACTTCGACCTCGCTCGCCAAGTTCGTCGACGCGACGGCCGACCTCGTCTCTGCCTGCGCCTCGGCCTTCGTGCCCACGACCGCGGCGCCGCACTACTCCTTTACCTCGAGAGAGGTCGCGAGCGTGGTTTCGGGGCTGAGGTCGCACGAGGCCTCGACGCTGTTTGGAGCGGGGGCAGCAGCAGGAGGAGGAGGGATAGGAGGGAAGACTCTCTCTCCTTCTCCTTCTTCCGCTTCGTCCGTCGCCCTCTCGCGGGCGCGCGCGTGGGCGCACGAGTGCGAGCGCTGCCTCCGGGACAGGCTCGCGTCCGAGGCCGACGCCGAGCGCTTCGACCAGATGCTGCTGGCCGTTGCCGCCAAGCACTTTGGCGGCAGCGGCAGCGGGGAGGACAAGGTGGACCTGAGGGCGCTCCAGGCGAGGCCGAGGGTCTTCACTCGGCTCGTCGAGAGAGCGGAAGCAGCAGGGGCGGCCGACGACGAAAACAGCTCTTCTTCTTCTTCGACTTCTTCCTCTTCCTCTTCTTCAAGGCGCCTCCCGCTCGTCGAGATCCGCTCCCACGACGAGCTCACCTCCGCCATCCTGGCCAAGGCGGCAGGAAGAGACAAGGAGAAGAGCAGCAGCAGCAGCAGCAGCAGCCTGGTCCTCTTCCCCGACGCGGCGGAGCACGTGGCCCGCCTCGCTCGCGTGCTCGAGGACTCTTTCGACGACGACGAGACTTCCTCAAGCTCTTCTTCTTCGACTTCTTCCTCTTCTACCTCTTCCTCTTCTTCGACCCCGATCGACCGCGCCTGGCCGCACGCCGTGCTTATCGGCGTGGGAGGGAGCGGCAAGCAGTCCCTGGCGAGGCTCGCGGCGAGGTGCGCCGGGTGCGAGGTCTCGACGCTCGGCGGCGGCTGCGGAAGCGGTGATGGTGATGGAGGAAGCAGCAACAACAACACCAGCAACTCTTCTTCTCCACAACAGCCGCCTTCCTCCGGGGCCCCTCCCGCTTCCCTGGCCGAGTTCAAGGCCCACATGACCTCGCTCTTCGCCAAGGCTGGCGTGAGGTGCCAGAGGGTGGTGCTGCTGCTGGTCGTCGACGGAGCTGGCGGAGCCGCCGCCGACGTGCGCTCCGCCGCCGGACTTTTAAACTCTTCTTCTTCTTCTTCTTCTTCCATTTCTTCTTCTTCCGCTCTGGGTCCCGACGCCGCGCGCATCCTCGGCGCCCTGAACGAGTTCGCCGCCACGGGCTCCATCACGGGGCTGTGCACCCCGGACGAGAGGGACGCCTTCGCCGCCGCGGCCCGCTCCGACGTGAGGGAGGCGGGTTTGCCGGACACGCCGCGCAACTGCTGGGACGCGTTCGTCGCGCGCGTCCGCCGCAGGCTGAGGCTCGTGCTCTGCTTCTCCCCCGCGGCCGCGGGCGGCAAGGACGCGGCCCTGCGCTCGAGGCTACGGTCATGCCCGGCGCTGACCGCCTCCGCTCCCGGGGGCATCGTGGTCGACTGGTTCCACCTGTGGCCCGCGGACGCGCTGTCGGCCGTGGCGGAGAGGCTTTTGGCCTCGAGCTTGGGAGGAGAAGAAGAAGTTTCTTCTCTTTCTCTTTCTTCTTCTCTTTCTTCCTCCACCTCCTCCACAATCACCTCCTCTTCTTCCGTTCCCATCATCACTCCGATGATCAAGTTCATGGTCGAGGCTCACAAGCAGGCTGCCGCAGCCTGCGCTCGCCTCCCGAGAGAGACGGGAGGGAGGAAGCACGCCTACGTCACGCCCAGCTCTTTCTTACAGCTCGCCGCGCTCGCGTCGTCGCTGGTCCGCTCCCGCTCGGCGAAGCTGGCGGCCTCCCGCTCCAGGCTCGAGGCCGGCGTCTCCAAGATCGCCGCCGCGAAGGAGCAGGTCGATAGGCTCCGCGCCGCGCTGTCGGTGGAACAAGAAGTCGTCCGGAGGCGCGGCGCGGAGACGGCGACCCTGCTCGAGTCGATCGGCGTCGAGAAGCTCGGCGCCGACGCCGCGGCCGAGGCGGGGCGCGCCGACGAGGAAGCGGCCGCCGCTCTCCAGCTGGAGGTCACCACGGTGCAGGACGAGTGCGCCCGTGACCTGGCAGCTGCCGAGCCCGCCGTGGCTGCCGCGACGGCCGCTCTCAACAGCCTCGACAAGGCCTCGCTCGGGGAGCTCAAGTCCTTTGGTTCCCCTTCGGCAGACGTCGCCGCCGTCATGTCTGCCTGCATGGTCCTGACCACCCCCAGGGGCAAAAACACGCCGAAAAACCTGTCCTGGGCTGCTGCCAAAAAGTTCATGGGCAACGTCGATGCTTTCCTCAAGTCGCTGGTGAACTTTGACAAGGAAAACTGCAACGTCGTCGCCGTCGAGCAGGTCGAGAAAGACTTTTTGTCGAACCCGACCTTCAACGCCGACTCGATCAGGTCCAAGTCCGCCGCCGCAGCCGGTCTCTGCTCCTGGGTCGTCAACATCGTCCGCTTCTTCAGGATATACCAGGTGGTGGCCCCGAAGAGGGCCGCGCTCGCCGAGGCCAACGCCAAGCTCGCCGCCGCGACGGCGAAACTCACCGACGTTCGGTCAAGGGTCGCTGCCATCCGAGCCCGCGTCGCCGAGCTCGAGGTCGGGCTCTTCAGGGCGACCGAGGATAAGAACGCCGCGACGGCGCAGGCGGCAAAAACGCAGGCGAAAGCCGACCTGGCCGAGAGGCTGACTGCGGGTTTGGCCTCGGAGGCCGAGCGCTGGGCTGCGACGATCGGCGAGATCGACGCGGCGAGGTCGACGCTGGTCGGCGACGCGCTGCTCTCCGCCGCGTTCCTGGCCTATGCCGGCCCCTTTGGCGCCGAGCAGAGGGCGAGACTGGTGTCCGAGTGCTGGGTGCCGGCGCTGCAGAAGCTGGGGCTGTTGCGAAATGGTGGTAGAGGTGAAGGGGAGGGAGGTTTGAGTTCTTCTTCCTCCACCTCATCATCATCAACTTCATCATCATCAACCCCTTCCCCTCTCTCGATCCTCGCCGACGATGTGGTGCGCGCCAGCTGGAAGGCCCAGGGCCTGGGCAGCGACCGCCAGTCGGTCGAGAACGGCGCCATCGTCACGGCGGCGGTCTCCCGCGGGCGGGTCCCGCTGCTCGTCGACCCGCAGGCGCTGGGCTCGAGGTGGGTCTTGGCGCTCGAAGCAGCAGCAAGTTTGAGTTCTAATCCTTCTTCCTCTTCTTCCTCTTCCCCTTCTTCTGCTTCTTCCTTGTTGACCCTGCGCCAGACCGACGAGAGGTTCGCAGAGTCGCTGGCTGCTGCCGCCAAGGAAGGGAGGCCCTTGCTCGTCGAGGGGCTGGGAGAGGACCTCGACCCGGCGCTGGTGGCGGTCGTGAAGCAGCTGAGCTTTGTCGCTGCTTCGAGTTCGGCGTCGGCGACCTCGATGTCGTCGTCAACCTCAACCTCTACCTCGACCTCTTCTTCTTCAACCTCTTCTTCTTCTCCAGTCCACCCTTCCTTCCGCCTCTACCTCTGCACGCGCCTCGCCACGCCGCACTACCCGCCGGAGACCGCGGCGCAGGTGGCCATCGTCGACTTCGGCGTTACCCGCCAGGGGCTCGAGGAGCAGCTCCTCGCGCGTGTCGTCGACCACGAGCGGCCTGAGCTGCAGCAGGCCGCCGCGAGATTACAGAAGGAGCTGGGTTCCTACGCCGAGCAGCTGGTGGCTTTGGAGGACGACCTGCTGGCGAGGCTGGCCGCCGCCAGCGGGGACATCCTCGAGGACTCGGCGCTGGTCGAGCGGCTCGAGGCCACCAAGCGCACCGCGGCCGACGTCGCGCAGAGGCAGGCCGCCGCGCGCGCGGCCGAGGCCGGGATCGCCGCGGCCAGAGCCGGGTATTCTCCCGCGGCAAGGAGGGCAGCCTTCCTGCACCAGCTGGTCTCTGCTCTGCCGGCCCTGGACAGGGTCTACCACTTCTCGATGGACGCGTTCGTCAGGGCCATGGCGCGGGGGATGGACCAGGCCGGGAGCGGTGACGAAAGCTCGAATTCGAATTCGAATTCTTCAACTTCAACTTCAACCTCTTCTTCTTCTTCCCTTTCCCGCCGCGTCGACGCCCTGGTCGAGGCCATCACCCGCGCCGTCTTCGACCACATCGTGGCGGGCCTCTTCGAAAGGCACAAGCTGGCCTTTGCGGCGAGGCTGACGATGACGGTGCTGCAGGAGAGGGAGGCGGAGAGGAGCAAGAGCGGGAGTGGAAACGGAGGGAGCGACGCCGCGGCGGTGCTCGCAACAAAGATCGACCTCTTGCTAAAACCCGCGACGACGAGTTCTTCTTCAACTTCTCCTCCGGCTTCTGCTTCTTCCACCACCAAACCCGATTCCTCCTCTTTCTCCTCCACTTCCACCTCCTGGCTCCCAGCTTCCTCCTGGGCCTCGCTGGCAGCCCTCCGCGCCGTGCCGGGGCTCGAGTCCCTGGCCGAGGACGTGGCCGGCGCCCCCAAAAGATGGCAAGACTGGGTCGAGAGGGAGCGGCCCGAGGCCGAGCCACTTCCAGGCGACTGGAAGCGGCTGCCCGAGCTCGATAGGCTGCTGGTGTTCCGGGCCTTGAGGCCGGACAGGCTCGCAGCCGCGATGCGGAGGTTTGTCGGTGGGGTGCTGGGCCCGCACTTTGTTTCCCCACCAAAGGGTTTCGACCTCGACGCGGCCTTGAGCGACAAGAGCAACGGCGGTAACGGAGGCAACGGGGACGCCAGCCCCGCCACGCCCGTGCTCGTCTTCCTGTCCCCCGGCGTCGACGCAGCCGCCGCAGTGCAGGCAGCCGCCGCCTCCCGCGGCCTCTCTGCCGCAAATGGGGGCTACGCGGCCGTCTCCCTGGGTCAGGGACAGGAGGAAGTGGCGTCGAGGCTGGTTGCGAAGGCAGCAAAGGAAGGGGGGTGGGTGCTGCTGCAGAACGTCCACCTGACCATGGACTGGACCAGTGGCCCTCTGGCGGTCACGATCGACAGGCTAGCAAATGCTACAGCTGCGAATGAGAGTGCGAGTGCGAGCGAGAGTGCTTCGGAAGCGTCTTCTTCTTCTTCGGAGACCTCTTCCTCCTCTTCAACTCCAACTCCAACTCTTCCATTCACCCACCCTCGCTTTCAGCTCTTCCTCTCCGCCGAACCCCCTCCCGCCCTGGAACGCCCTCTGCCTCAATCCTTAATCTCGGCCTGCGTCAAGCTCACCAACGAGCCCCCCGAAGGGCTCAAGGCCTCGGTCCTCAGGGCTTACTCTTCGTGCTTCGACGACGCCTTCTTCGAAGGCTGCTCGAAACCGGCGGAGCTCCGGTCGATCGCCGCCGCCCTCGCCTTCTTCCACGGTGTCGCCTTACAGCGCAAGAGGTTCGGCGTGGGCAACGCCCTGGGCGCCAAATCGGGCCTGGGCTGGTCGATGGACTACCCTTTCAGCAGTGGAGACCTCACCTGCGCTGCGCAGACTGCCGCTAACTACCTCGACGCGGGAGCGCGCGTGCCCTGGGCGGACTTGCGTTACTTAGTGGGCGAGATCCTCTACGGAGGGCACGTTGTGGAAGATGCCGACAGGGGGCTGGTGGCCGCTTACCTGCAGGGCCTGCTGCACGAAGGGCTGCTGGAAGGGACGGGAGGAGTGAGTGGCGGTGGAGGTGGAGGAAAGGCTTTGTCGTCGTCGGCGTCGTCGTCAGCAACTTCTTCTTCCTCCTCTGGCCCCCTCCTCTGCCCCGGGCTCAGGGCCCCCTCGGGGACCCTCACCCACCGGGCCACGCTCGAGTACCTCGACGACGCGTTCCCCCCGGAGTCGGCGGCCTGCTACGGCCTCCACGCCAACGCGGAGATCGGGTGCAGGCTCCGCGAGGCAGAGACCTTCTGCTCGCAGATGCTTTGTCTTAGCGGTGGAGGCGGCAGTGGTCTTTCTTCTTCGAGCAGCTCGGGGGGTCGCGCAGAGGACGCCGTCGTGCTCGAGGTCGTGGCGGAGGTGCTGGCGAAGCTTCCCGCTGCTGTGGAGGTCGTCGTCGTGGAGGCCGGAAGCGGTACTTCTTCTTCATCTTCTTCTCGAGGAAAGCCCCGAGGCCGCGCCGACGCAATCTCGCTCGTCGCCGACGCTTCTTCTTTGACCTCTGCTTCCTCCGAAGCAGGAGGCGAAGCTGCTGCTGCTGCCGCCCTTGACTCCGACGACAGCGAAGAAGAACAGAGCATGTCCCCGATCGCGGCTGTCGCCGTCCAGGAGGCCGCAGCGCTCAACGCGCTGCTGGCCGAGGTGCGGCGCTCGCTGTCGGAGCTGCAGCGCGCGCTCGCGGGCCAGAGCGCCTGGTCCGCCGGCGCAGAGTCGCTGGCGAGGTCGCTGGCGGCGAGGGAGGTGCCCGCATCGTGGATGGCTCTTTCTGGCCCCACTCTCAAGCCTCTGGGAGGGTGGCTGGAGCGCACCGCTTCCAGAGCGGCGCAGCTGGTCGAGTGGCTGAGCGGAGCAGGAGGCGGGAGCGGGAGCGGGAGCGCGAGCAACAACAACAACAACAACGACTCCGAGGCCGAAAACTCTTCTCACCCGGCTTCCGTGCCTCCTCGCGTCGTCTGGCTTCCCGGGCTCTTTTCCCCGCGCGCCTTCCTGACAGCCGTCACGCAGGCAGCAGCCAGGAGGAACGGCTGGCCCCTGGATGCCACCGCGCTGGTGATTGAGCCCGTCAAGAGAGGAAGTGGTGGCGTTTCCGACGCCGCGGCCTCTGCCGCTGCCGCCTTTGTCCCCAGCTCTTCTTCTTCCTCCTCTTCGTCTTCCTCTGCTCTTTCCTCTCTTCTCCCTCCACCTCCGAAAGACTGCGCCTATTTGTGCGGCCTGGCCATCGAGGGAGGACGCTGGGACGAGAGAGCCGCCTGCCTCGACGACCCGAGGCCCAGGGAGCTGCTCTCGAGGCTGCCCCTGCTGGTGGCGAGGGCGATGCCGGCCGGCAAGGCCGCGGCGGTGTTCCCTTCGCCTTCGAGCTCTTCCTCGACTTCGACTGCTTCCGCTTCCTCTTCGACCGCAAACTACTTCCCCTGCCCCGTCTACGCCACCGCGGCGAGGTTCAGGCAGGAGGTCGCGACCGTGCACCTGAAGCTTCCTGCTCGAAGCCAGGCGAGCAAGTGGACGCTGGCCGGCACGGCGGCGTTTTTGGAGGCCGAGGGAGTTTGAAGTTTTTTCTCTTCGATTTTTGATTTTTTTTTCATTCACCGTTTTCATTCGATTTTGTTCTCCTTCTTCTTCTACTTTTACTTTTCCTTCCCTCTTTCTACTTCTAATTTGCAAAGAAAAACAGCAAAACAATAGCATACAACCAAACTACTTGAAGAGGCGCGACAGAGGGTCGTCGTCGTCGCCGCCTCTCTCGACCTCGATCTCGACCCCTTCTCCTTCCTCCTCTCCCGTCAAGACATTCACGAAGCGGCGCAGCGTCTCCCTCGGCAGCGCGCACCCTGCCTTTTCGAACAGGAGCCTGGCAGCGGGGAGCTCCTGCTTGACTCTCTTGACGCGCCTGTCGCTCAGCGGGTGCGTGCGCATAAAGTTTGGGACGGCTCCGGCGCCGCCGCCGCCACTCGCGCGCCGCTCGACCTCGCCGAGCTTCTCGAAGACCGTCGCCGCGGCCGAAGGGTCGAAGCAGGCCCTCGCCGCGAGGCGCACGCCGATCACGTCCGCCTCGGTCTCCGCCGCCCGCGAGTTGGGCAGGAACAGGGCGAGCTCGAGAGCTCCCAGGGGTAAGGGGATGTTGAATGCCCAGTAGAGGATCATGCTGTTGTTGAGTGAGAGAGAGTTTTTTTTTTTTTTTTGAAAGAAAGAAAAGTGAAGGTGAGAACGGCAGTTTCGCGTTCCATCGAAGAGAGAGAACTGGTTTTCCCTCTTTTCCTCTCCTCTCACGCACCGGGCCAGCGACGCCGCCTGCATGCTCGTCAGCTTCTCCGCCGTGTGCCTCGCCAAAATGTGCGCGACCTCGTGGGCCAGCACCGCCGCGAGCTCCTTCTCGGGTCCCAGGATGTTGAGCAGGCCCGTGTAGACGACGACCTTGCCTCCTGGAGAGGGGGGAGAGAAGAGACGGAAAAAGAAGAGAGAGAGAAAGAGAGAAGAGAAAAGAGAGAGGAGAGAAGAGGTGAGAGAAGAAGGAGAGAAAGAAAGAAAGAAGAAGAACAGGTTAAAAAAACAGAAAAAACGCCCCGGTTCCCTCTTCCTTTCTCCCTTCCTTCCTTACCGGGCGCGACCATCGCGTTGACGTTGCCAGGGTCGTCCACGACGATGAATTCCTGTTCGAAAGAGAGAGAGAGAAAGAGCGAGTGAATGAGTGGATATCTTTTTTTGCTTTTTTGTCGAAAGAAAAAAAACCGAAAAAAAGGAAACAAAACCCCCCTCCTTACCCAATCCAGCCCCTTCATGTGGTCGCAAGCCCCACCCCCTCCACCGTCGGCAGCCACAGAGGCCAGCCTCCTGCCTATACGCTCCACCTGGTGCACCAGAGGGTGGTTGCGAGGCAGCAGCCTCCTCGTGGCTTTCGCTTCTTGTACGATCTGCGCAAAGGTCGCCTCGCCGAGCTGCTTCTCCAGGTCCTGCGAGACGAGGATCGAGTGTCTGCGCTGGGTGTAGGGGACGGTCTCCCTCGAGGTGTAGTAGACGACGCTGCCGGCCGCGAGCGTGGCCCCGCCGAGCAGGGAGACGAGGCGCGGCTTGGCCCGGAAGGTGGAGCGAGGGTCGTGCTGTTGCTGGTTTCCTCCTCCTCTTCCTCGTCGACCTCCTCCTCCTCGATTTCCTCCGATTCTTCGTGGATGGTCTCCGAAGCGCTGATAGCCGTCGTTCCAGTAGGAGCGGCGGCGGCAGCAACGGATGATGGGGTTGACGATGACGGACGGGGTCGACGACGACGGAGCGGACGAAGAAGCAGCGGCAAAGGAAGAAGAAGAGGTTGAGGACGAAGAGGTGAAGGTCGAACTCGAGCTCGATGATGCATTCAACTCGAGCAAGCTCCGCGCTCGCGCGCACGTCTCCAGGACAACTGCAGCCGTCCTCCTCATGGCGAAGGGGATTCGGAGGCCTCCAGGCTCGAGCGGCACGCCTGTTCTTTTTTTGCAGGATGCAGAAGTTGATGGCTCTCTTCTCGAGCGGAAAAAATGGCCGAGCTGAACTTTCTTTTTCACTTTTCTCTCGATCGTGTTTTGACGGGGAAAGAAAAAAAACTCTCCTTCCATTGGCTTCTGCCTCTCTCTCTCTACGGCTGCTTCTTGTCTCTTTCAAGAGCTCTCTCTCTCTCTCTCTCTCTCTTACGTCACCCCTACCAGGGCCTCTTGATCTCCTTTTTTTCCAGCAGGATCTGACGGAGAGAGAGTGAAAGAAAAAACAGCGGGTGGCCATGATGATGAAGGAGCAGAATCGACGCAGCGGCGGGGGGCCCTCGAGCTCCTCCTCCTCGTCCTCTTCTTCGTCGAGGTTGCTGGGCTCGACCGCGGCGCGGGCCCTGCTGCTCTTGCCCCTGGGCCTGGCGTTCTTCGCGCTGCTACTGCAGGTGCGGGGTTGGATTGACGAGAAAGAGGAGTGTGAGAGAGAGAGAGAAAGAGAGAGGGAATCGAGTGTTTGCTTTGAATTGAAAAAAAAACGATGGTCGAAAAACGAAAAAAACTCAACCTCACTCGACCTCGACCTCGACCTCGACCTCGACCTCTTCTCTCTTCTTCTTCTCCTTCTTCATCATCAAAACTCCTCAGTGGACCTCGCCCTCGCCCTCGCTCGACCTCAGCGAGTCTATCGCTCTCGCAGGAGGGGCCGAGCCAATGTGAGTGGGGTTTTGTTTGTTCAGTTTTCATTTTTTCATCATCGACCCGCTTTCTTCTTCCTCTTCTTCTCTTCTCTCACCTTCCAACCAAAAATCAAAAACCAAAACCAAAACCGCAGCCGCCCCGCCTCGGCCTCTTCCGCGAAAGCTTCCCGCGCCGTCAGGGCAGGCGCCGCTGACGGAGTAGCATCGTCGAAGACGACGACGACGACGGAGAAAATAACAGCGTCGTCCTCGAAACCCAAGAAGAGCGCCGCCGCCAATGACAACTACGTTCCCAAAAACCCCGCGGTCCGAGAGGACTGGGCCCTCGCCGACGGCGGCTGGCGCCCTGCTTCCTTCGCGGACCTGGAATCTTCGTCGTCGTCATCTTCCACTCTACCAAAGCTGGCGTTCATCACCACGACCGCCGAGTCCTACGACCAGATCAGGCTCTGGTACGAGTACCACCGCTCGGTCGGCGTCTCAAACTTCTACCTGTTCGTCGACGGCGCCGCGGCCACGCCGCAGGTCAGCGCCAGGCTGCGGAGGCTTCCGGGCGTCGTCGTCGTGCCACGCGACGACGACCTGAAAGCCAGGCACGCTTCTTCCCGAGTCTGGAACGAGACCTGGCTTTCGGCTTTCTTCCACAAGCCCTGCAACCACGAGCTGTTCGTGCTGCAGAGCTTGAATATGGAGGTCGGCATCGCCCTGGCAGAACGAGACGGCGTCGACTGGCTCCTGCACATCGACACCGACGAGCTGATGTACCCTGGCAGCGGGCCCGAGTTCTCGCTCCAGACCGTGCTTGCTGCTTACCCTGCCAGCGTCGACACTGTGGTTTTCCCCAACTACGAAGCCCTGCCCGAACGAGACGACGTCTCCGCTCCTTTCGACCAGGTGACGCTCTTCAAGCGCAACTACCACCACGTCGTGTCCGACGCCTACTTCAGGTCCTACCACGCCGTGGCGAGGGGGAACCCAAACTACTTTATCACCTACGGCAACGGCAAGTCTGCCGCGAGGGTCCGCCCCGGTCTCAGGCCCAACGGCGCGCACCGCTGGTACAGCTACTCTCGCGCCCCACGCGAAGAGACCTCGGACCAGTCGGCCGTGCTACACTACACCTACGACAGGTTCGACGACCTCAAGTCGAGGAGGGACAGGTGCGACTGCGCTCCCACCGAGGACGACGCTAAGCGCTGCTTCATCCTGCCGTTTGACAGGATGGCTTTCTTGGCGGCGTCGATGAAGACCGACGCCGAGCTGCTGAAGTGGTTCAGGGAGAGGCTGGTGTGGAACGACCCTGCTGTCGTCACAGATTTGCTCAAAAGCGGGCTCTTTGTGCGGCTGTTCGCGCCTCAGATGTTTATGCGCGGGGCAGAGGCGGCGCTGGCTTCGGGGTTGGGGGTGAGTGGCCCCCCCGACGACGCGGCGGCGGAAGCCGCTGCCGTCGCTGCTGCCGTCGCCGACCCGAACAACCCCCGCTGGGGATCCAAGGCGGTCTTGAAGGGCACGCGGGGGTCTATCGCCGAGGAGGATCTGGCAAGGGCGGCAGCGGCGGGTGCTGTGAATGCCGCTACGGGGGCGGCGAAGGCTGCTGGTGCTGCTGGTGCTGGTGCTGGCCGCCGGCGACGATAGTTTTTTTTTCTTCCGTTTTTTGTTTAATTTTTTTGTTTCAACAACCACCACTACCCACGCATGCAATTTAGAAAATCAACAATGCTCTTTCCTTTCTGCAAAGGAGAAAGAGAGAGAGAACTCTAGACTAGAATTTTGAAACAGGGGAAGAAGAAACGAAACCGAGTTACACACGCGAAGTGGCGCGGAAAGGGGGGGAAGGGAAGAGGGAAGAAGAAGAAGAGGAAAGAAGAAAAAGAGGAAAAAGATGAATCCAAATCACTCTACTCCCTCTCTCCATCACTCACTCTCTCACCACCATCCCCCTCTCACGACGAACACACTGCCCTCCGCATGGGCGCCCACACCAAATGCTGAGATTGAAAAAAAACAAAACCAGACCGAAAAGAAAAGAAAAACTTTTCCTTTTTTCTTCTTAACGGTTGGCCTTGGCGACGCGCTCGATCTCGTCCTTCTTCTTGATGGCGTACGAGTTCGAAGACCCCTTGGCGGCGTTGATCAGCTCGTCAGCCAGGCACTCGGCGATGGTTTTCACGTTGCGGAACGCCGCCTCGCGCGCTCCGGTCGTCAGCAGGTAGATCGCCTGGTTGACGCGCCTCAGCGGCGAGATGTCGACGGCCTGCCTGCGCACCACGCCGGCGGAGCCGATCCTGGTCGCGTCCTCTCGCGGCCCTCCGTTGATGATCGCGTCGACCAGCACCTGCACCGGGTTGGAGTCGGTCAGCAGGTAGATGATCTCGAAAGCGTGCTGCACGATGCGGGACGCCATCAGCTTCTTGCCGTTGTTGCGGCCGTGCTGCATCAGCGAGCAGACGAGGCGCTCGGCGATCGGGCACTGCGCCTTGCGGAAGCGCCGCTTCTGGTAGCGGCCCGCGGTGTGCGGGACGAAGACGGCCTGGGACTTGACGGCGATGTAGTCCTGGACTGCGAGGTCGTTGACCTGTTCAGAAGAGAGAGGGTGGGGGGTGGTAGGGGGTGGGGGTGGTTGAAGTTGGAGGTGGAGAAGAGAGGGAGAGAGAGGAAGGGAAGGGAAGAGAAGAGAAGGTGAGCGAAAAAAAGAGGAAGAAGAGAGAAGAAGAGGTCGAGCGGCGGCGGCTCTTTCTTTCGACGTCGCGCGCGTTTTCGGCTCTTCTTCATCATCATCATCGGCCCTCATCAACTGTCTCCTGCACCAATTTGGATCTTCTGCTGCTCCAGAACCACGCAGACGATCGTCAACGGGTCATCGCAGGGAAGAGAGGCGCCAGAAAGCTGGACGACGCGCGCCGGCGAGCTTGCGCGAAAAGCTTTTCATGTGGAAGAGCTCGCGGAAAAATCAATCGACGTTTTGGAGATCGACGTTGCGACAGTGTTCAGTTCGTACCTCGACATCCTCGTAGGACCACTTGCCGAACAGCTTGATCTCGGGGAGAGCAGCCATGGTGGATGCGACTTGGCTGTCGATGGGAGAGAGGGAGAGAGGGTTGGGATGGGAGTGTGGAGAGAGAAGAGAAGGGAAGAGAAGAGAAGAGAGGTGAGGGATGAATCGAGCGGCGGCAGCGGCGATCGAGAGAGCGAAATCGTCCATTCGCTCCTGGCGCCTCTCTTGCGCTGGCTTTGATTCTCGCGAGCACTCGCCGAGGCAGAAAACGTTCGATCAGGCCACGCGGGCGAAAGAGACAGCGGCAGAGAACGTGTAGCAGCAGCAGGGACGAGGGCACGCCGCTGTTGAACCAAACGCTCTTGCGATCGCCGGCGGCGGCGGCGGCTGCTCTTTTTGCTCGATGGAAAGCAAGATATTCGCCGGCGTTCCCAACAACGCTCCCGGCGGCTCGCCCTCTCCGCTCGCAGCGGCTCGCGCAGGCCAGTCGAAGGGAGCCACGCGGTGCGAGAGAAGCAGGTAGCGAACCAGTGCTGGGCGTACCTTAACGAAAAAAAAGCGAAAGAGGGGGAAAGAGTTGAAAACTGTGAAGCGACGACAAGCAGAGGCTCCTACTTCGAAAATGAACACGAGGATTTTCGGCCCTCTTCTTCTAAAAACTTCTTCCAAAAACTCAAGTTTCAAACTTGAGCTTTTCCACTCTAAAAGAACTCGAGGGTACCTTTTCCTCAAGTGTCAACTTGGCGAACGGCCTCAAGTTGTAAGAGCTACCGACTGATACGAAAAGTGGCGAGAACGGCCCCGATGCCGCTCCGCCATGGTCCAATCCCTCAATCAATTGCTCTCCCTTTGACGAAAAACCTCTCTCCGTCTCCGAGAAAGTCAGCCTCGACGTCGATGCATGCGCCAGCATGCGGCAGCATCCGCAGCTTCTCGCTGGCCATTTCTTCCCGAGCCTTTCCTTCAACGTCTTTTCACAACATGTTTCTACGCCCTTTGAGTGGCGCGGCATCAAAATTCGGGCGTGGGAGCCCGCGGCGACGCCGGGAAGGCCAATCGCGAATCGAGCGATCTCGAGCATGATTTTATTTTTTTGTCGGCTTTGTCGGCCGCCGCTGCTGCCGCATCGGAACCATAACAAACCAATAGCCTGCCGTTTCTGTAACAAATGAAGTAGAGCGCGTCGCCTGGTAGAGGCGAAAGAGAAAAAAAGCGTTCAAGCGCTGCGTGAGAGCGTCGAATTTTTCGCTCGCTGCCGAGGAGCAACTCATTCGACCCGGAGATAGGTCAGCAGGCAGCAGGGAGACCAATTGGGATGGTTTCGTGGCGGGGCAAGGCCATTCCTGCGGCTTTCGGGTCCGTTTCCGCGGCACCAGATTTTCGCGTGTTTCGCGTGCTCGGCTGAGGCAAAGTAGAGGGTGCTGTTTCCACAGGTTCTTGAACCTGAGAGTAAACAATCGGATTGTCCTCAACATCAGAAGTTGTGGCATTTGCTTGTTACACTTTCAAACTCCCTGACGTCTTTGTACTAGGGCCGACGCACAGGTCGTCTTTTCGCCAGACCTCCCCACAACGAAAGCCGACACTGCAATGATGCGCCACTTCATCGCTCTTTTCGCGCTCTTCGCGCTCCTTGCAAGCACCAGCTTGGCCCAGGTGCGTGACTGGTGTGAAGAAAGGGAGGAGGAACGGCTGATTTTCTTCGGGCCGATTTTTTTTGTTTTGTCGTCGGTCGCCGCGCAGGCGCGGCACACTCCCCGCGCGGCGTGTGCCTGGGACGTTTGCCGTCGATGGAAACAGCCTTTCTTCTCATTTTTTCCCCACCTCTTTCAAACCAAACCACTCCGGGTTTCCCCTTTTCCCATTCTCAGGAGGCTCCCACGACAAAAGCGGCGGCTTTGGCCAAGGATTCGACTGCAACAGCAGCTCCAGCGGCAGAGGACGAGCGGGTCCCGGCCAAGGCCGCCGCCGCCAAGCCGGCAGACGCCGCGGACGCCGCCGCGGACGCCGCGCCGCTCAAGCAAAAGAAGCCCCAGCAAGCAGAGCAAAAGCAGAAGCCCGTCAGGCTCTGCGTGTACGGAGCGACCGTCGACGCCGCCGCCTGCGACGCCGCCGTCGCGGCGGCGCTGTCCCCGGCCGCCTTTTCGTGCGTCGCTGAGCCCTCAGCGCAGGCCTGCGCCGCGGCTGTCGCGAGCGGCGACGCCGACGTCGTCCGCCTCGGCTCCGACGACACCCACGCGGCCCGCACGCGCCACGGCCTCGCGCCGCTCGCGGCCGAGGACTATGGCTCGGGCGATGCGACGTCGTACTGGTCTGTCGCCGTCGTGCCCGCGTCGCTCTGCGACCGCGACGGCGGAGGCGGCAAAGTCACGTACGCGGACCTCAGGGGCGCGAGGCTTTGCTCCACCGGGTACCGCAAGGGCGCCGGGTGGACGTCGCCCGTCGGGACGATGATGGCCGCGGGCGCGCTGTCGGCGAAGAAGGACGGCAGCGGCGCCCCCGCCGGCGTCGCAGCCGACGCCGCGGCGGTCGCGGGCTTTTTCGGGAAGGTGTGCGCCCCGAGGAGGACTTCGAGCGGGCCCCGCATCGGCGGCGGCAACGGAACGGCGGGCGGCGGCTCCCTGTGGCCCGAGGGGCTCTGCGACGGCTGCCTCTCGCAGGAGGAGCAAGACTCCCTGCCGCCCGCCCCGGGCGGCAAGCGCCGCGCTTTTTGCGAGGAGAACGCGCCCGAGACCCCGCAGACGCCGCGCCCCGGGGGAAGCGACGCGTGGTCCGGCTACAGCGGCGCGATCGACTGCCTCCTCGCGTCCCTGTCGTCCCCGAGCGGTGAAGACGGCGGCAAGGGCTCCGCCGCCAAGGTCGTCATGTTCAACAAGGCCGACGCCAAGGCCGCCGACGGGACCAAGCTCGCCGACCTCGCCGCGGCGCCGTCGCTGCGCCTGTTCTGCCCGGCGACGCAGTCCTGCGCGCCGCTCTCCGACCACCGCAACTGCAACCTCGGCAGGGTGCGGGCGCACGCGCTGATGAGCCGGCCCTCGTGGGCCGCGTCGGGCGCCGGCGCCGCGGCGGCCCGCTCGCTCGCGGGGCTCGGCGGCGACGCCGTCACGCGCCTGGCGAAGGGCGCCGCGCCGTTTTTCTCCGGCGACGCCAAGGCAGTCGTCGACTGCGAGGAGGGGCCGCCGGGCGCCGGGAGGTGCAGGTCGGACTACCCCGCGTGGTTTGGGCTCACGAGGGCCTACGACGCCCTCGGCGGCGTCGGTGGCGGCGGCGGCGGCGGCGGCGGCGGACGCGGGAGCGCGGCGGCGGCGTCCGAAAAGAGAGCCGTCACGACGGCCTCCGCGGGCGGCGGCGGCTCCGGCGGCTCCGGCGGCGGCTCCCTGTCCCCGGGGGCGCTCGCCGCGGTCATCATCGGGTCCCTGCTTGGGTCGCTGGTGATCGCCTCCGCGGGCGTCATCATCGGGCGCCGGATCGCGCGCCGCGGCTCCGGGAGCAGGGCGTTTGTCCCGTCGTCGTCCTCCGCGAGCGGCTTCTGACCGAGACAGGAGCAGCGGCTGCGGCAGCAGCGGCAGAAGCAGCAGCAGCGGCGGCAGCGGGAGGGAGAAAATGAGCAGCCGGGCACGGAGGTGAAGAGGCTTCGCATCTTTTTTTTTTAGCCTTCGATTCTACGCTCCGCGAAAACACCGGCGTCTTCTCCACCCGACCCCCACCCACCACCAACAAGTGGCTGCTTTTTTTAATGTTCAAACTAACATTTTATTTTTATTTTTTTGATCGGAAATAGGGAGAGGGGAGGGGGAAGAGTTGTTATTTTTCTCTCTCTTTTTTTTCCTTGAAAAAAAAAACCCAGCGAGAAAAAAAAACAAAAACACTCGAAAACCAAAAACCGCTTCATTTTTTTTTGAATAGTCGTCGGTCAAAGAGGGGGGGG
>Ga0114918_10000777_pt1 | contig 28159 bp, 21 predicted proteins | sample LantaG_FD_87015 | JGI IMG/M metagenome (GOLD analysis project Ga0114918, IMG submission 87015) | Deep subsurface microbial communities from Baltic Sea to uncover new lineages of life (NeLLi) - Landsort_02402 metaG | ecosystem: Environmental > Aquatic > Marine > Oceanic > Sediment | place...
GCAGCAGCAGCAGCAGCAGCAGCAGCAGCAGCAGCAGCAGCAGCAGCAGCAGCAGCAGCAGCAGCAGCAGCAGCAGCAGCAGCAGCAGCAGCAGCAGCAGCAGCAGCAGCAGCAGCAGCACCACCACCACCACCACCACCACCAGCAGGTCGTGACGACGACGCGCCGCAGGCTGGAGCAGGAGGAGGAGGAGGCGGTGAGAGCCTACGTCGCAGCGGCCACGGCCGCTGCCGCCGCCCACGCGCAAGCTCAAGCTCAAGCCGCCGCCGGAGCTTCTTCTTCTTCTTCTTCTTCTTCTTCTCACTCTCCTCCGCCACCTCCGCCGCCGCCGCCTTCGCGCTCTCTCTCGTCGTCCTCGCTCGGGCGCACGCTCTCGGCGCCGCCGCTCGGGGGCTTGCTGCTGCAGCCGCTGCCAGGAGAAGAAATGGCTCCTCCCTCGGAGTCTTCTCCTTCTCCTTCTTCTCATTCTTCGCCGGCGCCGTCGCTGTCGTCGTCTTTGGCGGCTGCCGCTTCCCCTTCTTCGCGCTTCTTGTCGCCGCTGTCCTTTGTCGCTGACGACGAAGGAGGAGAAGAAGACGAAAAAGGAGACGAGCAGCTCTCGGAGGCCTGCACCCCTTCGCCTCTGCAGCAGCAGCGCTTCTTCAACCAACAGCATCATCAGCAGCAACAGCAGCGCTCGCCGCCGCCGCTCTCCGCGCCTCCCTGCGCCGCCGCCGCCGCTCGCTCCTCCGCCACCTCCCGCGCGGCCTCTGCCGCGGCGCTCGAGGCGCTGCGCAGGCTCACGCTGGTGCCTTGCTCCCCCGCTGCCGCGTCTCTGTCGCAGCGGGTGGCCTCGGCGGCGGGAGGGAACGGAGGAAGGAACAGCAAGAACAAGAGCGACAACAGAGAGAGCGGCGAGGGGGGCACCGGCGCTTTCCTCACTGCCGCCGACGAGGAAGCGTGGCTCTCCTCCGTGGACCTCTCTTCTTCTGGAGGAGGTGGGGGAGGAGGAGGAGGAGAAGGCTCCTGCTCCTCTTCTTCCCAGCAGCAGCACTGGCGCTCGCGTCACCGCCACCAGTCTCCGCAGCAGCAGCAGCAACAGCAGCAACAGCAGCAGCAGCAGCAAGCGCAGGGGGGCCGCTGGCGCCGCCGCGGCGGCGGGGGGGAGCTGTCGCCGTCGCAGGGGCCTGCCGCGCCGCCGCCGTCGCCGCTGCAGCTCCCGCGCGAAGGAGGAGGAGGAGGAGGAGGAGGAGGAGGAGGAGGAGGAGGAGGAGGAGGTGGAGGTGGGGCCGCTCTTTCCCCTTCCGCCTCGGTCTACCGCGCTGCTTCCACTCCCCCGGAGGTCCTGCAGCAGCTCTGCGGTGACTTTGGCGGAGGAGGCAAGGAGGGAGAGCAGGAGGCGGGGCGCGAGAAGTGATTTGGAAAAAAACGCGACGACGAGAAATGATTTCGGAAAGCGCTTCGAGAGAGAGAGAGAGGGAGAGATCTTCTTCTTCCTCTTTCTCCTCCTCTGCAATCTGTTCCGATTGCAGAGGTTGACCGCTGCATTTTGCTTGGGGTGCTTGTTTCCGAACCTGTTGGTCTCTCGTTCCGCCCCGCCTTGTTCCTCGCTTTGATAAGAAAAAGTTTTCAAAAAGTTTCCACTTTTGCCCTATTTTTTTTCGTTTCTTGACTTTTTCTTCACAAAAAACATAAACACAAAGAAAACACACTTGAACTGCTAAACACTTGAACTGATGTATGAATCTTCGCCGCGCGCGTGGGGAAGAAGAGAAAAAGAGAGAGAGAGAATTATAAAAAGAGAGAGAAAGAGAAAGCAGAGGAGGTGGAGGTCGAAGTTTTCTTTTCGACCTTCACTCTTCGACCTGCCTTCTTTTGCTTTTGTGTGATTTCAAAACGACAGCGCTCTCTACTCTCTCAATCTTCCGTTTTCTCTCCGATGATGCAGTCTCGAGCACGATCTTGAAGCGCACTCGCGCCTCTGATTAGAGTCGAAGCAGAAGACGCAGAGAGCGTGGCGCGACAAAAGAACAGAAAGAAGAAGAAGGAGCGATGGCATCATCGTCGACCATCGATGCCTCTCTCGATGCCGTGGCCTCTTCTCTCCCTCCTCTTCCGCCCACTCCCGGGTCGCAAATACGCTACCTGATCGACGAGGACTTCAAGGGCGTCCTCCAGTTTCAATACGGTGAGGCAGAGATGCGTGGAAGAGGGGGAACGCGAGAGGTAGAAGATCGATGTCTCTTCGCTCTCTCTGAACGACGACGCTTACGCTCTCTACCCTTTCGACGAAACCAAAAAAAAAACATCTTCCCCTCTTCAGTCCTCCCAGGCCCTGCCGGCGACGAGCTCGCCTGCGTCTGCGCCTGCCCGGCGGCCTGGTTCGCGCCCGAACGCACGGCAGTGGTGGTGCACCTGGTCTTGGATGAATTAACCGAGGCAGCAAAGGCGCCCCTGCCGCCGTTCTCTCCCGTCGCGCCTGGAGGCAAGCCCCCACCTCTGTCTGTTTCTTCCTCCTCTCCTTCTCCTTCTCTGGAATTCAGCTGCCCTCTGCTCGCCGCTGTCGAGGTTTCCACCTCCGGGCGAAAGTGGATGATACGGCAGAGGGCGCCTCGGACCCTGGGTGACGTTCTCAGGGCCTCGGCTTCTTCTTCTTCTTCTTCTTCTTCTTCTTCGGCTTCTTCTTCTTCTGCTGCTCTGTCCGGCGACGGAGGCAAGAGGCTTCTCCTTTTCCGAATCTTGCGAGCTGTCTCCGCCGCCGAAGGAATCAACGCCTCTGCTTCGTCCTCTTCTTCGTTCCGGATAGCGCCAGACGACGTCTTGCTCCTGGGATGCTCCGGAGGCAGGGCGGCGCTCGCCCCGTCGGCTTTCCTGCCTCCTCTTCCGGCGGCAATAACAGAAGTTTCCTCTTCCTTTTCATCTTCTTCTCTCTCCGCCGCCACCGCCGCCTGGACCCACCGCCGGCTCCCGACCCTCGACTACCTCCTGCTGCTGAACCGCCTCTCCGGCCGCAGGTGGGGCGACGCGAGGTGCCACCCGGTGCTGCCGTGGGTGTGGGACGACTTCTCTTCTCCGCTGCCGCCGGCCGAAGAAGAAGAGGAAGAAGGAGAAATCGAAGAAGAAGAAGGAAGCAGCAGCGATGACGGCGGCGGCGACGACGGCGAGGGAGGAAGGCGCTCTTATCATCGCCGCCGCCTCGCTCTCCCTCCTCCTCCCCCCGCGGGCTGGCGCGACCTCTCCAAGTCTGCCTTCCGGATCGCGCGAGGGGACGAGCAGCTCGCGGCGTCGTTCGCTGCCGGGCTCGCTCTCAACGGAAAGGAAGGCGAGGAGGAGAGGAAGAAGCAGAAGCAGAAGCAGAGGAGGAAGAAGACGAGCAAAACGATAAAGGCTTCAAAGAAGCAGCAGCAGCAGCAGCAGCAGTTGGATCTCAGGAGGACCAGCGGCTTCCAGGATAGCAGCGAGGAGGAAGAGGAAGAAGATGAGGTTGAGGCAGAGAGCAACGGAAGCAGCGGAGAAGACGACGAAGCGAGCTCTTCTGAAGAGGAAGACGAGCAGCAACAGAGCGACAGCTGCTGCGACGACGACGATGACGACGGAGCTCCCGCCCTCCGCCCCCGATCTTCCTCCTCCGCCTCTGCCTTCTGCACCCCGCACCACGTCCCCTGCGGGCCCCTCTCCGAGCTCGCCTACTGCGTCTACCTCGCCCGCCGCCTGCCCAAAGCGGCCCTCGCCCGGTCGGTCCGGCGCGCGTTCGAGGCGGGGGAATACCCGGGGTCGATGGCGCGCCTGCGGCTCTGGGCCGCTGACGACGCCGTTCCCGAGCTCTACTGCGACCCTGGCGTCTTCGAGTCCGTGCACGAGGACCTGCCTGACCTGGAGCTGCCGCCGTGGTGTAGCGAGGATAAAAAGGCAGCTTCTGCTGCTCCTGCTGCTGCTGCTTCTGCTTCTGCCGCTGCCGCCCGACGGAAATTCGTCCTCGCCCACCGCCGCGCCCTCGAGTCAGACACCGTCGCACGGCGCCTGCCCGCATGGATCGACCTCACCTTCGGCGCGAGCCTGACGGGGAGGAGGGCGGAGCAGGCTATGAACGTCTCGCCGCCGCAGGAAGGGGCAGGGGGCGGCTTCGGCGGCGGCGGCGGCTGCGCCTTTGGGGGCGCTGCCGAAGCGGCTTGCTCTTCCGTTTCCGTTTCTATTTCTTCTTCTTCTTCGTCTGCTGCTGTTGCTGCGGCAGGAGGAGGAGGAGGAGGTGGCTTTGGGGGAGGCGCGGGGAGGGTCCAGCTGTTCTGGGAGCCGCACCCGCCGCGGCTGAGCGCGCGCGAGGTGAAAGAGGCCGAGGAGGAAGACGAGAAAGAGAAAGAGAAAGAGAAAGAGAAAAAGAAAGCTCCTTCTTCTTCTTCTTCTTCTTCACCCTCTTCCGTCGCCGCTGTCGGCCGCCTCGCGGTCCAGCTCTACTCCCCTCGAGGGGCCATCCACGAGTCCCCTTCGAACGAGCGAGCGTGGTCCGGGGCGGCGCGAGGGAAGCTCGCAGGCGCGCCCGCGACCTTCGTCCGCGCTTGCCTGCCCGAGCTCTTTGTTGGTGGAGGAGAAGAAAGTTCCACTTCTGCGTCACCTCCTCCTCTTCCCTCGGCCTCCTCGCTGCTTGAGTCCGACTTCTTCGACGGCGACGTGCGGGGCGCCGCGGCGGTGCTGGACGCGTTCGAGGAAGGGGCAGCGAGGGCGGGTTCGAGCTCTTCTTCCTCTCCCTCTTCCTCTCGTCGAGGCTTCTTCTGCTCGCCGCGGATCGTCGCCGCGAGGGGGCTCGCGGCGGCAGTTAGCAGCCCCGCGGCGGCCGAGGCCTCGACGCGCGGGATGGCGCTGGCTCTGCCCGCCCTGCTCGACGCCCTGTGCGACGCTGCGAGCCCTCGCTTGGCCGGAGGCGAAGAGGAGGAGGACGAAAACGACGACGAAAACGATGACGAAATCGATGACGCCAACGACGAAGCCTCCGCGGCAGAGCTCGCCGCCGCCGCCGTCCCGAAACTCCTCTCCCTCCTCTCCCCTCGAGGCAGGGCCGCCGCGGCCACCTGCGCACTCGTCGCGGAGCTGCAGGCCACGGGAGGGGCCGGCGGCGGGCGCGGAGGGGGCCCCGCCGCGGGTCCCGCCGCCGCGGCCGCGCTGCTGCGCCCGGCCGTCATCGTCGCCGCGCTGATCGCCGGTGGAGAGGCGACTTTCCTCGAGACTTTGCTCCCTTCGGCTCTCGACTGCCTTCTGGCTGCGGGTGCCCCCGCGCCGAGAGCGATAATGTCGGAGGAGAGGAGAAAAAGAGCGAAAGCCTCCACCTCTTCCCCCGCGCGCCGCGCGGCCTCCGCCGCCGGCGTCGCCGCCGCCGCCGTCGAGGCGCTGGCCGCGGCCTGCTCCTCGCTGCCACTCCCGGTCGCGCTCGAGTGGGTGCTGCGCCCGCTGCTGGGCGCGCTGCACGCCGGTCCCGGCGTTGCCGCGGCGGTGGCCGCCTGCGCTGCTGCTTTGGGGGGCAGGGCCGCCGGGAAGCACGTCGTGCCTCCGCTCGTGGCTATTCTGTCGGCGCCGAGGAGGAAGATGAGGAGAGCGGGCAGGAGGGAGAGCGACAACGGAAACGCTGGCGAAGAAGAAGAGCAAGAGCGGCGGCGACAACAGAGGTGGCAACAGCCAAACTCTGCTGCTTCTCCGTCCCTTTCCTCCTCCTCGCCTCCGAGACCCTACTCACTCTCTTCTGATGCTCCGGCTCCTCTAACTTTCCTCCTCCCTTCGCCGGCGACGACCGCTGCCGAGGGAGCCCTCAGCGCCCTCGAGGCCCTGCTGCCGCTGCTGCCCGCCGACGCTGTCGTCACGAGGCTGCTCTCGCCTCGCCTCTCCTTCCCGAAGGGCGACTCGCTGCTCCCTTCGAGGCTTGCCGGGCTGTTGCTGCGGCCAAGGGAGCACTCGGAGGCGCTGGGTCCCAGGCTGCGGTGCAGGGTCGCGGCGCTGCTGCTGCGGGCAGCGAGCGACGTCGCGAGCGCCGCCGCGGAGGCGGAAGAAGCGGAGAAAGGAAAAGGGAAAACTTCGTCTTCGTCTTCGTCTTCGTCTTCTTCTCTTTCCGTTTCTCTCTCTTCCGGTGCCAGCAGCATCGTCGCCGAGGTCCTGGCCCCGCAGCTGCTCCCGCTGCTGTGGGTGGGAAGGGACGAGCGCGTGTCGCACGGCGGCGCCTCTTCCTCCTCGGCGCTGGGCCGAGGCGCCTTCTCTTCTTCCTTCGTTCCTGCCGCTGCCCCCGCCGCTGTCCCCGCCCCGGCGGTCGAAGAAGAGTCGTCTTCCCATGGTGGCCTCTCGGCACGAATCGCAGCGGCGCTCGCGGGGAGCGTGGGGATCGAAAGCGGCGAAAGCGGAAGCGGAGTTGGCGGCGGAGGAGAGAGAGGTGAGAACAAAGAAGCGCCGCAAGAAGAGCGACAACGACAGCAGCAGCAGCAGCCTTCCCCTTCTCCTCCTCCTCCTCCTCCTCCTACCGGTTTCGCTTCTTCCTCCGCGTCGCGCCTCCCCTTCCCCGCGGACGAGTCGGGCTACTGGGACCTCGTCCACGCTATCTACCCGGAGTTCTGCGAGTCCCTCTCGATTCCCTCGACTCCCCCTTCGAAAAAGTCATCGTCGTCGTCCTCTTCGTCGTCGTCCTCTTCCGCTGCAAACTCTTCTGCTCCTCCTCCTCCTCTTTCCGCGGCCTCCGTCTTGCGACAGGCGCTGCCGCGCTGGGCCCCGCTCGAGGGGGCGCTCGAGGCCGGATACGGCTGGAGGCCCCCCGCCGTCACGCCGCCGACGGCCGCGGAGTCCCGGGCCGCGGACAGGCTGGTGGCGGCGGCCGAGAGGCTGCTCCGCGCGATGCCGCCTCCCAGAACGGTGACGGCGGCGGCGACGGCGCTGTTGCCGAGCGAGAGCCAGAAAGCTTCTTCTTCTTCTTCCTCTGTTCCCGTTCCCGCTCCCGCTCCCGCCGCTTCCTCTTCCGACGACGGAGAGCTCCTCCCGGCTTCGTTTTCCTCGCCTTCCCCTCTGGCGGCTCAGTCTTTGGCGTCTGCCGCGGCGGCGCTGCTCGCGGCGGCAGCCATCGGAGGAGCAGGAAGAGAAACCTCTCCCTCGTCTCCTTCGCCGTCGCCGTCGCCGCTCGCGACAGCGGCGGCGGCTCCTGCTCCCCCTCCTCCTCGCTCCCTCCCCAAACCTCCACCTCCTCTTCCGGCTTCTCCACCTCCTCCCCCTCGCCCCGCCGACGAGGCAGCGGCCGACGACGCGGCCGCCGCGGCGGCGGCGAGGACGCACGCGCTCATCGCGGGCGCCGGCTGGTCTTGGCCGCCGGTCGTGCCCCGCTCGCCCGCGCCGCCCGGCGGGGGAGAGAAGGCGGCGACGACGGCGACGGCGACGATGCCGACAGTGACGCCTCTCTTCCAAGCTGCCTCCGAAGCTGCTCCTTCCTCCTCTTCCTCGTCGAGCAACAGTAGCAGCAGCAGCAGCAACGCCTGGAGGTGGCTCCCGGCCTCCATCACGCCTCCCACAGACCGAGGAGAGGGATCAACCGGCTCCGGAGGCGGAGGCGGAGGAGGCAGCTTCGGGAACAGCAGCGGCAGCTCAGGCTCGAGCGCCGCGGGCGGCTGGGCCGACCCGGACCTCTGGGGCTCGAGGCCGCCGCGCGCGGCCGCCGCGGCGCTCGGGGACGCCCGGTCGTGGCGCGCGTCGGCGGCCTGCTTCCACTCGTGGAGGCCGCACCGGGAGAGGCTCCGCGCGCTGGGCGTGTCGGACTGCGGGTCGGCGCTGGCGACGGCCGGGAAGGGGTCGAAAGGGTCATCGACGTCGTCGTCGTCGTCGTCGTCGTCGGCGGCGGCGGCGGCGGGAGCGAAGTCTTCTAGCTCTTCAAAGCCTTCTTCTCTTTCCTCTTCGTCGTCGTCGTCGAAGGACGTCGTCCGCGTCTGGTCGACGGCCGCTGCGGCCCCCGGGCCCCAGCTGGCGGCCCACTGCGGAGCCGTGAGGTCGCTGCTCTGGCTCGGGGACGCGCGGGCGCCGCTGGCGTCCCTCGACGACTGGGGTTCGCTGCTGGTGTGGAGGCCCGGAAGCCGGAGCGGAAGAGAAGCGGCGCTTTGGGCGCCGGAGGCGGAGACAGAGCCTCTGTCGTCGTCGTCGTCGTCGTCGAGCGCTGCCGCCGGGGCCTCCTCCCTCTTCACCTGCGTCGCCCGAGCCACCGGCAGGGGCGGGTCGCCCTCTCCCGGGGTGCTGGCGGGCACGAGTGAGGGAAAGCTGCGGTGGCTCGACTGCGAGCGGTGCCGTCCGGCGGCTGACGTCGCTCTGTGGCCTCCGACTTCTTCTTTGATGACGACCTGTTCCTCGTCGTCGCCGCTCTGCCTCCGCGTCGCCGCCGTCGCCGCGGCAGCCGAGGGCTCTTCTCTGGCCGCCGCGGCGTCTTCCGCGGGGGACCTGGCGCTCGTCGACGGGAGGGTGGGGCGAGTGGTGGCGACTTGGGATGCGGCTTCTTCGGGCACGAGCTTTTCTTCTTCTCGTTCTTCGTCCGCCGCCGCTGCTCGGTCTTCCTCTTCCGTCGCCGACCGCGGCGCCGCCTCCTCCTCCTCGATCACCGCGCTGTTCTTCCGCGGCTCCGGGACCGAGCTCGTCACGGCCGCCGCCGACGGGGGCGTCAGGCTGTGGGACGTGCGGGCGATCAGGAGCCGGAGCCGGGCTTCGTCGAAGAAGGCTTCTTCCTCCTCTTCTTCTTCTTCTTCTTCGACTCCTGTTTGCTTCGACCTCGGCCGGCTCGGCGGAAGCAGCGGCGGCAACGGCAGCGGCAGCACCGCCACTGCCGTCGCCGGCGCGGCCTTCTCCCCGGCAGGCGTGAGCACCTGCCCCTCGGCGGGGGACGACGCGCTGCTCTACGGCGGGGCGTGGCTGGCGGCGCTGCCCCCTTCGGGCGGGGCAGCAGCGGGGGCGGGGGCGGCAGCGCTCTCGAGCGTCCGCGTTGCGGCCGCGTCCCTTTCGAGCGGCAGCTCTTCGTCGTCTCCGTCTTCGTCTTCGTCTTCCTCCTCCGTCCGCGTCGCCGGGGTCGCGCTCATGCCCGCTGCGCGCCTTCTCTTGGTCGGATGCACCGACGGCCGCGTGCTCGTGTGCAGGTAGTAAAGAGAGCGAAAGAGAAAGAAAAGAGAAAACAAGGAGAAGAGGGGCAGTGTTTTTTTGTAATTTGTTTTGCAAATGTAAAAAAACAAAAAAGAACGAAACGAAAAAAAACTCCAAATTCTTCTCACTTACTTCACCCCCGTGATCAAGAACCGGAGCTCCTCCCCGGAGACCCCGGCCCCCATCATCATCCCCTTCTCCCCGCCCAAGGCAGCGGCGGCCACCCTCGTCTTGTCCTCCGCGAGCTGCACCACGCGCTCCTCGACAGAATCTTCTGCGACGAGCCTTATCACCCTCACCTCCGTGGCCCGCTGGCCCAGACGGTGCGCGCGGTCGGCGGCCTGCTGCTCCGTCGCGCGGTTGAACCAGGGGTCGAGGAGCACGACCGTGGAGGCCGCGGTGAGGTTGAGGCCCAGGGAGGCGGCCTTGAGGGAGACGACGATGACGGCGACTGCGGAAGGCGGTGTTTTGTTTCCGTTTCCGCTTCCGTCGTCGCCGTCTTCTTCCTCCTCTGTTCCGTCCCCTTCCGCCTGGAACGCCGCCACGGCGGCCTGCCTCTGCGCCGGGTTCATCCCGCCGTCGATTCTCGAGAACCGCACTTTTTCTCGGTCGAGGGCCTCGCAGACCAGGTCGAGCATCGAGGTCCACTGAGAGAAGACGACGACCTTTTCGGGTACGTAGGAAGCAGAAGAGAGGCTTTTCCCTCCTGTTCCTCCGCCGCCGCCGCTGTCCCTCCTCGCCCGCCGGTTGCGCTCGGCCACGGCGAGCACGATCGCCATCAGGGCGTCGAGCTTGGCGCTGCCAAAGGTGGTGGTGGAAAGCGGTGGCGAGGGGCCTCCTTCTCCTCCTTCGTCGTCGTTGTCCTCGTCGTCGTCGTCGTCATCTTCTTCTTCTTGTTCTTTTCCGTCGCCGGCGCCGCCGCTCGAGCCCCGCCTTCCACCCTGCTGCCCCTGTTCGTCCTCGTCCCCCCTGGCGTCGTCGCCTCCTCCCTGCAGCGCCGCCCTGGTCATCGCTCCTCCCGGTGGTACGGGAACCCTGCAGACGAGGCAGGGGCGGGAAGCAGAAGCGGAAGCGGACGAGGTGGAGAGAGGGGCGGCGGGAGCAGCAGCATTGGAGCTGCTCGGGAACGCGAGCAGCGCGCACCCGCAGCAGTAGAGGTGCCGGCAGGGCGTCACGCACGCCGGGTGCTCTGGCACGTCGAGGCACCTCCCGCAGAGCTGACCCTGCGCCTGCAGGGTGGCAAGAAGGGCGTGCCGGACCCTCGGGGCGAGCTTGGAGGCGGCGGCCTTCTCCTCGGCCGTCGTCGCCGCGCGGAGCTTGAGGGCGGCGGCGGCGGAGGTGTCGAGAGGCGTCGTCGCGTTGTTGCGGATGCTGCTGCTGTTGTTCAGCCTCCTCCTCCACTCCGGAACCAGCGCCGGGTGGTCGCACGCCTGCCGCAGCCTCAGGAGACGCTCCATCATGTTTACGAACGAGGCCCGGGGGCCCGCGGCAGAAGAAGAAGGGGCAGCGAAAGAAGACGACGAGGAGCGAGGAGGATTCTTCGTCGTCGAGAAGAGGCTCGCCGCACCGCGCTCGAGCCGCTGGTAGAGCTTGCGCTCGGGCGCCGACAGCCGCACCTTCTGGAAAACTGTGGTGCGCGGGGGAAGCTTGGCGGACTGTTGTTGCTGTTGCTGAGGCGCGGGCGGAAGCGGAGGCACCAAAGCTTCTTCTTCTTCTTCTTCTTCTTCTTTCTCCTCTTTCTTCACCTTTTCCTTTCCACCTCCACCTCCACCTCCACCACCTCCACCGACGGCGGCGACGACCAGCGGCGTCTCGGAGATCAGGCCAAGCCCCACCTTCGTCCTCCGCAGCGTCACCACCTGCAGCGCCAGCCGAAGCTTCCTCGCGGCCTCCGCCCTCGTGACGGCGGCAGCAACAGCAGCAGCAGCGACCGAAGAAGAAGAAGAAGAAGAACCAACACCACCGCCACTCATGGGCTTGGAGATTTCGCTCCTGAAGAAGTCTGCGCGGCACCAGGGCTCGTATTTCAGAAATAAAAACAGAGAGAACAGGTCGTCGACGCCGTTCACTACCGGGGTGCCAGTCAGACACCACCTCCCACGGCCGTTGCGGGCAGCCGAAGGGAGGGCGTGGACCGCCCTGGCGTTGCCCGTGGCGGCGTTGCGGATCAGGTGGGCCTCGTCGCAGATGATGCGGGACCAGCGGACGCTGTGGAGGGGGCCCGCGGAGGGGGGAGGGACGTTGCCGCCGTTTCCGCCGTTGTCGTCGTCGCCGCCACCGCCGCCGCCGCCGTCGTTCTTCATCGCCTCGCCAGCCTCTTCTTCTTCTCCGGTGCTGCTCCTCGCGCGCTTCTTCGACCCGCGCTTGCAGTCGACCCTGACCGTGTCGTAGGTCGTCACGACCACGTCCGCCCTCGCCAGCCTGCGCGCGTCTCCTCTCCTGTCGGCGCCGTGGTGCTTGATGATGCCGCCGAGCTCCTCTTCTTCTCCCTCTTCTTCGGCGTTTCCGTTTCCGTTTCCGTCGTCGTTTCCGTCTTCGCCTCCGCGCACCAACGGCGACCTCGACCTCGCGCGCTCGAACGCCCGGTGGTCGATCCTGTTCCGCAGCTCTGCTAGCCACTGGTGCAGCAGGGAGTTGGGGCAGACCACCAGCGTGCCGCCGCGAGGCAGAGAGGAAGAAGGCTCACCTTCGTCGTCGTCGTCGTCGGGCGGCGCGCCCCCTCGCGGCGCCGAGGCGATGAGCGCCGCGGCCTCGACGGTCTTGCCCAACCCCTGCTCGTCGGCAAGGATCCCTCCACCACCCGCTTCCCCGCCTTCTCGAGCGAGCATCCACGCCAGCGCGACCTTCTGGTGCGGATGGAGCTCGACGTTTAAGGTGTGAGGGGGCGGCTCGGTGCCTTCGAGCAGCGAGGCGGCGGCCGAGGCCTCGAGGGAGGCGAGCGCCGCGGCGAGCGCGTCCCTCGGTCCGTCGGCAACGCCTGCTGCTGCGGCTTTGGCGGCTTCCGCAGCCTGCTTGGCGGCTTCTGCTTTCGCGGCCGCTGCTGCCGCGAGGCTTGGGGGGAGCCTGCGCTCTTGCTGCTGCTGCTGGAAGGAAGCCGCGAAGGGGGCCGAGACGGGGGCCGAGAGAGCGCCCAGCTGCTGAGGAGGAGCAGCAGAAAAGCGAGGAGCAACAGCAGCAGCAGCAACAACAGCTGAGGTCGAAGATCCTCCGTCGCCGTACCTCGCCCTGCTCCTCTCGAGGGCAGAGGGCTCGGCGAGGAGCTCGGCGAGCATGTCGCAGGCCGGAGGAAGGCGCGAGGTCGAGGCCGGGTTGGCGTTTGCGTTTGGCGTCGGCAGCATCGACGTCGTCGTCGGACGAGCAGGAGCACCATCATCATCGGGCCGACGCCCGTCCGCTCCGGTCCCTCCGTGGTCTCCGAAGCCGGACATGGCCGCAATAGGAGATCGAGGCGGAGCTCTGGGGCGTTGATAGAGTTCTCCTAGGCTGCTGCGGAGGACGCGGTGGCCGAGAGAAGGGATACCATTGGAATGCCTCGATGGTCAAATGTTTTTTTTTCTTCGAGACGGGAAACAATGAAGAAATCGCTCTCAGAAAAATTTCAAGAAAGAAAGAGAAACAAAATCAAGCCTCTCTCCATCTGTCTCAATCTCTCTCCCTGCTGCAGGCTTTCTTTCTCTTTACTAACCGCAACAGGCCATCGCTGGCGTCCACGAGGGCTCTCTTAGTTGTTAAAGCGGAAAGAGAAGAGACAGCAAGAGAAGTGAGCTCTCGTTCTTAGAGCAAGTTCGGGGGAAAAAAACTCGAATCTCGACTTTCTCGACCTCGACCTCCTCCTTCAGACCGAATGAAAAAAATGCCCCGCAAGAGCCCGACGCAGCTCCCGACGCCACTCGTCACCACGCTCGCGAGGCGCTTCGCCCCGGTCCCGCACGCGTACACCGAGCGCGATGCCTCCCTTTACGCCTTGGCTGTCGGAGATGCCGCCGGAGACTCGTCTTCATCTTCTTCTTCTTCAACCTCCTCTTCCTCTTCTTCCGCGGAGCTCGCCCTCGTCTACGACGGCGCCTCGGGATTCGCGCCTCTCCCTACTTTCCCGTGCACGTTCCCGTACTTCGGGGTCACCGCGGCGGTGCCATTCGAGGAGATCTTGCCCAATTTCAACCCCGTGAGTTTTGGAGAGATTTTTTTTTCTTTTTTCAGCCTCTCTTTCTTTCTCTCTCCTCCCTCGCGCGCGCGCTCACTCTCTCTCTCTCTCTTCTCTTTTTACGAAAAAAAACAATCACCCAGATGGGAGTCCTCCACGGCGAGCAGTTCATCTCCATCCCGCGCCCTTTGCCCCCCTGCGCCGAGCTCGAGACGGAGCCCCGGGTTGTGAGCGTGAGCGACAAGGGGAAGGCGGCCGTCATCGTCCTCTCAGCCACGACGAGGGACGGAAGCAAAGCAAAGAAGCCGCTGCTGTGCTATCAGGAGTTGACGGTCTTTGTGCGCGGGGCCGGCGGGTTTGGAGGAAGAGGAGGAGGAGGAGGAGGAGGGGGCGACGAGCAGCAGCCTTCTTCTTCGAGGAGGCCTGCGGCGGCGACAGCGGCCAACTCCCCACCCCAGCGGCCCCCCGACGACGTCTTCGAGCAGCTCCTGCCGCGCAACGCCGCGGCCCTCTACCGCCTGACGGGGAACGAGAATCCCCTGCACGTGGACCCGGAGTTTGCCGCGATGGCGGGGTTCGAGTGAGTCTGCGAAGAGTCTTGGAGTTTTGTTTTGGAACTTTTCTTTTCCCTGTCGAATCTCTTTTCGCTCACCTTTTTTCTTTTTCTCGGAAAAAAAAAAAAAAACTCTCTTCCTCAAAAATCTCAGCCGCCCGATCCTCCACGGCCTCTGCACCCTCGCCTACGGCGTCCGCGCCGTCATTAACTCCGAGAAGGCCGGCGCCTCGGGCGACGCGAGCCTAGTGAGGACAGTCAAGGGCAGGATGAGCTCGCACGTTTTCCCGGGGGAGACGCTGAGGACCGAAGTCTGGCTGCTCCGAAAGGACGAGCTCGACTCTTCTCCTTCTTCTTCTTCTTCCTCTTCGTCGTCTTCATGCTCTTGCTCTTCCTGCTCTTCCTCTTCCTCTTCTCCTCCTATCAAGAGCTTCCGCAAGGTCGTGTTCGTGACGAGCGTCGTCGAGAGGGGAACCAAGGTGATCACGGGGGCCGCGGTCGAGCTCGGGGAGCCGGAGAAGGAGGAGGAAAATGAAGAGAAAGGAGAGGAGTTGAGGTCGAGGCTTTGAAAAAAGTTGTTTTTTTCTTTGCTGTAATTTTAGGTTCGAGGCGCCGCTGCTGTTGATTCTCTTTGTCTCTTTCTTTTGTCTAGTCTGCTCGTTGTTGTTGTCGTTCTTGTTCTCACAGAAGGAAGGGAGGAAGGTCAAGCACCACAAAAAACATTTTCTCTCTCTCTTTTCTCTTTCCTTTCTCTCTCTTTTCTCTTTCCTTTCTCTCTCTTTTCTCTCCCGCAGACGATTTTTTGATGGTACTAATAAAAAACAGAAGCAGCAGCCCAAAGAAAAGCACAGCAGCGCGTAAATAGGAAGCTAGAAAAAAACAGAAAGTGCGCAACAGGGAAGACGAAGAAAGAAGCAGAAGAAGGGAAAAACTTGTCATTTGTTGTTGAAAAAAAAAAAACTGCGCTCGAAAAGGGAAAAAAAAAACTCGAGAGAAGAAAAAAACTCTCTCCTCTCTCTCTCTCTCTCTCTCTCTCTTCACGCGACCCAGTTGTCGAACGCCCTCCACACCCCCTGCACTCCCGCCGCGACCGCCACGAGCCCCGCCGCGAGCCTCCTCAGCCCGGCGAGCGCCGCGCTTCTCGCCGCCTCGGCGACGACGGCGGCCAGCGTCGAGGCGACCTTGGCCGCCCCCGCGGGCCCGCCGAAGTTTTTCGCAAAGCTGGCGAGGGCGGCAACCAGCGCCGCGAGCAGCAGCGCGGCCAGGGCGCCGCGGACCAGGTTCCTCTGCCTCTGGCGCCTGGCGCGGTCGGCCGCCACGGCGGCCTTGCGGGACAGGAGCTTGCTGGCGGAGGGCGAAGAGGCGCGTTCGGGGGCGTTTGGGTCGTTCGATGTGGCGGCCGCGGCGGCGGCAGCGGAGGCAGCAAGGGCCGCGCGGAGCTCTCCTGCGAGCTCCGCTGCCGCGGCGGTGCCCTCGACGGGGACAGCGGGGTCGCGGGAGACGGCCTCTGCGATGAGCGCGAGGCAAGTGGCAGCAGCGGAGGTCGAGGCAGCAGCAGCAGCAGCAGCAGAAGAAGAAGAGCCGCCGGCTCCTCCCTTTCGCGACGACGAAGCAGAGGAGGGCGCGGCCTTCGCTGCTCCCACCGCGGCCCTCCACCCCTTGGCCGCCGCCTCGGGGTCCGCGGCGAACAGCGGGGCCAGGGCTCCGGCGACCGCCGAGGTGGTCGCTTCGTTCGAGGAGGAAGAAGACGAAGACGAAGACGAAGCGGCGGCCACGGCGGCAACGACGGCGACGACGCCCGAGACGGCAGAGGTCACGTCGAAGCAGCAGCTCCCGCTCTTCCCCGCCGCTCCCCCTCCGAGCGCCGCGACGGCCGAGAGGCGCGGGAGCAGGGCCAGGAGCCTGGGGCGGACGACGCGCGGGGCGGCGGGGGCGGAAGCGCCGTTGTTGTTTCCCGAAGTCGAGGGCCCATCGCTGCCGTTTCCCGCCGTCGCAGTTGCCGCCGTCGCCGCCGAAGAGCTCGCAGAGGAGCTCGCAGAGGAGCTCGGCAGCGCTCCTGCGAGCAGCGCCGCCAGAGCAGAGGGCCTGACGACCCCGCGGGAGGCCGCGTCGATCAGCGAGGGCGGGACGAAGGGCGAGGCAGCGGCGGCGTCGGCGGCGGAGGCGGCGTTGGGAGAGGAAGACAGAGAGGCGGCAGAGACGGCGACGGACTTGTTCTTGCCCTTGCCCCCCTTGCCCTTGCCGCTTCCTCCGCTTCCTCCTCCGCTTCCTCCTCCGCTGTTGCTTCCGTTCATTCCAGGAGCGGACGACGACGAGGGAGGAGAAGAGAAAGAACAAGCACCATCGAGCCCTTCGAGCCCGGAGAGCAACGCATCGGCGAACGCGACGGCGTCGACGGCCGCGGCGGACCCGAATGAAGACGACGACGAAGAGGTGGAAGTCGAAGCTTTCTCCGCCTTGCTTTCCACTCCACTTGCTCCTGCTCCTCCGACGAGCGCAGGGAGCACCACGCCGGCCCAGGCGGCGATCGCCGGCCCCGGACCGCCCTCCGAGGGCGCCGCGGCCGCCGCCTGCGCCAGCGCCCAGAGCAGCAGCCTCGACCTCCCCTGGTGCGAGCCCCAGCCGCGGGCGAGCAGGCGCCTCGCGACGGGGGTCGCGGCCTCGGGGCAGCCCCTCATCGCCGCCGCAACGAAGACCGCCGCGCCGGCGGAGGAGCACGGGAGCTGCTGCTGCTGCTGTTCGAAAGCAGCGTCAGAAGAGGAAGAAGAAGCAGAAGAGGAGATAAGCGAGCGCTCGAGGGCGGAAACGGCGTCGCAGACCAGCTCTGCCGTGGCGCCCGCCCCGGCCACCGAGGCGAGCGCCCCGACGGAGCGGAGGACCTGCGGGTTGACGTCGCGGGCGGGGCACTCGGCGGCCTGTTGTTTTGTTTTGTTGGGGGAGTTGTTGAGGGGGTTGAGAGAGAGAAACGGAAGAAGGCTTGGTCAGCGTCGTTTTGTTCTGCGTCGTTTTCGTCGTCGTCGGTTCCCCCCCCTTTCTCTGATCGATTTCGAACGAAGAAAGAGCTCTCTCTTCTTGGTTTCTCTCATCCTTCCCGCGGCGGTTTCTCGCTCTGCGCTCCATCGGCGACAAACCCCTTTCTACGGGAGCGTAGAGGAAAGCGAGCTCTACCCCGTCTGGCTCGACTTCTTGAAAAAAAAACGTACCTGCGCGAGGCTGAGCGCCGCTCCCGAACAAGAAGAAGATGAAGAAGCAGCAGAGGGGGCGACGGAGCTCGCGAGCTCCTGCGGCGCGCGGCCCGCCGCAGCCGAGTAGGCATCGCCGAGCCAGTCCGCGGCGCGCGCCAGCCTGACCCTCCAGTCGTCGCCGTGGGCTGCAGCCGCGGCGGCGAGGAACGAGTCCAGCTCTGCGGCGTCGACGGCGATCTGGTTTGGTGCGGGTACGTGAGGGGAGTAGAGGAGGAATGGGAAGAGAGAGAAGATGAGTCTCGATCGAATGCATTGGAACGAGCGAAGAGGCTCTCTCGCCGCTCTCTCTGTTAAGACCTTCTGTTTTTTTCCCTCTCCGCTGCTGCACTCCCTCTCTCCCTTTCTGCTGCCTCGGAAACCTACCTGCGCGACGCGGAGAGTCGAAGGAGGGGCCCTCGCCGGAGGCGTCGAGGAAGACGAGGGCGCGGCAGAGGTGGAAGGCCCCGCGGATGATGGGGCTTCGGTCGCGGCGGCGGGAGCGGGAGTTTTCTTCTTCTTCTTCTTCGCCTGCTTCGATGGCGAAGGCGCCTTTTGCTTCTGCTTCTCTGGCTCCTTCGCTTTCGCCTTGCTCTTCTTCTCCTCCGCCGTCGGGGGCGTGGGGACCCTGGGCGCGACGGCCTCGACGGTCTGCTGCTGCTGTTGCTCCTGCCCCACGGGCCCGACGCCCAAAAGGTTCTTCAGCGCGGTCGAGGCATCGGGCGTCGCGGGCGTCGCGGGGGACGGCGAAGGCGACGAGGAGGAGGGAGCATCGGCAGCAGCAGCGGTTGCGTGAGCAGCAGCAGCTTCCTCCTTGCTCGCCGCCGCCGTTTCCTCCTTCTTCTGCGGCCTCCTCGACGTGGAAGGCTTCGTGACTGTCGTCCACTCGCCGGCCTTGGGCTTGGGGGCCGGCATGGCGGTCAAGATAGAGCGGGGAGAGGGGGGGGAAGAGAGAGAGACGAGTTCGTTTTTTTCCGATCTTTTTTGTTTCGAAAGAAATGAGCAGAGGAGATAGAGAATTTTTTTCCTCCTTCCTCTTCCTCTTTTTCCTTCACAACCTACTCTTCTTCTTCTTCTCCTTCTTCTCCTTCTGCTTCTGCTTCAGAGGCAAAGCAGCGCCAGCCCATTTAAACCGCCAGCCATCATGCCAGCCCGATCAGCATCATCGACAGCAGCCCTGCTGCTTGTCCTCGCGGCCTCCGCCTCCTCCTCGGCGCTCGCCGCCGCGGAACCAAACGCCGCCGCTGCCGCCGCCGCCGCCGCAACGGCTTCGGCTTCGACGTCCTCTTCTCCTCCTCAGCAGCCGCGCGTCACCAGCGTCGACCTCTGGCGCCGCAACTTTGTGCTCGACAACGCCGGCGGGGCCTCTAGGGCGCGCTCGAACGTGGCCGTGAGTCGGGACGGGGGTCGTTTGGAGCAGAGACAATGGGAGGCGAAACCGAAAAAAGCAAAGAGAGAACGACGACACCCGCATGCGGCGAGCCAAAAAAAACAAAAAAAACAAAACTCCGAAATGTCACGCGCCGAGCTCGCTCCTGGCTCGTGCTGTCGCCTTATTCCTCAATCCTTGCTGGGTACCACGCCTTTGGAAAGTTTTGTGCGCTGACGAGCGAGAGAACCGACGGGAAAAGCTGAGAAAGACTGCCCACGAAGCCCGGGGAGAGGATGCGTTTTTTTTTTTTTTTTTCAATGGCGGAAGCGAGAAGCTCGACTCCTTGGAAAACGCAAACGCGAACGAAGAAAAAAAAACTCGACCTCTTCCTCTCTTCTCCTCTTCTCTCTCACTCCCCCACCGCCACAACAACAACACCAAATCAAAACCAACAGTACTACGGCCAGTTCTCCCTGGGAACCCCCCCTCAGAACTTCACAGCCTGCTTCGACACGGGCTCCACAGACACGTGGGTCCCGGGGGACCTCTGCCTGGCTCCTTCCTGCACCAGCCACGCCCGGTTCTCCCCTTCGAGGTCCTCGACCTACAAGCTGCTCCCCGAGCCCTTCAGGATGGCCTACGGCACCGGAGCAGCCACGGGATCCTCTGCGGTCGAGACCATGACCCTGGGCTCTCCCCCGATCTCGATCCCAAAACAGCCCTTCGGGATCGTTCTTGATGCTTCCCACGACTTCCGCGCCACCTCGTGCGACGGCCTCGTGGGCATGGGCCTCGACGCCCTGTCGGTCATGCGCAAGGTCCCCTTCTTCACCAATATGGTCAGGCAGGGACTCTTGGACAAGAACGTGTTCGCGTGGTGGCTGTCCAACGACCCGGCCCGAGAGCCGGCCGGGAAGCTCACTCTGGGCGGCGTCGACCCGGCGCTGTACGAGGGCGAGCTGACGTGGGCGCCCGTGGTCACGAAAGGGTATTGGACGGTGAAGCTCGACGGGATGCGGCACTCGGGGGGCAACGGGACGCTGGTGGAAGCGGCATCGGCGCCGGCGCCGGCAGCGGCAGAGGTAGCAGCAGGGACGGCAGAGGCAGCAGCAGCAGCGCCGGCGGCAGCAATAGCAGCAACAGCGGCAGCAGGAGCAAACTCGACCTCCCCTCTGTCCCGCTTCTCCGTGCCTCTCAACACCTCCCGCGCGATCCTGGACTCGGGCACCACGGCCATCATCGTCACGAGGAGGGACGCCGCGGCGATCCACGCCGGGATCAAGGGGATCAAGCTGATGAGGGTGAGGAGAAAAAGAAAGAGAGACAGAGAAAAGAGAGAGAGAGAGAAAACGAAAACGAAAAAAAACTCACCTCTCTTTCTCTTTTTTCCCCTGTTTCTTCTCATTTCCTTTCTACACCCAGGGGGGCTACTACAACGTCACCGGGGGATGCTCCGCGGTAGACTCCCTGCCCGATATGGTCTTTGTCATCAACGGCGTCGACTACGCAGTCCCGCCCCGGCTCTGGACCCAGAAGATCCCTGCCAAGAAGGGAGAGGACCCCGAGCTGATGTGCATCTCCGCGATCCTCCCTGGGCCCACCACTCCCGAGAAAGGGATGATTCTGGGTGATGCGTTCATGAGGCAGTGGTACACGGCCTACGAGAGGGACGCCGAGGGGAACGCGAGGGTCGGGTTCGCTCGGAGCGCGCAGGGCGCAGAGGTAGACGCGGCGAGCTTGAAGAGGGTCGCGCCGCCGGCGGCAAAGACAAAGTGAAGTCTTTTTTTCTTCCCCTGAGAATTCTTTGATTCTTTCTTTCTGTTTTTTTCTATTCGTTTGAAATCGGGAAAAAAGCTCGTTCTCTTCTATTGCAAGTCGGCGGGAGGCTGCGCGGGGAGAGTTGGTTCTCAAGGGGGAAAAAAAGGCAAAGCAAAAAAAATCCAAGTCCTTTTTTCTCCTCACTATTTTCTTCCGCTCTCTCTCGCTCGCTCGCTCGCTCGCGCTTTCCATCTCCTTTTCTCCTCGCCTCCCCCCTCCTCCGCTCTTCTTATTTCATTTTTGCTTGCAGCAGCTGGATTGATCTCACTCTCTCTCCTTTGCTTCGCGTATTCATTTGATTGGAACTTTTCGGGGCTATTGAAACAAGACAACAACCCGCGAAAAAAAGAATGGTTTCATCGTCGCGATTCGCCGCGCCGCTAGCCGCGCTCGCGCTCGCGCTAGTCGTTGGCATCGGCTCGCTCGCGCCCGCGGCCGTCGACGCCGCCAACGCCACGGTGCTCCTGTACCGCCACTCGACGCTCGACAAGGTCCCGTCCCGTGCAGCGCGCAACGTGGCGGTGAGTATAGTGTGGGGGAAAAGAGGAGGGGAGAGAATTGTTGGTGATGATTGATGGTGATTGATTTTTTTGGCCGAAACCGCACGCGGGGCCGAAACATGCAGCCCCTCTCTCTTGCCGAAAGCGCCCCCCTTTTCCCGCCTACTTGCGAGCTTTCGATCGCTTTTCTCTCCGCTTAGATCTTACATCAAGATCACTTTGTGGCGACCTCTACTTGTTGATTGGTGGGAGAGAGGCGAGAAGGGCGCGATGCGAGAGGCAGCGTCGGAGCTTTTTGATTTGATTGAGAGCACCGGGGTCGGAGAAGAGAAAGGGGCGTTAACAGAAAAAAAAAAAAACGCGTCGAGAAAAAAAACTAGTTTCACGCATGCCTTTGCTTTTGCGTCTCTCCAGCGTCCTCTCGTACCTTGCAAACCCGCGCGATCCAAAGAAGACGAAGACATCGAGCGTATCCCATGGGAAATTTAGAAAAAGACCAAAGCTTGAGCGGGAATCGAGAAATAGGAGGCACGCATCGGAGCTCTCTCGCCTCACAGGTCGATGGTCGAAGGTCGGGAGCCTCCGAGGACTTTCGTGGCAACCTTCCTTTTTCCCCCTCTCTCTTTCTCTTTCTCTCTCTTTCTTTTTCAACCCCGACCACCTTCTCACTTCCCCCCCTCTTTCTCCCTCTTCAAAACCCCTTCACAACTTCATCAACAAACAGTACTACGGCATCTTCGAGATGGGCTCCCCTCCCGTGCGCTACACCGGCTGCTTCGACACCGGGTCGGCGGACACCTGGGTGCCCGCGGCGGCGTGCACCAACCCGGCTTGCATGACGCACTCGCGCTTCGAGCCGCGCTCGAGCTCCACGTACCAGACTCTCAACGCCCCCTTCCAGATCACCTACGGCACGGGCTCCGTCGCCGGCTTTGTCGGTTCCGACCTGCTGACCCTGGGCGGATCAAGCAACGGGGCCGCCAACGCGGCCAACTCCATCCAGGTCGTCAACCAGGGCTTCGGCATCGTCTTCGACTCGTCGATGGATTTCCTGTCCGCCTCCTGCGACGGGCTTTTTGGTCTTGCCTTCCCCGAACTTTCGGAAATGCAGGTCAACCCGGCGTTCTTCAACATGATGCGCCAGGGCAGCCTCGATGCCGACGTCTTCGGCCTCTGGCTGTCCCCCTCGCCGACGGCAGAGCCCGCGGGCGCGCTGACTTTCGGGGCCCTGGACCAGCAGCACTACACGGGGGGAATCACCTGGATCCCCGTGACCGAGAAGGCCTACTGGACCGTGCCGCTGGGTGAGGTTTTGTGTTGGGTTTTTGGTTTGAGATTTAGATTGAGAAAGAGGGAAAGAGAAGAGAAGAAGAAGAGAAACGGAAAAAACGAAACGAAAAAAAAAAAAACGGAAACTCACTCGAAAGAAAAAAAACCCAACTCGACTTTTTCAACCTTTTCAACTTTTCCAGGGGGCGCCGCCGTCGGCTTCCCCGGCTCCACCTCTCGCACCGTCCAGCTCGCCGCCAAGGCCGCCATCATGGACTCGGGCACCACCGCGATCCTGATGTCGGACGCCGACTCGGCGCGCGTCCACGCCGCCGTGCCCGGTCTCTCCTACAACGCCCAGGGGGGCTACTACGCGGTGACTGGAGGCTGCGAGGCCGTGTCGTCGCTGCCCGACATCACCTTCATCCTGGGGGGTCGCCCCTACGCCGTGCCCGCCCGTCTGTGGACCCAGCAGATCCCCAAACCGGGCAACGGAGGCGGTGTCGCTTGCATCTCGGGCATCATCCCGGGAGGAGACGCCAACTCGATCATCCTCGGGGACAACTTCCTCCGCGCCTGGTACACCGCTTACCGCTACGACAAGTCGGCCCATACCGCCTTCGTCGGGATCGCCAAGCCCACGGACATCAAGCTGTCACTGCCAGGGGAGGACGGGGCTGGAGGCTCCGGGGTCAAGGCCGTGGCGACGCCCTCGAGCTCGAAGGCGGCGGCGGTCGCGAGCCAGGCGAAAGCGACTTCTTCTTTGTCGAACGAAGAGGACTCGGAGCTCGAGGCCGCGATCGACGACTCTTCTTCCTCTTCCAAGTCCTCTTCCGGAAGCGGCAAGAAGGACACCATCCGCATCGGTCCCATCGCGTTCGCTCCCCCTCGCGGCATGCGCGGCGGGATGGGCGGCGGCAGGGCCGCGCCGAGGGCCGAAGGGCTGATGTCGACGCGCTCGGCGGCGCCTTCCGGCCGCGGCGGGAAGGCCCCCACGAGCATCGGCGCAGAGCAGGCCAACAAGGCCGCTCCCGCCGCGTCCGGCGACGGAATGTCTTCGACGTCCTTTGGGATGGAGACGGGACGGTAGGAGTGGAGAAAAAAAGTAGTGGTTCTTCTTCTGCTCTGTTTTTTTCCTCCTTTCTGCCTTTGCCACCACCTCCCGTTGCCACCTTTCCCCACCGATTCTTTCAACCCCCTTCATGCCTTTTTTCCCCACTTTCCCTTGCTTTCTTTTTTCACTTTTCTTTTTAAAAGATAGAACCGAAGTTGAGCGCGCCGTGAGAGCTTGTTTTCTCGCGGCGCGACGCTTTTGTAAAATTCCTTTGTTTAACGCTCCCGTGAGAGTTTTGCTTTTTTTGACGAAGATAACCTCTTTTTTCTAAAAGAGGTGGCTTTCTCGGCCCTCGGCAGTGGGGGCAGAAAGCGAGGGCCTCGGCCCTCTGTAGTGGGGGGAGAAAGCGAGGGCCTCGGCCCTTGGTAGTGGCGGGAGAAAGCGAGGGCTTCGGCCCTCGGCTCGCAAACCACTTTTTCGCGAGAGAGCTTTTTTTTTCCATCCCTTCTTCCCCGCCCTCTCTCATTCCCCTCCCCCCCTCTTCCAGGCTTCTTCGTCCTCCCTCCCGCCTGCCGAGATGGACGCGCCTGACGCCGCGGCCGAGCCTGCGTACGCGCACCCGGGCGTCGCGGCCTTTTACGCCTTCTTCAAGGTCCGAGAGGAGAGAGAAGAAGTTTCATCCATCGCTGGGCGTTTTTTTTTTATGGGGCCCATCGACGATCGCTCGAGAGAGAGAGAGCTCTCTCAACCTCAACCTCCTCAACTTCTTCTCTTCTCTCCCCACTCAACAACCCCGAAACAGATCTCGGCCCTGCTCGTCTACATCCTCTACGGCCTCTTCTCCAAGTCCTTCGTGGCCAACTTCGTCGTCGTCATCGTCCTGCTGATGGCGGACTTCTGGACCGTGCGTTTTTCTGATTTTTTTAAATTTCATTTCTTTCTCTCTTTTTCCCTCCTCGTTCGTCTTCGAAAACCTCTTTTTCCAACTCTCTCAACTCTCTCTCTCTCTCTCTCTCTCTCTCTCTCTCTCTCCCTCTTCCTCTCTCCCCCACCCACCAACACGCAGACGAAGAACGTCGCCGGCCGGCTGCTCGTGGGCCTCCGCTGGTGGAACGAGGTCACCGACACGGGCTCCTCCAACTGGCGCTTCGAGACCTTGCAGGAAGGGCAGCGGGCCGTCAACAAGAAGGACTCGACGATCTTCTGGTGGCTGCTGTACGGCACGCCGCCGGCCTGGCTGCTGCTGGGGCTGGTGGCCGCCGCGAGGCTCAAGCTCGACTACCTGCTGGTGGTGGCGGTGGCGCTGGTGCTAGCCGGGTCCAACGTCGTGGGCTACACCAAGTGCAGCAAGAGGGCCTCCGCGCAGGTGAGGAGCTACGCGGCGCAGGCGATGGCGCACGGGCTGACTGCGGCGATGGCGCGAGTGTAGTAATTGAGAAAGAGGAAGACAGAGAGACAGAGGGAGAGCGATTTGGAGAGAAAAAAATGTAAAAAAAAAAAACGTTTTTTCACTTACACTTTCGCTTTTCACGCTTTTTTACCTGGTTTTCTGTTTGTTTCCTAAAATCACGGTCTTCTCTTCTTCGGGCGAAGAAGAGCGGCGAACACTCCTGCCTCTGCTGCTTCGTCGGCAGCAGGCGCCTCCGCTGCCGGGGCAGGAGCAGGAGCAGGAGCAGGAGCAGGAGCAGGAGCAGGAGCAGGAGCTGCCGTCGCTGCCGTCGCCGTTGCCGTCGCCGTCGCCGACGACGACGCTGCTCTCGTCGTCGTCGCGCCGCTTCCGTTTCCTCCTCCGCCCGTGAGCGCCCTCCGGCCCCAGTCGCCGACGGCGGCCACATGCGCGTCGTGCGACGAGAGCAGCTTCCTCGTCTCCTCGGAGAGCCGCGACAGCTCGGCGGCGAGCCTCGCGGCGGCGGCGGCGGCGGCGTCGGAAGGAGGAGAAGAGGAGGAACTCGAGGTGAGTTTCGAGAGCTCCTCGACGAGCGGCGCCGCCCGGCAGACCACCGCGCGGAGAAGCGCCGCCTCGGCCCTCGCGCCGCGCAGCGAGTCCCTGCGCGAGGCCAGCTCCTCGCCGAGCCTGCCTCGGGCAGCCCTCTGCGCCGCGGCCACGGCGGCGACGCGCGAGTAGAGCTCTCGGGTCCGCGAGCAAAGAGCGACGGCGGCGGAGAGGCCGAGAATGCCCGCGGCGGCAGAGGCAGCCAGCAACGGGCCGCGGAAGCAGGGGAAGAGGACTTTCCCTTCTCCGTGGCCGTGCCTCCAGCGGTCCCGCGAGCAGGTGCCCCCGACCCTTTCTGCCGCCCTCCTCGCCCTCTCGTAGAGCCTTCCCGAGATCAGAGTGGCGAAGACGTACGAGCCCAGGGCAGGGGCTCCGGCCGCCAGTGCCAGGTTCGTGCCGAAATGCCGAAGTCCAAAGACCTCGGAGACGATGGCCGGGGCCATGCCCTGTAAACCCCCGTAAGCAGCGCCCGCCGCCAAGGCTGCCGCCCCGAGATAAGAAGCCCCGCCCCCGGGGGGAACCGCCGACGCGAGCGCCGCGGCGACGGCCGAGGCAGCGACGAGCGCCGCGAAGGGCACGGTCCGCGGCACGCGCGAGGGTCCGCGGAGCATCTTGTCGGGCACGCGGCCCGCCGCCAGGCGCCCGAGGCAGTTTGCGATGGAGAACAGCGCGACGACGAGGGGGACGGCGTCGCTGTTGTCGTCGCCGTTGTTGTTGTTGTTGTTGTTGGCGAAAGACGGGGAAGAGGAGGAGGAGGGAAAGAGCAGGAGGTGGCGAGAGAGGTTGGGCCCCTGCGGCGGCTCGCCCCCACCTCCTCCTCCTCCTCCACTTTTACCTCCACCTCCGCCTCCGCCACCAGCGAGCGCCGCGGCGTTGTTGATCAGCGTCAGGCCGGCGCCGCACCCGGTGCAATACGCCACGAAGAACAGCCAGAAGGAGACCGAGCGCAGGGTCTTCATCGGGGTCTTGTCGCCGTAGGCGTCCTGTTGGGCGAGCAGCGGCTGCTGCTGCTGCTGCTGCAGCTGCTGCATCTGCTGCTGCTGCATCTGCTGCTGCATCTGCTGCTGCTGCCCGCCTGATGCCGCCAGCGTCTCCTCGTCCGCCCACGAGAGCAGCCTCGACAGGCGCGAGGCCACACCCGCACCCGGCTGGAGGAAAGGGGCGAGCTCCGGGGGCGGCAGCGGGGCCGGCCCGCCAGCGGCTGCCTCCGCCTCGGCCGCGGCCGCCTCGGAGGCCGCCGAGGCCTTGACAGCCCAGAACCCCCCGAAGATCGGGGCAATGGCGGCGAGGGGCAGGGCCAGCAGCGCCAGGGCCCCGCCGATGAGGAGGCCGTCGACGTCGTCAAAGGAAGGGAGCGGCGACGGAGGAGGGATGCCGCCTCCGCCGCCGCCGCTTCCGCCTCCGCCGTCGCCGCCTCGACCAGCTCCACCTCCTCCTCCACTTGGACCACCTCCACCACCGCTTCCACCACCGCTCCTCCTCCTCGCCGCCGCGGCCACCACGGCCGTATATGCCGCGATCCCTCCCAGGCTCGTGAACGCGAGGTGGAACGCGTGCGACTTTGCCAGGTTTTCTTTTTGTAAAAACGGAACCACGTTCACGGCGCGAGACAGCAGCAGCACCGCCACGGGAGGTCCCACGGCCGCGGCTGCCAGGAAGGAGGGCCCGTCGAAGTCGAAGGCGAGGTAGAGGGTGGCCCAGACGGCGCTGCAGAGGCCGGCTGAGGCCTTGAGGGTGCCTAAAAAAGGGGGAGCGGGGGGTGTTGTTGGGGGGTTTAGAGAAGAAAGGTGAGACTTTCTTCCATTTTCTTTCCTCCTTCCGCTCTTCTCTCTTTTCCCTTCTCTTTCTCTTTCTCCAAAGACTCACCCAGGGCAGCCCCGCGGTCGGCGGGGAGGTTCCTCGCGACCGTCGCCAGCGTCGCAGTGTCGAGCCAGGCCTGAGCCGAGGCCCCAACCACGCACGAGAGCACCAGCGCTGGATACGACAAAAGCTTTTCCTCTCCTTTCCCGCTTCTCCGCACCGCCGTCGCCAGGGCTCCGTAGCCGACAAAGTGGAGCGCCGCCCCGATCCACAGGGTCAGCATCGGGCCCAGCACGTTCCTTCCTTTAACCGCGACCATCGAGTCGTAGAACAAACCCGCGGGAAGGGCCAAGCAGGCGGCGCCGACATTGAGGGAAGTGCCCAAAAAGGCGAGCTCCGTCTGCGAGAGCCGGTACTCTCTCCTCAGGTCAGAGGCGTAGAGGCTGAAAGTGTACTGGATCCCGCCGCTGGAGAGGAGGATGAGGGCCGCGGCGGAGAAGGTGGCCCACTTGGAGGCGTAGTTGGAAGGGGTGGGGCGGCGGAGCATTTTGAAAGAAGAAGAAGAGGTCGACGTCGAGAACGTCGAGAAGATCGATTTGGTGCTCTTTTTCTTTGCCTTTTCTTCTCTTTCTCGTTTCGAGCCTCTCTACGCCTTTCGACAGCTTTCTAACTCGCTCGATGGGAAAGAGCTGTTTCGACTGAGTCTAGAGAGATCCGAATTGGATCCAAAAGACGAAGGAAAAGAGAGGAGAGAGGGAGCGTTGTGCGTTTTCAGATGATGATGATTGGCTTGCTCTAAGCAGCGAGCGAGCACAAAGAGTGAGAAGGAAAAAAAACTCGAAATCTTTTGGCTTCCATTTTTTCCTCTCTTCTTCTTGCCTTTTTCTCAACCTCCTCTGCGATGGCCAGCGACCCCGCTCCTCCTCCTGCCCCCTCCGCGGCAGCGACGACGACGACGGCGACGGCAGCAGCAGTATCGAGGAGGTCTTCTCGCCCTCACATCCCGAAGCGCTCGTTCTCCGACCTCTCAGGTAAGAGGAGAGAAAGAAAAAAAACCCGAAGAGGCACTCGGTTTTATTTTTGCTTCGCGCGCCCACCTCTTTCTCCTTTCCTCCCCCCCCCCCAAAAAAAAAAAAAAACCCGGGGGGCCCCCAAAACCCGGGCGGGGGGGGGCGGCGCGCGGGGGGGGGGGGGCGGGGCGCCCCCCCCCCCCCCCCCGGGCTCCCCCCCCCTTCCCCTTCTTCCTTCTCTGGGGGGCGGCGGGGCCGGGGGGGGGTGGGGGGGCCCGGGGGGGTTTTTGTTTTTTGGGGGGGGGGGGAGGAAAGGA
>Ga0114918_10000778_pt1 | contig 28157 bp, 20 predicted proteins | sample LantaG_FD_87015 | JGI IMG/M metagenome (GOLD analysis project Ga0114918, IMG submission 87015) | Deep subsurface microbial communities from Baltic Sea to uncover new lineages of life (NeLLi) - Landsort_02402 metaG | ecosystem: Environmental > Aquatic > Marine > Oceanic > Sediment | place...
CACACATACCACCCCCGCTTTCCCCCAGGCGGCACCCTCAACCGCCTCGTCTCCCGCCAGGCCTCAAAGCTGCACAAGACCCTCTACTCCCACGCGCAGGCCGCCTGCTGGGCGCAGCAGATCGCGGAGGCGCTGGCGTACCTGCACGGCAGCAACCCCGTGATCGTGCACCGCGACCTCAAGCTCGCGAACGTGCTGCTGCGGGCCCCGAGGGACCCGCGCGCGAGGAAGAGGATGGAGAGGGGCGAGTCGAGCGTGCGGGAGGCGGCGGGGCTTTCGGCGGGGGGCGGGGTCGTCGCCGCCGTCGCGGGAGGGGGCGGCGGCGGCAGGGAGGGGGGCGCTGCCGGAGCCGCGGCCGTCCCGGCTGCTGCTGCTGCCGCGCCCGCTGCCTCCAACGCCGCCGCCCGCGCCGCCGCCTGCTGCGGCCGGGGCGAGGACGAGACCCCGACCGTCGCCCTCTGCGACTTCGGACTCTCCTCTTCTTTCATCGACCCCTCGGTGCCCTACCGCCGCTCCGACCTCCACGCCGCGGCGCAGGCCAGGGCGCAGCGGCAGCAGCAGCAGCAGCAGCGGCAGCAGCGGCAGCAGCAGCAGCAGCAGCAGCAGGGAGCGGCAGATCTCCCCTCGATCCCCTTTCCCAGTATCGACGCGCTCTCTTCCGTCCACGAGGGGGGCCTCCGCGGCATCTCCCCAACGGGAGGCGTCTCGCTGGATACTCGCAGGGGCTCGTCTGTGAGGGAGCAGTTCGCGCGTGTCTCTCGGGGGGAGGAGATGGACGACCACGCCCTGGCCGGCCGGTCGGCCGCCGTCGGCGCCGCGCTCGAGGGGGCCGGTCCTTTCTCCTCTTCTGTCTCCGCCTCCTATGCTCGCCCTCGGAGGCCGCCGCCCCCGGACCCCTCCGCGGCCTTCCGCGCCGGGCGCTCCCGGGCCCGCAGGCCGGTGCTGGGGGCCAAGGGGGGGACGTCGGCAGAGATGACGGGGAGGACGGGGAGCTTCATGTGAGGTTTTCCGAGTATTTTTGAGTTTTTTGGTGTTTCATTTCCCCCGCTTTCTTTCTTTTTTCTCACCCGCCTTCTAAAATAAACGCCCCGTTCTTCTCTCTCTCTCTCTCTCTCTCTCTCTCTCTCTCTCTCTCTGAAATGAAATGAAACAAAAAACAGGTACATGGCCCCCGAGGTCACGCGCTCCAAGCCCTACAACGAGAAGGCTGACATCTTCTCCTTCGGCGTCGTCGTCTACCAGCTCTTTGCGCGCCAGACCTTCTCTGCGGTGCTGCTCCTCCTGTCCCGCGGGGACCCGGTGGACTGCGAGATCTACGCTGAGAAGGTCGCCAGGGGCTACCGCGTGCCGATCCCCCGGAGGTGGCCGGAGCCCGTGCGCGAGATGATCGCGGCGTGCTGGGCGCAGGAGCCGTGCGACCGGCCCCCGGCCGCCGACATCGCGAGTCTGCTTGCGCAGCTCAGGGAGGCCGGGTGCTTCGAGCGGTGGGACGAGGCGCGGAGGCGGGCGATCGAGGAGGCAGGGTGCTGGGCTTGCTGCGGGGTGATGTGATTTCTATTTTTTGGAGAGGGGAGAGAGGCCTCTCTCTCTTCCCAGAGGGGAATAGAGAGAGGTGAGAGAGAGAGAGAAGGCGGGGGACGGCGTAAGGGAGAGGGAACGAGAAAAAGAGAGAGAGAGAGAGAGGGAGAGAGAGATGCTCAAAAGAAAAGAGTCCCAGAAGTGATTTGCGAGGCGGTGACGTGATTCATAATAATTTTGAAGCAAATTGACGATACGCTGAATATATCCATGGTGATAAAAAGACAAGGGCGGTTGTGTAATGCATTCTTCTTTCGTTCCTGCCGTGCGATTTTTTGAAAGGAGAGAGAGAGAAGCGGGATTCAGAAGAAGAGAGAGAGGTGGAGGTCGAGGAGGTTGAGGAGGTCGAGGTCGGAGAAAGAAAAAAAAATGCAGCGAGCTGGCCAAGCAGCACAGTTCCACAGGTTTCTTTTTGGGACTCTCTTCTGGTCTTCTTGCGCTCGCGAGCGCGCTTGGAAAGGAAGCTTTCTTTCCATATCTTGTTTCAGGTACGCACGTGTGTCCTTGAAATCCGTCTGCTTCCTGTGGAACAATCGCTGCGCGAGAGGCGGCGTACGTGAGAGCGAATGACTTGGGAGCGCCGTGAGCGTCGTCGTTCGTCGTCGATGCCAATCGTTTCCTCGCTTGCTCGCATCAGTCATCCCTCGGCCGCTGCGCGCCCCGAGAAACGCGTCTTTTCGCTTCTTCTGTCCGCATAGAACAGCTTCTCGGGGTCAGCATCAGCTATTGGCGACGAAGGACATTTGATTTAACATCTCTCTCTGGGCGAATCGACAGGGGCAGCGCCCCCTTGATTCACCTTTTTTGTTTTTCCTTGGAAAGCCCCAATCGTCGACCGTCGGCCTCGCTTGCTTCCCTCGTCCTCCTCGTTTTTCTCATTCCTTCCTCACCTCATCCCCGCCCGTCTCCCTCCTCTCTCTCGAGCTCTTCACAACAACCCCGGGAACAGACAAAAAAACCAACGCAACCATGGCTGCTCGAGGACGCAGCAGCCTCCTCCTCCTCTCCTCTGCGTCTCTGCTCGCCCTCTTCCTCCTCGCTCCCGCCTCGACTTCGGGCCGCTCGCTGCTCCAGGACTCGTCCGTCGACGACGCCGCCAAGGCCCGCGCGCTCGCGGCCTCGCTCAAGGGCTCATTGCCGAACATCGCCAAGTTTGGCTACGGGGGCTGCTGCGGGATCACGGGAGAAAACAGGAAGGGGATCGTTTCTCCCCCTTTGAAGTGGAAGGGAGCTGCCATGGGTGCCGCTGCTCCCGCCGCCGCCGCCTCCGCCGCCGCCGTCGCAGCGGCCCCTCCTCTGGCCCCCACGGGCGTCCTCAAGCTCGGCCTCGCCGCCGGCGCCGGCCGCGACGGCTACGTCTACATCCCCTCCACCTACTCGCCCGACATCCCGACCCCCCTGATCGTCGCCCTCCACGGCGCGAACAAGACAGCCTTCAACGGCATGGCCACCGTCGCCGACGCCGCGGCCGCGGCGGGCGCAATCGTCGTCGCGCCGTCGTCGCGCGACGCCGCGACGTGGGACATGTTCGGGGGCGGCTACGGCTCCGACGTCGCCTACATTAACGCGTCGATCGCGATGGTCTCTGACCTCTACAACATCGACCCGACGAGGGTGGCGATCCAGGGCTTCAGCGACGGCGCGACCTATGCGCTGTCGCTGGGCCTCGCCAACGGCAAGGGCGTCTTCAGCCACGTCGTCGCCTTCTCGCCGGGGGGACTCGCGCCCCCTCGCCTCTCGGGCTCCCCGGGGGTCTTCGTCAGCGCGGGCGTTGACGATGAGATCTTCCCCAAGTCGGTCGCCGACGCCGTCGTCTGCCAGCTCGTCTCGAATCAGTACCCGGTGACCTTTGCCGAGTTCAAGGGGGGGCACTCTGTGCCGACGCGGATTGTGGACACGGCCGTGACGTGGTTTGTGTCCGACGCCGCTCCCGTGCTGGACATCCCGGCGGGTCTGTGCGACGCCGGGGGCGGCGTTGCTGCTGCTGGTCCGGTCGTTGGGCCGTGAGAAGAAGAAGAACAAGGGAAGGGAAGGGAAGGGAGGCGGGAGAGAGAGAGAGAGTGAGAACTGCTGAGACTTGCCCCCTTTCTTGAAGAAAATGTTATCAAACTTTTGAATTTACCTTCACCACTTGCCCTTTTTCTTTTTCTTTCGTTTGCTCTTTTTGTCCTATCGCTGCGAGGCGGCGGGCGCGGGGAGCAGGAGCGCCTCGCGCTCGAAAAAAAAAAGAGACTTCGCACCCTTGTCCGCCAGCTCGGGCCTGTCCGGGCCGCGACCTCGACGGCGTTCCCGACGTTACCGCGACGGGTCCTTGTCCGAGGAGGCGACCTCCATCGCCCTCGGCGGCGCCCCAGCACGAACGACGGGCGGACCGTGACTGGGTACCCCAGCGCGTCGGCGGCCTTGAGCGCGGCCTCCTCGGGAACAGACCATCGTCTCTTCCGAAAAAGGTGAAGCTGAGAAAAAAGATGAAACTGAAAAAAAAAGCGCTTCTTCTCTTTATTTTTTGTTTCTTGCTTTTCCAACTCTCTCCACCGAAGAATGAATTGATTGTCTCTTTATCTCTCTCTCTCAGAGCAGAATGACCGACAAAGGCGACGAGATCGGCAAGTTCGCGACCGCGCAGTTGGCGAGGGAGGCCTTCCACAGGGCCGTCTCCGGGCATTCGTCGCAGATTGGCGTCGTCTTTGAGGCGACGATGCCGATTCCGTCATCGGCAACAGCATTGACTTTCGACCCCGCCGACGCGCCCCTCCCGGCGTTCCTGGAGCTGCCTCCCCTCCCAGAGGACCCGGGCCTCGACGGTTTTGTCGAGGCTGCGGCCGCGGAAGGAGGAGACGGAGGAGAGAACGGCGGAGAAGAGACAGCTGCGTCGTTGCGATTCTCGTCCTCGTCGGCCGCTGACGCTGCCGCTGCGACCTCTTCCCCGCAGCAGCAGCTCCTCCTCCCTCTCCTGCTGCGCGCCGCGATGCTCCCATGGGAGGGCGCGTCGTGCGATACATCCGCTGCTGGTGCCGGCGGCTATGATGAACAGAAAGAACAGCAGCGAGACCTCTGTTCGTCGCTGCCGCTGCGGCTGCACAACGCCCGCTGGCTCGCCTCCCGCTGCGTCGCCCCTTCCTCCGAAATCGCGGGCGCTCTGTCCGCCGCCATCGATGCCAACGGGATGATCTTGGTGGACCTGGAGGGCGCGGCGAAGAGGGCGGAAGCGGAATCAGAAGAAAGGGGAGCCAACAGCAACGACGGCGGCAGCAACAACAACAACGGCAGCGGCGACGACAGCGACGCTCAACTCCTCCGCTCGCTCGCCTCCTCGCTCTCCGCCGCTCAGCCACGCTGCTCCGGGTGGCTCCGCGTCAGGCTGATCTCGTACCGCCCGGCCAACAGGAAGCAGCAGCAGCAGCAGCGACTTGGGGGAGGCACGGAAAAGGGCAGCAGAGGAGGCCGATTTTCGCTCGCTTGCTGCGCCGCGCCGCCGCCGACGCTCGAGGAAGCGGAGGGCGACGGAGAGCAGCGGGGAGGCGACGAAAAGGGTCGAGGGAGGGAGCACACTCCCAGCGGCGGGGGACTCGGAGGGCGAGGAGGCTCCGATGATCCGAAGCAGACGGCGCTCCCTCCTCCTCCTTCTCCCCCGCGCTCGCGGCCGCTGCGGCGGAGGCCCGCGGCCATCGCTCTCGTGTGGCTCCGCGACGGCGAAGAAGGGGAAGGCAAAGGAGCCGACGACAAGGCGGGCAGCGGCGGCGGCAAAAGCAGCAGCTCGCATCAGCCGCCGCCGCCGCCGCTCCTGAGGACCCCTCCCGCCCGCAGGGGCGCGACCTCGGTCTGGGAGGAGGAGCAGCACCCAGCGGGGAGCGGAGACGGGACCGAAATCGACGGCGACGGCGACGGAGAGGGCGCAGCAGACCGGTTCGTGCCGCCGACAAAGGTCTCGACCCGCTTCTGCACCCCGTTACGAGGCCCGTGCGCGCCTCCCTCCTCCTTGCCCGACGCCGCTCCTCCTCGTCCGGCGCTCGTGTTCCGTCTCCGGGATGCGCTGGGGAGGGGGAGGCTCGCGGCGGCGGTCGCCGGCGGGGACCCCTCGATCGGCTCGGGCGAGCTCGCGCTGTCCGAAGTCCTCGACCGCGTCGGAGGGAGGCGGGCGGGGGGGCCCGTCGCGCTCGGCGTTCCCATCTTCAGGGACGTTGCGCAAGAGGAGGGAGAGCAGCCGTCTTCTTCTTCGTCTCCTCCTTTTCCTCCTCGCCGCCGGGAGCTCGCCGGAGTGCTGCGCGTCGTCGTCGACCTCGTCTGCGAGGAGCGGCTGCCGCTTTCGCTCTGTTGCGGCAGCAGCAGCAGCGGCAGCGGCAGCGACAAAGAGAGAGGGGGAGGCGGAGGAGCGACGACATCGGCCTCTCCTCCCTTTCCTCCTCCTCCTCCTCCTCCCTTTCCTCCTCCTCCTCCTCCTCCCTTTCCTCCTCCTCCTCCGCAGCAGCAGACCTCGTTCCCTGCGGCGAACGCAAAGACCTGGTCCGCGCTCCTGGCCCTGCTCTGGCGGGCGTGGGAGCGCGAGGAAGAGAGAAGGGAAGAGAGAAAGAAGGCAGCGGGGGGCCAAGGCCGGCGACGCCGCCTCGAAGGCCCCCTCCCGGCCGCGCCGCCGCAGGCGATGCTCGCCTCCGCCTCCGACCTGGCCTCCGGCGTCGGCGGGCTCTCCGTGGGCTTCGAAGCCATCGAGAAGGGCGTCTCCGAAGGCCTGCTGCCAGGAGGCAGGTTTCTGGCGGCGGCGCGCTCCGCCGCGGCCCTCTGCCGCGTCCCGGCCCCGGCGCAGCAGGCGGCGCTGCTGTCTCTGCTGCTCGAGCGCTGGGACCCGCGGGGGGAGCGGAAGAGGATCTCGAGAGCCCCCTCCGCCTCCTTCTTCTCCTCCTCCTCCTCGACGGCCGTGGCGGAGCTCGCAGCCGCGCTCTGGAGGCCCCTGGCCGCCGTCGCGAGGGGCGAGGGCGCAGCGAGGAGGGGGCTGGAGGCCGAGGTGGCCGCCGCCGTGTCGCTCGCGGGCGGGCGCGCCGCGGCGGCCGCCGTCGGCGCCGTCGAGCGCTTCGACCTCCTGTGGCAGCCTTGGGACCGGGATCCGGCCTCGCCCCCCGCCGCCCTCGCCGCGGCGAGGACCGCGCTCGAGCTCTGCGCGCTGGGCGTGACCTGGTCCCCGCGCGTCGAGGCCCTGGCCGACCCGCTGGCCGCGCACGTCAGGAGGGCCGCGCGGCGGAGCGTGCGCAGGGCCGTCGTCGCCGCGCTCGAGGGCGGTTCCCCTCGTTCTTCGTCGTCGCCGTTGTCCGCGGCAAGGGGGCCCTCGCCGACGTCACTGGCGCTCGCCGCCGCCGCCGCCGCCTGCGACGCCGCTAGGAGGGGGATCGAACTCGACTCGGCGCTCGCCCCCGCGTTCCTCGCCGGGCCCCCAGGGGCGGGAGGCCGAGGGGAGGAGGGGTCAGAGAAGGGCGGGGGCGCGGGAGGCCGAGGCCAAGGCGAGGAGGGGGACGGGGTCAGGGGCCTCGACCTCGTCGAGGTCGCGGGGAAGGTCCGCGTCTCCTCGGCGCTGTCGCTCCTCCGCTCCGCGCTGCGGGGGCGCGGGTGCGGAGAAGAAGCCGAAGCCGAGGACGGAGACGAGGGAGAAGACGAAGAGGAGGCGTCCCCGCCCGCTTACGGCGCCGCGGCGCAGAGGCTCGAGGACGCCGCGCGGGCGCTCTCCGCGGCGCTCGAGCGGCGCTCGACGGGGAGGGGGCGAGGAGGCGCGACGGCGTCGACGAGCGGCCCGCCCGCTCGCCGCTCTCCCCTGCCGTCGCCGTCGTCGCAGCTGCCCGCCCGGCTCGACGTCGACGAGCTCTTCGACCCCTGCATCTCCTCGGCGCTGTGGGGACTGCGCCCCCTGGCGCTGGCGTGGGTGGACAGGACGCTCCGGCCGAGGGAGGTCTTTGAGGGGGCCCCCTCGGCCGCGGACCCTGCGGGGGAGGGCGACGCGGCCGCCGCAGGGCGCCGCCGCGGCGGCGGCTTTGGGGGCCTTTTCGGAAGCGGCGCGCGGTCTTCTCCTCTTCCGACGAGGAGGAAGACGGCCGCTTCCACCTCCCCGCTCATCTGGAGGCCCGTCTCCCGCGCCGCGGGCGCCCTCTACTCCCCGGCGGTCGTCGACCTTTTCTCGCTCATCGCCTCGGCGAGCGACGGGCTCGGTGCCAGGGCGCTCGCGCGCCCCCCGCGCGGCGAGCGCGCCGCCCTGAGGCACGCTGGGACCCTGGCGGCGGCGCTGGCGCCGGCGCCCGCGAGGATGGCCGCGCTCACGGAGGCGGAGCTCGAGGGCGAGCTCGCAGCGGCTTCCAGGGCTGCTGCTGCTGCTGCTGCTGCTTCGGCCTTTGCCGATGACGGCGGGAACCGCACGGGCGGCGACGGGCCGAGCCCGTGGTGGAAGCTCGGGCTCGGAGGCCCGAGGAGGAGCGGCGACAGGGAAGCCGACAGCGACCTCGGGAGGCGCGTCCCGATCTCTTCCAAGCCCCCGAAACCGCCGCACGGTCTTTCCAACGCCACCTGTGTCCAGCTGAGCTCGCTGTTCGAGCTCTGCGTTCGCGCAGAGGACGCGGACGCGAGGCTGCGGCAGATGCTCACTTTCGGCGGGAGCGGCGGAAGCGGCGCCGGCGGCGAAAGCGGCGCCGAAGAGAGCGGAGCAGCAGCAGGTCCTCCTCCTGCCCCCTCTGCTGCTCCTCGCCTCGCAGCCAACGTCGAGCTCTCCGCCCGCCTCTCCTCTGCGGCTTCCCGCGGCGCCGCCGTCGTCGCGGGGAGGCTCGGAGAGAGGCTCCGATACGAGTTCGCGCGCGCCGCGGACGGCGCAAGGTTTCGTTCTTCGTCGTCGTCGTCGTCTTCGCAGCGGCCCGGGTCTCCTCCTCCTCCTGCTGCTGCCGACCCCCCTTCCCGCGCCGCGGCGCTCGTCGCCGCGGAGCTTGAGTCTCTCGACGGGAGGCTGTCGCGCGAGGCGCTCACCGGCGTCGCGCGGGCGCTGTGGAGGGTCTCCACCGCCGCCGCGGAGTCCGTGCTGCTGTCCGCCGTGGTCTCTCCCTCTCCCTCCTCCGCTTCTGCCGCTTCTTCTCCCTCTGCGGCGGCGGCGACGACGCTCTCCGCCGAGGAAGCAGAGGCCGTCGTCCTGGCCTCGGCGGCGGTCGCCGACGCCCTCGGGTCCCTGTCGGGCCCGGCCCCGCTCCCGGCCGCGGCGCTCGAGCCGCTCGGCCAGAGGCTCCGCTCGCTGACGGCGCTCGCGCGCTCGCCGACGGCGGGGGTGGCCGAGGCGGCGCGGCTGCTGTGGGACGCCGCGGCGGCGAGGGGCGCGAGGGCCTGCGCGTCGAGCGGGATTCTTCTCGGAGGAGGGGGAAGGAGCGGAAGGAGGAGGTGGAGCCGACTGGGAGGAGGGGACGAGGAAGACAGCGGGAGTGAGGAAGAAGAAGGAGAAGGAGAGGGAGAGGCGGACATCGAGGCGACAACGGCGACGGCCGGAGCTTCCTCTTCTTCTCCTCCTCCTCCGGCGAAAAACCCCCTCCTCGCCGCCGCCTCGAGGTTCCCCGGGCTCGCCTACGCCGACGCCGTCGCCCTGCTCTCCTCCCGCGCCGCCGCTGAGGAGAAGATGGCGGGAGGAGAGAAGGGACAGGGCGAGGCCGCGCGGGCCGCCGCGGCCGCGGCCGCGCGCGCCGCGGCGTCGGCGATGACGGCAGTGTTCGGGCTGAGGGCCCCCGAGGGCGTCGCGGCGACCTTCGAGTGCCGGGCCTCCTGCGCGGGAGGGGCCAGGGGCACGCTATTCCTGTCCGAGAGGTACCTGGCGTTCGCCAAGGCCGGGACCGGGGTCGACGTTTCCGGCGGCGGATCCGGGGGAGGGGGGTGGGGAGGAGGGTGGGGAGGAGTCGCTGCCGTCGCCGGTGGCGACGACAGCGGCGGCGCCTTTGGCTTGCCTTGCGAAACGGCGGCAGCAGCTTCCTATCCTCCGCTCGCGGTGTTCAAGCTGTCGCGGCTGGCGAGGATGGAGCGGTGCCGCAGGCAGAGGTGCGGGCCCTTTTCCGTATTTTTTCCCCACGGGTCTCGAGAGGCTTTGACGAAAACTAAAAAGCTCACAAAAAAACTCTTTCTATTCCTCTCTTTTCTCTCTCTCTCTCCCCGTCTCTCGACCTCAATTCCCGAACTCACGCCCTCTCCGAACAGGTCCCGCGGGCTCGCGCTGTGGGAGAGAGGGCGCGATTCGCTCTCCTGCGCCTCTTCCTCCTCTCCCTCGGCCCCTCGCCTCCCGCTGCTGCCCGCGGTCGAGCCCTCGGCCTCCTTCTGGGAGTTTTCGGGCCCCGGAGGCAGGGACGAGGCCGAGGCGACGATCAGGGTGCACGTCATGGGCTCGGGCTCGGCGCTCGATCGGTTCCTTCGGGGGCTGCCTCCGCCGCCTCCTTTTCCGCCGCCGCCGCCGCCGCCGCCGCCGCCGCGGGGGGAGGAGGAGAAGGAGGGCGAGGCGGCAGGAACGGCGGCGCCCCTCGCTCCTCCCCCCCCCGCTCCGCCGCCGCCGCCGCCCCCCCCCTCCCGCTTCGTCCCGGACAGGATCTTCGAGGTCAGGCTCGCCTCCCCGGGCCCCTCGCCGGGCTGGGGCGCCGGGGCCTGGTGCGCGCTCCGGGTCTCCTCCTCGTCGAGCCGCGGCGGCGGAGGAGACTGGGGGGGCCTCTCGCTCGACTCGGACGAGTGCTTCCCGCGCCGCGTCGTCGCCGCGCCGTGGCTGCTGGCGGTCCGCGGCGGCGACCCGCCGCGGACCCTGCGGACGAGCAGGGCGCTGGCGCAGGGGGCGGGGGTGGCCTTGAGCGCGCGGTGGAGAGCCTGCGGCGAGGAGGGAGAGGGAGCGGAGGGTGAGCAGGGCGGCGGCGGAGGCGGAGGAGCAGGAGGGGGAGGGACGCTCGCGGTCGGCGGCCTCGGCGGCGCCGCCGACGGGGAGCACGCCCCCCAGAGAGCGGAGCGGAGGGAGCGCAAGGGGAGGAAGCTGCCCCCGCTGCAGACGCTGCGACTGGCGGGGATGACCCCGGACGAGGCCGCGGACCTGTGCCTGGAGATCCGGTCCCGGATCGACGCCGCCGCCGCCGCTGCCGCCGCCGCGAGGGGGCGAGCGGCGGCGACGGAGTAAGAGCGTTTTTTTTTCTTCTTCTGCTCGAAGAAAGAACGAAAGAAAAAACTGAAAATCAAAGCACTTGGCCTTTCCCATTTCTGGCTTGTAAAATACATTTCCCGACAACTGAGACGAGAACCGAAACCAGCGCGATTTCCAACTCATGACAGCTCGACTCAGAGCAGACGGGCACCTCGGAATGAAGGCACCTGCTGCCCCCACCACTTTCCCAAAGGGTCCTCTCAGAGCAGCAGAAACGTGTACTTGAAGATCGTCCCGGCCGCGGCGTCGACCTCGACGAGCACCTGGCCGCTCGCGCCGACGAGCGCGTCCGTCCCGCCCGTGACCTTTTCGGGGTTTTTTGTTTTTTTTTCGAGGTCAGAGTCGAAGAGGAGGGCGCGGAGGAGCGAAGGAAGAGAGAGAAGCGAAGCGAGAGCAGGGAGCGGGGGAGAGTCGCCGCGGGAGAGAGAAGAAAAAAAACGAAGATTTGCAGTGGCGGTTCTCGCTCCCACTGTTCCCTCTCCCTCCCTCTCTGCTCTCTCTCTCTCTCCGCTCTCTCTCTTTTCTCTTCGTACTCACCGCAAGCACGAGTGGCTTCTTCCTCGAGATGCCGCCGCCCGTGGGATATGTCTCAACGCCCGACATCTCGAGAGCATCCCCGGACGCCAGAGCCCTTTCAAAGGCCGCCGCGGTGGAGTCGACGGCGTTGCCGCCAGGCAGCGAGGCCTCGAGCTCTGCGACAGGCGCGTAAAGGTCGGGCGCGACTCCGTCGTTGAAAGCCACCTCGATGAACAGCTGGCGGCGCTCGGTAATGTTGTCCGGGGAGTTGATCGCCATCGTCGTCGCGGTCAGGTCCACGTGGCCGATAACGGGCCCCGTGGCCTCGGCGTCCTCGAACACATTGCCGTTAGCGATCACCACGTCGCCGATCGAGTTGCCTGGCGTGGTCCCGGCGACGACGCTGGGTGTTGCGGATATAGGCGACGAAGGTGTGGGCCTTCGCGAGCCGGATAGCGGTGCCGGCGGCCTTGACTTTGGCGTTGACGTTCTGGATCGGATTGTTTGTCTAATTTTAAAAAAAAGAAAAAAAGATGCGGAGAGGGCAAGAGAAGAAACATATGGGATTAGTTGAGGAGAGAGAGGGGAGAAAAATTTTCCTTCGCTGCCGCGCTTTGAATATTTTCTTGCGCTTGCTTTCTCTCTCTCTCAAAGGTTTCGCGTTTCGTGTCTCCCTCTTTTCGTCTCTCTCTCCCGCTCTTTTCGTTTCCAACGGCGAATCCCGCTTCGAAGAAAGCGTCGTGCACAGCGTCTCCAAGACGTGAGTGAGAGATATAAATGATCGAGCGCAAGCGGAGTGGCCGAAGCGAGCATTTTGTTTTTTTTGTTCTCTCTCTCCGCCCAACCGGAAGTCCGCGAGCGCTTCGCGTTCCCAGCAAATGCAAACGCTCCAGAGCAAGCTAGAGATGTCTGTCATCGACGGAGGCGGGGGTCGCAAGAAGCGACGAGAGAGCGTCCTGCTGCTGCCGACGCGCGAACCTCGGAAAAAGGAGGCGACGATGCGGCCCGATATGCGTCGATTGAAGTGCAACGAATTGCGAAGAAGAAAAATAGAAACCAGAAAAAATCTCGCGCACCTGGGCCGAACTGGTCGAGCAGAACAGCAGGGAGATCAGGCACACAGCAGCCGTCTTGTAGAGGGCCATTGTAATTGCTTGGAGAGGGCAGTGGGGGGAGGGGAGTTAGGGAGGGATTGAACGGCGAATAGAAAAAAAAGTGAGAGAACAGTTTTTTTCGTCTTCTTCTTCTTCGTCGACATCTTGTTGAACAGTTATTTCTCTCCTCTCTCCCTCTCGGCCTCGGTCACTTCTTTCTGGTTTTCGAGCGGTGCGGCAGTCCAGGTCGCAAACGTCCAGGGGCCGTGGACCGTGGTCGGGACCGCGCAGGCTTTTCAGCGGGGCCCGCATCCTACATGTCCCTCGCCCTCGACTCGACTGGGACTCCCTTTGTCGCCTCCCGAGACGGTTCCAACGAAACCGTTTCGGTTGCAACGGCGGTTCCAACGGCGGCGGAACCAACGGCGAAATACGTATGGCCGTGCGAAGCGATTCTGGACGGCATTCGGGGACGAGCAGACGGGAAAGAAGAAAAAGCGGCGGAACGAAGAAGAAAAAAATCTCAGCACGGCCACCGCACGGCGGCGAGCTTGGCCTCGACCGCCGCCAGCGCCGGGCCGACCGCCGCGGCCAGCTCGTCCGCTGACCTCCTCGCGCGCCCGAGCTCGACGCAAAGGGCTGTGACGCGGGCCTCCGCCACGGCGCGGGCGGCGCGCTCGGCAGCGAGCAGGGAGTCGCCGCCGCGAGGGGGAGGGGAGGCGGAAACGGCCGAGGCGGCGCCACTCCGGCCCGCGGACGCGCTGCTTCCGCCGCCGCCGCCGCCGCCGCTCCACCTGCTCGCGTCCTCAAGGAAGTCGGCCAGCGCGTCGGCCCTCGCCACGGCCTCCTGCGCCGCGGCCTCCCACGTCGAGGTCTCCGCTCGCGCCGCAGAGAGGGCCTGTCCCAGGGACAGCGCGTCGGCGGCGGCGGCGGCGGCCTCGTCGTTGGCCGAGTCCAGGGCGTCGATGAGCTTCTCGCGGGACTCTTTCAGGGCGTGCACCTGCCTCTGGAGGAGTTCTAACTCGTCGACGTCGCTTTCTTCGTCGTCGTTCGGGGCGCTGTCGTTATTGGCTCGCCCGGAGGACGAGGGAGGAGGGGGACCAGGAGCATGAGGAAGAGCGCCGACCCCGGTGTCGCGTGCCGCCTCGGCCGCGGCCCGGGCCTCGCGCTCGGCCGCCGCGGAGGCTTCCGCGGCCCTGAGGAGCGCGGCGAGCTCTTCCTTGGCGGCGCGCTCGAGGGAGAGCTCCTGCTGGAGGCGGCGTACGCGCTCGGCGAGGAGGAGGGGCTGTTCCGAGAGGGAGTGGGAGGGGGTGGATTTGAGGTTGTTTGGAGGTTGAGGTCGAGTTTTTGAGGGGATTGGTTTCATTTTTTTTTCGACGTCGCGACGAGACGAAGCAGACGAAGCAGACATCGCTTTCGTCCAGAGATTCGAGAGCGAGAGAGCCGACGCTGTCGCCCCGACCGATTGAGTGCATCTATGCGCGTGTCAACGTGTAATTAAAAGGAAAAAGCAAAGGCGGACGCACCTCCCCAGCAGCGAGCGAAGTCATCGTGCTTTCTTCCTCGTTGAAAAGTGTTTTTTTTGAGAGGCAATTTATTTCTTCGTTTTCCTTCCACGCCGCTCTCGTGAACTCCGTCTTCTCTCTTTCCTTTTGCCGCAGAGGAGGCCTGCGCGGAAGACGGCGCCTCTTTCTCTTTCTCTCTCAATGAGCGGCCGCGACGCTATCAGGTTTCTGGCGGTTGCCCGCGAATCAGCGTTCGCCAAAGTCGAGCAAGTGAGTTGAAGGAGAGATCGAGTCGAGAGTTTCCCATCGCCGTTTGCCCTCTCTCACGACCTCCTCACTCCGGTCACAAAACCAAAAAAAAACTCTCTCCTCCCTCTCAGGAAGCGTCCCTCCAGCGGCACCGCGCCCGCCTCGTCGGCGCCGGCCTCCTCGACGACGCCGGAGAGGCCTGGCTCAGGCCCCGAAGGGAGCAGACTCTGGACGAGTCCGAGAGGACCTTTGAGGTTTTGTCCGAGGTGCTCGCGGCGCAGACGAGAGTCGACGCTCCCGGAGCGGCGGCGGCGGCCGAGCGGCGGTGGAGGAGGCACCGCACCGGCGCGCCGCCGCCGCTCAGCGCGGAGGACGTCGAGGTCCTGAGGAGGGCGAGGGCATCCGCCGCCGCGGCGGGGACTCTGTCGCTCGGAGGGTACGGCGCGTCTGCGCTGGTCCTTCCGAAGCTGTCCCTGCGGCCGAGGGATTTCGGAGGGGGGGCGGCCGCCGCGGCGGCTCCGCCTCCCCTTCCCGTCCCGCCCGCGGTCGCGGAGGCCGCGGCGCGGGGACTGGCGACGGGTGCGAGGGCCGCGGCGTACGGCTCCGCGCTCGCGCTCGCGGGCGCGGCCCTCGGCTCCCTCTTGGCCGCGAGGTCGATGATGCGCTCTTCGGGCGGCGGCGGCGAGGAAAGCAGCGGCGGCGGTGCTGCCGCTGCTTCTCTGGCCACGAGGGAGGCTCTCTCCCCGCTGGGCGACGCCGTTCGCGGGGCTCTGGGGCCCGTCGTCTCCTGGGCGCGCGGGGAGATCGGAGGAGAGGGAGGAGAAGGAGGAGGCGAGGAAGGAAGGGGCAGAAAGAAGAAGCCCAACAGCGCCGCCGCCGCCGACGCGTTTTCGGCGAGCCTCGGTCGGAGGCTCGACGCCTCGAGGCGGAAGTGGGCGAGCCGCGCCGGGATCGGCTCCGACTCTGTTTGATGGGCCTGTTTATTTGTAAATGCTGTATACTTGAGATCGGAAGACAGAGTGGGAGTTCGTTCGAAAGCGGGGGAGGGGGAGACAGAGAGAGAAAGAGCGACAAAATGTTTGAAAACGAAAAAAACCAGAGCTCTCAAACGATGACGTCGTTTATTTCGCGACGTTGAATTTTCCGGTGGGCGACAGAGAGAGAAAAAAACACGCCTTCTTGAATCGTTCCAAGTGTTTTTTGTTCGTTCTTTCCGTTTGCTGCAGATAAAGCAGCAACCTCTTGTCGATCAGAACGTCGAGACACGCAGAAAGCGGTCGTTCCGCTTGTGTTTTTTTTTCGATGATGACGAAACCATTTTTCGCCATCGCCATCGCCGTCGCGCTCGTCTCGTTCTCCGCGACCTCGACCGGAGCTTTTGCTTCAGGAGGAGTCCCTCCGAACAAATCAGACGCTGCCCTCGGCGCCGTCGCGGCCTCGTACCCCGCCGTCGTCGCCAGCCTGAAGCTCGGGGACGCCGAAGCGGCCCTCAAGGAGGAGGCCCCGCCGTGGCTCTCCGCTTCTCCTCTCCCGGGCCCTCGCAAGGGGAGGCGGCCCTTTGGGTTCCCCCTCGGCATCTGTCAGCCGGGGTGCTCCTCCCCTGTCGACCCTTGCCCGGGGTTCTCCTGCCCGCTCTGGCCCTCGGACCAAGGTTCGTCGAACTGCACCCGCGTTTTTTACCCCGGCTCGAAGGCGACGCGGAGCTCAGCGAACTGCCTGCCCGACTTTCGGAGGGACTGTGCCACGGCCGCTGCCGCCGCCGCAGCCAAGGGCGCCGGCGGCGGCGGCGGCAAGGGCATCGAAAACTCCGGCTGCGTCCCCTGCGCCCTCTGGCACCTCGTCTCGACGAAGTGCGCGCCCTTCTCGCCCCCGGGACAAGACACGAACGCCGACGACTGCGCGATCGTCGCCGCGCCGGGACTCGCCGGCTCGCCGGGGTTCGAGGCCAACTCGACCGCGATATGGGAGCTGACGGGGTCGACGGGGGCAGCAGCGACGCCGGCGACAAAACCAAAGCCCGCTCCCTTGCAGGCCGCCGCCAAGGCCGCGGCTGCGGCGCTGGCCTTCTCCCTCGGGGAGCCCTTCGCCGTCATCCCGTCGCGGGAGCGCGAGAGCGGCGGAAGCAGCGATCAGCCCCGCCTCTGCCTCACCAGGGCGCAGATAATGGTCGTCCCGGCGCGAACCTGCACCGGCGTCGAAGACGACAGAGCAGAGTGCACGGGCGACAGGGCCGAGGCGTTCTGGGAGGCAGCGTGGCTGGAGGCCCTCGCGGCCGGGTTCCCGGCCTCGCCGTACGGCACAAACAACGACGGCGGCGGCGACGGCGGCGGCGTCGACAAGACCCCCAAGCCGACGTGGGCCGCCGTCGTCAACCCCTCCAACCGCAGGTCGCAGCACCAGACGCACGTCCGCGTGAGCCCCTGGTCGCGCGACGACCGGCAGCAGGCCTTCTTCGGCGACGTCCTGCCGAAGTGGCTGGCGACGCCGGCGTTCTCGCTCGACCCGGCGAGGCCGACGCTGACGGCTCCCGAGCGCCTGCCGCTTCCCCCGGACCCGAGCAGGCCCGGGGAGGTCCAGTCTCCGCTCATCGCGACCGTGTTCGTTCCGCTGCTTTCGGCTTCTTCTTCGGCGATAGTCGAAAAGGGAATGGGGTGGGCTCGGCCCTGGGCCACGGCGAGCGTCGTCGCCGCGGCCGCCGACAACGCGACGACCTCCGCCGCCGCCGTCGCCCACGCTGCCAAGGAGCTCGGGCTCTCTCCCTTTCGTTCTCCTCTCTCTCCTCTGTCGCGCCTCGCTCCCTTCGTTCCCGGAACCGTCGGAGGGAGGCCCTATGGGATCCTCGTCGCCCCCTGGGCCCAGGAGGAGGAAGGAGGATCGGGAGGAGGGGGAACCGCAGGAGCAGCAGCAGCAGCAGCGGTCGGAGCAGCGGGGACAGCAGGACTCGAAGCAGCAGCAGCGACGGCAGCAGCAGCAGGAGTCGGAGGAACGGAGCAAACCAAAAAGAAGAAAAAGCTCCTGAGGGGCTTTGCCGTCGCCGCAACGTTTGACGTCGGGTCGACCCAGCTCCTTGACGAGCAGCCGACGAGCGACTGCTTCTCTCGCTGCGCGCAGTGGGACAACCCGGGGGAGAAGCCGGCGCTCCCCCTGGAGGATTTCGCAAAGCTGAAGAAGATTATCGGGTGATGTAATCTCCCTGGGCGCGCAGGGAGATCGGAGGAGAGAGAGGAGAAGGAGGAGGTGAGGAAGGAAAGGGCAGAAAGAAGAAGCCCAACAGCAACGCCGCCGCCGACGAGTTGTCGGCGAGCCTCGGTCAAAGGCTCGACGCCTCGAGGCGGAAGTGGGCGAGCCGCGTCCGGGATCGGTCCCGACTCTGTTTGATTGTTTTTTGTATGTTTGAAAGATGTTTGCTTGAGATCTAAAGGCAAAGTGGGAGTTCGTTCGAAAGCGGGAGAGGGAGGGGGAGAGAGAGAGAAGAGTTTTTTTTTTACGTCGAGTTTTTTTCTTTTCTTCAAAAACTCTCTTTCACTGTCGAGAAAGAGAGTTCCTCTCGCTTTTCCACACGGCGGGGCTCTTCATTTCTCTTTTTGCTCCCGTTCTTCAAAAGCATGGAGCACTCTACGCGTCTGGTCGCGAGGGCATCACTCCTTGTTGCAATTGTCGCTCTTGCGGCGTTTGCCGTTCCAGCCAAGGTAGGAAACTGAAAATGTTTTCCCCTCTTTTTCTTGTTTTTTTATTTACTTCATAAAGCCGCGATTTAGTTTTCACGAAATTTAAAAAAAGGACGAGCCACGCCTTCGTTCGCCGTGGAAGGCGCGCGCGCGTGTTGCTGACGTTACTCTCCCCTTATTTATCGGCGAAAAAGTGTGTTATTTGGACGCAAATTCCTTCGTCTTCCTTCAGACCTCGGCAGCGGCAGCCCCGGCCTTGGCGGGAGAAGAGGCAGCCTTCTTCGGCAGCTGCGGCATCTTGGGCATCTCCGGCAGCTTCAGGTCTTTTCCAGCCTCTTTCACCTCCGCAAAGTCGAGCGTCAGCAGCGACACCAGCAGCAGGTTCACCATGGCCGTCATGATGAAGCCCGCCGCGCAGGCGTCGTACCGCCCGTCGGTCGTCGTCGACGCGCCCGACGCGATCGAGTAGCGCGTGACCGACCGCACGGGGTCCGACAGGTGGCGGTCCGCCAGCAGGATCGACAGGAGCCCGTTCAGCCCGACCAGCACGGCCGCCGGGACGCGCGCGGACCTGACCCCCGCGGCGACGGTGCCGGCGACGGCGAGCAGCAGGAAGGCCTGCCACCACAGCGACCATCATGACAGGCCCGTCTTGGGGCGGCAGTCCGCCGCGGCGCCGCCGACGCCACACTCGGCCTGCAGCGCAGAGACGCCCCCCAGGGTCACGAGCCAGGCGAGGGCGCCGAAGGCGAGGAGGGCGAGCGGGGCGTACTTGAGGAGCTGCTCCTTGGTCGGGAGCTTGATCGAGGGGGCCATCTGGGGGTGGGCGGGGACCGGGAAGAGGCGGAGAGGAGGATGAGAGGGGGAGGTCTGGAGAGATAGGGAGGAAAAGAGGAAGCGAAACTGTCGGCGACGAGGACGAGAGCAGCGCGCCTCCCATTGCATGGGATGGATTTTTCTAAATTTTGTACGCTTTCGGGGGGAATTCGCGGTTCGGGACCGCTACTTAACCGGCCTGATGCCGTCCATCCGCTGCTCGTGATCGACAGAAGATATCATTAGACGACAATCAATGACTAAAAGCGAGCGATTGGGGCAGCGGAGTGGCAGGCTTCGACGCGGGACAGTGGTGTACTCTCTTCGGAGCGAAAAGGCCAGCTCGTGCCTGCGCCCCCTCCAAGCGGTGGCTCGCAATTCCCCGCGTCCGCGGCCGCCGGATCCTCTCGCGCTAAATGTGCTCTGTCAGTTGCGATCGCACGCCAATAAACGCACCTCTCGTCGTAGCAAAAAGCGAAAAGAAGAGAGCAAAGCCGCGGAAAAAGGAGGGGGTGTTTTTTGCAATTCGATGCTGGAGCGAAAAAAAACGTTTCTGGTAAAACCGCGCCTCTCGCGCCGAAGAAAAAACGAAACCTCGACCCTCAAAAAATTGCTGCGCGAGCCTTCTCGGCCTTTCTTCTGAGCGTCCTCCCTCCCTGCGCGGCGCTTTTCAGAAGAATTGTATGAGCGGCGTGCTCTCCTCACTACTTTTACAAAAGAGATGGTTTTTCGACTTTCCATCACCTCATCACGAAGACGTTTTTCGTCATCCCGCCCTTGACCCCCCTCGCCGCCGCGTCGAGCTCCTCGACCGCCCCCGCTGGCAGCTTCATCGTCGCCGCCGCGACGTGCGACCTCACGTCGCTCGCGGTCCTGGCCCCCGGGATGGGCACGGTCCCCTTGGCCACGCACCAGGCGATGGCCACCTGCGCCGGGGTGGCGGCGGCCGTCGTCTTTGTCATCCTCGAGAGGGGCGAGAGCAAGCTTCCAAAAAGGCCCGACGACGGCGACGACGACGACGACGTTGAAACCCTCGTCTCGCGCGCGACGGCGTCAATCACTTCCAGCAGACCCCGCGCCCCAGGCAGCACCTTCTTGAACAGGACAGAGCGCGGTCCCTTGGGCAAATTGGGGATCTCGCTCCCGCCGTTTTCCCGCTCGCTCAAGGAAGAGAGGGAGTATCGCCCGCTCAGCATCCCGAGAGCCAGAGGACTGTAGGCCAGGGGGACCGCGCCGGCGTCCCTCGAGGCGCCGAGGGCCGCCTGCGTCTCGCTGCCGCAGCTCAGCAGGGGGAACTGCGTCTGCGCCACGGCGAGCGGGACGCCGTTCCTCTCCAGGAAGCGCGAGACCTTGGCCAGCTGCCTGGGCCCAAAGTTCGAGACGCCGACGGCGGAGCAGAGGCCCGCGTCGCGGCACCGGAGCAGCCCGTCCCAGAGGGCCGCCTCCTGCGGCGGGGCGTAGTTGGCCGCCGACCAGTGCAGCTGGATGACGACGCGCGACGGGGGCAAGAGGCCAGACGAGGAAGGAGGCGAGTCCCCGCCGCCGCCGCTCATCCGGGCGACGCTCGCCCTCGCGGCGGCCTCGAACATCTTGCCGGTGACCCTCCAGGGGTAGGGGGCGATCTTGGTCGCGGCGATCACCTTCGACTCCCGGTACGAGCTCGAGCACAGCGCCCTGTCTCCGAGGAAGGATCCCAGCAGCGACTCCGCGCGGCCCGAAAGGGCCCCCGTGCCGTAGCTGTCGGCCGAGTCGAAGAGCGTGATTCCCGCGCTCGCGGCTTCCTTGAAGGCCTCCGCGATCGACGCGTCTTGGGATGTTTCGTAGCCGTAGAGGAAGCGGTTGCCCCAGGACCACGTGCCGAGGCCCAAGGTCGAGACGCGAAGCCTGCCATTGGCAGCCGGGAGCGTCGGCAGCGCGGCGAGCGAGGTCGGGGTCCTCGTGGATGAGGTTGAGGTTGAGGTTGAGCGTCGGCGGCGGCGGTCTCGGGCGACTGATTGTGGAATTGGAGAGCAAGAAAAAGGGCGCAATTGCGTTGCTTTCGAGTCGAGACTCGAAGAGAGAGAAGGGATCATGAGGCAGAGAGAGCGCCGCTAACTGCGTGTTTTGAAGAGCGGCGGAGCGTGGGGGCGGAGAGAGACGGAAGAACGTGTGGCGATCTGCCACGGAAGAAAAAAAAAGGGTGGGCGAGCAAAGACTTTTGAGCTCTATTTTGCCGCCTCGACGGTTCAGTCACTCCTTCACTTTTTTCTCTTTCGATTTTTCTTTTCGCGCCAAACTTCTTGCCGCTCTAAACCTCGACCTCTCAACTCGCCTCCAAAGATGTCCCGCCGCCTCATTTCCTGCCTCTTTTGCGCGGTCGCTATCGCCGCGCACTCGGCCCTGGCTGCCCCTGGTGAGAGCCCCTGGGGAGGGGGCGAGAGCAAGAGGCGGGAGGTGCGAGAGCGACGAGGACGCCGGAAAACAGAAAACGCAGGCCCCGGCGAGCGCGAGGCAAAAGAGGTCTTCGCGAAAGTATCCCCCTCCTCTCGCTCTCTCCCTCTCTCCTCTTGTCCATTCCTCTCTGCCGTAAAGAAAGAGAGGAACGAGCTGAAGAGCTGGGAAATAGGAGGGCGAAGCAGCGGAGCAGTGAAGCGTTTGCTTTTTGTTTATTCTTGGCGGAGCCGGGGGAGAAAACGAGGGAAAGAAAAAAATTGTTGCCGCCGTCCGCGAGGCGAGAGAAAAGTCTCAAAAGAGAGAGAGAAAATAGCTCAACCCCCGAAACAACCACCCCCCCCTTTCTCAAAACGAAAAAACGCAAACAACCAGTCGTGGCGCCCGCCGACCCGCTCCCTGCCTCTGTGCCCGCCGAGGCCGCCCCGGCGCAGCAGCCCCTCGCCGAGCGCGCCGCCGGCGCGCCCGCGCCCGCGCCCGCCTTGGACGCCCCGATCGAGGCCACGGGAGGCAAGAGCGTCGTCTTCGCCGCGCCCCTCGTCCCGATCAGCGGCGCACCAATCGTGCCCGTCGCCGCGCCTCTGCTCGCGTGGCCCAAGAAGACGCTCGAGTTCGAGACGATCGAGATCAAGAAGCCCAAGATCAAGCGCGTCGCGGCGACGCCCATCAGCGGAGCGGCGCCGGTCGCGCCGCTGCTCGTGCAGCTGCCGCGCAAGGCGCTGCCCAACAAGGTCGTGGCGACCTTTGTCAAGCCCGGAGTGGCCGCTCAGGTAACTTGTCGTTTTTTGTCTTTTTTTACAAAAGGGAAGAAGAAGAAAGACGGAAAGAAATCAACTCACGTTTTTCCCTCTCTCTCTCTCTCTCTCTTTCTCTCTCTCTCTCTCTCTCTCTCTCTCTCTCTCTCTTTCTTTTTCTCCCTTCTCTCTCTTCTCTCTCCCCTCAAACAGCCCGTCCTCGCCCGCAAGACCCTGCTGCCTGCGAAGGTGATCGAGCTCCCCGAGGTCGGCATGTGGGTCCCCGCCCGGGCTGCCCCCGTCGCTCAGATCTCCGGCGCCCCGATCTCTGGCGCCCCGGTCGAGACCTCGGGCATCCCGATCTTCAAGAAGAAGATGTTTGGCTGAAGAGCGCAGCTCGACGACGAGGTTGAGTTTTTTCCTCTTAGTTTGATTTCTTGGGTTTGATTTTTTGCATTTCTTTGTTTGCCCTTGCCCTGCCCCTTCCCCCCCCACCTTTGACCTTGCTTTTTCTTTACTACTTGCGCGACTCAAACTTCAAAAAGAGAGAGAATGAGAGAGAGAAAAATGTGTGAACTCTTTCCTGCCTGAAGAAACACTCAAAACCTTGCTGCTTCGTACGCTTTCTTTCTTTCGTCTCTCTCTTTCGTCTCCCTCTCTCTCTCGTTGGCCTTTTTTTTTCCTTTTAGAGCTTTTGTGTTTTGAAAAAAGGAAGTTACAATAGAAAGATGATAACCAACTGGTGTACTTTGAAAGAGAGAGGAAGAGGCAGAGGGCGGCGAAAGTACGGCGCGGAAGGAGGGATAGTTCGAGTGAAAAATAGTGGCCTGATTTTGTTTCAGCGCTTCCGCTTTTAAAGCCCACGCGCAGCGTCTAAGCCTCATGGACCAGGGGTTTTCTGACCCTTTGAGAAGCTTTTGAAAGCTATACTAGAAGCAGTCAAAGTCTCTCTCTCTCTCTCTCTGCTCCCCCCCCACCCCCCTCCTCCCTCTCTCCCTCTCTTTGACCCTCCCTTCCGTCTCATCTCTCCCTGTCCTTCTCCGTCCTCCGCTGTCGCCGCCTCCACCACCGCACCCCGCTTTCGCGCTCTCCTCCCCCTTGCCCTCATCCTCTCCTCTCCGAAAAAAAAGCAGCCGTTCAAGTTCACTCCTTTGTTTTTTACAAAAAGAAGGAAAAAAATATCTCTTCTTCCAGACTCTTCACCTTCTCACCTCGCCTGCTGCCTGCGAACCGCCTGCGCCGCCTTCTCGTCCGCCGGCAGGCTCACCCCCCACGCCGGCCCCGGGGCCTTCCCCCCGGGGGGAGCAGGAGCGTCGGTCCATTCTCCGTGCCTGCCCGGGGACAGGAACTCGCTCGGCTCCAGGGAGCCCTTGACGGCGTCGGCGACGTGCGCCCCAAAGGCCCTCGACGCCGCCGCTGCCTGCGCCTCGGCCGACGGCGGCGCCTCGCCCGCGCCCACGCTGCTGCCCCTCCCCCTGTTCGCCTCCCTCTCGAGGTCGCTGAGGTTGGTCCCCGAGCCCAGGTAGGAGGCCGTCGAGCGGCGCGGGGGCGGCTGCGGCGGGCGCGGAGGGAGGGAGGGAGGGGCAAGGCGGGAGGAAGAGAAGGAGGTGCTCGTCGCTGCGACTCCAGTCCCGCCTGCGCCGCCTGCGCCGCCGCCGCCGCCTCCCTCCACCTCCTCCCTCTTCCTCCTCCCCCTCGCCTCCGCCGCCGCGGCGGCCACCGACGCGCACTCGGCCTCCAGCAGCGCCCTCAGAGCAGGGATCCCAACCTCCGACCTGCGCGAGCTCTCCGTCTGAGATATCCCGCCGCCGGGCGTGTCGCCGCAGCCCAGCGAGGAGACGTAGCCCTGGCAGGCTGCGTCGGCCTCCTGCTCGAGCAGCGCGAGGGCCGCGGCCGGGTCGGGCTCGTCGTAGTAGTGCCTGAAGCGTTGCTGGTTTGGGAGCGCTGCTGCTCTCGCTGCTGCTGTCGCTGTTGCCGCTGTCGCCTCTGATCCTGTTGCCACCGCCTCCGCGACGACAACAGCGGGAGCATCAGCAGCGGCAGCAGCAGCAGCAGCGGCAGCAGCAGCAGCGGCAGCGTCGGCAGCAGCGTCCGACGAGGAGACCGCGGCAGCAGCAGCGGCGGCAGCGTCGGCAGCGGCAGGGACCGCCATCCCGGGCAGGTCCCTCTCGAGGCTCCAGCCCTGAAAGTACTCGTGCGCCAGAGCCTCGGGGGCGCTCGCCCTCCTCGCCGGGTCGAAGGCCAGGAGGTGCGCCAGCAGCGACAGCGCGACCTCGCCCGCCGCGCCTCCCAGCCTGCGCTGCAGCGTCGGCGCCCGGTGCCGCAGCCGCGACAGGTGCCTGCGCCAGGGCGCGGACTCGACGGCGCTCACGTCGGCCCTCGTCGGCGTTCCGACGACCTTGAACAGCGCGTCGAGCTCGGCGACGGCGGCGCGCGCGACGGCGGCGGCGGTGGACACGTTGTTTGCTCCGGCGCTGCCGCCGCCAGCCACGAGCTCGTCCGCGGACCCGGGAGGGGTGTACGACGGAGCGGACGCGAGGTTGGTCGCCGCTGTTGCTCTTTGCTGGACCGCGAACAGGGGCGCGACGCTCAGCGCCGGCGTCGCCGCCGAGCCGACGCGCGGGACGCGCTGGAGCAGCTCCCCCATCACGCATCTGTTTTTATTTTCGTTATCGTTTTGTGTTCCATTTTTTGCGAAAGAAGGGGTAAGGCGGCAAGTGAGCAAAGCAAATGGGCTGGAGCGGAAGAGGAGAAGAAGACGAAGAAGAAGAAGAAGAAGAAGAAGAAGAAGAAGAAGAAGAAGAAGAAGAAGAAGAAGAGGAAGAGGAAGAGGAAGAGGAAGAGGAAGAGGAAGAAGAGGAAGAAGAAGAGGAAGAAGAAGAGGGAGAAGACCAGGGCCCGGGGGGCTCTAGACGTCGAAAAAGTTAACGCAAAAAACACAAAAAAAACTCACCCCAAGCTCCACATGTCGATCGCGGAGCTGTACCGCTCGACCCTCCCTAGGCAGACCTCCGGCGCGCGATAGAGCGGCGTCGCCACCAGGCGCGTCAGCGGGGCCGCCCAGCCCCCTTTCTTTCTGTTGGCGCCGTTGGCGTTGCTCGTTTTCGCCGCCGCCGCCGCCGCCGTCTCCTCCCTCGTCGCCGCCCCCCCGTCCGCCGCCTCCATCTCCTCCTCCACAACCTCGCCGTCCTCTTCTCTCATCGGGTTCGCGAACAGGTCCTCCGGCCTCGCGGCGGCCTCGTCGAGGGCCTGCGCGAACGAGTCGGAGTGGTGGAAAGAAGAGGCGGGGCCCCCGCCGTCGCCGCCGCCCTTCCCGGCGGCGGCGGCGGCGGCGGCGGCGACTCCGCCCCCGCCGCCCACCGCCGACCTCGCGGAGCCAAAGTCCGCCAGCTTCGCAACCAGCTTCCCCCCCCCGTCCCGGAACAGCAGCACGTTGCTGCTCTTGAGGTCGCGGTGCCAGACGCCGTTGGCGTGCAGGTATTCGAGAGCGGAGGCGAGCTGGCCGACGAGCAAGCGCGCCGTCGCCGCGGAGACGTGCCCGCGCAGGCTGAAAAGGTCGCCGTCGGTCGCCGGCTCGAGCGCGAGGAAGACGTCGACGCTCAGCGGCTCCAGCTCGCCCGTCCGCGGGGACAGCGCCCTGGGCCCCGCGGTCGAGGGCCGCACGAACGCGTCGAGCAGCCTGATGACGCAGGGGTGCGCCGTGAGCCGCCGCAGGATGCAGACCTCGCGCAGCGTCTTGCGGGCGGCCTCGGGCGACGACAGCACGTCGGCGACGCGCTTGAGGGCGACCTGCTCCCCCGTCTGCCGGTCGACGGCCAGGCAGACCGAGGAGAAGGAGCCGCAGCCGAGGAGCCTGATGAGGTCGTAGCGGTCGCCGACCTGTTTTATTATTGTATCGGGTTTTGCACGCGGGGGGGTGAGGGGTCGAGAGGCTGGGGAGAGCGAGCGAGCGAGCGAGAGAGCAAGAGAGCGAGAGAAGAAAGAAGAAAGAAGAGGGGTCCAGGGGGACCTCGCGACTAAGCGAGCCAACGCGAGCGCGGGTCGGAAGAAGCTGTTCCATGGGACGCATCGAAAAAAAAAACTTCTCTCCCAACTCCTTCGTTCTCCTCCGTTCTCCCCCGTGGGGGAGAACGGAGGAGAACGAGAGCGGAGGAGAACGGATGAGAACCTACCTTCCACTCCTCGCCGCCGACGAAGAACGTGTCACCGTCGTAGGTGGACCTTCGGATCCCGTTGGACGACATAAAAAAAGGAAAGAAAAAGGCGATGTCGGGAGGGGCGATGTCAATGCTTATTCTTCTTCAGCTGCTCTTTTCTCGTGCACGCGGGAGCCTCCAGCCAACCTCTGCGCTTCCACAGTGGGGGCGTGATCTGCGTCGGCTAGGCCTGAGCGGAAGCGAATGAGCGCGAGAGCGAGCTGGCGACACGCGCGAAGCGGGCGCGAGACGATTCAAGTTCTCCCCAGGTCGAGAGACAAGTGAAGAAGAAAAATCATCAACAAGGCTTGAAGAAAATTGATTCTCTCTTTCTCTCTGCGACGAAACCTTGTCGAGGGGCGCGGCGCGAGAGGACGATCCCGATTTTGGTGCGCCTCGCTCCGACAAGAGAACCCGAACGAGAGAGACCCAATACGCCTCCAGGGAAATAAATCAAGAAGAAGAATGGAGACGGAGACAGAGAGGGAGACTATTTTTTTCTCTCGACCAGTCGAGGTCCACCCTCTTTGAGAAACGTGTGCAAAAAAAAGGTAGTAATAACAAAGTGAGAAAAGAAGAACACAACAAAGCTCTCGCTCGAGACGCCTGCAAAGAGTGTAGACGACGACTGATGCGGGGGGGGGGGGGGTTGGACAAAGGGGGTGGGGGGGGGAAGGCGAAAAGGCATTTTCCGTGGTGGCCGGGGCCTTGAAAGACCTCCAAACAACTGAAAAACTCAACGCACGACCGCTTCTCTCTCTCTCTCCCCCCTTGCTCGCCACCTCTCCCCCCACTCCCCCCCCTTCCGGCAATAAAAATAATATTGTTATCAAGTGTTCTCCGTTTCTAAAAATTCATCTAAATTTATTTCGAAGAGAGGGAAGAAAAAAACGACACCCGAGAAGAGAAAAGCACTCAGTGGTGGCCGGCGCCGTGGGCGTTGCCGCCGTGTGCGTGAGCCGCGTGGGCACCGCCATACTTCGCCGCCGTCTCGGCCGCTCCCTGCGCCTCGTACTCGGCGAACGCCTGGACCGCCTCGGCACACTCGGGCGCGTGCGGGTTCTTCTGGCAGTAGTGGCACTGGGCGACGGGCTCGTGGTACGTGATGTTGCGAGGGGGGCGGCGGACCTGAGTTTTTTTTTGGTTTTTTTAACATTTTTTTCCGAGGTGAGAATTTTTCGTGTTCTGTTCTGCGCTCTCTCTCGCTCACTCAAAAAAACTCACAAAAGAAACAAGAGAAAGGCTTCTTCGCTCCACTGTCACTTCGCTCGAAAGAAAGAGACAAGAGAAAGGCTTCTTCGCTCCGCTCACGCTCCTTCTTTCCCCCTCGAGGGGGGGGGGGGAACTCACGAACAAAAAAAGACCACTCACCAGCGCCTTCTTGAACTGCGAGTCGGCGTACTCGTACGACTTGACGTACTCGCTCTCGCACTCCTTGTAGTCGTCGTTCTTGTTCTGCTGCGTGCACATCTGGCACCCGGAGAAGTGGTTGATAAAGTGCACGCGCGTGTCGTCGGAGGACAGCGTCCCCAGCTCGAGAAGGTCGCGCCAGTAGCAGTTGAGGCAGTACTGGCGGTTGACGAGCTGCGTGTGGGGCATGTTGACCGTGGCGTCGCGCTTGAGGAGGTAGGTGATGGCGTTCTGGTCGCGGAGTCCCGGGTCGTAGGTGTACTCCTGTTGATGTTTTTTTAAGGTTGCGAGGTTGAGAAAATAAAAGTGAGTTTTTCCCCCCCCTTTTTTTTTTTTGGGGGGGGGGGGGGCAAAAATGAAGCAGAGGTAAAAAAAACTCTCAAAACTCCTCTCACCGGCGAGGTCAGCTCCTCCATCAGCACGTTCTCGAGCCCGGGCTCGGCGATGCGACCGAGCTCGGCCACCTGCTCGAAAAAGTCTTTGGCCCAGTCCGAGTTGCGGATCAGCATCACGCCCGAGTTGATCCCGCGGCGGCCGTCGCCGAGCGCGAGGCGCGTCTCGTTGCCCCAGATGACCAGGTCCTTCCCTTTGAAGCGCTGGAAGGGGAGCAGGAAGGAGACGTCGATGATCATGGTGTCGGAGTCGATCCACATGTACCTAATTTGGAGGAGAGGAGAGGGGAAAGAAAGAGAGAGAGAGAGAGAGAGAGAGAGAGAGAGAGAGAGAGAGAGAGAGAGAGAGAGAGAGAGAGAGAGAGAGAGAGAGAGAGAGAGAGAGAGAGAGAGAGAGAGA
>Ga0114918_10000780_pt1 | contig 28114 bp, 46 predicted proteins | sample LantaG_FD_87015 | JGI IMG/M metagenome (GOLD analysis project Ga0114918, IMG submission 87015) | Deep subsurface microbial communities from Baltic Sea to uncover new lineages of life (NeLLi) - Landsort_02402 metaG | ecosystem: Environmental > Aquatic > Marine > Oceanic > Sediment | place...
ATCCAGTTCTACATCAAGTTCTACATCAAGTAGCACAACCACAACTAGTTCTTCAACAACAACTACATCCAGTTCTACATCAAGTTCTACATCAAGTAGCACAACCACAACTAGTTCTTCAACTAGTAGTTCAACCTCAAGTTCTACAACCACAACTAGCAGTTCTACATCTACAACCACAACCAGTTCTTCAACCTCAAGCACAACCACATCTAGTTCTACAACTACTTCTACAACCACAACTATTCCCCCAGCAGGTAATATATGGGGAGAACAAAATCCACTAGCAGGAGAACAACCCGAAACTTGGGCTACTTGGTCTGATGGGGCTGGTGGTGCTCCTACTATTGTAGGAGATGCAGATTGGGGAAAAGTATCTTTAGATTTGGCTGCTATTGGTCATTCTACAGTTAAAGATACGGGAGCAGGAAGTAAACAGTTTACAGTAACCATAGATAAATATGGAGATGGACAAGGTAGTGGCACAACCTATATTAGGGGCAGTAATACTATTTTTACCCAAGACGCTGGTGCTCCTGCTTGGGAGGAATATACTGTTCCTGTGTGGAAAGACTGGCGTTATGTTCAAGTTAAATTATTAGGATGAAAAGGAGGTGAGAAGCAGTGAAATATTTAAAAATTACTTTAAGGCGTAAAGTTGGAAATACCAAGTTAATTTATCCTGAGAATTATCAGGCAGAGCTTGGCGACTTTAATTTTCAGCACAAAGGCCATCTTTATTATGATGATGAAAACGGCAATTCTATGTTGCTTTTGTCTATTGCTGATAAGGATTGGAAAGAGTCAATGGTTAGACCCTATGTAGAGGAAATTACTGAAGTACAGGCAAAAGAAATTAGCGAAGCCAACGAAACTAGAACTGAGCAGATAGTTGATGAGGCTAAACTAAGAAGAATTGAGTTAAAAGCTAATTTAAAGCAAACATTGACTCAAGAGGAATTGGATGCCATTGACCCTGAAAAGCCCAACTCAGTTTTTAAAATAAGTAAGATTTTGGCTGATAAAATAGACGATTATAAAATAATCGAGGCAAAATTAAAGGTTAAATAATGGAATTAGTTTCAACAATTGTGCCTGTTAGGTTTAGGCCAGATTTAACAAAGGTCTGTCTTGACAGCATAATTAAATACACCAAAATTCCCTATGAGCTCATATTAGTTCAAGAGGGCGAAAATGAGGAAATCACAAGGCTTTTGAAGTCTTACACGGACAATTTTGTCCAGAATAAAAAGCCTAAAGGTTTTGCTGGTGCTATGAATACTGGGCTGGCTTTAGCCAGAGGTGATTATTACTGCTTCTTAAACAATGACACGGTAGTTACTCCAGACTGGTTATCTCCGATTTTAGATGTATTCAAAAAGGATAAAAGAGTAGGTTTAGTATCTCCTGTTTTTACAGAGATGTTTGATTGGCAAAAGCATTCCAAAGAGCCTAAAAAGGATTACATTTATATTGATGGTGCGGATAGATTAAAAGGAGTTTGTTTTGTTATTCCAAAACAAGTGATTGATAAAGTTGGCAAATGGGATGAGAGGTTTGGAATAGGTGGCGGAGATGACAACGATATGTGCTTGCGGGTTAAAAAGGCTGGCTTGGAATTGGCGGTAGCAAGAAAATCCTATATTTATCACTATGGTTCAGCCTCAGGTAAAGAATTGTATGGGAATGATTTTAAAAAGGCCAGAAAAGAAGCTGATATCAGTTTTAAGAAGTTTAAAGATAAACACAATATAAATAAGCCAAAGGTTTATATTGCGGTTTTGAGCATGGGGAGTATCAGAAGAGAACTGTCAATCAAGCTAATCCAGATGAGCCACGATGAGAGATTTCAGGTAAAAATACAATATCACGGATTAAGACCTTCATCTTACAACAGGAACAATATAGTCAAAGAGTTTTTAAAAACAGACTGTGATTATCTTCTTAAAATTGACCATGACACTATTCCTTTGAAAAACCCGCTTGATTTAGTTTATTTAGATAAAGATGTGATTAGCTGTCCTTATCCTCAGATTAAAGACAATGATTTAGGCTGGTTAGTAATGAGAAAAGTGGAAGGTGGCTACAAGCAAATGCCAACAGAGACACGCAAAGGGCTTTTAGAGGTTGATGCGGTAGGTTCAGGAGTAATGCTTATTGCTCGAAGGGTTTTAGAAAAGGTTAAAGTTCCTTTTGAAAGAAAATGGGATGATGAAGGCGTACCGATTAAAGGCTTGGATTTTTACTTCTGTGATAAAACCAAGGATTTAGGATTTAAGATTTTTGCTCACTGGGAATATCCTTGTAGTCATTTTAAAGAGGTTGATTTAATTTGGATTTTAAAGTTGTTAGGAGGGAATAGTGGGTAATATTTTAAGCTCTGATCTAGCTGATAAATTTTACAAACATAGTGGATTTACTACGACTATTGATGCCAGTATTGCTTCTCCAGGTACTTGGCCTCAAGATATTGGTTGGGATGGAACTAATATTCTGACTTGTGATCATGGTACTGATAAAATTTACAAGCACTCAGGGTTTTCTACGACTATTGATGATAGTTTTAGTACTCCTGGCGGTTTTCCTGCGGGAAGTAATTGGGATGGCACTAATATTCTAAGTTGTGATACTTCTAATAAATATTATTATCTTCACTCAGGGTTTTCAACAACTATTTCTGACACAATGTTAACGACGGGGAGTTCACCAACAGGAGTAGGATGGGATGGAACTAATATGTTGATGTCTATGGGTTATACAATGTAAAAATTCAATATTATGGCTTTAAGCACGATTGACTACTATATTTATAAACAATCTGGTTTTTCTTCAACTGTTTTAGATAGTTTTGAGGTTAGTGGAGGAAGTCCTGGAGGTGTTTCTTGGGATGGAACGAACCTTTTAGTTGCTAATTTTCAGACTAATAAAATCTGTAAATATTCAGGGTTTTCTACGACTATTGATGATAGTTTTAGCAGTCCTAACACTAATCCTGATGGTGTAGCCGATGATAGTTGGAGTGGAGGGGGAGGAACAACAACTTCTACAACAACAATTTCTACCAGTTCATCAACCACAACCACAAGCAGTTCCACTTCCAGTTCCACATCAAGTTCCACAACCACAACTAGTTCATCAACCAGCTCCACGACTACATCCAGTTCTACCTCAAGCACAACCACATCAAGTTCCACATCTAGTTCTACAACCACAACCAGTTCCTCTACCTCAAGCACAACCACATCAAGTTCCACTAGCAGTTCCAGTTCTACAACAACTTCCACAACTACAACTATTCCTTATCAGGTAGATGATATTTTAGTAGAATATGCTTTAACTACAACATCAAGTTCCAGTTCAACTTCTTCTTCAACTTCCAGTACCACAACCAGTAGTTCAACCACGACCACCAGCAGTTCTACAACAAGTTCTACCTCAAGTTCCACCACCACAACCTCTAGCTCAACCAGTAGTTATATCAGTAGTTCAACAACAACCACATCCAGTTCTACCTCAAGCACCACAACCTCAAGCTCAACTAGTTCCAGTTCCAGCACTTCTAGTTCAACAACAACTTTAACCAGTTCGTCAACTACGACTACCAGCTCATCAACCACCACTACCAGCAGTTCAACATCAAGTTCCACTTCATCATCTACTAGTTCAACAACAACTAGCAGTTCAACATCCAGCTCCACAAGCAGTTCTACTACAACAACAAGTTCTTCAACTTCATCAACAACTACATCAAGTTCTACTTCTAGTTCTACATCTTCAACTACAACTAGTAGTTCAACATCTAGTTCAACCTCAAGCTCAACTACAACCACATCTAGTTCTACATCAACTACAACAACCAGTAGTTCAACAAGTTCCAGCACCAGTTCATCAACTAGTTCTACAACCACTAGCTCATCAACAAGTTCATCAACTTCTAGTTCAACAACAACAACATCAAGTTCTACTTCAAGTACAACAACCAGCAGTTCAACATCAAGTTCTACATCAAGTTCCACAACCACAACCAGTAGTTCTACTTCTAGTTCAACATCATCATCAACTTCAAGCACAACTACATCCAGTTCAACATCAACAACTACAACTTCTAGTTCAACTAGCAGTTCAACATCAAGTTCTACGTCTTCAACCACAACCAGTAGTTCAACCAGTAGTTCAACCAGTTCATCAACTACAACAACAAGTTCCAGCACTAGTTCATCAACAAGTTCCACAACTACTAGTTCATCAACTTCAAGTTCAACTAGCTCATCAACATCTAGTTCAACAACTTTTTCCACATCAACATCAAGTTCAACTACAACTACATCCAGTTCCACATCCAGTTCTACATCCACAACCACAACTTCAACTACTATTCCTTTAGAATTTACGGTAGAAGAAGTAGTTAAACCAAAAGCGTTTACTATTAGTAAAATATCAAAACCTTTTACAGTTAAAGAACCAATTAAACCAAAAGGCTTTGACATCACTCTTGTAAAATAATATACTGAAACCAGCGGATGATTAGATAAATCATCCTGATCTATCGATAAATGAGGAAAATAACAATACCAACACCAGATCTCCAGAATACAGAGAAATCCTTTTTAGATGCTGATTATGCTGTAGGTTCTACAGCCCTAACTGTCGTAAATAACTATGGTTTTGATGATAATGATATTGCTATTGTTGGAGAACCAGGGGAAGAAAAGACAGAAAGTAAAGATGTTACAGGACAAACTGGACACACACAAATTGATATTACTTCTACTTTAAAGTTCCCCCACAATAAAGGCTGTGTAGTTTATAGGTTTGAATATGACCAAGTCCAGATTTATAGGGATACTGGAGCTGGTTGGGTTTTAATTTCGTTATCAAATATCCAATGGGATAAAAGAGAACTTATTTATATTGATGATACAGGGTCAGCTTCTTATTCCTACCGCTACCGTTTTATAAATTCTGCTGATAATACTTTAGTTTCTGGATATTCTCCTACCTTAACTGGAGCTGGATTTAACCGCAGGCAAGTTGGCTATATGATAGAACAGATAAGGAAAATAGCAGGAGACCAAGACAGGCGGATTGTTACTGATGATGAACTGATTAGGCAGTTCAACAGGGCACAGGATATTATCAAAGCCAAACGGGATAACTGGTGGTTCTTGCTGGTAGATACTTATCAGGGAGCTAATGGTATTTCTACTCAGGCGGGAGTGGATGTATATTCTTTAGCGACTTATGATGACTTTAACTATATGTCCACCCTTAGATACAACTTAAATGACGGGACTGATGATAATACCTGGCATTTGGATAAAGAACCAAAAGCAGTCATGGAATACAGAAAACGGGATGAGGATGAAACTGATGATGACCACGTGACCAAATATAGTTTATTGCCTGCGGATAGTTCCTCAGATCAGGGCTATATCAGGGTATGGCCTACCCCAGAAACAGATGACTATGGAACTTTCTACCCTGATTATTACAAGGAAATGGCAGATTTGGATGATGTAGCAGATGAAACTGATGTTCCTATCCCTTCTATTTTAGAAGACTTTGCATTAGCTTATATTTTTAAAGTAAAAGGTGATGAAGTTAAAGGCAGGTTGTATGATGAACGGTTCTATGGCCCGCAACCAAGAGAAGAAAAATATAGTGGTAGAGAACCTACTGGATTAAGGTTGTTAGAACAAATGCAGAACAGCAAGAATAAAGCTGTTGACCAGCCCCGTAGTTTGGTAACTTTCAGGGGGAGAAAAGCTATAAAGAGATTGTATCAAGACCATGTTGTAGATAGAGATAATTTAGTTGAACGGTATTTTTGAGAAAATAACTTTTTAAAAACCTTTCTCCTTTTAATTCCATTACCAAAAAATCTACTGTTCCAGTATTTCTTGCTAGTTAAAATTTTACTTACTTTTTCCATCGCCTTTATAACCAATATAAATAATTTTATTAATATTAATGTAAACAAATCTTTTTTCAAGTGGTGTTTGAATTTCTATACCAATTAAAGGTCTTTTTTCTTTATAACTGTTATTAATTTGGTCAGCAAGATAATCTAATTGATTTTCAACATAAAAATTCATACCATCACTCATTTTTATTATTAACAATTCCTTCACTTTATTCACCTCCTTTTTTTAATATATTTTAGTAATCCACCTATCTATCTATTCAGCACCTATTTATATAGGTGCTGAATAACTGAATAGGTGGTAGGTCGACCTATTCAGACCTATTCAGTGGCCTGAATAGCTTGTCTGTTACGACCTATTCAGCACCTATTCAGGGCTGAATAGATCCTATAATATGCTATTCAGTATACTTAACAAGAACAAAACACGAAAACTTTACAATTAACTTTACAATTAATTTGACTAAAAAAGTTTGTTTTCTATTCTAAAATTACGGTAAGAAATCTTGTTTCTTTCACCAATTTTTTTATTAATTTGTTTATCTTCAGCTAATCGTTCTGCGGTTTTATCCAGTACCGTTTTACCATAGCCTTTACTTTTTAAAAGTTCATGAAATTCATTTCTATTAAACCATTTATTAGGAGTTTCTTGTAATATTGTTAAAATATCTATTTTAGCTGCTTGTGGTTTTTCTTCTTCTGTAGTAACAAAAAGTTTAAAATCAAAATTAATCTTATCTTGGTTATCATTAGGATGTTTAATTTCTACTAAGAAGGGTTGTTGTGGAATATCTACCCTTAAATAGACTGGTTCTATTTTTATTCCCAACATCCCATCAATCATATTTTTCCTAATGGCAATATGTGCGTCTGGATAAGCAGATAAGTCTGAACTTCCTCTCATAATCTGTTGAAGGTCAGTTCTTCCTCCGTTAATGGTTTTTCTATGATGGTGTAATATTAAAACAGCAATTCCCAAACTTTTCATTTGGTCTATAAAGGCAAAGAATTTAGATACTTCAGAGGAGTCATTTTCGTTACCTTGAAAAAATCTTCTAAAACTATCAATAACTAAAAACTCAATTTTATCATCTTCTAAACTTGCTAATAATCCTTCCTGAAAACCTTTTTTGTTTATAGGAGTGTAATCAAAAGAGAAAATTAAATTCTTATTTTCTTTGATTTCCAACTGTTTTAATCTTTTATAAACTAAACCTCTTGGATTTTCTCTATCTAAAATTAATGTTTTCTTTTGTTTTACTTCAAATTTGTTAAAGAGTAATTTTCCATTAGTTAAACAATCTGCTAAATGTAAACTAATATAGCTTTTATAATGTTTTGGCAAACCGCTAATGAAAGTGCAGCCTTGTGGTACTAAACTTTTAATAATCATTGGTTCTTCTTTAGGTGGGTTTTTTAACAGTTCTTCTGAGGTTTCAAATGTATTTTTAATTGTAGTTTTATCAATTTCCCCTTTTCTTCTTTTAAGTTCAATTTCGCAGATACTAAGAAATGTTCTTCTCAACTCAAGAATTGGTAATGGTGGTCTATTATATTGTTTATTCCAAGATTTTATTAAAGGCCAAGCGATTGTTTGGAAATCTCCTTGTCTTAATCCCTGAATTGTTTTTCCAATTAAAGAAGCAGCTGCTTGATTTCGTTCACCTTCACCAACACCATGGACAATTTCAGGATCAAAAGTAGAACCTGAATAGGTTTTCTTTTCCCTTAATTTTTCTTCTAACTCTTTTGGCAGATCAGCTATTTTATCAGCACCTTTTAACCAATAGTATTTTCCTCCTGATGGGTGTTTACTAGGTGGTGCAATAACATAGCCTCCTTCTCCTCGAACATCAATGCCTTTAAAAATATTAACTGTATTTCTAATTTTTTCACCCTTGGGAAAACGGAAATAATAATGCCAGCCTCCACCTCCAGTTCTACAAGTTACAGTTTTATATTTTTCAAATAATTCCTTTTTTCCTTCATGACGGGGGTCAATGTCAAAAACCAAAAGATTGGATAGTCTGCCAGTAATAATTCCTACTCCTGCTTCTGGCCATTGTTTAAACCAGCCTTCAACTTCTGTTTCTACTGCTTTAGTGCTTTGTAATCCTTCCCATATAATTAAAGGTTTTTTTGTTTTAGTATCAATCGGGATTATACTAAAGCCTTTTTTTAGAAGTGCTTTTGCTTGTTCTTGCATAGTTCTTTGCTCCTTGTTTTATATATTTGTGCGGAAAATTAATTCTTTCAGTTTTTCTACCCATAGAGAGTTTTCCAAAGCATTAACCATTAACTTTCCACTCAACATTTTTTGATAAAAATCTTCTGCTTTCTTTTTTGGGACAAGGTGAATTTCTTTTTTGAAGCCTGTTGATTGAGCAATTTTATTAAAAGTAATTTCTTCAGTGGCTAATAAAGCGGCAGCTGTGGAAATAGATTGTGTTATGAAGGTTTGTTCTTTGTTCATTGCTTATATTTACCTTATCACTTTAAATTTGACTTGTCAAGTATCTAAAATATGTTATACTGAATTTAATGAGTGAAATTACGACTGAAAAACTATATTCTATAGACGGCTTTGACGGTATGCAGGTAAAATCTTCTAGGTTTATGAAGCAAAAGGGAGAATTGGATTTAGCCCAAAATGCACAGTTTGATGAAGTAGGCAGTGTGGGGAAAAAAAAGGGATATGAACAACGGGAAGATGATTTAACTTCTACCACTTCAACCAGCACATCATCATCTACTAGCACAAGTTCATCTACAAGTTCTAGTACTACAACTACTAGCACTTCAACAACATAATGAGTGATATTCTAGCCCTCGGTGGGTATCAATCAACAGCTAATACAGACAGGCTTTTCGCAGGTTTTGGGAATGATATTGTTAATGTTGATACAGGAGCAGGATATAGCCAGAATTTAACAGCGGGAAGTAAGGGAGATTTTGAAACCTATCTTGATTATTGTTTTTATGTTAATGGGGTTGATGCTACCCGTTCTTATAATGGAGCTGCTTGGTCTACTTTAGGAAAAATAAATAGAGCACCGATTGCTAAATACGCCCAAGTTTATGGAGTTAAACTCTACTTAGGCTATCTTACTATCAACAGTCAGACTTATCCTTCAAGAGTTTGGCATACAGATTTACCCGATAATAATGAACCGAGATGGGGATTAGAATGGGGTTCTTTGCTATCTCAAACAGCTGCTTCTGCGGTGGTTAATGACCCTAATGCTGATTTTGAAGATTACGGGATTAAAGCTGGCGATCCTATCTGGATTTTATCTGGTGCTAATGCAGGTCAATATACTGTTTCTTCTGTAGATACAGGCAGGACTTTAACTTTGACTGAAGATTTAGCCAATACAGTGGCTACTTCTACTTACATTGTTGGTTCTAATTACTTTGATGTGCGGACTGATGATGGGGATTATCTCAGGGGACTAGGTGAAAACTCAGACAGGCTGCTGGCTTTTAAATTAAATTCTATGCACAGATATAATGGGGCTTCCTTGCTTCAAGTAAAAGGTGTCCCAGGAACTTCATCAAATGAGTCTATCCAGAATATTAAGGAACAATTTACTTTATGGTTTCACGGAAGCCAACTGGATAAAACTGGTGTTTATATGTATAACGGTCAGAACGGAATTAAAGTTTCAGGAGTTATTCAGCCTTACATTGATGGAATTGCCGCTTCTATTTTTCCTAATGTAACTGCTTGGCGTGAAGGCGACTGGTATCGGTGTTATGTAGGAGATATTACCAATGCACAAAGGAATATTAGTGTAACTAAAGCAGTTATTTCCTATCATGTAGCCACTAACAAATGGAGCGTTGATCCGATAAACAAAGTTCCTTTATGCTCAACCACTTTTATTGAAAGCAACGCAGAAGGAACATTTTTTGGTGATGACAGCGATGCGGTTTTCAAAACTCCTTCTAGTTGGACTTTTGATACTAGTCCTATTCCCTGGGCAATGGAAACAGGAATACATTATCCTGAAGGTGCAGCGATAATGAATAAGTTTACAAGGATACAGGTAGTAGGCAGGGATTGCAGGGCAATTAGAGCTAGGTATAAGTTGTATGGCAGACCAAAAACTGATGATACTCAGTGGCTTCCGCTGGATGATTTGGAAGATAGTAGAACCCAATTAGTAATTCCTTTAAAACATAATAGGGCTAGTGGAATAAATATTAGGTTAGCAGAAACAAGCACTAGAGAAAATGCCCAGTATATTGAAAAGATTATTGTCTTTTATGAACCACAGGGAACGAGGTTTATATGAGCTATTTAGATCTTGGCTATAATGCTTTTTTAGAAAAAGTATTGCTTCCAGTAGAAACAGTATCGGCTTTAGATTATGATGCGTTGTATGAAGATGGCAGTATTATCAGTAATAAAGTATTGGCTGGGGCTATAAGCAACGAAAAGATAAGCGATTTAGATGTGGCTAAATTAACAGCAGGAATTTTAAATGTAGAAGTTGAAATTGGAGTAGGAACAGGTGGTAATTCTATAAAATTAGAAGGTCAAAATAATAGAATGGTTGTCCGTAAAAATGATCTTCCAAGGATAGTAATTGGAGATGCTTAAATGGTACAAACTATTAGAGTATCGCTTCCTGGTTATAATGCTTTAACCGATACTAATCCTGACCACTTTGCTTTAAATGCGGACGAAGATGATGTTTTAATTAAAGAAAAATTACGGGGAACAATTTATGTTCCTCCAACTCCTGCAACTTCTACTATTAAACACGGATTAAAATATATTCCTTTAGTATTTGTTTTTGCTGAAATTAGTGCTGGAAAATGGGTATTAGCATTAGCTGATTCTGGTGATTATAATGTTAGTATTAGACTTACTACCTCTCAGTTAATTTTGGTTAATGGAACTGGAGCAACAATTAGATTTAAATATTATATTTTTTACGACCAACAAGTGTAAATTTTATGCCACAAAGAATAGAAGTTTCTAAATCAGGAGTAAATGTTTTAACAGCAACTGATCCTAATGACTTTATTTTTCATTCTGATTATAATACTTTTAAAATAATTAAGACAGGAATAACTAGTTTTACTATTGCTGATACTGCTGGTGTGTTTGTTGAGAGGACTGCTTCTCATGGATTAAATTATATTCCTTTAGTATATGCGTTTGCAAAATTTGGAACTGATACAGTAGTTTATGCACCAAATAATGTGTATACTGATTTTTTTTGTAATGCACTAGGGAACTTTTCTTTATGTTCAGATAAAACAAATGTTATTTTTAGACTTTTAAACAATACAGGAGGAAATTTGACTATTAAGATTAAATATTATTGTTTTGAGGTTCCACTATAATGGCTATTTTTACTAAACGAGTAGGTGCTAGTGCTGATGATGGAATGTATTGGTATCCAAACTGGACTTATACAGATTCTACTATAATTTTTGGTGGTCAAAGTTCTGGTGAAAGTCAAACTTCTGCTGTCCGTTTTTTGGATGTAACAATTCCACAAGGCTCAACTATAAATTCTGCTACCATTACTTTAAAAACTCCTGGATATGGAGATGGTAATGATGATATTTATACTAAAGTTTATGGTATTGATGAAGATAATACTGCTACTTTTACATCAGATCCAAAAGGAAGAGATAAAACTACAGCAAATGTTGATTGGGATTTAGATGCTGTTGAAGCTGACACAGAATATGTTTCACCAACTATAGCTACTGTTGTTAAGGAAATAGTAGACAGGGGAGGTTGGAGTTCAGGAAACGCAATGGGATTTTTGATTGTGAATGATGGAGTTCTTGATAATAACACTCACTATTTTTTAGCTTATGATGGTTCATCATCTTTTTGTGCCTTATTAACAGTAGATTATACTGCACCAACTACTACCTCGACTTCAACTAGTTCTTCAACTAGTTCCTCAACCAGTTCTACAACTACATCATCAACAACTCTTACAAGTTCTTCAACAACAACAACTTCAACAACTACAACCAGTTCTTCTACTTCATCTACAACTACATCTAGTTCTACAACAACAACAAGTTCTTCAACAAGTAGTTCTACATCTAGTTCTACAACAACAACCAGTACAAGTCTTCCTTTTTTTGGAATTAAAGTATCAAAAACAACAAGAGATGTTCTTGAAACAACAGACCCGAATAGATTAGAATTTAGTTCTGATTATGGAACTTTAAAGTATTATAAAAATGGGTCTATTAAATTAAGAGTACAAGCTGATAACGAATTATATTGTCAAACAACTTCTATTCTTCATAATTTAAAATATTATCCAGTTTGTATTGCTTATGTTAAAGATAATATTATGACTAATTATCAACCTTTAGGAAGATTTCAAGCTGGTACAGGAGCATACAGACAATTTTTTTATTATATATCAAAAACAAGAATTTACTTTCTTGCTAGGGGATATACAGGTTTAGGTCTTGCTGAAGATTATTATGTAACTTTTACTTATAAAATCTTTAAAAATAATTTAGGCTTGTAGCTTTACAAACCAAATTAAATAGTGCTAATATAGAATTATGAAAAATCTTCAACAAAGAGCATACGAGTCAGGAAAAGGCTGGGTCTTTGAAAAATTCAATTCTGGTCAAATGACTCGTGAAGAAGCAGAAGCAGCTTTAAGCCAGCCTGCTGTTACTTCAGCAGATGACGCTTTCAATCAAATGATGGGAGAAATGGAAGCCAAATATAAACAGCTTGGTGAAAGGTACATGGAATACGAAGAAAAATCTCCATTCTCTTTTGATGAAATGTTAGCACGGGCTTCAGGAGAAGAAAGACTAGGGCCTTATTACAAAGCAGAACTGGATGACTATATTGGCGGGATTGAAAGACAAAGAGGGTCAGTAGAAGGAGAAAGAACCTTAATGACAGAATTAAATAGGATTGCTACTGGTAAAGAAAAGCGAGACTTGGAAGAAGCAATTAAAGCGTCAGAAGAAGGCTATGCTGGAGCAGGACTTTATGAGTCAGGAGCAAGGATGAGGGAAACTGGGTTGCAGGAAATAGGAGGAGCAGAACAAAGGAGAGAACGGGAAGCAAGATTAGGTTATGGAGAAGCTGCTTTAGGCAGACGGGAAGAAGAAATAGGAGCAGGAGAAGAAACATACCGCAGGAGAGCAAGGGCAGAAAAAGAAACTACCTTAACAACAGATATAGAACAGCAACGGAGACAGAAACGGGCACAATGGGAAGTAGGCAGAATGGAAGCCTTAGGCCCAGAGTTTATGGGTAGACAACTTATGGGTGGTGGTTTAGAATCATTTTTAAGTAGTGCTTATCAATAAGGAGGTAAATTTTGCCAGTTGATTTTGGACAAGTAGAACAAGCCAGAGGGACAGCAGAAACAGCTGCCAGGACAGCTGGTGAGTTTGGTACTAGAGGAATTACTTTAGCTGATGAACTTCGTAAAGCTCTAGGTACTAGGTTTGGTGAAACTGGTATACCACAAGCGACAGCAGAAGCAAGAGCAGGATTTTTGCAAGCTCCTACACAAATCCGTTCTGATATTGCACAGCAGGTAGGGGCAGGTACTATTTATTCTCCTTCACAGCAACAGGCCATTCAATCTTCAAGGCTTGCATCTGCAATGGTTCCTTTATCAGCAGCTAATATTATTCAAAGAGGTGCTTATGGTGGGCTAGAAGAGATGATTGGTGCTGGAACTAGAGCTTGGCAATCTCAAGTAGGACAAAAGAATTTAGAAGCCCAGTTAGCACAGACAGGTTATCAGAATATGCTTAATGAAATGTTAAGCAGGGCAGCAGAAGAGAGAGCAGGAGCAGAAGCAGGAAGGGCAGCAGAAATGCACCCGTTAGACTTACTTATGAGGCAGGCACAAATAGCAACTGCTCAAAGAGGTCCAGCAAAAAGTTATACTGAAAGACAAGCTGAAGAACAAGAACAGAATTTAAGAGATTTACGAAGTGATATTCAAGCAGGAGCTAATATACAAGAATTAATGGCAGCTTATTCTGATACTTTTACACCTAATGATATTATCAGTCAATATCGAACTGCTGGTTCTCCTTATGGAGCACCTGGTGAAAGTGATTGGGATTTATATCAAAGATATGGAGTAACAATGCCAACACAGGCAACTATTCCAGAACCGCCGAAGGAGCCAAGCTGGTTACAAAGATTGTTTGGAGGATAAATGGGAAGAATATTTGATGAACAAGGACAAAGAAGACAGGAATATGGTAATATTCCTCAGCCTTCTGCTGCTCCTCAACAAACACAACCTCAATTAAGTCCATATCAAAGATTTGTTTCTGGTGGTGCTATTCCTACAATTGGAGCTTTACTAGGTGGTGGAGGAGGATTTTTAGCAGGAGGGCCAGGTGGTGCTGCTTTAGGTGCAGCTGGAGTTGGAGGAGGAGCTAAAGTTTTACAGGAAATGTTAAAACTTAAAGCAGGACTTCCTACTACGCCAGCCGAGCAATTTGTGAAAGAAGAACCTGTTAAATTTGCAGGAAGATATGTAGCAGGAGGAGCAGGTGGACAAGTACTTCAATCTCTTCCTGGTTTACTAGGAACCCTTCCTATTGTGGGGCCAAAACTACAGCAAAAATATGGTGGACAAATAGAAAAGCTAACTAGATTTGATGCAGGTAATTATCCAGCTCAGGATTTACAAGCAAATATTTCTGAGAAAACCAGAAAGTATGCTAAAGATCCAAAAGTACAAAAACTTATATTTGAAGAACAAAAAAGAGTTAGTCAATTTGCAAACCCTCAAGGCTTAATTGATGTTGGAGATATTCAGGATTTTAAAGAAAAAGCATATAGTAAATCGTGGGAAAAACTTGCTCCTGCTTGGCAGAGAAACTTTTGGAAAACAGTAGGTAATGTTTATAGAGATACTACTTTAGAAATTCAACCAGCGTTAGAACAACCATTAGAGAAATATGCAGGGATTCAGAAAGGTAAACAATTAATACCTTCGGGGGAAGAGTTAAGAGTGGGAGCAAAACGACAACTCGCAAGCCTTCCAGCTTATACGGCAAAAGCTATTTTAATCTGGCGTTTGCTTATGCCAGCAATAGCAAAGATGCTTAAAGGAGAAGAAAAGAAAAAACAAAGGGAGTAAAACAAAAAATGAATGGAATTATTAAAAAGATACTACAAGTTAAAGAAATATTATTTGTTATATCGGCGATTATTGTGGCTATCCTCAATCTTTGGCTTGGGACTCGCCTTTTTCCTTTTACACAAAGTATTAATAGTCTTGAAACTAAAGTGCTGGCTAATGAAGGCAGTATCAATTCTATTAAATCTTATGCCGACTCAATAAAAGAAGATGTTATTGTGGAAGTAAAAGACAACCGCCAGCGGATAGATAAAATCTACAATTTACTTTTTGAGTTTAAGTAATTCTCTTCCAACTAAACATACAACTCCAAGAATTACTAAAGTTAATCCAATAGCAGAATTCTTTTCCATCCAACCCATGCCACTGGAAACTAGTGTAGTTCCGACTACAATTAAACTTGCTTTTTCTACTGTCTGGTATTTTTCAATTTTCTTTGTTAGTTCCATCTTTTACTACCACCTCCCTTTTAATATTTAATATTCTTTTAACTAATGCTAAAAAGATAACTTTAGTTTCCGCTGTTTCAAAACTAGTCTGTTGAATTTTAGTTATCTTTGTTTGAAAAGTAGTATTATCTAATTTCAAACTATCATTGTTCTTCTGGCTTTGTTTGTAAAGGTTATGCCACTTCTCTTTTAGAGCTTCTACACTAATAAGTTTATCACCTGCTGTTTCTAACTTATCTATCAGGCTTTTTTCATCTTTCTTGTATTTTGTCAGTTCGGAAGCTTGTTTGCTAATAGTATTTTTAAACTCTTCCGCTTCTTCCACTAATTCTGTATGCTGTTTTAAGCATACTTCTAAAGCATCATTATTCATGGGTTCTCCTTCTAGGAAATAGGTATAAACATGATACCCTAACGGCTTGTATTTACTAAATGGTTCTATTGTTCCAGTAAAAGGGTCAGCAATTTTTCCTCCGCCAATAGCCACAACATAATGGCTTAAACCGCCAATGGGCTTACCATCAACCTTCACAATTACAGGAACATTCTTATTTATCCAATTTAAAACCTTGTTATTATTCCAAGTAAAACTACCTTGATAATTTGTGGGAAAAAGTCTATCTGCTATTGCCCAAACCCATAGATTTTTAGTTTTCCCAGTATAGCCTCCAGCATTTTTCATTTCTTCGTTTACTTGAAAAGGAGTTCTTTTAATTCCGAAGTAATTTAGAAGCATTGTATAAGAAACTAATAAACAACCATAATTTTTTATACTTCCGATTCCATCTCCTAATTTTTCTGATGCCCACTTTTTATCTTGTTGATTTAATGGTTTAATACTTAACATCATTATTATATTATAACCTTTTTCCAATACTTTTTCTTGCTTCGGCTTCTAGACCATATTTCTTTAATATTTCCTTTTGGCAACCAGCAGTTTTTAACTTGGTCTAAGTGCCATGTAGATACGCCAGCACGCCCTTTTATGCTAATCCATCTTAGCTTATATTCTCTTTTTTTACAAAGTAAATCGAAACAGTGAAAATAATCCCTGTCTTTTGACCACTTAGACATACCTCTTTTCGTATCCACAGTCCATCCATCTGCTTCTAATTCCTTTTTAGCTTTAATTTCATATTTAGAAACCATTATACCCCTTTACACTTTCAAGCACCCTCATAAAAGTATAACCAATAAGTATGCTTAAAATAACTATAAAAAATAAATCTATAAAAAAATTAGTGAAATTAAAGTTCATCAATCCTCCTCTTCTTTAATAGTTCTTTTTGTTTTTTAGTTAGGGTCATCTTATCCATCCCTTTTTTTTTGATTTAAGTAAAAACTTTTCTTCATATATCATATGAAAATTTATCATTGTTCTTAACAAATGTGTCATTGATGTTTTCCTATCCTTTGCTAATCTTTTCAGATAGGCTTTTTCTTCTTGAGTTAGAAAAAACCCTATATTCTTCCTCATCTACCCCTCGCTTCTGGTTTAGGTTGATTATTTTTCATAAAAACTTCTCCATTTTATTTCATATTCTCAACAACCACCGGGCTGTTGTTATATTTCTCCCTCCCATAAAACCTCACATTTCCCATTCCCTTTAGGCGAACCATATAAATACCACTTATTCCCATCATAAATAGGCACTAATCCTCTTTTCCATAAATAAATGGCTGGATAAAAAGGATATTTTCCCCTCATTTTATTAAAAGGCTTCTTTCTATAATCTATATATTTCCACTTTTTTATTTTAGGGAAAAACGTGTCAATATAAGCCCTGACCGAAGCCCCGACCGAATCCCTGACCGAATCCCAGATCGAAGCCCTGACCGAAGTCCCGACCGAATCCCAGATCGAATGCCAGACCGAATCCCCGACCGAATGCCAGACCGAATCCCCGACCGAATCCCCGACCGAATGCCAGACCGAAGCCCCGACCGAAGCCCCGACCGAATCCCCGACCGAATGCCAGATCGAAGCCCCGACCGAAGCCCTGACCGAAGCCCCGACCGAATCCCTGACCGAAGCCCCGACCGAATCCCCGGCCGAATCCCTGACCGAAGCCCAGAGCCTAACCGCTTCTATATACCTTTTAGTTATTTTTTTAGGCGGTTTTATCTTAAAAGGATTAAGCGGATTTAGGACATCTTTTAAATTAAAGCTACTATAAACTTCCTTTTTCCACTTCTTAAACCTATTCCAACAAGGTTTCTCATAAGATTTGTCCAGCCAATCAGGTTTAACTCGTTCATCAATGGTATAAATCCACTTGTTCGGTCTTAAATAATCGTTGTTTTCAGGGGATATTTCAATTCTGGCAAAGGTATTATCCGGCGGCCGTTTGTCGTCAACAAGCTCTTTGTCTTTTTTAACAAATAGGCTATGTAAACTATCATGGCTATCAACTCCAGTTTTCCAGTAAACCTTCTTGGATTTTGTTATAAGCAGACTACACGCGTTACACATTTTATTCTCCTTTTCTAGCTAACCACCATTTTAAATTGATTAAAAAGTCTATTAGTTTGTCAATTAGTTTGTATAGTATTTTCATATTATGCCCTCATCAAGGGGTTCGGCAGGCAGGCTATCACACTCTACTTGCCCAACTCCTCTTAATGAAGACACAAAATCTTTATTTTTTACTAAGATAGCTAATAATTTTAGAGTCTTTAGTTACTACTCTTAATTCTTCACCAAACAAACTATTTAAAAAGTCTATTCCTCCGCTTCTGTAAGCAGATAATCCTTTTTCATCAGGCTCTCCAAATATAGCTGAGATAATAACATAAAGATTAGATGGTGATCTACCTGAGTCTGGAGGAGTAATTCTAGGGGTAACAAACCCTTTTCCTAAAATTGTTCCCTTATTGCTTCCAGATAATATTTCAAAATCAAAATCCAGGACATCTTTTTCCTCTCCTGTAAATTTATCTTGGTTAATATGTCTTTGACGAATATCTTTAACCTTTACTTCATAGGTATCATCATCCACTTCTGGTCTATCAAAACCACCTTGTAAATTTATTTTTCCTTGTAGTGTCATTTATATTTCACCGCCTTTCATTTTTAGTTGTTTTTCTTTTTCTGTATTACTTATCCAACTCGGATCTTCTTCTTTCAGCATTGTGAGCTGTTGGTTTATTTCATCAACCGCTTCAATAGCATTAAACCCTTTTGGTTCGTATTCTATGGTAGCGGAAACTACCTTGTTGCTGTAGTTTATACCCTCAATAGGCACTTTAATTGTTTTAGACAAGGTAATTTTTAATTGTTTCATTTTACCTTCTTTTTCTGCTTACTAAACATATTTGCTAGAAACATAGCGTTAGACTTAATCTTAAGAGCCTCTCCTTTTAAAACATCAGGATGTATCTTTTGTATCCTAGCCATTGCTAGAATGAGGTTAAAGAGGTATTCCTGCTTCTTTCTGATTGCTTTATCCTTGATAATCATATTTATTTCCTTTCTTTTTAAATTTACTAACAATAGCATAAACTCTGGTTTGTGATAGGTTATATTTATTCTGTATATCTAACATAGACACTCCAGTTCTGTAATCTTCAAACAGCTCTTTATTTCTTTTAATTTTTGGTGTTGTATCAGTCATGTTATTATCTCCTTAGCAAGTAGTTCAGAGAACTCGGTAGAATAATCCAAACTACCTGCTAAAAAGATAACTATTTCTTTTTAGTTTTATAACCCAGCCAGAATATTAGTAAATCTTTAGCCAGTTTTCTATGTTCTAGCAATTCTAATATTCTAATTATTTTATAGATGTTTGCTTCTGTCATAATTCTCCTTTAAACTTTTAGTAAATATGTTCCAGAATTTATTTTTAACTTTATTTACTCTTTTTATTTTCTTTTTGTTTTTCTCCAACCATAACTTTTTATACCACCAGCCCTGTTTAGCTCCGCAGTAACTGCAAGTTAGGTTGATAAACCAGTCTAATCCATCACTATCCCAATTCTCATCAAAGTCTAAACAACCGCAGGCATAGCAAGCCTTTGGATCGTCTGGATCTCCGAAATTATATAATTCTTTAGGTATTAAGTTCATTTTTCTTCTTGATTAAAAACGTCATCTGCTTTCATATTATCTCTTTCAATATTTTTAATTATCCTGATTGATGTTTTTATTCCTTTTATTTCTTCTGATGTTTGGATTGTTTTATATCTTTTATCTAAATCTTCTAAAAAATCAATAGCTCTATTTAGTTCTTGGATTATTTGTTGATAAACATTCATTGTATCTCCTTTTTTAGCGTCTTTAGCATTTATTATACCAAATAAACTACTTGTTGTCAATAACTAATTGTCTTTAAACCTGTTTTTTTATTCTTTAATTCCCATTTCCCGCCCATTCTAGTATTTAACCACTCTTTAATCACATTTATCAGCTTCTGATCCCCGTATTCGTTGCTATAACCATCTAAACTATCCATTAAATGGCTGTAGTCCATACCTTCGTTATATTCTGCTGGTGTTGGTTCTCTTTCTCCAAAATCTTCTGGTGATGGTTCAGGTTCATCATCATGTGATTGATAATATTCGTTCTCTTCTGGTTGTTGATTACTCATTTTACCTTTCTAGTCTAATAGACTCTTTCTGTATCATTTTAGCAATTTCTATTAACATTATTTTATCAACAGTAGTTATGGGTGTGCTTCCTAAAGTCCACTCTTGATAAATTTTATAAGCATCTTTAAGATATTCAAGAACATTCTTTATTTCTGGATTAGTCATATTTAATTCTCCATTTTATAAATTTCTTGAGAGATAATTTCTGTTACTCTAAAAGATTTATAGTTTTTAGGAATTAATTCTTCAACTTTTTTAATAGCATTTTGGTAATTAGTAGCAAGAACTTTTACTTCAATATCTCTTGAAATATTTAATGTTCCTTCTGGTTCAGCAGTAATGTAATAGATATGGGCTTTTTTCATATATTTACCTCCCTAATTATTTTACTTTTAAATATAATCGGACATTTTTCTAAATAAAGGTTTGCTAATGGTTTTCCGCTATTACACATATCCATTAAAAACTCACCTAGGGTTATTTTGCTTAATGCCAACTGTTTCCTTTTCCAATTGTCATAAGAGTATTTTTTTTTACTCATTCTCATTTCTGGCCTAATGTGGTATTTTATTTTCATTTTACAAGCCTCACATAATTTTCCTGTAGTAATGGGTCTTTTACATTTATAACAAATATTTATTTTCATTTTACGCCTCCAAACTAATAAATCTATAATTTTCTATCTCTTCACATAGTCTGCAATATGCTTCCATTTCTTCCTGCTTTTCCCATTCCCTGTAATCAATAGCGTCTTTTTGATCCTGAGTTATATCCTCTTGAAATTCCATTTTTGTATCTCCAAATATTATTTCTTCTTCTTATTCTGTAGGATGGCAAATTAAAGTATGCAGTCCTTCTTTACCCAAATACTTAATATCAAATAATCTATATTTGTTTAAAGGATCATTTTTGCAGTATGGACAGCGTTTTCTTTTAACCATTTTGTATTTCCATGTTCTATCTTTTCATAAAACAAACTTGTTGTCAATAAGCAAACGGTATATAAAACTATGTCATACTATACCAATTTTAGCAGTTTTATAATTAAACTTGAAAAACAACCCGTTTTATTTTAAAATACAAGTACTATGGAAACTCCAAAGAAACTAAATCCACGGCAAAGGAAATATGTAAAGGAATACTGTAAAACTGGCAATGGTACTAGAAGCGTAATGAAAGCATATAATCAACCAAATGCTAATCACGCTGGCAACCAAGCAGTAAGGTTAAACAAGAAGCCACTTGTAAAACAAGCTATTGAAGAACATCTAGCTGAGGCTGGTTATAGCCCTGTTGATAGTGTTAAACGGTTACAACAGGCAACTAGGTATGGTTTAGCAAATAAACAAACAGCTAAAGTAAGCGATAGTATTAGAGCTGATGAGCTTTTACTCAAGTTAAGTGGTGTTTTAGTAGATCGTAAACAAACTGCTAAACTAAATATTAACATTGATAATGCTGATCTTCATACTCTTTATAAGCTACGTAAGAAGTATCAACGCTTGTTAGATAAGTAGTACAAGTACTATATGTATAGTATATGCCGTTGTTGGCACCACAATTATATTATACCTTTATTATCTTTGTCAATGCATATTAGATATGTATATGCAACATATACTTATTAGTTACATACTTATTTTGTATTCAAATCTTATTTTGTATTCAAATCTTATATACACATCTAGTATGTAAATACATATCTAGTATGTAGATATAGTAGTATATATATTGATATATATATACCCGTACACCCAAAAGTGAAATTTATAAATTAAGGTAAGGTACTTCTGAAATACGCGATATATTTTTGTAGTTTACTATCCTATAGTATTTAGTGTATATGCACTATTGTATCCATTAGGGATGTCAAGTTTTTAAAAAGCAGATAGCGTCACCAGTCAGTTCGTATGGACGACCTATTCTTCCTCTGTGATTTTAGCTAACCGCTTTCTCTTCAAATGCATATGGCATTTGTAGCAATACTCGAAATCTTTTTGTAAAGGTATTTTGCATAGTTTGCATTTATAAGGAGGGAATAAATGGAATAATAAACGGTTGCGTTTTTCTTCGGAGAGTTTTTTGTTGTGTTTAAGTTGTAAATATGCTTGATGGTCATTTATTTTTTTTCTTTTATTTATTTTTCGTATTATTCTTTTTATCTTTTTCTTTTTTCCTTCTTGTAGCTTTTGCCATTTCTGTTCGTTATGTTTTTCTAAACTAGTTTTCATAAAAAAATCCGTTCCTTTGCGTTGGGCACAACTTGGGTAAAGCCCAACGCATAAAAACGGATTGCCCCAAATTGTTTTTCATGTTTTTAACTTTCTAAATTCTTTATACTAGCAGGTTGTTTCATGTTTGTCAAGTAGCAAATCGTTTCAAATGCATTTCTCAGTTTATATCCTATTTGTCTTCCTATCCTTTTTTTTTGTTCGGGGTCTGTGATTTGTTCAAATAGTTTCTTTTTAATTTCTTTCTGCTTTTTTATAAACTTCCTGTAAACCTTGAAATATTTGCTTGGGATAAAAGTGAGGTGCTTAAAATAACCGATCTTTTTGCTTATAAAATAATTTAGGGTGTGGCAGTTTTTACATCTGACTGGTTTGCAGTTTATTGTCCACTGTTTCCAATTCAGCTGGTTTAATACCCCGCAATTTTTACATTTATATCTGATTTTTAATTTTCTCATACACCATTATATCATAAAATGGGTTATTTTTCAAGGTGTTGTCTTTTGTTCTTGGAGCGGTTTTTCCTCTTCCTGCTGTTTTAATTCTTCCATCAATAAAGTTGTTTGGTCAACTAGCATATCTTTTAGCCCACTGCCGATTTTTATTTTAGCTGGTTCTCCATGTCTTTTGATTTCGTATAAATGGTGTTGGATGTTCTTTAGTCTTTCGCTCATATAAATTCAATCCCATATTCTACAATAACAAGTTCTTCAATCAATTCCTGTGCTTTATCAACTGCTTCAGCTAGGGTTTTATATGTTCCTTTTAGTTCACCAAGTTTTTTACTATCAGCACATGGTTGGTAAAACACCTCATTGGTCTTGCGTTTTATGTAAATTATATTATTAGCAGACATTAAAAGATATGATATAATAGCTTTGATGAAAAAGCAAACTTTTCATAAAAAGTATAAAATCCGTTCCAAATTAGAGGAGGAAAAGGCTAGAAAAAAACTTCAACAAAAAGAAGAAGAAAAGCTGGAGGTTTTGGGGCAGGAGTCAGACAAAAAAGCTAAGAAGTGGATAATTGAGGAAGGTAAAAATACAGAAAAAGAGGAAAAGGAACATGACGCTTTGTGGCACGACATACTCCATAAATCCCGTAAAAAAAAGATAGACTATCGTAAAATGTTAATGACTAGGTTGTATAAAATGGTTGAGGAAATAGACTGGCCTGAAAGTTACGAGTATGGGGTTTGGTTTGATGGTAAAGGGGTGGTTTTAGCGGTTAAAGATAAGTTTAAAAAGTTATGGAAACGGGCTTTTAAACCGATCCATGAACCGAAATATGATTTAAATGCTTGTTTTAGGTTTGCTATTTGGGCTGAAGATATTTTGGATATAAACGAGGGCAGGTTAAGTTTACCAAAGACAGATTTGAGTACAAAAAGTAAAGGAGGAATATGGCTTCCAAAAAATTGAGTACAAAAATCACAGAAAAAGAATTAAGAGAGGCAGCTAAAGTTGAAAAAGAGCTTTTAAAACAAAAGTGGATAAATAATACTTTTGCTTTTAACAGGGATTGTCTCCATGTAGAGCAGGGCAGGGAAAAGGTTAAGTTAAATAAATTCCATGAGGAAATGTGCCAGTTTGTTGATACTTATCCGAGTAAGCAGAAACTTATTCTTGTTCCTAGGGGTTGTCTTAAATCAACTTTAATTACTATTGGTAAGACACTTCAGTGGATTTGTGAAGATCCGTCAGTCCGTATTTTAATTGCTAATGCTACTTATCCAATGGCGGTGGCCTTTTTAAATGTTATTAAACGGCATTTGAAAAACAATCAGCTTTTGATTGAGCTTTTTGGCAATATTGCTGAAAATCCTGATAAATGGTCGGAAAGTGCTATTACCTTAGAGCAAGCCAAACAGGAAGGTGGCGGGGAAAAAGAGGCAACTGTTTTATGTTATGGTATGGGCGGAAACTTGGTTTCCCAGCACTATGACAAGATTATCTTAGATGATGTAGTTAATGAAGATACTGTTTCAACCAGGGAGCAGGTTGAAAAGACAATTCAGTTTTATCGTATGTGCCAGCCATTGTTAGAAAAGAACGGGGAGATGATTGTGATTGGAACAAGGTGGGCTGAACAGGATTTGTATGATTGGATAATGGATAAGGATAATGGGGTTATTCAGGAATTTAAAGTATTTCTGCGGAGAATGCTGGAAAATGAATTATGGAATGATAATAAAAATGAATTTATTAAGGGAACAATATTATGGCCTGAGAAGTATAATCTTAAAGATTTAACTAAAATTAGACGGAAGATGGGGCCCTATTCCTGGGGCAGCCAATTCCAAAATGACCCCTTCCCACCAGGTGATGCTGACTTTAAGAGAGAGTGGTTTAAATATTATGAACCTTCTGATTTAAAAGGGGCTGATTTAAACAAGTATACTTTAATTGATCCTGCTATCTCATTGGAAAAATCCGCTGATTATACGGGAATAGTTACGGTTGGAATTGATAAATTTAACAACGTATATATTCTGGATATTATCAAGGACAGGTTTAAGGTTAATGAATTAAATAATGCTATTTTCCAGCAAAATGAAAGATGGCATCCGCTTCAAATTGGACTTGAAGATGTTGCTTTTCAAAGAGCCTTGCGTTATAGTTTAAAGCAGGAAGAGGAAAAAAGAAAAAGGTGGCTGCCGATTATTGAACTGAAACCGCATGCCAGGAGTAAAGACCAAAGGATTAAGGGGTTGCAGCCGCTATACGCCAATGGAAAAGTTTTGCATAACAAGGAGTTAGTGTATAATGCTTATTTAGAGGATGAGCTGACCAGGTTTCCGAGGGGAAAGAATGATGATTTGATTGATGCGTTGGCTTATAGCCTTGATTTAATGCACCCGCCAGTAAAAAAGGTCAGCCGTAACAGGAAACATAAATATTTGTATTAAATAAATGCCCGTACTTAAAAAGAACAAAATACCCAAAATAAGGCAATACTACCGTCCCAATAAAAAGGAAGAAGAGCTGCTGCAGCATGCGTATGACAGATACTATTCCATGAAGGATAATTCCCAGCGTCAGGATGCGGAAAAGGAATGGGATAAAGGGGAAAAGGCATGGGATCAATTTGCAAAAGATAGCGAAGATTTAGAGGATTGGCAAGCTAAATATTATGTTCCCATGACCACGGCTGTCGTTGAGTCAATCCTTTCAGAAATGGTTGACCAGTCTCCACGGCCGATTATACTTCCAAGAGCTTCAGAGGATAAACCAAAAGCAACAGTGATGCGTCATATTTTTGATTATACCTGGGATGTGGCAAATGGTGATGTTGAACTTGAAGCTGTTTTAAAAGATGCTTTGATTTATGGAGATGGATTTGCACAGGAGTTTTTCTGGGAAGACAAGCGGATGGTGAAGAAGTTAAAGGAAATGACCAAGAATAAAAAGAAGCAGAGCATTGGGACTTATGATGAACACGAAAAAATGGATTATGATGACTGCTACATGGAGTCAGTTTCACCCTATGAACTCTTTTTTGATGCTACGGCAAGAAGTATAAATCAGGGGCCGAGAAAAGCGAGAGATTGTATTAGACGGCAGGTAATGAAATTGGAAGATGCAAAAGTTTTCTTTTCAGGGGATATTTGGGATCCGTTGAATAATATGAGGTATGTCAGGGCAGGCAGTGATACAGACTGGTATTCTTTTTATAAACCGCCTGAAGATGTAGATAAGTCAGATGAGGTAGAAATTTTGTGGTATTGGTCAAGACAGCCTGAAGACTGGCTGATGGTTGTTGTTAATGATGTTTTAATAGTAGCCAAGCCAAATCCTTATAAACATAAACAGCTTCCGTTTGCTAAGGCAAGTGATGTAAAAAGACCGCATAAGTTTTATCATAAAGGCGAACCTAAACTTTTGGAAGCGGTGCAAAAGGAATTGAATACTTTGAGAAGAATGGTAACTGACAGGAACCATCTGGATATTGATAAAATGTGGTTGGTTTCCAGAAGCGAAACTTTTTCAGAAGAGGATACTATTACCAGGCCAGGGGGCACAATCAGGGTTGATGACCCTGCGAACTACAAGCCGTTGGAATACAGGGATATTCCCAGGTCGGTTTCTTATACCATTGATGAACTTCAAAAAGATGCTATTAGGGTAACAGGAGTAGAGGAAAGATTCCAGGCAGTTAAAACTCCAGGCACAGCTACAGAAGCAGCTATAATGAAAGAAGTTACTGTCCGCAGGATTAAAATGAAATTAAAGAGTTTGGAAAAGGGATTTTTAGTTGACATTGGCAGGATGAGGGTAGCCAACATAATGCAGTTTTATTCACAGCCGAAACTTGAAAAGATTGTAGGAGAACAGGGAACAGAGCAATATAAAAAAGCAGTAGCACGGGCTAAACAAAAAGGTTTGCTTACAGAAGTTGGTGGTAAGCCATACGAGGAAAAATACAAGGAAATCAGGCTTAAAGGGAAGGAATTGACTTTTGATGAACGGGGCGGTCTGATTGAAAGACCAGCAGTAGGTTTTACCTTTTTTGAATTAAAGCCAGAGTTTTTTATGCCAGTAGCCCAGGGGGGATATGATATTAAGTTTGAGGCTGGGGCAACAATGCCAGTTTCAAAGTCTTTACTTGCAAAACAAACCCAGGATGCGGTTTCAATGCTAATGCCTCTTGCAACAGCAGGGATAGGTTATGATCCAGTTAAACTTGGAGATGATTTGCTTAAATCCCTGGATAAAGACCCAGAAGATTATAAGATTGAAGATGAACAAAGGGATTTGGCTGAAGCACGGGAAGAGCTTGCAGTTAATTTAGCTTCAAGGGAAAATGAAGAAGCAATGAATGGAAATCCAATCCCTGAAATGGGAACTCCTTATGCAACTCCTTCACACACAATGGTTCATATCGCTTACTTAAAATCAGAGGCCGCTGTAGCAGCCCCGCAGGATAGGTATATGGCTTTAGCCAAACACGCTATGGGAGAAATTACTGCCCAAACAATGAGGGGAGAAACAGCTGGACTGACGGGAGAACAACAATCTGGTGTTCAACCTGGTTCCCAGCCCCAACCTGGCCAAGCCTCTCCGCCTGGATATAATGTAGAAAAGAAAGCAGCTATTCCTGCTTTAAAGCAGGGAGGAGAGGAAAATACTGGAACTCAAAAGGGTTCCATTGCCACTAAAGTATTTAGTTTATTAGGGAGGAAAAGATAATGGCTAAAAAAATAATTCTAGGTGAAGCAATAGATATTTTAAAAATAATGCCCGTAGAACAGGTAATTTGTTTTAACAAGATCAGGCAGAATGGAGTGATGTGGGAGGCATGGCAGGAGTTTGTGCAGTTCCAAAAACAGATTAAGCTAGACCAGATTTATAGATTAAGACGGCCTAAAACTGTTGATGATACAGTTAAAAATGCGGTTGAACATGATTATCACTGTGGTAAGATAGCTGCTTATGTGGTTATTCTTCAGATAATGGAAAATGCTGGTAGAGAATTAGAAAGAAGAGAAGGAAGAGCAGGATTTGAGCATAAAACAGGAAGGAAAAAATAATGGCCTTTGATTTTTTAGAAAGAATCAGAACAAAAATGAATGAACTTTTTGGTCAGGAACAGCCAAAAGCAGAACCATTAAAAGCTCCTATTCCCCAACAAAATGTCGTTAGTGGACAAAGAGGGGCTTTTGAAGCAGGTGGTGGTTTATCTCCAATGGGAGAGAATATTCCTACGTCATCAGCGACACCAACTCCCCAACCAACTTTTCCTGATGTAACCCAATACAATATTCCCCAGCCATCTGAGCAAGTTATGAATTTG
>Ga0114918_10000781_pt1 | contig 28111 bp, 22 predicted proteins | sample LantaG_FD_87015 | JGI IMG/M metagenome (GOLD analysis project Ga0114918, IMG submission 87015) | Deep subsurface microbial communities from Baltic Sea to uncover new lineages of life (NeLLi) - Landsort_02402 metaG | ecosystem: Environmental > Aquatic > Marine > Oceanic > Sediment | place...
CAACCGCCATACTAGTCTATTTTTCCGGTAGCCTCCAATACAAAATGAATTGATATAGGCAACATCCCAATCCACTCAGCCCAAAATAACGAATACCAATCAAAAGAGAAATGACCAAGCATTCCAAATAATATAAGTGTAGAAGTTATTATTTTAAAGATCCTCTCCTTATTATTACTAAAGAATATCATATTGAAAATAGAACCCAAGAAAAAAACACCTGCAGAAGCATAATGAGTTATCTCGTAATCAAGATGAGGAAATAATACCACTCCGAATAAAGCAATACCAACATACATGTTATACCACCTAGATCTCTCTACATACCCATCATAAAAGAATAATGCTCCAGCAAGAGTAAGTGACAACGCAAATGTCATAGGAGCTTTATACGCGTATGCGGAAATACTACTAAGTATCCCTCCATCAACTAACATTAAAATCACAGGTATAAGCAAAAAAGCTAACGCTTGAACAACTTTTAACTCTGTAAAATACCTTAATGTAATCATCTTTTATCTTCATTTTTAATTGCCCCAATATCTTCTTTAACTATCTTGATTACTTTCAAAAGCCTCTTAAATGCTTTACCTATTGATTTTCCTTTTACAGCTTTATAAGATTCGTCCATGCTAGAATACTCTATCCAGCAAAAAAAGAAACCTGCAAGTTTAGTCGTTGCAAATTCAATATGAAAAAATAAAGATATAATCTCATTCATAAAAGCTTTATCCATAAGGAAAGCACCTAAAACTACAAGCATATAACCAATAGATTTATTCACAAGTCCTATTCTAGTAGCTTTACTTGTAACAGTTTCATTTTCTTTTGGTGCATTTTTAGCTCTCCATCTTCCAAATATTGTATCTAAAAAAATAGCAAATCCAACTGCTGCCAAAACGATTCCTGCTGGAGAGAAAAAAGCTAAAACAAATGTGCATAGCTCTAAAAAACTATTAGTAAATTTCTTTACTAGGTATATTGTAAATTCTGAAATATTGTAATGTAAGCTTTTCATTTTTTATACTTGTTGAAGAACTATTAGTTTTGTGAATAAATCATCATTGTTTACTAGAGGATTACCGTCGATAGAATCTACTATACCCACACCTTCTGCTCCAGACATAACTCAAGTATTAATCAACTACAATCTCAATATCACTAATAGCAATATTAAATGTTACAGCCATATTCTGCATAAACGCTAAATTATAAGCATAACGCTGAGTATCGCGATAACCTAGACCTGGAGGTATACTAGGAAGTACATCTTCATAAAACGTATCGATATCCTCACCTGTTAAAGAAAAACTATTCCTAATTAACACCTCGATATTACCCTCTGCAGTTGGAGGCTTTGCATACATATAATTAACACCTACCGTATTAAAATTATCAAGCATAGAAGTATTCTCTAAATACCCTTCTACGATTCCTGACTCTGTTCCTGCTACACCTTTGTTGTAGTTTACATTGATTTTAGTTCTTATTTTCATAATATTAATTAAGTTGCATTAATAATAATTCCTCCTTCAATGGTGAAATTTGTGTATGATCCAGTCCCAGTGAAACCATTGACTCCATTCTTAGCAAATCCATTCACTGAGTCAACCCTTCCTGATGATCCATTCAAAGTGATCTGATTGACTCCAGTTGCATTAGCTACATAAAGCAATCCAGCTCCAGCTGACTGTCTAAAATTAAAAACATTGTGAGAGGTTGAATTTTTAAACAGGGCAATTCCAGAAGAGGATGCAAGTCTTGACTGAACCTCCAGAGTATACTGTTGAGCTGGTCCAATTGAGCCAATGTATGACTTGCTTGTGTTAATATTACCAATGACATCCTGTGTCATTGTCTGATCCCCATTTGATCTCTTAAACTCAAAAGTATTATCACCTTTAAGCCTTAAAATTTCATTTCCAGCTGAAGACTTATAAGCCAAACCATCATTTGATAAACTTCCCCCAAAAGTAGTTTCATGAATTCCAGCTCCGGATAAAACTCTTTTAGAACCAATAGGTGTAATAATATCCTTGCCGGTATACATAGTTAAACCATTAGGGGTTATACTAGCAACATTACCTCCGGCAGCTCTCATTATTAAATAATAAGCCCCATTAACATACATTTGATTGCTATATGCACTCAAATAATGGCTATGACCATTCGTTTTGAAATAAATGTTTTGATGTGTAGCAGCACTATTACCATCTAAAGTAATATTATTACTAGTCGAACCATCAGCATTTCCAAATTCATGATAATGATTCCCTCTCATCTTATATAAAACCTCACCAGAGATATTCTTAAAAGCCAAAGAGTCGTTTACAGTATCTCCATTCAATTTATACTCTCTAGCTGTAGAATCCTGACCTAAATCAGAATTGCCAAGATTAGCTACATTAATAGCTCCAAGGTCATTCATCGTAGCAAATACATTACTTGCACTAGGGGAATTCGCACCATTTACTGCTGCATATTTATTGTTACTAAGTGATCTAGCTACTTTAGTCATATTATCTTGAATATTGAATAATTAACAATGTCCCAGAACCATCATAGGCAATAGCACCATAAGTAGCCCCTGGACCACAATAAGGTAATGGTATAGACACTCCGGCAGGAATATCTTCTCCATTCCAAGTACCAGTAGCATCCCCAGAATTAAAACAAGAACCTGATATAACCCCAGCTGGAGTAGTTCCAGCACCAGATTCGTTAAGAACGGTAGAAGCTACTGTTTTAGATGCTAAAGAAGAAATATTGCTTGCTGTATCTCCAGCCCAAGAATTCATATCTGAAATAGCTACAGCTAACCCAGAAAAATCATTAGTCCACGTTGGCTGATTACTAACATCTTTAATGTTGTAGCGTATTGGAGCTGATGCTTCAGAATTAATAAAACTAATCTCAAAAGCAATAATACTATCATGTCTAACCGGATTCTTCCTCTGATTAGTAGCAAGCCTCTCGCCATGATTTAACTGATAAACTGGAACGATAGACTTTATCGCTGAAAATCTATGATACTCATAATTATTCGGCCCATCAGTATTAATATTCCTAACAGCTATAGCTCCTGCTACAGGTGATATTTCAAATTTCTTTAATCCAGACATATTATTATGCTATTATGACATCAAGCTTAGAGATAGTACATCCATTTGCATCGGTGATAATCACTTGATACGTTCCGGCTGTTAATCCTGTCGCAGTCTGTCCTGTTTGACCAATTGGTGTTCCTAAGTTGTCGTTCCATACATAAGTATACGTTGGAGTACCACCTGAAACAACTGCTGAAGCTACACCATCTGCAGCAGCTGGAGCAGTTTCATTAGAAACATTTACTGTAAGTGCTAGTGCTGAAGGTTCTGTAATAACGAAAGTTATCACCTTTACCGTACCAACAGCATCAGTAACATTTAATCTATAAGATCCAGCCGTTAAAGCAGCAGGGTTAGCAGCTACACCAGCAGTAGTTTCCCATACCTGAGTATACGGCCCAACTCCTCCTGTTATTGTAGCACTAGACGTTCCTGTAGCTCCACCGTTGCAAAGCGCGTTAGAACTAACTAAAGCTACAAACAATGTAGGTTTAGATGTAATACTATGAGCATACCCTCCGGTAGAAGGATCAATAGTAACATTACTATACAAGTTAATGTTATTTATGATCGATTCATACTCTGATGGCTCCATCATATCCTTCTTTAAACTACAACCAGCATCGTCAACGATCTGTTTAGTTACATCACAAATACAATCATCAATAGCTGAAGTATCTATAGAAGGCAACTCATTTAGAGAAGCAAAATTACAATCAGAATCCTTATACGAAAGAACACTACCATTATCCAAGTCGTAAAACAATACAACTTGACCTGGTACAGGTGTTGAAACCTGATTTCTTTTTAAATACTTAATTTCCATCTTATGAAAGTGTTAATCTATATTCTACATTCTTAACAATGTTTGTAGTAGAATATCTTAATGTGAATAAATATATTCCAGCTACTAATCCTGTCCATTTAAACTTAATAGTTTTAGAACTATCATTAACAGGCACAAGACTAGCTAGACCTCCGATTCCAAATTGGATATCATCAATAGTGTTTACAATTGCTAATGAAATAGCCTCAGAAACACCAATTCTATCTACCACTAGATCAATATCACTAGTTTCAGCGTCAGCTACTAAATAACTAAGCTCAACATAACCACTAGGATCAAGCTCAGGCATAACAGTATTAAAATCTTCTTGATTTGAAGCGGGTACAGTACCGTTATTTAAGAATTCCAATAGCCTTATAGAAGCATCTACAGACATCGAGCCTAAATAAGCTCCTGTTACAGGGTGAAACGTCTTTACATATCCTTCTTCAGGATTGATTAAAGCGTTATTATATATCTCAGCATCATTTGGCGTTAAACAGCCAGCATGAGAACCGTCTTCATTATAGACAGCTACAGTTCCAATTGGACAACATCCGCAGTCTGGATCTGAGTCTCCACAACAATTTGAGTCATCACTAGACGAGCCACTATTGCTTTGAAGGTATTTATTGTATTCTGAATTTTCGTTATAAGGCATCTTTCTTAAGATTTAACAGTTTGTACAAATTCGTTTTATCCTTAACGCTAATTTGCAAATATCATCTTCTGTTAAGCAATTCAAATCCTTAGATTCAATTTTAACCTCCTCATCTTCTGATTCCAAATATAGCGAATTATTAGTTGACATTACTATCTTCGAGCCACAAAAATATTTTATACCCTTAGAATATAAATCATTACAACACGAATAGATATACCCCTCAATTTCATCAATATAAACATTGAGAAGTCTAATTTTATTCATTAAATCCTCCCCACACTCACCGTAATTAACCTTCTCAACATATTTACACGACAATGAGCAACTACACAATTTCGCGTAAGCTAAGAATGAATATATGTTCTTAGGAGCACCCATTAAACAGTTCTATTATTGTAAAAATCTCCAGCAGTAACCGTGACATCTCCAGCTACGCCAGTTGCAGGCGTAGCAACAACTCTAACTTTATCTCCAGCAACTAGGTCAATACCAATTGTCTTAAGTAGAGCTGTAACAATATTACTACCAAGAGGCACCGTCACAACAACAGTAGCTTTAACTACTTCTGATGCAGGCGGTCTTCTATGTCTTATATCTACTGTAACATCAATATCTGCCCCTGTAGAATTCGACATGTCTAATCCTTCTAAAGTAAACTGAACTCCAGTTACATCTTGATCGCTAGTGAAATCATAAGATGACCAAACCTCTCCATTATCAAAATAAACTGAAGATGTCTTATCATCTTCAAAAAACAATACCATCTCATTTGTAGCTCCATCAAGAAATTGATTAGAAACTTTCCCAGCCTTAAATAAAAACGACTGAGCATCAGGAGTAGGAGTGCCTGGGTTTACAACATTACCAAACCTTCCTTGAAGCTGCCAAGTCTCAGTAACTTTTTGATAAATATCAATTTGAGGATAAGATGTTGTAGTATCATTATATACATCATCATCATTACCTAAACCGTTCGAAGGAGCACCACTACCAAAAAGTATTTTTGAGCCATCGCCTCCATCATCTCCTTTAGGTCCAATTGCTCCAGTAGCCCCAGCAGAACCAGTCCCTCCGGTAGCACCAGTGTCACCAGTATCGCCAGCTACACCTTGAACACCTTGGGTACCTTGCTCACCTTGCTCGCCTTGAATACCTTGAACACCTTGCTCACCATTCTTTCCGTTAACACCATCCTTTCCATCCCTGCCAGGAACACCTTGAAGACCTCTAGGACCAACAGGTATTTCTACATGATCAAAACATCCATTTGAATCACCACAATCTTTACACCCATCACTGCTATTTCCAGACATAATATTATTTTTTATCATTAATTAAAGATATAAAACTATCTACTATAGATTTATCCCCTGAAGACATCTCATCATAAAACAAATCTAACCTAGATTCATTTAATTCTATACCGCTTGAAAACCTAGCCAAACTATAACAAGCAGCAACTCCATTAATAGAGCCAACACACTTATCACCAAACAAACCGAAAAAAGAATTATAAATACCTAGTTCAGAACCATTTAACTTAGAAGTATCTAACTCCAAATTAACAAAATCACTGTCAGATTTTAAAGCCTTACCTAAAACACTTGATCTCTCAATGTTTTCATTACCAGATAATTTAACTACATCATATCTTATCATAACTATAATATTAAAATGAAGGATTTATCAGACCAGGTAAAACGTTAAACCCACCGAACGAATCCGTAATAACAGCACCCAAAGCTTTTGTTGACTCAACATCTTTCATTCCTACAAAAGTATCAATAAGGAATCCTGACATTACATCACCACTACCATTAGTAATAGATAAATCATACAAACAAACAGAAGAAGGAGTTGTCCCTGAATTACTTGAGATAAAAACAGGTAAAGTATCTTCAATATCAATATACCCACCTATAAACCATATTTTTCTAGCTCTACCAATTGTCATTGACGAACCAGAAGTCACACCACCTATCTTTTTAAACTCCCAAGAATTAACATCACCAACAGTTCCGGTCATAGGACATTTCAAAGGACTTAGTTCTGATTTTAAATCTCCAAATAAAACCATTTTTCCTACAGTAACTAAAAACGAAGCCTCTATTCCAATATTGATTTTACCATCAATATCACCTCTAACAATCAACTCAGTACCGTTATTGGAAGCGTTGTTAAAATAAACAGCTGCATTGTTAGCTGAAACAACATCACTATCATTCGTTATATTACCAACTATCTCAACTTTACCACCTCCATTATCTAGATTATAGACGACAGATTTACCGATAGAACCATAAGAAGAAGTATAATTAGGTATAATCCTTATATCAGGACATTCAACATAAACATTCCCTGTAAAGTCAAAATCAGTAGTAGTCCTAATATCAATAGTCCAATGTTGAGAATGAAAAAACTCTCTAACGATCAATGTTGTATTCGAAGAGTCCCTAACTGACAACGCTGTAGCAGAACCATTAAAAGAACTACATCTAATACGATTACCTACCATTCTAACTGTTGAACTCAAGAAACAATTAGCAACAGTCCTATTATCCATATAGTCAAATTCGAAATCTATTTCGATATCTGAAGCGACACTTAAAGCATCTGAATTACCAATAAACGAAGCGTAACCTGCTACTGTACACTTTTTACCTGTAGATACATTATCAGTAAAACCTCCAGCCGTAAAAATAACACCTAAATCTGCATAAAAATAATCCCCATCGCTCAAGATTACAGTTTCAGAATAACTACCAGGTCTTAAATGGTAATTAGAGGCACCACCAGCTTTAGCACCAGAAATAGTTAAGAACGGAAGATCAAATCTTCCAACTACTCCTGTAGCATCATTTCCATTTAACCTGTCTACCCACGCTACATTAGAGTAATATATTTCTTTTGGATCACCAGGTTCTCCTTGAATACCTTGAGGTCCTTGATCACCTTGAGGTCCTTGATCACCTTGAGGTCCTTGGACTCCCTGACCATCAGCTCCTTTATCACCCTTATCCCCTTTTAAATCAGGAGCACCAGGGAAACCTCTCTCTCCCTGCTTGGTGATAACAACTCTTTGGCAGCTACCACACTCGTCATTTTTACATTTTTGACACATATCAATATCTTTTTAACAACAGCAGTTGCAATTTATCCAAATATATTCCGAAATCTCTTGAGCACATTCCATCTTTCCACCGCAGGCACAACGCTTGGCGTCTTTAAGTAAAGTTTGAAGCTCTATGACTTTTAAAGCTTCAGGTGATGAAGCATCAAGAATATCAGTATTCATAGCTTTCTTAGAGATACAACACTCTAAAGGCTGGTAATAGAATATATAACAGTCATCAACCAATGAAACTCCATTATACAATAGTACATGCAATTCGAAACGAATCACACCTGGAGGGAATTCATCCAACCCTACATCATCAGGAATGATCTCAAACCCAATGCAATCCTTATTAGGGAGATTAGGAAAAACGTCAACCTCCGAAGGAATGTCGTTATCAGGAAAAAATATCTTAACCCTTGCTTCTGTTACTTCTGAAACATTATAGTTAGGAGAACCCCAACCGCCTTTATTCTTCTTCTTATCGTACTTTCCTGTTTTATCATAAACATGAAAGAAGTCCTTTCCTGCTTCTACTTTTAACTTTAAAATTGTATCAGCCATAACACAAATATATGATTAATTAATTACTATATTGTTTTTTACTAATTGTTTTTTTGGCTCTCTTTTTAGCTTTAGAAAACAACTTAGAAATGTACTTGTCTTTTTCAGCTTGAGTATACCCTTCGAACTTACGCTCTATACTAGCTTTATTCTTGGTTAAATACTCGTAAACATCCTGACCTGAGAATTTAATGTAGTCATAATATTGATCACTAGACATCTCTTCACCATCTAATGTTTTACTACCTTTAAAAACTACAGGAGCAAAAACTCTATGCTTAGACATGAACAACCAATTTTCATCAGTAGTAACATTTCCAGAGAATCTATCACCATCTTTTTTTACGTCTTGTCCGAATGCATTCAGCTTAGGCTTTAATCCAGAATGCCTCTTAACGATTGGAATCTCCTTGAGTATTGATGCTGAAAATGTATCCGCATCATAAATGGTTGGATCATAAGATTTATCAATCTGCTTAAATAGATTAGGGATAAATGACGTTCCGATCTTACCTGTTGTATTTAACATCTTCTCTGCCTTGGTATCCGCGTTAGCATTTGAATTTAAAGCAGACATGAAACCACCCAACCCTGTAAGGAATGACATATCCATAACCGAAGATCCAGAATTACCTAAAGCAAACGCAAGCTGAATACTAGCATCTTTCTCACTTAATTCCCCATACCTTTCGTTATCAACCCAATTCCCAACAAAAGAAAGACCTAAACCTAAAGGCGTATATTGATAGCTAATCCATTTATCACCAATCTTAACGCTATACGGCCTCCAACCTTGAGACATTAATTGAGATCTTTTATTGAAGTTAGTAGGTCCTTTACCACTTATATAGATATAAGGATCTTCATCATCACTATACTGACTAACTAAAGAATATAAACCATAAAGCAATGCCGTACCTAACGTAGCCTTTATTAACTTCCTGTTTCTATCTCTAACATCTTTAGCTTTAGTATTAGAATCCATCTTTGCGCCAAAATTAACCCCATAAGCCCTTAAAGCACCGTAAGGAGTATAATCAAGCTGCTGATTAAGAACGTTCGCTACAATCCTTGTAAATGGAGCGATTAATTTAACTCCTTGGATTTTCTGACCTGTTTCTGATAGCTTAGTAGCCACATAACCAAGCAAGCCTTCTGGATCATAATTAAAAGTAACAAACGAAGCGAAATCTTTTGCTTTCTGAGTTATCTCTTCATCCACATTCGCTTCAATTATCTCTGTTCTCCTTAGATTTATCAGTCTCTTCTGCTCCCTAGTAGGTTCAAATGGAATACTATCAATATTCTCCTCAGTAAAGTCAATGTCATTAGCTCTAAGATGCATAGTCTTGATATCTCTAACAGCTTCAGCTTGAGCTTCATCATAAGCAGCTTCAGAGTTATTCAATAAATCTGAAACCCTAGCTTGCAATTCTTTACCTTTTAAACCTTCTTTTTTAGCAGTCTCATAAGCAAGCTCTTGAGATCTAGCTCCTTTTGAAGTCATGTATGCTGCGGTATCTACAGCTGTCATAAACCTACCTACGTACTTATAGTAATTTATAGGGTTAAACTTACCACCCACAAATATCTTACTCTCCAAAGCATCTTTAGTCTCTATTTTCGACCTCATTTTTTCCGGAGAATAACCTTTAGATAAAACCTGAATAAACTCGCTAAAACCAAGTTTAGAACCAGATACTGTACCTTTAATATTTTCAGCTACCATTCTAGGACCTTTCTCTATTGCTGTAACAATAGTTTCAAGCCCCATATTTAAAGCGTTTGAACCAATATTAAGCATTTGAGTCTCATGCCCAGATAAAATAGACGCATACCATATTGACCAAATTAAATCTTTCTTTGAAATACCATCGAATCCTTCTATTTCAGAAAGCAACTCTCTAGTCGCCTCATCTTTCAAGAAACCTTCAGGTCTTAAATCCCTCTCATCAGAAAGTTCTTTTATCTTAGCCTTCTGCTCATCAGTCATTAGCTTTATACCAAAAGCTTTTTCTATTTCACTTTCAATATCTTTATCATTCAGATTATCACTTTCAGAAATAGAGTCAATAGCTTCCCTAACTTTTTTCGAAACTCTACCGGTTGTTCTCTTTTTAATTTCCTTTTTTCTTTCCGCGCTAACAACCCTTTCAAATTCAGCGGTTAATTCACTAGCTAATCCGGAAGCTAAATCTTCATCAATGTTAAATGTTTCCTGTAACTTCTCAGAAAGTTTATCAACATCACCACCTTTAGAAAAATGATTCTCAACAACCTTTTCGATTGAAGATAATTTAGATAACTCCTCTAATGTCTTCCCATTCTCTGCTTTATAATTAGCCCACACATGATTTAAAGCATCCTGATCAGTTATACCAGTAGCCTTTCTCATTTCAGCAGCCCACTCCTTAAAGGTACGAACTCCATCAGCGAATAATAAGAAGCCATATTCTCCTAACGCCTCAACAGCCTCAGTATTTACACCACCAGAAGTTAATCCACCACCTTTTTTTAATGAGTCCTTTAATTTCTTTAGAGCCTCCGCTTTTTTCTTCTTGATATCATCCTTAGTCATATTAAAAGCTTTCGCCTTCCTAACTTTAGGAGTATTTTTACCGAAAACTTTATCAGTAGCTTTCTTTGAAGCTTTTTTTGTTCCTTCTCTATACCCTTCTTTTGAGCCAGAGTACAAACCTTTATTTTTCTTCTTAAGTTCTTTTCCGGCTTTTGTTTGCTGGTTCTCATAAGAAACAATCAAACCTTCAGTTGAAAGTTTATTAAGTAAAGAGAAAGCTTGAACAGCTTGACCGGCCTTTGTAGCCTCTTGAGCTAAAGTGTTACCTATTTCTACAGTTTTATTTAAAGACTCAGCAGTACCTTCTGCCTTAAATTGCTCCATTAAGATAATTCCCATAGCAATTCTTACAGGAAGCTCCATCTTATTGTCAAAATCCAAAATATCACGCATAGCTTCATCACTACCTTTCTCGTCAATGATTGCTTTAGCTTCTTCTGCTGTTACTTTATTTGTAATTGGAATATATCTAGCTCCTTCCTCACTTAATCCATCTCTGATTTCCTCAGACATGTTTTTAGGTAGCGAACGATCCTTTTTCCCATCTTTTGATTTCGATGTTCCAGATGATTTTTTCTTTGGCTCAGTTTTAACCTCTTCTCCAACTTCAGTGTCAACATCATCTTTCACTTCTGTTTTAGATTCTGACTTGGCTTTAACCGTAGGTTTTTCTACTGGACTAGAGAAAATCTTTCTAGTCTCATTTTCTACAGATAACTTTTGATCTTCAGTAGCTTCATTCTTATACCAATCAGTTTGTTTTACAGCTTCGATAGCTGAATCAATAGCCGAAGAAACTGTACCTCCTGCCTTTACTGCTATTTTTGCTGCTTTGACTGCAGCTTGAGCAGCAACAAGCGGAATATTCATTCCTAAATTCTCTTCTCCAAAAGACTTAAGTTTAGCATCTAATTCATTCAGCCAGTTCTCAGCTGCCTCAGCACCCTTAGTTACCGCAGACTCGAAAGGTTTGTAATCCCTAGCTTCCTCATCTTTTATTAATGCTTTTGCTTCAGCTTCAGCTACATCTTTATCTTCAAAGAATTTATCAGCCTCAGTTTCAGTAGGAGCATTTTTAGCCATATCTGAATTATACTTAGCATCAGCTCTATCTCCAGATTTTTGATACATAACTCCATCTACAGAAATTTCCTCAGCTAAAGCTTTTGAAACCTCTCCGATAGTATTATGAGCATCAATAATATCAAGTACTATATCTCGCACCTCCTGATCATCTAGGATCTCAAGCATGCCATTATCATCCTCCCTTAATGTTTCGATAAAAGAATCAATCTCAAGACCATCCTTAACGCTATAAAAACCTCTCTTCTCTTTCAATTGACCATCACCTTTTTTATTACCGGTCATTCTGTTTTCACTCCCAAGTCCAGTTTCTTTTTGAATAGTTTCTTTCTTCAATTTAGAACCATTCATAAAAGCCCTCATTACAACTTGCTCTGGAGTAGATGGTTCAGATTGCCTTACAAACTTTCTGTCGTAATTAGATATTTCACCGTTATCTTTTGGAGTTCCAAGTTTTCTTGTTCCTGGAGCATCACTTTCAATAGTAGGTGTAGGTGCTTCAATAGTAGATTCAGTAATAACCTCAGTAGTAGTGGTTTCTTTTTTATCGGTAGTAGGATAAACTTCGTTTTGAGTCTGTCCATCTGTCCTTTCTTCTGTTATAGTTTCCTCCGTAATCGTAGGATTAACCTTTTCGGAAATTTCAGTAGAAGGATTGTTAAATTCAACCTTAACTTCTCCTTTTTCAACTTTATCTATAAAATTAGGATCCTCAAGTAAGTCAGAAACATCTTCTTCAGAATAGAACTTATCATCAATCTTATACTCAACATCACCACCTTCCTCTTCTTTTATATCGATATTTGAAATAGGCTCAACACTCTCTTTTGGAGTAGATGTACTTCTAACAGCTTTATCAGCCTCCTTGAATTTTTGAGCAACATTTACCGATGCTTCAGTAGCAGTAGCAATATCTTCTTTGCCTTCATTAATAACTGAATCAACAGCCGTCTTTTGTTCTGGAGTTAATGAATCATACCTTTCCTTCGTGATATTTGTTGGTTCAGCAAAAGAGAATGCAGCACCCATTAATGCAGAACCCACAACAAACTTCATGTTTTCATTGAAGTCACCAAATCTATCACCAACAGTCTCCCAAAAACCTTTATCTTCAAGGTTGCTATTATAAATACCAACTAATTCCTGAACAAATTCTTCTCCAACCTCACCACCGGACCTAGAACTAATCTCCCCAGCTCTCTTTATCGCGTAAACAGCATCATCAGTTTTACTTCCAAATTGAGAGGCTACCCATGAATAAGCTTTACTAACAGGCAGTTTGCCAACTATAGCTTTAACCCCTTCGCCACCAAGAGCACCTAGTAATCCTGATTGAAAGTTAAGCTCATCTTCAGAACTACCTATAACATCACCGGCAACCTCCATTTTAGCAGCAGAAGCTACATGAGGCTTTAAGAATCTCCCCACCTTAGTAGAGTCCATTGCTTTATCATAAGCATTAGCCATGTTTTTTAACCTACTTGACTTCGATCCAATAGATAATGCCGGATTAACAACAACAGCATTAGATAAAGCTAAATCTGCCATTACAGCAGCCACAACACCTGTCATCTCACCAGCTGTCTCCATGGAATTCCAAGGGACATCTAACCTCTCCTCAATATCAGATACAATATCTTTATTGTTGAACTTATCAACAGCAAGTCCATCTTTGCTTATTCCATTTAAAGCCTGAGCTACAATTTTAGTTTCAGTGTTATACCCAGAAGTGTTTGGAGTTAAAAAAGAACCAGCACCAGACATAAAAGCATCAATGAAACCACTAGATTCCTCAGTGGTGCCTAAGCTATTATTCATGAATATTGGAGTCATAGCATGTATAGTCCTTCTTATAGCCATATACTCCTTCTCCTCCTCAGATAACTCAAGACCTAAAGATTCGATATCTAACCAATCCCTTATTCCTTGACTGAATTGATCAAGCCTAGAAGCATCAAAGTCACCTTTCTGCATTAGCTCCTCCATTCTTTTTTCTAAACGAAGATAAGACCTCTCGAAATTTTCATACGGAGACAATCCTTCAATCTCCCCAGAAAAAGCTTCTTGAATAGATTTTGTATCACTTATTTCATTTGATATTCCGGCCAACACCTTTTTCGGATTAGTCATGAATATATTCTCTCTCTCTTGTTCTTTTTCCTGAATTTCTCCAAGCAATCTATCATAAACCTTTTGAACAGGAGCTAATTTACCCTCTAATTCCAATCTTTTTTCAGAACCTTCAGGAAGAGTATCAATAACCTTTTTGGCTTTAACTAGTGACTTTGAATACTGATCAAAAACTTGCCTTTTAGCGAATATCTCATCATTATACTCAGCGTACCTAAGATCTCTATTTGCTTTTATTTCATTGATGTATCCAGTGGCTTTCTTTTCTATGAAGGCTCTTTCTTTCTCATCCTTTATTCCGGAGATATCAATAACACCATCTTTTATAGTAAAACCTTTGCGACCTGTTGGATCGTAATATTGAGACATAAAATCTCGTAAGTTAGCTGTAGCTTCAAAATCCTCAGTAATAGCTTTAGCCATGTTCTCAGGTAAATTCTGAACTCTAGTATCAAGTAAGTCTCTCTTCTTATCGAAAATTAAATCGCTTACACTCTGATCGCTTAACGCAGCTTCATAATGCAATTGCTTATCTTGAGCTGACTTATCCATTTTTGATTGAAGCTTAGAATAAGCATCCTCAAGTATATCATATTTCTCTGTAGTTCCGATTTTTTCATCTGCCAGCGTACTCTTAGTGAAATCTTGAAATGACTTTATATACCCCATTTCATCTTCAGAAATCTCATCACCCATATTACTAGACCACTCATCTATATCCATAGATGAAAGGTTTTCGAATGAAACAATCTCTTTTGCTGCATTTTGATCCTTCAACTCTTCAGACCACTTATTAAGCTTACTGACATTCAACGTTGGATCAATAGATGAAGTGATCGCATCCAAAGGATTGGCTAAATCTCCTTCTGGAGTTTCCGTTGGAATGGATGCTTTATTCAACTCTGGTAACGGATCGTTATTTAATTCTCTAAAATCAGATGTAACAGAACCATCTGGAACTCTAGCTGATTCAGCACCAGCTAAATTAGAGAATCTATCCTCAATTTGAAGCTTTTGCTCATCAGTCTTAGCAAGACTTAACTCAGATTGTTTCTGAGCTTCTAATCCAGCTAAATTCTCAGCAACTACATCTTTAACTCCAGCTTGAACTACAGGCGCAGAATCTTTATTTGTTTGACCAAATGTATTTACGTAATCAGGATATTGTTTTTCACTAGGCCTTAATGTAGATAGGTCTATAGCAGCTCCTCTTGCGTAACCGCCTGAAACTGATTTTTTAGGTTCATTCTTTTGACCTGTGAATTGAGCTTGAGAACCAGATAATATTTGATTACCTTGACCAAGAACATTTCCTAAATTTGAATTAGGAGCAATACTTGGAGCTCTTACTACATCAGCTGTAGTTTTTATATCTTGGTCTTGTACCGAACCAGACGTAGAAGTCTTTGGCCCAGGGCTTGAGCTTTCTGAAGTAGGCTCTTTTTTTTTTAATGACAACTTACCATTAAACTCTTCTTGAGTTAATTTAAACCCTGAAGACGAATAAGCTTTACTCATTCCTTCATACACCTTTCCTGCATAATCGCTATCTGACATTTTAGCTCTAAACTCACTTTCTGTAAGTTTAAAACCAGTCTTAGAGTAGGCTGAATGCATCCCATTGTAAATCTTACTTATGTAATCTTCAGGCATAATTATTGTTTATTTTTAATTAAAATCTGATCCTGTTAAAACTTCACTATCATTACTTTCTGCCGAATTATAGTCTTCACCCTCTAAAAGTTCTTTTTTTCTTTTAAAAGCACCAGCCCTTCCTTTATCAAGAAGTTTTATTTGTTCAGGACTTAAACCTTCCTTCATTTGAGCGTAAATGTGGTCAGATAAATCTACAGGCTTATCAATAGTAACCCTTCCCTCTTTTACCGTATACCCTTCTTTTTGAGAGTCAGATAATTTTGAGTATTTCTCCATAGATATAGCATTACCATCATCATCATAAGGCTGCTTGACTGTAGAGTGTATTTTCGCTCTAGTAATAACCTTTACCCTATCCTTACCACTAGCATCCTTGTACCTTACTGTAGAAAAACCTGTGAACTGAACTTTATTAGAGCCATGTATCGTTTGCTCAACACCTTTATTTGTAACCTTTAAGTCATCAACAGTTAAAATATTGTTACCATTTCCAGACGTATTAAAATCATACTCATAGTAAGACTTGTAATCAGTGCTCGTAGGAGCTATAGTTCCATCATCATTATAGTCAAGGAAGTTAACCGTAGCTGGCTTATCATCATTAAAAACAACACCATTCTCAGCAAAAGACTCTCCACCTACATTCTCTTTATCCTTCTTAGTAAGACTTCCTGTTGTTTTAACAGAATCCTTAAACCTAGAATTCAAAACTTTAAAAATATCGTCTTCTGTATATAAATTATTGGCTACACCCCAAGTTAATGCAGATTCCTCAGCTAGACTTTTAGCCACTTGTTTTAGTGATTCAGTGTATTTAGTATGCTCAGTTGTTCCATACTTGTAAAACTCACCCTTATCCTTGTCATAAGGACTCTGAGTGACCTTACCCATAATATCATCAAGAAAACCTGGTTGTTGAATATAATCTTCAATACCACGTGCGCCTTTTAATTTATTATACATAGACTTTAAATCCTGAGACGCAAAAGCATCTCCATCCTCAAAGTTTCCAACTAAATTCTGAAAATCCTTGTAAAGATTTAATGTATCTTCCGAATATTTAACCTTGCCAGACTCTAAATTACCCTCTATAGAGGCCATCATGTCTGTTATCTGATCCATCTCACGACCTAGAACCTCATAATTAGCAAGCCCTTGTCTCATTTTACGACCTTCTACAGTACTGACATCATCCAATATTAAAGGAGCTTTATCACCGTACTTCTCGTAAGCTTGAGTAACAATGTTATTCGCAGCATTATAATAAGCATTATTGAACTTTTGTTGAAACCTAGCATCTTTAAGTTTCGTTGGATCACCATAATCAAACGGCTTTAATGCAGCTGCTCTTTTCTTTGCAGCATCATCAACAGCTTTTTGTCTCTCAAGCATTGGATTAACAGAAGCTATATTTCCACCAGGAACAAAAATAGGATTAGAACCAACAATTGATCCTGAATAACTTCCGACATTAATATTATGATTTGCATCTCTATACAACTCACTACCTTGACTTCCTATTGGAGCAGGTTGATAAGCAGCGTCAAAGTTATTCATTATAGCTTGAGCTTGTGGATCAACTTGATAACCTTCAGGTTGAGCTTGTCCAAGTATCGCTGTATTAATCTCAGATTCAATATTAGGACTATTTGGTAAATCCCTATTTATGTCTAAACCGTTCATAGTAAAATGTTTTTTTCCTTTTAAATATTACCCACCAATACTACCTCCAGTAGCAGTAGGAATACCTTGAGTATATCCAGTGTTTAATGGTCCTGATAAACTAGAAGCGTCTAGACTAGAGCCAGCATTAGAGCTCATTTTTAAACCCGACGAACCAGAAGAAGATCCAGAACCCCCTAAGAAATCTAAACCTCCACCGATAGCACCCATTAAGGCTTGGCCACTTACGTTTCCATCTGTCCTAGCTTGAGCATCCTCTCCTGTTCTTTGCGCTCTATTCAATAATTGTAATTGCAACTTTCTATCAGCAATCCTAGTCAATAACCCTCCTTGAGCATTGTCGAAATAAGGGATTCTTTCAGCTGCTCCAGCTACAGCTCTAGCATTTCCAGTCTGGACTGCCCCTTGAGCCTTTTGAAAAGCAGAAATAGTAGAACCAACATCTCCTGCAGTTACTCTAGCTATATTATTCATAGCTTCACGACCAGATTTTTGATTCTCTCTTATATTTAACTTAGTCAAAGGATCATTTCCTTCGCTAAGTTCTTTTACCGTTCTTTTTAATTCAGCCATACGCGCTATTTCACCAGCGTCTGTACCTGGAATCTGTTGAGCATCGTTAGCTTTGTTAGCTTTTACTCCACCCATTATTCCACCTATAGCTCCACCAACAAGTGCGCCATAAGGCCCTAAAGCAGATCCAGTTGCTGCTCCACCAGCTGCTCCTGAAAGCACCCCTCCTATTACTTCAGCCATAATTTCTTTTACTTTAAAGGTTTATATTGAACAACAGAGCTAACAACTTTGAAATCCTCTTCGAAGGTATGAATAATTTCAAACATTATCAATCTGTATTGAATCCTATCTCTATCCTGAGATACAGATTCCATTTTTCTAGGTATTTGAGCCCACCATCCATCATACTGTTTCAAATATTCAGGGCCAAACGTAGCTTCATCTATCCTAGCCAAAACTACTTGATCTTCATTTAGAATATTAATAGCCGTAGGTCGCATTCTTGTTCTAAGTCCAGTGTTTATCTCAATAGATATGAATTCCTTCTCGAAAACTTGAGCAAGAGAAGTGTGCTGTATAAGTTTAGCTTTTATAACATCTCCATTAATAAAGAAGCCTTTGTTTAACTCATACATTTTTCCATCTCTGAAACCATAACTAATACTATCCTTCATGATGTATTTATCGAAAGAATAATCAAACCTACCTATAAAATGAAGTGTATCCTGAGAGAAAACAAAACATTTCTGAGCGTAACTTGAACTATAATCAGGTATTTGAAGCCAGTATTCATTATGGATTTTATCAAAATGTCCAGTGATATGAGTATCATATCCACTGCCTAAATTTTGAAGAGAATCATGGATTCTACTATAATAATTTCCTTTTGCGATTTCTTTTATCTGATTATTCATTAATCGATAAATAGAATTACGATTAGGAATAAACAACGCCTCAGCCAACATTTTACCACTTTCGGTAGACAGCTCTATAGTTGAATCAGCCATACCTCTCCACATCTCATCATCAGATCCAACCTCTTGATTGATCCAATATTCTTGAGAAATAAATGAATCGACAGAAGTTACAGTTAAGTCATCCGCATCTAAATTAGACAGTATCGCCTTCTCTGTTATAAGTAAGGCTACTCCAGATTTTGTTACAGCATAAAGATTTTCTCCTTTACCATCAGTTCTTGAACTCCATGCTTTTTTAATTTCACCATTGTCGTCATTTAAGTAATAACGGTTAGTCTCAGGGAATGTTTTTAAACCTGGTGAGTTCTGCTGATTTACAGCCCTAGGTAAACTCCAAACTATTCCAGTGCAAAAAATATTATTTTCTTCGAAACCTACTTTAGGTTGACTAAAATAAGATACAGGCCCTTTAACACTGTAATCAGTATTAAATCTTCTATCACTAAGTATACCTTCAAAAACATTAAAATTGATATATGGATAATCTACATAATACTGATCAAATATATTATCACTAGATGGGTCATCCTTATATTTATGAGGATGCATTACGAAATTAGTTGAGGGAAAACATCCTGTTTCGCCTTCAAAAGAATAACTAGAACTTGCGATTGACTCGCATGAATACATTATATATTGATTAAGTTTAAATGTAGACGCTATTAATACGTTCTGTATTTTATCTATACCTGTAGTCTTTCTAATTATAAAGTGCCTAGGATTAACTTCGTACCTCCTAAAAGGAATACCTATTTCATATTCAGACCCAAAACCGTCCATAGTCTCTCTTGTGTGATTAAAAATATTCTCACCTACAGTAGTGTCTCCACCGAAGAATTTTACAGGCCTAGCATTATCATACCTTACAATAATCCTATCTCCCTCTAAAGGATAATAATTAGGATTACTAAAATCAATATAATTAACACCTCCTACAACAGAATGAGTATAAACACCTCTAACCTCAAAACCTAACGGTGTCGTATGGAATCCATCTATAGAAATATCATTCACAATTAAATTAACTTCAGAAGGAGTGTAATATGTAACATTCAAAAATCTTTTCTCAATTCCAGTTATAGGCTGCAAGAAAATAAAGCTTTCGCCATCATTATTAAAACCTGTAGAAGTCAAGCTAGGAATACAGTCTTCCCATCTTTCATCAACTAATTCAAAAGATTGCCCTTGATTACCATCACCTAAACCTATTATGCTTTCTATTTTTTGATAATGACCTGTCCCTCGATACGAATTAACATTCAAATCCTCAACTAAAGCACCTTTTTTTACGATATTACAAATATAAAAAGGCTCAGTAAAATCCTTCATATCTTGATCGTCAAAATCATTGTTAGAATCATTTGACAATTCAGAAGTGCTATATAAATTATCATACAACTCTATTTTTAAAGACTTGTAAGTTAGCGCACTGATAGATTTAACACCAAAAACTTTATTCCCACCTTCAGGAGTATTAAAAGCTCCTTGACCTGCGTTATCTCCAGTGTTTCTATATCTATTATAAGCAACATATCCATTTACACCCATAGCTGCATCTTCGCCAGGGTTGATCTCTCCATTGTCTCTAAGTATTCTAGCATAAGTTACGAACTCACCTCTTTCCGTGATTTCACCTTTATCAGTTACAGCCCCAACGGAATCTAAAAAAAAACTATAAACTTCAGAGAAAAAACCTAAAGGCGAACTAAATATAACATCATAATTCTGAGGATTCTCAATCATATCTGCATTGACATCAACACCGACAACAGCAGACTCAAGTTCAGGTGATGTAAATATAAATATATTCTTCTTTTTTTTAGCTGTCTCTACTATCAACCCAGAAGGATCGAAAACCTGATCACTAGCTAACTCTAATTTATAAGTACCTATACCTTGACAAACAACTCTACCTGCTCTTTCAGATTTAACAACAGAAAAAGCCTTCGCCCAACTCGGGATGTTATTAACCCCCCCAATAGCAAACCCTCTTGAATAATAATCACAACCGAAACCTTTAGGTTCGTACCAGACATCATCTCCGTTACTTAAATAAACTTTTTGATTAATCCTATAATTATGACCGTATACATCTATACTATTCTCGTTAACAGGTGTAAATGGCTTGTATCCAACTTCGTCCCCACCAACCCTAGAACCATTATTTGTGTCTGAGCAATATTTATTTACATCGCTTTTAGGTTTACTCCCAGCGTCTAAAATATTCTTAAACGTACATTCGTCAGTTTTTTTTATCGCATTCTCATGACTAAAAACCTCAAATGTAGGAGTTACAACAGAATTTACATTTGCAGCAATTGACAATGTTGTATCGCTTAGATCAAGGGAATTTCCAGATACAGGATCTCTCCTGGATGGTGCCTCAACATTTTTTAAAGCATCATCCTCAACAACAAATCCAGAACCGCCGAATCCATCAAACAAATTAATTCCAAATGAATATTTCTCGTTACTCTGATAGTTCTTCTTATAAGTATGAGCCACAGGGTCATTGAAACCAGCTTTGCCTAGATTTTCTACAATAGGGAATATTTTCTCTCCATTATAATCAGAAATAGAAACATCACTTGTGCTTTTACTTGTTGTCTCAACATTCATTAATACAATTCGCTTATCATAATAACGAATCGCCTTAGCTCTAGCAATTGAAGCTAATTGACCAAATTCTACACTTTCAGCTATGACCTCTTCATCAATATTTGAATCTTTAGGGTCAATAAACTCTTTTATAGAAACCTCACCAGGATCAATGTCAATTCTAGAGACTATAACACCACTAGGTACATTGTCGATATTTAAACCTTGATTATATGATATCCTCCTTATCTCTAAGAAGTCATAATCATTCAGATTTGTAACTCTAAACTTTAATTTTATACCATACTTAGAATCTGCCCCTACAGCACCACCATGAGTCATCGCATAAGGGTACTGAGCAGACGCAGAAGATAAGTTAGCTATAACAGGTATTGGAGGAGTTAATGGCGACCAATTTGTAGCATCACCATCTTCGTTGATATACCTTAACGAATATTGATAACTTCCGCACTTTAAACCACCCCCAGATCCTAAATCAACTAAACCATCAAAAACTACAGAATCCAAAGCATAACTCAATCCTATACCATAAAGATTTAAGTTAAAGTCATCAAAGTAAGTTTGATTTCCTGCAGCATAATTATCCTTGATGTCCTTTATACTAAAAATAGTAGGCGATGTATTGTTATCAGTAAGAAAAACCTCCCCACCAATACATGACTCATTCTTGTCAAATTGTATTCTATGCTCGTAAAGCCAAGGCATTTTAGGAGACTGCCCCATTATTACTCCGTTAATAGAAATATAAGGTGAATCAGCACCTGTTTTTTCTACCCAAATCTCAAAAACGTCTGAATGAACAGGAATGCTAACCAAGTTAAACCAATCTCCAGCCTGAGTACTACTATGAGTAATAACCTCTCCGCGTATCTTCTCCCAAGCACCAGTATTTCCACGATCTGAAGTTACACGACCATTTTCAGAGTCAAAATAAGTACCCTTATTCTCCGCCCCAGATAATTCTGGATCAACATCTCTTGTAGCACCAACATTGTTAGTACGAACATCTAAAGGGTGATTTTCTGATTTTCTCATTATTAGAAATTAAGTCTTGACATGTAAGTTTTTATATCTCTTCTCTCCGCATTATTCATTTGCTTTGAACGCCTTTCTGCTTTAATCCATGAACCATCATAAGGGTGATTCATTTTACCTTCGTATGAATACTTAAGGTTCGCCCAATGATTGTATTCATTAGTACCTATCGTATCTGTCATCTTAGTTTCTAAAGCTAAAATAGTAACGTAATCTTTAACTGCCTGCCTAAAGAACTGAGGAACTATTGGTGCTTCCCCGATATCAGTCATAATACCATTGTAAACCAACATTATTTTCTGAAAATTCAAGCAGCTCTCACTAAGCATTATCATTCCATTCTGTATAGAATAATAATTCACTCCAGTAGGTCTATTATTAGAATCACTAGTTGAAGCACCTCTATTCTTTACAAACTGATCATTTCCATTGAAATATTTATCAGCTGCTACATAACCAACTCCGGAATCTGAATTAATAAAATTTCTTTTACTATAAAGTCTCTGGCTATTAGCTATAACGCAATGATCTCCATTAAAAGCGTATATAGCTCTTAAATTAAAAGCTCCTTTAGGCATATTAAGCCTAAGATTACTAGGTACATCAAAAGATGAATTATGTTCCGCGAAAAACGTATCAAAAGACAACTCTTCTAATGCCTGTTGAATCTGAGACGTATACCATCCTTTACTATTCAACTTCGTAGAGCCATCCTTCACGACTTTTAATACATCCGCTAGTATACCATCTATTGATACAAAATTTTCAGGTGAAATATCCATCTTCTTACTTGTTTTCTACAGCGTCTTGAGCCAACTCATTAACACTAGTTATTTTATTCATTGGCATCACTTTCTGAGTATCAACACCATCGTTAATTCTCTCTTCAGGAATAACCATAACGAAACGACCAAGATCAAGGACCTGTCGCTTCAATTGTATTAAAAGCTCCTCTGGAAACGGAAAGTCTCCGTCTAAATCAATATCAGGATCAGTAATTGGCTTTATGGTTGAATAAATACCAATCTCAATAGCTTTTGGATTAACACATTCAATTCCAAGAAGGAAAATATTATGACCTGCCCTGTACCAATACGGATTTTTCGCACTTGGCTTCTCATACTCCGACATGTATACCCTCTGAATATCCCCAGGGGTAGTTCTATTGAAAGTTTGCCTAGTAAAAGGAGGAGGACATGTAGGTTCCTGCTTATCCATATAATAACTTATATACTCAACACCACCATCTTTATCGTAATCAAAAATACAAGTAGGAAGCACAATGTACTTTCTACCCTTAATTATATTTGGACCAATATTTTCTGTAGCTACCTGAATTGGAATATCCGGATAAATACTTAAGAAAGCACCAGAATCTCTTTTTGATATATGCTGAGATAATAATCTATTACCTAACATTATTAACCAATGGGCAACTTGCGATCTCTGAAGGTTTTTATCATCAAACTGCTGCTTGAAGTCCTTCATTAAGTCGTCTACGACTGTTCTAAATTTAGTTTGAGACATATTACACCATTAATTTAACTAGAGTCATTACATCCTTGTCAGAGACTGAATACAAATTTGTATTATCTCCCTGCTTCCAAGAAATGAAATTCAACGCTTTATTATACACTAAGTTAATTAGACTTTCTGGAAACTCAATATTATCAGTCACTGAATTTATAGGTGTAGGATACTTTAAGTAAGTAACACTTATAAAACCATTCTTCACCTCTGGTCTTACCTCAATCTCAGGAGCACCAATATTAGAAGTTGTAGAGCTATAATTAGTGAAGTTTAAATACGCATAACTCTTAAATGAATTAAGAAGCTTCTCATTTCCAGCCTCAAAAATATTGTCTACATTATCCTCCCACTGCTCAGTAGAAAGTAATTTCGCAGAATACTTACTCTTAACAAACATTAAGTCAGGCCTCCATAATGAATCGAATGGATTACTTTGAACAGTAATGTCTGGATTTTCAGGATAAAGAACTGGCTCAGGATTTATCTTTAATACACTCCAGACAGGATCATCCATCTGCTCCATATTAAACCTTGAAAACTGACTAGTCTGAAATATAGCTACCTTGATTAACTCCTTTAAATCCTCTTCACTTAACTTCTTATCAGAAAATGCCTTATTGAAAACGGCCTGCAACCACTCTACAGAAGAGTTAATTGCAGGTTTAAAATCATTTCCAAATGTATACCTATCAGAATCTTCAGCGTCCAAAATAAACTCCATTCTGTCTATTACCGATTGAACACTAATCATAATTCTATGTTGTTTTTAATTTTTACTACTTAACAGTCTTCCCAATTAAATCAGCTTCAAGTTGTTGTTCTGCTAAAGTTTGAGCTACAGCTCCTTTTTGTTTTGTCTCTTCTTGGTCCATCATAAATGTAGCTAAAGAGCCTCTTAATATATTTATATCAGTACCGATAGCTAATCCATTTTGCTTCGCCATTGAGATCAATTCATTCTGATTCATATTTTTAAGAACCATCATTATCTGTCCAATTCTTGAAGCTCTTTTTGAGCTTTCGGTAAGAGCACTTTCAATTTTATCGTAGAACGTAATGTTAAACATAGAGTGATTTCTTAACCATTCAAGCTCTTTTTTACTTCTACATGTGTAAGCAGAAATCTGATAAATCTCAGTTTCATTTCCATTCTTGACTTGTCTTGTAGATACATACTTAAATACAATCTTATCAAACGGAGCTCTCACACTTCTACCATGTCGCTTATCATCAACAATGACATTCATCATCTGATGAGAAACAAACGTAACCCAATCCTCTCTATCTAAAACATCATCTTCATCGATGTCAGATTCAGTGTAACCAGTGTCGAAACTATACTGTCCTACAGCTGCTACAGGTTTATCGTTACTTTTATTATTCAATTTATCTAGAGCTTCAGCAATCATTTCCATTGCTTTACCACTATTTGAAGTTTCCTTCTCGCTTTCAAGATCACTTACCTTAGTCTGTAAATCTTTAATTAACTTCAAAACATTTTCATCGATCCCTCCAGCAACAACTTCTGGTGCTAATACTTGAGCTTCAACTTTGTCACTTCCTTTTTCTTCTGATACTTCTGATACTTCTAATGCCATCTTTACTTCTTTTTAATAAAAGCCCCTAAGATTGCTTAGGGGCTTTATATATTTATACTTTGATATCTTACTGAATATCCATTGAGAATGACGCAACTGGATTGTTAAACTCAATAGACAATTGAGATTTACAGTACCAATCTTGGAAATCTTCTCTTGAACCTTTCTTCAAGTCATCAGTTTGACCCATTTCCAACGCAGGAATACCCTTCATTTTAACAGGTTTAACAGTGTCCTGATCAAGAACGATCACTCTTCTAGCCCATGAAGACTCGAAACAAGACTCTTCTCTCCATAATTCACAAGGAACTAATACAAAGTTTTGAGTACCAAGCTCGATTCTCTTAAGCTTCAAGTTAGCAACCTCATTGTTAGGCTCGTAACGAAGACCTGGTTGCTTGTAGATTTTAGAGAATTCGTTAAGAACCTCGTCTGTTCCATAAATGAAACGAGTACCACCTTCAGCTTTAAAGTTCGTTTGGAACGCTAAAGTTTCAAAAGTAGCTTGTAATCCAGCTAAAGTTGGATTCGCAGATGCAGAACCAGCGTCTTGCATTGTTGGGTAGATACCACCCATTGCTTTTGCAGCATAACCTTGGCTGATCACATACTCTCCTTTCTGACCATTCCAGAATGAGTTAAACATGTCAATACGGAGTTGTTTCATTTTCTCCTGCTTGTCATGATTCAAGTAATCAGTAGTTCCAGCATTGATGTATTTTTGCAACTCAACTCTAGCCCATCTTTTCGCTCTAAGGAAAAACTGGATATAGTTATATCTAGTAATATCCTCTAATCTCTCATAGTTAGAGAAGTAATCCATACCATCAGCTCTAACTGTAGACTGAATTGCAAAGATATCAGCTGTAGTAACAGCAGGAAGACCTTTGTTTGTCAATGAGTTTACAGTAATAGTATTACCAGCAATGGACTGAATAACACCATGAGAACCATCAGGATAAACGATGATTAAATCTGGAGAGATTCTAGTCATCGACTGAGCTGTAAGTGTAATCACCTGTGTTTGATGAGCACCTGGAGCTGCTGCTTGAGCTGCTACACCTGCTGCTGCTTCAATTGGAGAACGTCCAAAAGACTTCTCTTTGTATGAGAACTCATCCAAGTTAACATCAGTAAATGGCTTTGAAAACAAAACCTTTAAAGAGTTAAATTGAGCTGGAGCAGCATCAAAGATAGCGTATTTAATCGCTTTCTGAATTAAATCCGTTTCAACCGGATTAAATTGTGAATCTCCAGTGTAAAATGCACCTTCTGGATTCGTGTTTCTATTGCCGAATGGTAAGTTACCTAAACCTGGTTCGTAATTAATATTTGACATAATTATCTATTTGCTATTCAAATTTTTGGCCGGTTAATCCTGCTATGCCGGCTAAAACATCCTGAGCTTCTTTTCCTACCTTATGTCCTGTGTCTTGATTAGATCCACTTCCCTTTGAAGTGTTTGGCGTATTCGCCCCTCTACTCAATACTTCTTGTAATACTGCTTCTTTATTCTGTCTTTCAGCTGCAGCTTTATACTGATCAATTAAATCAGCTCCATGCTGCGCTAAAGCAATTCTTTCAAAACCATCTGGCTTTAACATTCCTTTATCATCAAAAAACAAAGATAATACTCCATTTGGAGATTTCACAAGTTCTTCAATGTTTTCAACTAAAGACATCTCAACATTTTCAAATCTAGTCTTAATATGATTTTTAGAATCATTAACAGAACCAAGAAATAATTCGTTATTTTCTTGAGCCTGTCTAATCTTAGATTCAGAAGCAGCCTTAATATTCTCTTTTTTACCGCTATAAGCAGACATAGCTGACTCTATAACTGTATCAACATAACGTTTAACGTTAGTGTCACCATCTTCGTCGTTGTACTCAGCCCAATCGTCATCAGTTACTTTTCCTTTAGCGAAGTTGTTTACCAACTCTTTTTTGTCATGTTCAGAAACATCTTTAGTAAAGTCAATAGTACTAGATGAAACTACACCTCTCCAATCTTTTCCTTCAGTAAACGCAGTTATGGCCTCATGCAATTCAGCAGGCATACTCTTAAATAAATTTTGAACGTTACCCATCTTTGTAGATAATTCGTCAAGTTTTACAGAGTTTTCTTTACTCTCGTTTAATAAAGTAGAGACATCAGTGATACTTTCAACACCATGACTTTCCTTAAAATACTTCTCTATATCTTCAACGTTTTCAAATGATTGTTGTGATCCATCACCACCTGCATTATCCGACGTTCCATTAATTTCTTTTTTTCCAACTAAAGGATTCTCTATAAAAAAACCTTTATTCTCTTCAGCTACACCATCAGGAGTTTCACCAGTTGGAGTTTCACCATCAGGAGTTTCACCAGTTGGAGTTTCACCAGTTGGAGTTTCACCAGTTGGAGTTTCACCAGTTGGAGTTTCA
>Ga0114918_10000782_pt1 | contig 28110 bp, 23 predicted proteins | sample LantaG_FD_87015 | JGI IMG/M metagenome (GOLD analysis project Ga0114918, IMG submission 87015) | Deep subsurface microbial communities from Baltic Sea to uncover new lineages of life (NeLLi) - Landsort_02402 metaG | ecosystem: Environmental > Aquatic > Marine > Oceanic > Sediment | place...
ATCCAGTGAAGAGGCCACCGACTTACCGACCGTATAGATCGTGTTGATTTCCTGCAGGCGTTCATTCAGCCGCCGGTTGGCCTCGGCCAGCGTAGCCTCGACAGGCGGCTCGTCGCTCATGTGGGATTCAGTCATCCGACCTGCGCTCACATCATCCATAAGCATAGTAACCTGCTGCAGATCATACCTGATTCATACTACCAGGCAAATTCGGGGCGCGTCGAAACTTCATGCGGCGTTTTCCGTAGTAAGATAACAGAAGCATCCATAGTACCAGAGGAGGACTTGAATGAAGCTGCTCATCCGTTGGGCAATCAGTGCCCTGTCGCTTTTCGCCGCCGCCTGGCTCGTGCCGGGTATCCACGTTGATGATGGTCGGGGATGGATGGTGTATGCTGCAATAGCCGTCATTCTGAGCCTGGTCAATGCGCTCATCCGCCCACTCCTGAAGCTTATGACCTGCCCATTGATCCTCCTGACGCTCGGGCTCTTCACGCTGGTCGTCAATGCGATCACACTGCTCATCTCGTCCGCCCTCGCCAACAACGTCTTCGGCTTCGGCTTCTATATCGAGGGATTCTGGCCGGCATTCTGGGGCGCCATCATCGTCAGCATCGTGAGCGTCGTCCTGAACACAGTTGTCCGTGATGACGACGAGGATCGAGATCGACGACGCCGGCACAGCTAAGCCATGGTGAAGGTGTTTCTTTCTAGCGGCAATCACCAGCTGTGTACTGCCTCGACATGGCCACCACAGTGCAGTCTTGGCCCATGATCCGTTCCACTATGCCGACCATCGTCAGGGCCAAGAACTGCAAGCCGGCTGGCTGGTCGCTTGCTTCAGAGTGGGTATGGGGTTGGGTGACTATCCAGCGACGGTCCCTTCTTGGGCATTCGCCCCATTCTGAAGAAAGCCCGCCATTGGCTGCTACGCTTGTAAATCATCCTCCGCGTGCTATCATGCGGGGGAACTTGGAGCGCACAAAGGAGGCACGCTGTGACGAAACCCATAAACACACGTCGAATCACGCTGACCGCGTTGATGGCAGCTTTGATCTTTGTACTAACCACGCTGCCGCGAGTCCCGGTGCCGGCCACCGGTGGATACGTACACCTGGGAGATGCGGGGGTGACATTCGCCGCGAGCGCCTTTGGTCCCTGGGTAGCGATGGCGGCTGGGGGACTGGGAACGGCGATGGCGGACCTGTTAGGATTTCCACAGTGGGCCATCTTCTCGCTCATCGTCCACGGGCTGCAGGGATTGGCGATAGGCTTCATCCTTCGGCGTGGGCTGAACGTTGCCAGCGGCGTGGCGGCCACATTGGCCAGCGTGGCGATTGTCGTCGGGGGGTACTTCGTAGCCGGCGTCATCCTTATCGGACAAGGCGCTGCAGCCGTTGAAATCCTACCCAACACACTGCAGGCCCTAAGCGGCAGCATTGTCGGGATTCCCCTCTATTGGGCGGTACGACGTGCCTATCCCCCGCTGGAGCGCTACAGCGATAGAGCCGCCTGACCCTCGCCAGGAGCGGCACTCAGCGGAGGAGGCTAGCACCTCCTCCGCATTTTAGTGGGCCGGGAAGACTGATCCGCCAATGATCAACGTAGAAAACGTAACGTTTGCCTACCCAGCGCTACAGCCCGCTAACGCGCCGCTCCCCGTGCTCCGAAACTGCTCCCTCCGGATCGAGGAAGGCATGGCTATGGCCGTGATGGGGCCCAGCGGCGCGGGTAAGAGCACCCTGGGTTACCTACTCGCCGGCTTGGCACCACGCCATACCGGGGGTACGGTCAGCGGCACAGTGAGCATTGGCGGGCACAACGTGCTCACCACCCCGCCCGAAATCGGCACCGTTGGGCTGCTGTTTCAGGATGCAGCGACGCAGCTCTTCAACACCTCAGTGGAGGATGAGATCGCGTGGGGGTTGGAGGCACTGGGCCTCACTGCAGGTGAGATCACCCAACGCGTCGAAGATGCGTTGACCCGCTTCGATCTGGTCACCACCCGTTTCCGGTCACCCTGGGCGCTCTCCGGGGGGCAACAAAAGCGACTCGCCCTGGCAGCGCTTTGGGCCATGCGCCCCCGCTCGCTGATCCTCGATGAGCCCTTGAGCGGCCTTGATCCCCGCGGCAAAGCCGAGGTGATGACGGCTATCGAGGCCCTGCGGCAGGCCGGGACATCCCTGTTGCTGACGACGCTGCGCCCTCAGACAGCTCGGCGCGCCAGTCACATCGCCGTGCTGGCCGATGGCCGGCTCACCCCACCCGAGCCTGCCGGCCTCGCACTTCAGGACGAGAGCCCGCTGATTGCATCAGGCCTGATCTATCCATCCGACCTTTGGCCGAATCTGAGTCCTGTCGTCACGCCGGGCCGGTCGGTCCCCGCAATCGAGGTAAAGCAGCTCCATTTCAGTTATACGGACCGCGAGGAAGCCCTACGTGGCATTGATCTGGCCATCCCGTCCGGGCAGTTTGTGGCTCTGGTCGGTCCAAATGGCGCCGGGAAAAGTACCTTTGCACGACACCTGAACGGGCTTCTGAGAGCCAAGCGCGGCACCGTATGCATACTGGGGCAGCCGGTCGGCAGCCGCCCCACCGGAACCCTGGCCCGCAGCGTCGGATTCCTCTTCCAACGCCCTGAACAGCAGTTCTTCGCACCAACCGTCCGCGAGGAGATCGCCTTCGGGCTCACCCAATTGGGGGTGCCGGACAAGGAAGCGCGCCTCGACCACGTGTTGGCTCGGTTCGGGCTCACAGAACTCGCCGGCACGCCGCCGGCAATGCTTGGCTACGGCAGACAGCGGACCGTAACGCTGGCATCACTGGCGGCTCTAGATCCACCAGTTGTCGTCCTCGACGAACCAACCGTGGGCCTGGATGGGCGGGGGCTGGCACAACTCCTGGCTTGGCTTTCGGATCTCCGTGCAGCCGGCACAACCATCATCTTGATAACGCACGAGATGGACTTGGCTCATCGGGCAGACCGCGCGATTGCCATGGAGCGAGGGCGCGTCACCGCCGATGGCGACCCGACCGCGGTTCTGGCCAATGACCCTGCGTGGAGTCGCGAGCTATGACCGTGGTCTTCGATACGTATATTCCAGGAGCGTCCTTCCTGCATCGGCTGGACCCGCGCGCTAAACTCTGGGCCACATTCCTCTGTCTTGTGCTTGTCTTCCTGCTGCCCAATCTCCTTTGCCAGGCGCTCTTCATCCTTGCCATCCACATCATCCTGCTCGCCGTCGACATCCCCATCAGGGTGCTGGAGCGCCTCTGGCGCCAGATGGCCGTCCTGCTCGTGCTGATTCTGGTGCTCCAGCCCTTCTTCTCACCGTCCGGTCGACTTCTGGTTGCCCTTGGGCCATTGTGGCTAACGTCAGGGGGAATTCTCAGAGCTATGGAGCTGGCGCTCCGCACCGCCGGCATGGTCTTTGTGACCTGCGCATTGCTCTTCACGACACCCCAGCCGGCCCTGGTGCGTGCCTTTGTGAAACTGGGACTTCCCTATGCGTGGGGGCTGACCATCAGTCTGGCTTTGCGGTTCCTGCCGGCGATCCAGGACTTGTTCCACACGGTACGAGACGCTCAAGCCGCGCGGGGGTGGGTCGCGCAGGGCAATCTCCTCAAGAGGTTTCGGGATTACATCCCCGTTCTGGTCGCCGTCTTGATCAGCACCCTGCGCATGAGCGACCAACTGACCTTGGCCCTCGCCGCACGCGGTCTGGAAAGCACCCACCCACGGAGTTCGTGGCGCGAACTGCAGATGGCCGGTAGGGATTGGGCGTTCCTTGCCGGAGTCACCGCCGCCTTCGGACTATTCGTGATAAGAAGCGGTTTTAGCCCATAGTCGATCGCTGTGCCCACCATCGTCAGGGTCACAACTGCGCAAGCACTCGCAAAGGCACCATCCTGTGCTATACTGCTGCGACACTGACTTCCTGAATGGAACGCACTGTAACCCTATGAGCTACAAAACAACCCTGATTTACAATCCAACAGCTGGTCCCTGGGACATGACCCGTTCACTGAAGCGCCTGGCGACCTACCTGGGGAAATCGGGGTGGCAAACCGAACTGGTCAAAACTGAGCAATCAGGAGATGCGACCACCCAGGCACGGGCAGCGGCAGAACAGGGAGCAGACGTCGTCCTCATCGCCGGAGGTGACGGCACCACTAACGAGGCCGTCAATGGGCTCAGCGGCTCCTCCACAGCGATGGGGATTGTGCCGGTCGGCACCGGCAACATTCTGGCCCACCAACTGCGCATGCCCATTTTGACGCTGGCCGCACCATTTCAAGTCAAAGACGTCGGCGATGCCATTCTCAGCAGCAGAGTCCAGCGCGTTGATCTGGGCAAAGTCAATGAGCGCCGTTTCCTGTGTTGGGCCGGTATGGGGCTGGATGCTGAAATCACAGCTCAGATGGAACCACGTCCACGGCACATGAAGCGCATGAAGACGCTGCCCTATATCATCGCAGGGCTCTCAGTCGCGTCCGAATACCGGGGCGTGCGCTCTAACATCGTCATCGAGGATCGCACCTTCCGCACCCGGGTCTTGATGGCAGTCGCCAGCAACATTCAGCTCTACGCCGCCTTCTTCCAGATCGCACCTCAGGCACGGATGGACGATGGATTGCTGGATATCTTCATCTTCAAAGGCCTCGGGATGGCGTATGCGCTGAAATACGTGGTGCAGACCCTGGGCAAACGACATCTACAAAACCCGGATGTGATGCACGCACTTGCCAGGCAGATGACAGTGGAAGCCTTGCCCACCGTCGCCGTCCATCTGGACGGCGACCCACACGGATCTACGCCGTTCGAAGTCAGCATATGCCCCGGCGAGCTCCGCATGTTGGCACCGCCGAACGCGCCTCGCAGCCTCTTCAGCAAACCGCCGGAGCGGTTCTGAGCGACGCCGCGATCAACTGTAGTCGCGCGCTCACGCCGGAACCACAACCATGATTGATACACACACGCACACACACTACTCCCCGGACGGTGCCGCGCCCATGGCCGAGATGATCGCGGCAGCACACGATCTGGGGCTGACAGGCCTCGCATTTGCCGACCATGCGGAGTGGTATCCTGGGGATCCTGCCTATGGTTTCCTGGATCTCGACGCCTACTTCTCCGAACTGGCCCAAGTCCGCGAGGTCTACGACGGCAAGATGCGCGTGCTCGCCGGCATCGAGCTTGGCAACCCGCACGATTTTCCGACCGAGACTCAAGCCATCTTGGCGCATCCCTTTGACCTGGTCATTGGATCGGTACACTGGCTCGATGGGCTCCCGGGCTGGGAACATCAGGTTTTCCAGAGCGGACTCGCGGCTGCCTACCAGCTGTATTTCGAGGAGCTCATCAAGATGGTCTACGAAGCAGACTTTGACATTCTGGGCCATCTCGACCTCGTACAGCGCGACTCCTGGGAACTGTTCGGAGAGACCCTCACGTTGGACGCCTTCCGCGAGCCAATTCAGGTGGTACTGTGCCACCTGATAGAGTCAGGCCGCGGGTTGGAGATCAATACCTCGGGCCTGCGCAAAGGACTTCCCAAGCCCCTTCCGGGGTTGGATGTTCTACGCTGGTATCGTGACCTGGGAGGTGAGGTTCTGGTCCTCGGCTCCGATGCCCACTGCCCCGAACATATCGCCTTTGGCTTTGATGCGGCGCGTGACATCGCTCTGGCAGCCGGATTCCATCGCATCGCCCGGTTTGAAAACCGCACTGTGGTGGATTGGATTGAGCTGTAGACCCTGAGATATGCCGTAAGAACCAGCGACTATGAACGAACACCGTCACCCGCTATTCCGAGACAGCCAGACTCTATTGGACCAATGTGAGTGGCCGGCGCTGCAGGCACCCTACGACGACGCCCTGCGCCAGGCCGTTGCCTTCATCCTCGAACGCGTCTCAGACATGATAGCCATCGTGGCCTGTGGTTCAATCCTGCGGGGCAGCCCCTCAGCATCCAGTGACCTTGATATCTACGTCCTTCGAGAGAAGCTCGAGCGGCAGCGTGTGCAGCGATGGTTCAACGGCGTCCCGGCAGAGATTTTCATCAATCCACCCGACCAAGTGCAGAAGTACATCGACCAGGAGCGGCAGGACGGGCGCCCCATCACGGCGCACATGCTGGCAACGGGCCACGTGGTACTGGCGCTCGGCGACAGTCTCTCGGAGCTCCAAGCCCTTGCCAAAGACGCGCTATCCGCACATCCGGACCCATCTGCAGAGCGGCTGGTAACAGCCAGGTACATGGCCGCCATACGATTTGAGGATGCCACGGACATCTGGAAAGCGCGACCCGAAGCAGCCAAGATGATTCTCAACATAGCCGTCTATGACATGCTCCGCTACTACTATCTGGAAGCCAATCAATTCTTCCCTCGCGACAAGGACCTATTCGTCGCGCTGGCAGCACTAGATCCCGACCTATCCGACCTGGCACAGCGGTACTATAGCGAATCATCACCGAACCGCATCATCGACATCGCCCACCAAATCGCCGACCACACGATTAGGACCTTTGGCTTCTTCGAATGGGAATCGACGCCTGAAGCCGTCACGTTACGTGATGACAAGCAGGTGAATCATACATAACAGAGGACAAGACATGACCAGCAGCGATCCCTTGATGACCGTCGTCATCCCGGCGTACAATGAGGCACACCGCCTACCACAGACGCTGACGCGCGTGATGGATTTTGTTGCCTCACGCCCCGAGACATTGGACATCATCGTCGTCAACAACAACAGCCGCGACAATACCCACCAGGTTGCGGCGGCTATCGCCAAGGATGTCAGCTTCCTGCAGGTCCTGGATCAGCCGATCCAGGGCAAGGGCGCGGCGGTCCGCAAGGGCATCTTGTGCGCCGCGGGCCAGTATACGTTTATCTGTGACGCGGACCTCGCGATGCCGATCGAGGAACTGCCCCGCTTCTTCCCTGATACCTTGGGCGAGGACTACGACATCGCCATCGGCTCCCGAGAGGTCCCCGGCGCCGAACGCTTCGACGAACCGGGCTACCGGCACATGATGGGCCGCGTCTTCAACGGAGTTGTGCGCGCGCTGGCCGTGCCGGGGATTCAGGATACACAGTGCGGGTTCAAGGCGTTCAAACGTGAGGCCGGACAGGCGATCTTCCGGACGCAGCAGATTGATGGTTTCGCCTTTGACGTGGAGGTACTGGCCATCGCGCGCAGGTGGAACTACAAACTGATAGAGATCGGCATTCCCTGGTATTACGGCCCGGGGGGAAGCGTTCACCCCCTCAGAGACTCCTGGCGTATGCTCAAGGAGGTTGTGCGTGTCCGGCGCTATGTGCGCACCGGATACTATGATCGACCTGCAGAGCGCCAGGGCTCGATCGAGCTAGACTAAGTCCAGGTTCTCAGGCTTCAAGGTCGCCAAGAGCTTGTCAATCTGATAGCCCGAGGCCGCTTCAGCTCCCTTGAGTTGCTTGACCAGCTGGTGGATCATCACAAGATAGGACACTAGATCGGCGTCACGCTGGAGTCCGACCTCCAAGGTGGACACCCAGGCCAGCCACCACACAAACTCGTCGAAGGCTTCCCGGTTGAACCACACCGCGTCCTCGAAGCGATTAACTCGGAGATACGTCCGCACATCACGACGACTCAGGGCTTGATAGATCACACTGTAGGCATCGACCTCGTGGGGCGCCTCTGCGGCGGCAATCTGAGGAAGCCAATGATGGCAGGTTAGCAGCATCCGGACCGTGTTGACAGCGTGCTGGCGCAGTCCGGTCTCGACACCCAGATCCTTGAGCGCCTGAGCCAAGGGCCTGCGCAGCAGCCACTCATCGTACCAGTCCAGGCTCACGTCCGCATCACGGTCGTTATCAACAACACCGCCGAGGCTGTAGGTGAACAGCCACCCAAACAGCGTCCCCCAGCGCACGCTGTCGTCCTCACCCCACGGGGCCAACAGATACTCGGCAGCAGCCACTCCCTCCGCAGGGCAGGCTTCAACAGAAGCATCCTCAGCAGCAACCGGCGCCTCAGCGATCTGCGCCAGACGGCCTGGCAAACTCAAGGCCCGCTGCAGCCGCGCAGTCACCTCCGCGGCGAGCGTATCGTCGATCTCATCCGCGGCAATTTGCGCCGCGGGAAGAACCGCACGGACACCCGCGAGCACGTCCAGGACCTTATGAAGTACTTCCAGCAGCATAGGCGCGCGCGCCGGCGCCGGATCCGGAGCGGCATACCCCATCAGCCACTCAAAAGCGGGGGCGCTCACCAACGTACGGTAAGGCGTGTGCACGGCTCGGTAGTAAAGCTCTCGCAAGGCCTCGTCGATGCTGGGGACGCCCCGCCCCTGCAATTGCTCGTTCAGTTGAGCGTAGTGCCGCCACGCGTTGTCCTGGACCTCGCGGATATCGATAAAGACGTGGACCTTGTAGGCATAGAGTTCAACGTAGAAGCCCTTTTCGGCAAGCTCACTGCAACTGCGGAGATATTCAAGCCCGCCCACAGCATCCCGCAAGATCAGGAAGCGATCGTGATCACCGGAGAATCCCAGAGCTTCGGACAATGTTATCTGCGCCAGGGTCTTTTCCCCGTCGGCGCCCTTCACTGCATAGGCCGCCGAGGTGCGCACCCAGCCCCGCGTATCGCCATAGCGGTTGTTGTAGAGAACCAACGCACGTTCATCGCCGATCCGGTTGGAATACACGAAGACGTTCTCATCCACACCGCCATCTTGCGTGAAGAAGTCATAGAGATAGAAGTCATCCACGCCGGCAAAGAGGTATCGCTTGTGAAGCAAGGGGGACACCTCACGCTCGTGGCGCGTCACCAAGTGGCTGTCTGGGGTTTCATCCCAGTAGGCCCGCCGGTACTCCATCCCATACTTCTCACCGTACCCCTCGATCTGGCCATGGCCGAACATCGGCAGACCAGGCAGCGTCACCATAACCGTGCAGATACCGAAGTACTTGTCACCTTTCCCGAATTGGTCGACCGACGTGCGCTCATCCGGGTTGTTCATGAAGTTCACGTACCGGCGCAAAATCTCGGGGTCAAACTCCAGCGTATTCTTCATCACCTGCCGGTACTCTGCGTTCTTCTCATCGCGCAGCATATTCATGAAGGCGCTGTTATATACACGGTGCATACCCAAGCTGCGGACAAAATACCCTTCCATCATCCAAAACGCTTCCGCCAGGAGCAGGGTATCTGGGACTTCCTGCGCCACGCGGTTGACAACTTCCCGCCAGAACTCCTCGGGCATCCGTTGGTCAAACTCATCCTTGGTCAGGCCAAAATCCGCACGGGAGGCGATATCCCCCCCAGTGCCGGGCTCAGGGAACCACAGGCGCTGGTAGTGACGCTTGGTTAGCGTCATCGCAGCATCAAACCGGACAATCGGCGAGCGACGGGCCACCGCAAGAATGGTCTGGATAACAGCCTCCCGGACCTCGGGATTCAGATAATCAAGCTGCGCCGTGTCGTTCCACGGCATCTGGGTGCCATCGTTGCCGTGGTAGATATATTTGACGTCACCGGTCCAGTAATCCCTGCGCTGAAATGTGACAGCAGCATCGGTGCGCTCGTAGTAATGATCCTCCAAATACACGCCTACACGCGCATCATCGCACAGGTCCGCGCCGTTGTATGTATAGGTGGGGAAGGGGCTGTAGTCCAGGCTGACAAACCAGTCCGGATGGTTGATCAACCAATCCGAGTCAATGCCCATATGGTTGGGCACCATGTCGCTGGCCATGCGGATTCCGCGGGCCCAAGCACGCGACTTCAGGTTTTCGAACGCTGCCTCACCACCCAGATCCTCGGCAACCTTGTACTCTTTGAGCGAGTATGCCGACGCGACGGCTTCAGGATTCCCCATAATTTGCTTGATACGCTTGGACGCGGTGCTGCGCTCCCAAAGCCCGATCAACCACAATCCGGTGAAGCCATAGCGAGCAAGATTGTCCAACTCCGCATCGGGGATCTGATCCAGGCGCCGTATCGCGCGCTGATAGTCTCGGGAGAGTTGATCCAACCAGACGTATGCGTTCTTAGCCATCATAACGACCTGCGGCATCCAGTCCTTGTCAGCACTGAAGGCCTCAGGCTCGACGTCCATTCCCTGATACTCGGCAACCGCGATGGGGCCCGGGCCAAAACCAAAGAAGGCCTTACCCTCTTCTTCCAATAGATCCAGGCTGCTCAACAAGCGCTGCAGATACGTTCCGAGGAAACCGCCCCACAGCCCCTGGATATACGCCAACTGCCCCTGCCAGGAGTGGGGAGCCGTCTTGGCGGGCGCACGCAGCAGGGAGAACAGACTCTCGTTCTGAGGCCCAAAAGTTGGCTGCCCGGCGAAGAACGTCTCGAGATGTCCCATCAGGGCAACGTATGCCGTTGTCGTCGCCAGGGTCTCATCGTCTACCAGCTCCAAGAAGGGCGTGACAGCCGGATTCTCATTGGTCAGCCAGAGCAGGAGCAATTCCTCCAAGACCACGGGTCGGCGCCGCTCGCCTCCGGTCTCACCGTAGAGGTATCGCTCGGGAGTCTCCTGCACCTTGTAGACCGGCGTGGGAGGGAAATCCTCGACAAAGGCGAGCAAGGCCTCATCAACGACCGATCTTCCTAACTGCTCCTCCACATACGTCAGGGCGTCCTCCATCACACGGAGATTGCGGGTTCTCCGATACTCCGCAATGATGAAGTGGAGAATCTCATCCACCAACCCCATGGCGTTGAGCTCCCCGGCACTGACCGATTGCTCTGGGTGAGCCACAACATCCCGTTTCACGTTGATCTGCTGCGCCAAGAGCCGCGCAGCCCTGAAGTTGGCAAAGATCACATTCCCACTCAGGGAGAAGAAGGTGTCATCCAACTCATAGCCCGCACGGCTCTGACGGGAAACGTGGAACTCACGGACCACACCATGAAACTTGCTGCTCGGGGAGCGTGGATTGAGCATCCGGGTGCCTTTCGGAATCAATAGGAGGGCGGAAGTGCCATGATGACGACACCGAGGATCATGCTCAAGAGGAGCAACACAGTAAACACTCTGAATACAACACGGGTTGTGTTATTGCGCTTCTTCATTCATCTCTCCTTTTTTCAAGATCGGCGACTGTCCCGGCTATTGGACAATCGCCCTAGGCGCTGTCACACGCGACCGCAGGAGCATCCACGATGACAACGCCTCTATTATAGCACAAACAACCATGCCCTGCCCTGGCGGGAGTGTCCCGGATGGGAGCAATCTCCCAAGAAGGGCCCTCCGTCAAACCTTCGGATTGCTCTCGGCCAAGTTGTAACGCGCCCTAGCAACCATACGCTGACCTGCTATTTCGGGGCCGCGAAAAACGGTCGGAGCAAGATCCAGCTCCGACCGTTCACGGTCTCTCTTACTCGTAATTGCTATGGGTAAACGCGGTTGATCAGCCGTGGGTAAGGGATCGTCTCGCGAATATGATCGATCCCGCAGATCCAGGTCACCGTGCGCTCGACCCCGAGGCCGAATCCGCTGTGCGGAACGCTGCCGTAGCGACGCAGATCGATGTACCAGCGGAATGCGTCCTCCGCCAGTTCGTGCTCGCGAATACGTTCCAGCAGCAAGTCCGGATCGGAGATACGCTCGCTACCACCGGTGATCTCTCCGTACCCCTCCGGTGCGAGCAGGTCAACGCTCTTGGACACATCGGGACGACCGGGCCACGGCTCCATGTAGAAGGCCTTGGCGCCGGTGGGATACCCATAGACGAAGACCGGCTTGTCAAAGAGCTTGGTCAGCACCGTCTCATGCGGGGATCCAAAGTCATCGCCCCACTTGATGTTGAGCAGCTCCTTGAGCTCCGGATCGTCGGTCTCGGCGCGGATCTCGGCCAGCTTCGCCAGAGCATCGTCGTAGGAAATGCGCGGGAAGGGCGCCACAATCTTCTCCAGCACCGAGAGATCGCGACCCAGAGACAGTAACTCGTTCCGGCAGTCGCGCAGCACACGCTGCACGATGTGTGAGATGAACTGCTCCTCAATGTCCATGAGTCCGTCCAGATCGCAGAACGCCATCTCCGGCTCTACCATCCAGAACTCGGTCAAGTGGCGCCGGGTCTTGGACTTCTCGGCACGAAAGGTCGGACCAAAGCAGTAGACCTTGCCGAATGCGAAGATGTTAGCCTCGTTGTAGAGCTGGCCGCTCTGCGCGAGATAGGCCGTCCCTTCGTCGAAGTATTCGGTCGCAAAGAGCGTGGTCGTGCCCTCACATGCCGCGGGCGTGAGAATCGGCGTATCCATCAAGGTGAAGCCGTTGTTGTCCAGCCACTCGCGGATCGCACTGATAATCGTGGAGCGAACGCGAAGGATCGCCCATTGGCTGGGAACGCGGATCCAGAGGTGCCGGTGATCGGCCAAGAAATCCACCCCGTGCTCTTTCAACGAGATTGGATACTCCCCTTCCACCGCTTGCACGACATCGAATCCCGTGATGCCAAGCTCAAAACCACCGGGAAGCCCCGGCGCGCGACCATCGGCGCGTACTGTCCCCGTCACCAGAACCGAGGATTCCTGCGGGATGCGCGCGATCGTCTCAAACAACCCAGGATCAATCTCGCCCTTGAACGCCACGCACTGCACAAAGCCGTAGCCGTCTCGCACCAGCAGGAAAGCCAACTTCCCTTTGTGGGTGCGGTTATACACCCACCCCCGAATGGTGACTTCCCGGCCTACGTAGTCAGCAATCTGTCTTATCTGGATTACAGGTGGCATCTTGGCCTCCATGGCAACTAGGGACCTACCCCACCGGGGCCTAGTCGAGATTGGATTCTGTCTGCACTGGAGCAGTGGGTTCGTTCGAGCCCTTCGACTTGTCGCTGGCCAGCTTGCGCACACGGTTGATGACAAAGTAGGCCCCGGCGAGCAAGACAATGACGATCACCACTTGCTCATAGCGATCGATGAACTCAGAGACCAGCGACCACTGGGCTCCTAACAAACGTCCCGCGTATGCCAGCAAGAAACTCCATAGCGCGGTGCCGATGGCGGTGTAAAGCGTGAACTTGCCCACATTCATGCTGGCAAGGCCTGCCGGTACGGAGATCAGACTCCGCACGATCGGCACCATACGACCGAAGAAGATGACGTACTCATCATACTTGTCGAACCAGGACAAGGCCGTATCAAAATCGTCCTCGGACAGCAGAAACCACTTACCGAAGCGTCGCAGCAAGAACCGGACTCGGCTCTCGTCAAAAAACTTACCAAGTCCATAGAAAAAGAATGCGCCGGCCACGGAGCCAATTGCGCCAACTATGGTGACGCCCAGCAGGGTGAATCCGGTGTCAGCATCCAGTGTCAGCCAGCCGGCCAACGGCAGTACGAGCTCAGAGGGAATCGGGGGGAACACGTTCTCAAGAAACATCACCAACCCGAGCCCCGGATAGCCGACCGTGCTGATAATGCTGAGGGCCCATTCGTTGATCGCAGTCAGAATCTCTGCCAAGTGCATATTTGTCTCCAGTTGTTCGCCGTTCGAAACTAGCCGCCCTACCCGGGTTGCGCCCGACCAAGGTCGGGGCAGCGTTACAAGTTGGGATTATACCATGACTTGTGGCCGAGGGTCCGGCAGGGCGTGCGCGTCTCAGCCGAATAGGCGCAGCTACTGTCATCCCGAGTAGGTCAGGTACACAATCTAGGTCCAGAACAGCGCAAACGAGGGATCTTGTGACGCTAACGCCGGCGTTCCAGTGTCAGCGAACCCAAGGGGTTTGCAGGATCCTTCACTATGCTGTCCTGTTCAGCGAATTGGCCGCAGAACCCGTTCAGGATGACATCCCCCGCCCTGGAGCTGGCGAGATGCGCACGCCCTGGAGGGTCCGGACCTACCCGGGGCGTGTTTCAGTATGGGGGGCAAACACCCAGAAACGGCGCGTTCTCCGACCATCGGAGTGCCCCTTGCCCATTCTGAGACACGCCTTGCCAGGTTTAGCCCTGCCGATGATCGGCATAGTGAACGATTATGGGCCAGAATTGCTCCCTAGCGGTTGGCGGCGTAGCAGTAGGCGGCTGACGCAATGTCTGCGAGCCCGTCCCAGCCAAAGCGACGAGCAACATCGGCCTTGGCCGCCCGGCCCATGGCACGCAGAGTCTCAGGATCCGCGAGCAGGGCCAGCACAGCCTCGGCAAAGGCCCGGTCATCACCCGCGTGGACCAGCCGCCCCGTCTCTCCCGGCACAACTGCTTCAGCTATCTGACCGACGGCATCCGCAACCACGGGGATGCCCGCGGACAGCATATCCATCAACTTCATCGGGCACTTCGTGCGGTTGAGCAGCGTATCGTCGAAGGGATAGATCCCCAGAGTCGCGCTGCCAAAGCACGCCGCCAGGTTCGCTTCGGTGCCCCACCCAACATACGCAAGATCCCCGTCAGGCACGTCAGCGGGTGATGCGATCACGGGTGTCTCCGCCCGGACTACACGCCATCCGGCGCTGCCGGCCAGCTCAAGCAACCGGTCTTCCTCCCCCGCAAAGCCCTTGCCCACGACCAAGAACCGCACATCGTGCCGGCTATCGCGCACCATGCGCATCACCCGCCACAGCCGATCAAGATCAAACTCAAAGAAACGGGTGTAGAGCAGCACCGTCGGGCGCTCCGGCGTTGGTAGCACAACCTCAAACTCCGACACGCCGGCACCATTGGGTAGATAGAAAACGCGCTCCGGGGCGCCTCCCATCGACCAGGACAACGTCTGCAGCGCACGGCTGGCCACCGTCACAGCGGAGGCAGACCTCAATCCCCAACGCTCCTGCCAAGCAAAGAACCGCTGCAGCAGCGGGGAATAGTGGCCGGTAGCATTCCAGCCCCCAGGCCCCTCCCAGTCGTCTGTGTCGACCACCACCGGGTAGCGCCGTGCTAACGCCAGATGCGCCAACCCGGCATAGGCCTTGGGCTTGAACGCATGGACGATGTCAGGACCAAGGGCGACAGTTCGTCTGACAAGACGGCGCGTGAGCTGACCCTGAAACCATCCCGGTATACCACGGGGCAGGTCAACGTTCTCAATGCAGACGCCATCCTCCGTCCAGACACGTCCAGCATCCTCCGGATTCTGCCAAGGCGGGAGCAGCACCGTGACCGTATGTCCCTGGCGCACCAACGCCTTTGCCAAAGGTAGGGCGCGCACGCGCATCGTCATACGCGGCTGCAGCCCAAAAGGGCCGATCATCACAATACGCTTGGGCACCGCTGTGGGTTGGAGGACCATGGTCACGCTCCCAGATTGTCACGGCCGAGCCGGGAATCAAGACCTCCGTCCCCGGCAAGCCGCATCGCGATCGGTCGGAAACTACGCCGGTGCAGGGGACAGACGCCGAGATGATCGAGCGCTTCTTGGTGCTGCCGGGTACCGTAGCCCTTGTGCTGTGCAAAACCGTACCCGGGATACTCAACTTCGGCTATTTCGATCATCCAGTGATCCCGCGCCACCTTGGCAACGATACTGGCTGCCGCGACGGAAAGGCATGAAGCGTCGGCGCGGGGAAACGCGCACTGCGGCAGCGGGATCTGCGGCAGACGGATCGCATCCAGGATCAGCGCTTGAGGCGGCGCATCCAATCGCGCCAAGGCCCGCCGCATCGCCAACCGGGTCGCCGGCACTATCCCCAGCGCATCCACCTCATCGACATCGGCGGCGCCAATGCCCAAAGCCAGCGCGACATCCACGATCTGTTCCGAAAGTAGCTCGCGGCGTTTGGCGCTCAATCTCTTCGAATCACGAACACCGCTGAGTGTATCGAGGTCATCGGGACGATTGGGAAGAACAACAGCCGCTGCATAGACCGGCCCGGCCCATGGCCCTCGGCCTACCTCATCAAGCCCCGCAACCCTGATGAAGCCCTGCTGCCAGAGGGCCTGCTCGGCTTCGATTGTAGGGACCCCGCCGTGAATCGCTGCGATCTTTGTCGATACTTCCATCATAACTCCTAATTGTGCCATAAAGCACCTGATTGCCAAATGCGAGTTGCTTTTCCCGTAACTGATCTTATACTGATTTTAGACTTGTACGGAGCGCGTTTGGAATCAACCCAAGTGTTTTTCAAGCACACTGCTCGGAAGACCTGGTAGATGCTGGGGAAGCGAGGCTCGGACGCGTCTATCGTGCTCCACACCGGATGTGCGGGGAGGCTGTGATGGAGTTTCTTGACGATTTACTCAATCCGCAGGAGTCAGAAGAAGAGTCAGCTACGCAACCGGCCCGTACGACCTCTGATCGGGCGGTCGGCGCAGCTACACAGCCTGGCCAACTGAGCCGACCCACACCTGTGCAAGACGACGAAGCATGGGAAGATCTGCTTGAGGGCGTGACCTTCGACGATCTGAGCGAGTCTGTGGAGCCCTCCAGGGCTGAAAAGGCATGGGGACGCCGCGCCCGAGGTCTGGGATGGTCAGCATCCCAGAAGATCGTGCTGGGGATCCTAGGGCTTGTGGTCGTGGGGCTCTGGGCCGTCAACATCGTACTGCTCTCACGGTCATTTGCTGCCCGTGGGACAGATGCCGCACTCTCTCCGGATGGCGTCACGGTCACCGTGGTCTCCTCTGCAGATGTGACGCCGGTCTCGCCCGAGCCGAATCAAGGCGATCCCGACGCCGGCACTGACGATGAGGCCGAGGTGGAGATGGAACCTGAGGGCACGGTGACCCCTGAGTCTCCGCCCACGGCAACACCACCCGTCTTCACCGCCCTCGACCGCCAGATCCAGGACAACCCCGACGACATCGAGCTCTATCTGCAGCGTGCCGAGGCCTACATCACGCTGGGCGCCTACCAGGCCGCGTTGGCGGATCTCAAAATCGCCAAGGAGTTGGATGAGACGCGCGCCGAAATCTACGTGAGCGAAGGATGGACCCACTTCTACACGGGACTTTGGCAGCGTGCCGAGGAAGCGTTCGATACCGCCGTCTCCTTGAATCAGGACTTGCCTGAAGCGCATTTCGGGCTTGGTCAGATGCTCTTCTATCAGGGACGCTACGAAGAGGCCGCGACCGAGTTTGACCGGACCGCCGAAATCAACCCGCAAAATGTCGAGGCAGAAGCCTGGCTGGGGATCTCGGTCGCCAAGTTGCAGGATAAGGAGGAGGCCTATGGCGCAGTCGGTCGCGCCATCAGCCAGACTAACACCTTGCCCATCGTCTACATCGCACAATCGTGGGCACGCCGTATCGAGTCACCGCCGGACATCGACGGCGCCCAGGCTGATCTGCTGTATGCGCAGAACCTGGAAAGCAATGACTTCATGACACTCAACGCCCTGGCTGAGTTCTATGTCGGCTACCGGCCGGAACGTCTGGCTGAGGCCGAGCAGCTCGCTTCCTATGCGTACAATTGGGCCGCCAACGATGTGGAACGTGCGGTCGCGCTGCAGACTCTGGGTCGTGTCTATCTTCAGCAGGACCGCAACGTCGACGCTGAACGCGCGTTCATTGAGGCCATTGATTTCACATCGCGGGATGGAGAAATCCTCCTGGCTGGACTCGCTGAGGATCTGGCCAAATCGAAAGAGTGACGCCGATTCCCCAAGCCGGTCGGCGATATACGACGAGGCGCTATCTGACGATAGCGCCTCGCATACATAGTGTGAGAGAGCCCCCTACAGCGGGGTCGTGATGCGTACGCCGGAAAGCCACTGCTTGAGATAGTGCCCGGTATACGACCTCTCGTTTTCGGCCACAACCTCGGGCGGTCCCTCGGCCACCAACTCGCCCCCGGCATCGCCGCCCTCAGGTCCCAGATCGATGATCCAATCCGACACCTTGATGATGTCCGGATTGTGCTCGATCACCACCACCGTATTGCCTGTATCGGCCAGCCGCTGCAGTACCTCGATCAGCCTATCAACATCAGCAGCGTGCAACCCCACCGTCGGTTCGTCGAGCAAGTAGAGCGTGCGACCGGTGGCACGTTTCGAAAGCTCGCGGGACAGCTTCACGCGCTGGGCCTCACCACCGGACAACGTCGTCGCCGATTGCCCCAGCCGGATGTACCCCAACCCCACATCGCACAACGTCTGCATGCGCCGTGTGATCTTGGGGATCGGTCCAAAGAACTTCAGGGCCTCGGTCACGGTCAGGTCCAACACTTCGGCGATGTTGAGCCCCTTGTAGCGAACTTGAAGCGTCTCTCGATTGTACCGTGCCCCGTGACAGACGTCACAGGGCACGTAGACCTCCGGCAGGAACTGCATCTCGATTCGCAGCTCACCTTGACCGCCACAAGCCTCACAGCGCCCGCCCTTCACGTTGAAAGAGAAGCGCCCAAGATTGTAGCCGCGGATCTTCGAGTCTGGGAGCTTGGCAAACAGCTCACGGATCGGACCAAACATCCCCGTGTACGTCGCAGGGTTGGATCGCGGCGTGCGCCCAATCGGCGACTGGTCAATGTTGATGACCTTGTCGATGAACTCGTAGCCATCAATCGCATCACATACACCGGCGGGCTCTCGCGAGCCGTTGATCAACTGTGCCAGGTTCCGGTGAAGCGTTTCCACCATCAACGAGCTCTTGCCTGAACCGGACACGCCGGTCACACAGACGAAGAGGCCCAAGGGCAACCGGACGGTGATATTCTTCAGGTTGTGCTCGCGGGCGCCACGGATGATCAGAGCTTTGCCGTTGCCGTGGCGGCGCTCCGCAGGCACAGGAATCGATCTGCGCCCCGAGAGATAGGCACCGGTATGAGACGTGGGGTGCGCCAGAATCGTCTCAAGGGGTCCGGCGACGACAACCTCGCCACCGTGCTCACCGGCACCCGGCCCGAGATCCACAATCCAGTCCGCAGCAGAGATAGTCTGTTCATCGTGCTCAACTACGAGCACCGTGTTGCCCAGATCGCGCATCTCCTTCAGCGTATGGATCAGGCGAGCTGTATCACGCTGATGCAACCCGACGCTCGGCTCGTCCAGAACGTAGAGCACGCCCGTCAGACGCGATCCTACCTGCGTGGCCAACCGGATGCGCTGCGCCTCTCCGCCGGACAACGTCCCTGCAGTGCGCTCCAGACTCAGGTAATCGAGCCCGACATTCGTCAGGAAAGTCAGCCGATCCTGAGTCTCTTTCAGCGCTCTTTCTGCAATCGCATAATCTTTCTCGCTGAGCAGCGGCGGCGTGTCCGGATCTGCTTGCTCGCAAGATTCGATCAGGAGATCGATCCAGGCCTGGAGCCGGTTGACCGGCCAACGAGACAATTCATTGATAGGCTGCTCGGCCACGGTGACGACGCGGGCAACATCGTTGAGCCGGGTACCTCCGCAGGCCTTGCAGGGTGTACGGCTCATAGCTTCTTCAATCTTGCTCCGAACATAGTCGGATCCCGTCTCATCATAGCGCCGCTGCAGGTTGGGGATCACACCTTCATAGCGCCGCAGCCCCGACCAGATACCACGCGGTGTCTCGTAGGAGACAGGCACCTGCTCACGTCCTGAGCCATAGAGCACAATCCGCTGCTGAGACTCACTTAGGCTGCGCCAAGGCTCGTCCATCGCGATGCCGTAGTGCTCGGCGATGCTTTCGAAGACTTTCCAGGATGTGCTATCGCGATCGTCCGTCAACCCATAGGCTACAGACCCCTCTTTCAGAGAGTTGGCTTTGTTCGGCACAATCAGATCGGGATCGAGCTCAAGCTTGTATCCCAGGCCCTCACAAACCGAACAAGCACCGTGCGGCGTGTTGAAGGAAAACGAGCGGGGCTCAATCTCAGGAATGCTGATCCCACAGACTGGGCACGACAGCCTCTCAGAAAAGAGCACGTCTTCCTTGGGCAGAGCGGTCGCATCAGGTGATCGCACGACCTCGGCAATCATAACCCCTTCACCCAGACGCAGTGAGGTCTCTACAGAGTCGGTCACGCGACTGACAAAGTCCGCGTAGAGATCGGCACGGCTCCCCTCACGCTCCAGCACCACGAGCCGATCGACAACCGCTTCGATGTCGTGGAGCTTGTAGCGATCCAACTCCGGGACCTCTTCCAAGTCGTATACGGCACCTTCCACCCTGACGCGAACGAATCCCAGCTTGCGCGCCTCCTCAAAGATGGGGCGATGATGACCTTTGCGCGCGCGCACTAGTGGCGCCAACACCTGTAAACGTGTGCCGGGCAGCATATCCAGAAGCGTATCCACGATTTCCTGAGCGCTCTGCTGCGTCACAGGCCGCCCGCATTTTGGACAGTGGGGGATACCTATGCGGGCGTAGATCAGGCGCAGATAGTCATAGATCTCGGTGACCGTTCCTACAGTGGAACGCGGGTTGTTGGAGACACCCTTCTGATCAATCGCAATCGCCGGGCTCAAACCCTCGATCGATTCAACATCAGGCTTGCTCATCCGACCCAGGAACTGGCGTGCATACGCACTCAGGGACTCAATATACCGCCGCTGCCCCTCCGCGAAGATTGTGTCAAACGCCAATGAAGACTTCCCAGAGCCGGAAAGTCCTGTAATGACCACCAGCTTGTTCTTGGGAATAGTAACGTTGATGTTTTTCAGATTGTGCTGCCGAGCACCACGGATGATGAGTTCATCGCTCGCCATACTGCCCCCCTCGTCGCCCTTTACATCAGACTGCAACCCAGTATTATAGCATAGTCCTCACCACAAACCACGCACATTTGTTCTAGAAATCCAGACACAGGACTAACGATGCGCTTCCTTTTCTCTACCGGCTCTCTCTACACATATGGTCTCGCCAGATGCTTCGCGATAGCCGCCGATGCCGGCTTCGACGGCATAGAGCTTATGGTGGACGATCGGTGGGACACTCGCCAACCGGACTACCTTCAGGTCCTCATCGACCGATATGGACTCCCAATCCACGCCGTGCACTGCCCCTTCCGGCCCGTGCCGGGGTGGCCCGCCGGCAAGGTCGAGACACTTGAGCACACCGTTCGCCTGGCACAGGCCCTGGACACCTCGATTGTCGTGCACCATCTCCCGATGCGCGTCGGCCTCATCATCTTGCTCATCCAGGGGCGACGGCGGCTTTTGCCCATTCCGGGTTGGCAACCAGACCGAACCTACCACAATTGGATTGCGGGGGAGGATTACCGGAAATTGCAGAAGGAAAGCGGCGTCAAGTTGTGCATCGAGAATATGCCGGCTTGGCGCGCTTTCGGACGCCGCTGGAACGGCTTCCACTGGAATTCACCGGACCGCTTGACGCGATTCCCGACGCTGACGCTGGACACCACGCACCTGGGGACATGGGGACTGGAACCGGCCGACGTCTACACACAGTGGCACCGGCGCGTCGCCCATATGCATCTGAGCAACTTCAACGGGCGCGAACACCGGCGTCCGGAGGTCGGCCACCTGGATCTTGCACGGTTCATCGGTGCGTTGGCCGCGGACGGCTACCCCGGCAGAGTCACACTGGAACTCTCACCCGATGCCCTGGATGCCGGTGATGATGACGAACATATCCGCCAGGCCTTGTCGGCCAGTCTGCACCAGTGCCGCGCCTGGGCCGGCGAACCCCAGCCGGATTAGGCAGCAACAATCCTCGCCATACCCCGGTACTGTAACTCAGGAGATTGGCGATGGAACCCCAGAGAGGCGGAGCTTTGGCTCGCGCTGGACCACGCCCGAGGGTTGCTCGGGACGTCCGGCGTATCTCCTGAGCGCAAGATATGCTGCCCATACCCCCTTGCTGTTGACAGCGCTTTCCTTCATGGTATCATTTTCTTGGTGGTCATTGGCACTCGCGATACAAGAGTGCTAAGTTTCAGACTGGATCCCCACGGCGTGGACCGTGAGGAGACAGACCAGAGCAGGAATCACTGTGTGGACACTAGTGCTGAGAGTAGGGCTGATCCCCCTGCGTTGCGGCGTCAGACACAAGCCCGGCGCGCAGGGGGACGTTGTCATGGGTAACACAGGACCGGGTGAACTCGTTTCCGGAACCGTGTCAGAGCCGGCTGGACGGTGAGAATATGGTAAAAACAAAGAGCCTGTCACCGCGACAAGAGCTACTACTGAGGCTGATCGTAAGAGAGCACGTGGAGACCGCGGGGACCGTGGCCTCTCGTACGTTGGTGGATCAATATCACCTCGCTGTTAGCCCCGCCACCGTTCGCAACGACATGGCCAAGCTGGAGGACATGGGCTATCTTCTGCAACCGCACACATCGGCCGGACGTATCCCCACGGAGGCAGGATTTCGCTACTTCGTCGAGCGGTTGATGACAGAGCGTGCGCTACCCCGCGCCGAGCAGCGTACGATCGCACACCAATTCCACCAAGCGCGGGAGCATCATGGGACGTGGCTGCCTTTGGCCTCGTCAGTCCTGGCCAAAGCGGCACGAGCTGCGGCGATCTTGACAGCGCCGCGCGCGACGAGCTCGCTCTTCAAACATGTGGAGTTGATCGCAACGCACGGACGTGCCGTCTTGTTGATCTTGGTTCTGGAAGGGGGCACCATCGAGCAGCAGATGCTCGTCTTGTCAGAGCCCTTGACGCAAGAATCACTGCGCGAGGCTGCCGATCAGCTAAACGAAATCTGCGCAGGGCTGGACGCTGAACAGATCAAGAGCCACAGGCCCGAGTTTCCGCCCCTCGAGACCGATGTGGTGCAGATCATACTATCAATTATGGAAGACGTGAAAGAGGAGCTCTCCGACGAGCTGTATTACCACGGTCTGGCGGAACTGCTTCAAACGCCGGAGTTCGCCGTTACAGAAGACGTATCCTCCGCGCTCGTCCGCGTGATGGAAGAACGCAGCCTGCTTCAGGCCGTCCTTACTGAGACGCTCACACCCTCAGTAGGTATCGGCAGCATACGTGTCCTGATTGGCGGTGAAGGGCGATGGGAGGAACTCCGCACGTGCAGTATGGTATTGGCCCGCTATGGCGTCGCCAACTACGCCACCGGCACATTGGGGATCGTAGGCCCCATACGCATGCACTACGGCCGCGCAGTGTCCGCCGTAAGGTTTGTGGCAAGCGTTCTGGGGGAGCTGGTCTATGACATCTACCAGCCCGATCTCAACTCCGATTATCAACTCAACAGCGCGCACCGCGAGCTCAGCGACAGCTGACGACGCAGCCACGCAACAGAACAAAACACACCACTGGAGGTGAATAGACAATGACAAAAGAGGATTTGGACGAACAGCCCCCCGTCGACGTTACGGAGGAAGACGCCGGCGCTGAAGAACCCATAACTGAGCAACCACCGGCAGCTGAGGACGAATGCGCAGCGGGTGATCTTGAGGCACAGGTGAAGGCCCTCGAGGAAAAACTCGCCGAAACCGAAGCTGCTCTGGCCGAAACAGAGAAAACGACAGCTGAATATCTGGATGGTTGGCAGCGAGCCCAGGCATCATTTGCCAATTTCCGCAAACGCACCACCGCAGAGCAGGCTCAATGGCGGAGTGCAGCCAATGCCGCGCTGCTGGCACGATTGCTCCCGGTCCTCGATGACTTCAAGCGGGCCTTTGACGCTGTCCCGGATACGATCAAGGAAGATCCGTGGCTGAGCGGCATCCAGTTGGTGGAGCGCAAGGTCAAGACGATCCTGGAGACCGAAAACGTACAGCAGATCAATGCAGAGCCCGGCGACACCTTTGATCCAAATGTCCACGAAGCCGTACTCTACCAAGAGGTAGACGGCTTCAACGACGGCGAGATCGTCGCCGTTGTGGAGACAGGCCATATGCTGGCCGACCGCGTGCTGCGGCCCTCGATGGTTGTCATCGCTAAAGGTACAAAGGAAACCCAGCCTCAGGCAACGGAAGAAGCCCTGGAGCTGGAGACCGAGGAATCAACAGTTCAGGAGGACGCGTGACCTTCAAGACTACAAGCGGATCAATCACGATCCCAACCCCGGCAGCCCTGACGGCGCACGCTTCGCAGTCCATCGTTAAGGGCTAAAGGAGTTTGTATGAACGACGAACATTACGCGACTCTTGGGGTGGACCGCAATGCCGGCCCGGAGGAAATCAAGAGAGCCTACCGGCAGTTGGCCCACAAATACCATCCGGATGTCAGCTCAGAGCCCGACGCAGAGGAGAAGTTCAAGGAGGTCAACGCGGCCTACGAAGTTCTCTCGGACAGTGACAAGCGCGCCATGTATGATCGCTATGGAAGCGATGGTCCGCCAGGTTTTGGTGGCTTTGACTACGGCGGCGTGCGGGATCCCTTCGATATATTTGCCGAGGTGTTTGGCAACCTCGGTGGATTCGGAGGCTTCGGTCGGTCGGGCCGTGCCGGTCCACGTCGCGGCAACGATATCCGTACCGGCCTCAATATCTCCTTTGAGGAAGCGGCCTTCGGTGTCGAGAAGGAAGTCGAAGTCCGTCGGCAAGAAGTATGCCCGGTATGCAGTGGGTCCGGCGCCGAACCCGGGACCTCGCCGGAGACATGCACCGAATGCGGCGGCTCCGGACAGACCCGCCAGGTCCAGCACACGCTGCTGGGGTCATTTGTGAACATCACGACGTGCCGGCGCTGTAATGGCAAGGGAACCGTGGTCCGAACACCGTGCCACGAATGTCACGGGAGCAGCAGGGTCCATGCTAACCGGCGGATCCAGGTCTCGATTCCCGCGGGCGTCGATGACAAGATGACAATCCGCGTCTCCGGTCAGGGAGAACCCGGCGAGCTCAGCGGACCCAACGGGAACCTGTATATCACGCTCGACGTCGAGCCGCACGACTACTTCAGGCGCCGAGACACTGATGTGATCCTGGAACTGCAAATCAGCGTAGCCCAGGCTGCGCTTGGCGACAGCGTCACCGTACCGACGCTGGACGGGGACCGCCAGATCACCGTGCCCGCCGGCACGCAGTCCGGTGCGATCTTCCGCCTGCGAGGACTCGGCATTCCTCAGCTGCGCGGGAACGGTCGCGGCGATGAACTCATCGTGACCCAGGTCGCGATTCCCAAGCGACTCACCGAAGAACAGAAGGAACTCTTCCAGCAATTGGGTGCCACGCTGGGCACCGAAGTCGTGATTGAGGATAAGCAAAGCTTCGTTGACCGTGTCAAGGAAGCCTTAGGGCTCTGAACCCATGGAATGGCTGGAAGTCAGCATCCAGGTTAACGGAGAGGCAGCGGAAGCCGTCGCAGAAGTCCTAAGCCGCTACGCCCCCCAAGGCGTTGCCTTTGACCTCGGCGTTGATGAAAACGTGCCCGACGGCTCCGGTTCGAGCCTTGCGTCTCCGGTCACGGTCAAAGCTTACCTGACCGTCGATGAGGACATCGACGAGCGCCGGCGCAAGGTCGAAGCAAGCCTGGGGCATCTGCGCCACATCTGGCCCGTGATCCCCGAACCGGTCTTCAAGCCGGTACAGGATCAGGATTGGACCGCCCTATGGAAGGAGCAGATTCCCGTCCTCCATCTTGGGCGGCGTGTGGTGATCAAGCCTTCCTGGCGCTCGTATACGCCGGCGCCGGATGAGCTGATTCTGGAGATGGACCCCGGCATGGCGTTCGGCACCGGTCTTCACCCTACCACCCAGCTGTGCGTTCTGGCTACCGAAGCGCTGGTCAGACCCAATTCCGAGGTGCTCGACCTTGGCACAGGCACCGGGATTCTGGCGATGACAGCGGCCAAACTCGGCGCCGGACACATCCTGGCAGTCGACAACGATGTGGATGCCGTCATGGCTGCCCGGCGCAATGCGGACGCCAATCAACTCAGCGACCGGATCGATCTTGTTCACGGATCGCTCGAAGATGTGTCGGCGGCCTACGATCTCGTGTTAGCCAACATCCTCGCGCCCATCATTATCAGTATGGCCAAGTCAGGGCTCGCCGAACGCGTCCGGCACGGGGGCGCCCTGGTCGTCTCCGGCATTCTGGAAGAGCAGGCCGACGATGTCGCCGCCGCCCTGGAAGCCACCGGGCTGCAGGTCACCGAGCGCCGGCAGCAGAACGAATGGATCGCGCTCGTCGCCGTACGTCCCTAGAGCGACCACGCGCCGCCGCCGGCACAAGCACAAGCGTCCTTCGCGGCAACATCAAGCGGCCCAGATCAATCTGGACCGCTTGTCTGTTATGTGCGCTAGCGCCCCCGTAGCTTCAGTATCTCCCGCGCCAGCGACGGCGTCGCCACCTCACGCCCCAGCTCGCGGGCAATGCGAGCGAGACGCTCGACCAGCTGCGCGTTGCTGACCGCCGGCTCGCCGGGCCGATAGTAGGCGTTATCCTCAAACCCGGCGCGCACGTGACCGCCCATACTCATGGCCATCACGGCGATGCGCAGATCGTGGCCGCTGTGACCGACAGCCGCCCAATGTGATCCGGGAGGAAGGCTCTGGCTCAAGAAGCAGAGATTGCGAGCCGTGGCCTCCAGTGCCCCCAGCTGTCCCAGCACAAAGCTAAAGAGATAGGGTGCCTCCATCCACCCTCGCTCGATCAGCCGCACCGTGTTCGCGATCATCCCGGCTTCGAATATGGCCACATCGGGCTTGATCCGCCGCCGGTGCATCTCCTCCGCCCAATAGGCAACCGCGTCCGGCGCATTGATATAGACCCCGGCATCGTAGTTCACCGAACCGGGATTCAGGGATGCCATCTCGACTTCCGCCTGCAAGGAGACCGACCGCTCTACCGGGGCAAGATCATTGAAGCCCCCGGTGGATCCCTCGATGATGATGTCGCACCGCTCGCGGATGCACCGGATCGTGCGGTTGAAAGCCGCCAGGTCCTGCGTTGGCTGACCGCACTCATCCCAGACATGCAAATGCGCGATGCTCGCGCCGGTATTCCACGCGCGCAGGACCTCATCCGCGATCCCCTCAGGCGATACGTCCAGTGCCGGCAAACCGGCGCGCATATAGGGTGGAATCGACGGCGCAACAGCAATCAATAGTGGTTCCATATCAGAGATCCTCCGGCCATGTGGCAAACCTGACTTGAGCATGGAGTGTCTCGATCTCGCTTCGCGTCCCTACACTCACACCCTCGCGCACGGCGGACGCCGTGCCCGAGGCCACGCCCCAGCGGGCGACCTCAGCGAGACTCAACCCCTCTGCAAACGCCCACACGATGCCGGCAACCAACGCATCGCCGGCCCCAACGGGATTCTGCGCGTGCACAGAGGGTGGCTTGGCCCAGATGCGCGATGATCCTGACGCCAGCATCAAACCGGCGGCCCCCAGGGAGAGCGCGACCAAAGTTATCCCCATTTCCACAAACTTATCCACAGCCCTTGCCGCCTGCTCAGGGCCTGCGATCGCCTCTCCCAAGAACGCGGCGGCCTCAACATCATTGGGCTTGATGATGTCCGGACACGCGGAAAGCCCTGTCCGGAATGCTTCTCCACTGGCATCCAGAAGCACTCTTGCCCCAGCATGGTGCAATCGCTCCGTCAACTGCGCGTAGAAATCGTGCGACAGGCCCGGCGGCAAGCTGCCGCAGAGCGCCCAAATGTCACCGGCTTGCACGAGATTATCCACATATTCGAAGAAAACCATCTGTTCTTCACAGCTGATGGTGGGGCCGGCTTCGTTGACCTTTACGTACCGCTTCGCATCGGCCTCGGTAATGACGATGTTCGTGCGCGTCTCCTGGGCAATGGGCACCGCAGTGAGTTGGATACCGTGGGCACGCAAGCCGGACGCCAGCTTCGCGCCTGCTGCGCCCCCCAGAAACCCCATAGCGACACTCTCTTGCCCAAACGACTGCAATGCACGCGAAACGTTGAACCCTTTTCCGCCCCAGTCCTCTTGCACCTCAGTGGCCCGCACCATATCGTCCATCACGATCCGCGGTACGGTCAACGTGCGATCCACAACTGGGTTAGGGGTCACTGTGACGATCATATCCCTCCTCTCCACGACAATGGCCTGCTAACAGATTATACTGGCGATCAGGAGGAAGACCTCGTTGTGATGGGCGCGTTCCACTTTTGGGGGCAATAACCAGATATACATCTGAATATCCTGACCGCTAGGGAGCAGGTTTGGCCCGTAGTCACTCACTATGCCGATCATCGTCAGGGCCAGAACTGTCAAGGGTGGTTTCAGAGTGGGGTCATCCCATTCTGAAACCGCCCCAGCTCTTTTCTGTCGACTTCGGTCATGGTACAATCTCTGTGATCAAATCTCGTGACTCGGAATAGGAAAAGTATGAACACAG
>Ga0114918_10000783_pt1 | contig 28033 bp, 27 predicted proteins | sample LantaG_FD_87015 | JGI IMG/M metagenome (GOLD analysis project Ga0114918, IMG submission 87015) | Deep subsurface microbial communities from Baltic Sea to uncover new lineages of life (NeLLi) - Landsort_02402 metaG | ecosystem: Environmental > Aquatic > Marine > Oceanic > Sediment | place...
ACTGGAAGAAGATGGCAAGTATGAAGCCGTAGCCCAAGCTCGCCGTCTTCAGGAACGTTATGCTGCAGACGCGGTCGGTATTCCTAAACGTATGTACGCTGATCTGGAGCGCTGCGTCAAGGCAGGTAAAGACTATGAAGGCTGTGCCGGAGAGCTGAACGCCATCTGGTCCGAAAAGGGCGGCATGAAGCTGGAGCAGAAGCAGTACGACGCCATGTGCGGCAAGTGCAAGGAAGGCGCTGTGCATACAGCCGCCGATGAAGGCACGGGCGTACACAAGGCCATTCATAAGACCTTGAAGTCCTGTGTTGAGGCTGGTAAGTCCTTTGCCGAGTGCAAGAAGGCTGTCGCCACGCTACCGCACGATATGGAGCTGACGCAAGACGACTACAACGATATGAAGAAGCAGTTGAAGCAAGCCAGTGTGGTATATGCGGCTTCCTATCAAGAATGCTTCAAGTCCATGATGGCGGAAATGGGCGTCAAGAGCCCCGGCGAGTTGGATGATGAGCAGTCCAAGGACTTCTTCAGTAAGGTCAAGGAGCAATGCTCCAAGGAAGGAGAGATTCCTTCCGAGCTAGAGGCCGCCGTCATCGAAGTTGAAGCTCGGATGAGTAAGCAGCAGCAGAAGAAGATGTTTGGTCCCAAGGGTAAGAAGAAGAGGGGTAAGACCGTCTGGCTGGCGGCCGAGCGTCCCAAGCGCGTGCGTACCCGTGGTGGTCAGGCGTGGGCTTGCAAGATGTTGTACGTCAAGATGCCAACCAAGCATTTGGGCATTATGAAAAGGATCGTTGGTCGTGGTTCTCAGGCTCCCCGTAAGATTATGATGGGTGGCAAGGCCCTTCGTATCGTTGGCGACATCTCGAAGGAATACGCCAAGATGGCGAAGAAGTATAAGAAGGCTCCTGCCCCGGCTAAGAAGGCTCCAGCTAAGAAGACTAAGAAGGCTGCTGGAACCCTACCAGCGACGCACGGTAAGAATTCACCAGCGACCCAGAAGTCTAATCACGGATCATTAGGCAAGGCTCCCATCACGGAACAGAGCAATTACGACCTCTTGGCAGAACCTACCTTGAATGATAAGCTCCGGGCGCTCAAGACTAAGCGGGATGAGGCTGCCCGTTTGGGTAAGGATGACCTCGTTCAGAGCATTGATGCCGTAATGATGAAGGCTCTGCAGAAGCACGGCTCTTCTAATATTGTTGTAGTGGGTGAGAATGGTGAGGTTCAGTTAGTTGAAGCGGGTGCCCTTGATAAAGTCAAGGAAATCTTGGGTCGTGCCAACCGCCTAGAGTTCATGGGATTTAATATACCACCAAAGCAGTTTAACAAGGAGCTCAGAAAGCGTAGTCATTGGATGAAGGGCTGGACGATAGATGATCTAAAGGATCTTCTCGTCCCCGTTAAACCAGCAAGTGATTACGGCAGGGTCTTTGCGAATGTCTATAAGGTTTATCTTGCGGGGGTAATTTTTACCCTTTCGTTTGGAGCAGCGGCGTTCCTTCCACTATTGGCTACGGACCTCGTTATAATAGGAGTAGTACTAGGCTTGATGCCGATGTCCCCGAAAAATGCCAAGAAGTTTATGGCATTTGTTGTCAAGGCTTTCTTAACAGCCAATCCGGGTCGAAAGCATAAGGCCGTAATTGCCTCGGCGATGCAACATCTAAATGCGATTGCTATGCATCCCGATACGCAAACAATTGCGATATACGCTGCAGGAACGGATATGGATCCTTGGAAGGGGTACGAGCGCCCCGCGGTAGCTTCAACAGAAGTAAATGCATTAGTCTTCGATGTTCTGGCTAATAAGAAGGCGAAGGTTATCTTCAATCATCTTCGCAGCAAGGGTACTGAAGCGCTCAAAACGGAGTACCTCCGCGCTCGGATGCAGTTCCTAACGTACCGGAAGCCTGGGAACAAATACTACTTCATTGAGTTCCGTCGTCTTTGTACGGAAGCTAAATATCCCGTCGACGATTGGGATAAGGAGCAGGGTAATATCTCTTCTGTTGAAGAGCAGCTACTCAAGAAGGTCCTTCAAGGATCAGTCGATCCTCTCCTCGAAGACGAAGAGTACTTCATGGAAGTATACACCGCAGTAGCCCTTGACGAGAACTTCGAAGTCTTGGCCAAGCGCCGTCCGATTATGCGGACCAAGACCAAGAAGTCGAAGAAGTGGTTATTCTGTGAGCCCCCGATCAAGAAGAAGACCCGTAAGGGTAAGGCATACTGGGCCTCGAATTGCCATTACAAGATCTCTGGCAAGAGCGAGAAGGTTCTACAGATCAATCTGGGCGCCAAGAAGCCTCAGCACGTTGAGGTAGATGGCAAGCGTGTTCCGATTAAGAAGCCGAAGAAGGTCAATGCACCCGCTAAGAAGACAGCTTCAGTGGAAGATGCCTTTAAGCGCTTAACAGAATAAGGTACTTAAATGACTGACGAGCGACTACTAGGAGTAAACTACGACGCTGCGGTTGACTCCGACGACCTAGCCTATGATCAAGAGGCTCGTGAGGCTCAGTTCCTTGAACGCCTCCGTGTGGTCATGGGCACATACCTACGCACGATGGATCCGGGCTATGGTATCGTCGCGGAGACAGATCCCACCCTAGCGACGACGACAAGTGCGGAGCCGTTCGTAGTTAAAGCCAATACCCTCGCACCAACAGTGCAGATTGATGTGCTAGCCGGTACGGCAGTAACGCCGGCAGGCTTTATCATCAATGTTCCTACCACCATTGAAGGTATTGCTCTGGCGGAAGCGCAGATCAATGCCATCAACGTCGTAGTCTTAGAGTATGATACTGAGTTATACAACAATAAACTGACTCGTTACAATACGCTGGTGGGCTCCCGGCGTCGTGTCGTCTCTTCGACGAATTTGATTAAGGTAGTATCCTTAGCCGATTACGAAAATTCTACAATTTTTACTAGTACACGCTTAGAAGATTGCGTTGTCTTAGCCGTAGTGACAGTTGAACAGGTCACAGCTGGAACGCAGCTTGTTATTGATATGACCCAATCATCGTACTCATTTGTGCGATCTTGGTTCACGCCCATTGATATTCAGCATCGCCAGTATCTAGGCACGGGCACACAGTCCGCCGAGAACATCCATGCGATGGGCATCAACGATCTCTCGGCTGCGGGCCTAACCTTCATGCAGTTATTGGCCGAGCATGGTGTGGTCGTCTCCCGCGATCAATCAATGCCGATGGTGCCCGGTCTAATTACAACGCAGACCTTTGATGAGGTCGAATTCCAACAGGATACGCATGGTAGCATCACAGGCTCCATCGGTGCCTGGTACGTGGAACTGGACCACTTCCCTATTCGCCTCGGCGCCGTCATCAATACTGATTCCATCACGGATCACTTAGCTGGTCGTGTCGTTCCGCATACGAATATTGTATACTTCATGGCAAATGAGCCACTATTCAATATGGTGTCAGGAACGGCTCCTTCTATTGTTGTCGTTTACTCTTACGTCAAGGCGGCCGAGCCACCTGTAGACGTTGGTTACCCCGAACTAACTTTTAGTCAGCCCACTAGTGGACAAGAGTTATTGATTGCCGGAGGTCTGGCCTATAACGCACTTTCCTTAACGGACGTATCCTTCGAAGAGTATGGGCAAATTCCCCGTCGTGCCATTGTTTACGCTAGGGCCGATGCTACGGATGGCATTGTCCTAGATAAGACGCCACAAGTCTTGCAGCCACAGACGAGTGCCACGACCTTAGGTACAGTGCAAGATGTAACCATCCCTATGTTGGGTAATGCCCGACTCCGTGTTTGGCTAACGAACGCCATTGCTGGATCTGCCACTTTTGCTGTAGACGTTGAATTAGTAGGTGTCGATTCAGCCGGCAATAACTTAACAGAAACCATTTCTTTCGATAGCACTTATAAGGACTATGTGGTTCCTATTTGCTTAGAACATAATGATCAATTTAAGCTATCGAATTATGTTTGGTCTGCCTTGAGCACCTTACAAGTCACTAGTCGTACAGATGATGGCCCTGATACGGAAGTCTTGGTTGAAGCGTTAATCGAGCCGGTTACCTCTAGCGACCTCGATGATGGTCTACCTGTTGCTCAAGTGATATGGGACGGACTCCGGATTTGTGCCATCGAAGATATGCGACCCGTCAATCGGATCGCTCGTAAGCCCACGCGCTTCGATAATATTGGCGTCGCCAATGAAGCGATGCTGCTTAACTTTGGCATCATACCCATAGCAACTGAAGCTGAAACGCTGGCGGTTGAAGACTTCAATGATATGGAGTATAGTAACCTGGTCGTGCAAGATTCACCTTACGGTGGGCATACTACTGGTTGTAGTACAAGGATCCTGAAGTTCACGGATGGATTAACCCACTCAGAGGTTCCTCCCCATCCTACCAGTGCAACTTCCGTCGAGCGCGGAGTTTACTGGACGAGAGCAATCCCCATTGAAGGAGATTATAGCCAGATTGAAGTCCTCCCTCTGGGTGAAGAGGTAATCCATGAAATTCAATGGCGTTATACCCTGAAGTCGGCTCCCGATGTTTGGATTCCTGCCCCAATGACACCCATTCCGATGGGCGTTATTCTACAGGATGTTAATGGTCGCTGGGTAGGAACTGCAGGACTTCTTAACTACATTTTCAAAGTAGAAGTTCGCATTATCGGTGATTTGACGGGCTTCATTCTAATGGCCCATAATGGCCAGATTACTTCCCTGGTCATCGCAGGGGACTTGACTGTGCAGGGATGCGTCATCACGGACTGCATTCATGACTACACTGTGGCAACAACCCTCAATATCTACACAAGTGATGCGCTTAGCAATATCCAGATTGCTCCATCGAAGGGAGCTTCGCTAGCCCTATTCGCTTCCTATTACGTTTGGGGCAATTGGGGTTGGAGTGCTACATTACCTTGCCTGTTCGATATGTTATCAACCACCAACGCGGGCATTGAGTTCACTAACAGTTTATTTGCGGGTGGTGCTGGCGAATTTATCCTTAAGTTCCTAACTACCGCGGGAGCGGCGGCTCGTATTGATTCCGAACTAGATTTAACCATTGAAACAGATGACAATCTAGATCTACAGGTTAACGCCACAGGCTCCGGCTCCGTTTCGATGAATGCAGAGACAGGTTCTATCAACTTAAGCTACAATTCAGCCGGTGATGAGTACGTCAGCATTTACAATATAGGTGCAGGTGGAGTAGGATTGAAGCTCAATTCGACAGATACTCCTAACATCTTCTTAACACCTGGTGGAGCACCTTACCTAGTAGATAGTGCTATTACGGCACCCTTTGAAATACAACTCGATGGCGGCGCGGCATCCGATTGTTGCCTTCGCGTCTATGATGTCAACTCTGCCACTAGAGGGCACATTGAATCGAGAGCAGGATTCTCCTGTGGTGATGGCGCTATACCAATTGCCGGCGAACGACTAATGTGGGATATTGTGTATGGAACCTTATCAGGAACTTCTGGCACAGAGATCATCCTATATACTCCACCTTGGGCTTTTGCATCGTACACAATCATTCCTATTGCCAGTCTTGATAAGTTGGGCCCAAGTATGGTAATCGGCCCCGGTTGCATGGATGCCGGTGGTATCAGTCAAGAGATGACCGTCATGTTAGATTACAATGGAGCACTTCCCTGGGATCTTTATCTATACTATGACACCGCTAACACTGCAGTGGGAGACGAATACGCCATCTGTGTATTCTATGTCAAGCGGGATTAATAATGCGTTACATTTTAGATAGCAAGGGCAACGTACTACAGCGCGGTAATCATATCGCCGCCGGTCCTCAGCAGCAGCTAGTTGAGTCGCAAGAAGCGTTACAGGGCCCCATGTCGTGGTATTACTACGTAGATGGACATTTCATTAAACGCACCGAAGCTGAGTATGAGCGCTATGTACAAGAATTACAAGCCAAGGCCGATGCGGCCAACAATAAAGAACGTGACATCTGGCGCAAAGAGAATGCCCGGACCGTAGAACTAATGAAGCTGGGAGAGAGCGGCGAGATCACGACACCCGAGTTGTACGAGCTACTAAAGTCGATGGGCATCTTTAATAAGCTGCTAGGAAAGTATAATGCAAAATAGAGTAGTTGATTTTGGTGCTGGCGTAACGGCCGAGCGAATTAAGTCCCTGGCGGCTGGCTTGGAATACTCTGCCGTGCTACATGGCTTTACTTTCACGGTAACAGATACCGACAAATTTACGGCTAGCTCGGGTATTCTTATCTTTCCTAATGGCATCATGTTATTCGAAGATGCCGTACAAGAGTATGCCGTCATTATTAGTCCAGCCGCCGCTAACTATACCTTGGTCTATCGTCACACAGATCAAGATATTCTCGGTGGGGCCGCAGCTACAGTTTCACTGGAGATAGGCTTACTAACAGACGCTGGTACCACGGGCACGATAATTGATTGGGTAGTCTATCCGGGTGGCTCCGTTAATTTAACAGCTTCAATGTTATTCGAGGCACCCAAAGCTATTGGCAAGAAGACGCTGGGGGATGGTATCTTCGCGGTACGTCGGCATCCTGTTTGGGATTTCTTCTATATTCCCTTAGGATTCTACCGCTCGACGGTGGATTTAACGGCGGCCCCTACGACTTCAGCTATCGTGGCTTGGAATACGGGCGTACTCTGGGAAACGTTTGCAACAGCAACAACCGCAGATGTGATAACAATTACACTTCAGGGTGGTTATGCCCACGAACCAAACCAGCCTCGAAAAGTTTCGTTTCGCTGTAATCAAACCAATAGTATTAGTGCAACCACACAGATTGATGTTTACGATACTTTGGATGCCTTGATAGTATCTTCCGGTGCTATTCAAGGCACGGGGGCAATTGTCGATAGAGCCGTAGAAGTTCCCTGGGGATCGGGTGTTTATGGCGGTGGCGGATTCCGTGTCGTGCTGACTATTGTTAATTTGGCGGGACATGCTTGTTCCATCGATCCTATCAAGATATCTTACCAAGAGCTACCCTACGCTTTGATCTGAGGCTAACATGGCATTTGATCTAACAATGTTATATAAGGGCATCACCGGAGCCGCCGGTGGTGACATGACCAAGGCGGTGTATGACACCGATGTGGATAATCGCCCGGATAAGGCAGAGTCAGTCGATGATGGTGCCTCCGTATCCACGGCGGTACAAGTAGCCGCAGCGGTCACGCACACGACTAGTACGGGTGTCAATCATGCCAATGTCGTCTTGAACGACGCCCACCGCGTTTCCGATGGTAAGAATCACTCCGATGTCGTCCTGAATAATACACATCGATCGGGCTCGGGTGCTGATCATGCACATGTCTTGCTCAATACAATCCATCGCACCAGCACCGGTATAGATCACTCACATGTCGTTTTGAATGACACGCACCGCACTAGTGCGGGTATCGATCACTCCGATGTTGTTCTGAATAATGCACATCGTATTAGTTCGGGTGTTGATCATACATTTATTGATCAGGATGTGACGATTGGTAGTGCGCCTACTTTCCTAGGCACGAACATTACCGGTCTAGCGGCGGCTAGTCCTCGTGAAACGAATGTCATCTATGTTGATCCTACTAATCCCGACGCGGACTTTCCTACTATCGTGCTAGCCTTAGCAGCAGCAGGGGCTGGCGATATCATTAAAGTAGCACCCGGTGCTTACACCGAGGACATCGTAATACCTGCGGATGTGCAGGTAGAGGGTCCCGGCGTGGATCTGACAGGAATTATCACGATTGTAACTGGTTCGAAAGTGCTGCTACGCTCCCAAATAATAGCCACGGCCACGATTGGCTGCGATAAAGTGGATGCCATTGGTGTAGCGTACGTTACCATTGGCTCCGTAACGATAAATGGCACGGGCGTGGGCGTGATTAATACAGCTCCGGTCGGTGCAATTATGTACACGGCCAAGGAAATGTACGTAGAGAACGGTACGGCTATTGGCGAAGCAGCATTATCAATTGGTGACATTTATGTGGATGTTGGCACTATTAGCATCTTCGGTGCGGGTGTGGCAGTTGGAGCTACCGGTGCAGCCGAGTTAAAGGGTCGTATTGACCGTATCCTGGAAGTGGCACCTGGCGCAGGTACAGGCATTTCATTAGCGGCGGCCGCTGTTGTGGCCGAGTTGGTTATTAACAGTATCGTAACTACCGTAGCTGCCTACAATGTAGGTGCTGGTTCTGCTTTACGACTATTTAGTCATAACATTGTGGGAGCTGCTGTAGGTGTTGCGGAAGTGACCCTAGCAGCACATGCTACTAGTAATGGTTCCGATCATACTTACATTGATCAGAGTGTTATTAGTGGTGCTACTCCTATTTTCGGTAACACGACGTTTGGTGTCACCTCTCAGTTTAGGGCAGAGACGGCCGGTGTCACTGGAGCGATTCTGTTAGCAGAATTGACGGGCAATGGTACTAGTACTGTGACGCTGGCAGCTCCCGCATCTTTGGGAGCCGATCGTACCATTGTAGTACCCGACTCCAACGTATCTTTGGCTGATATTAATACATTAGTTGCTCTGATTAGAATTCCAGCAATTGGTGCTTTTGGTGCGGAGGCCGGTAACGTTCGTGCGGCCACTATCCAGATACAAGATGGCTCCGGTGGTAGTCTCAATCAGATGCATCAGCTACAAATTCGAGTGTGGGATGATCTTGTCCTGGCCACTCCAGCCGTTAATGCCACACTAAGTCTAACGGGTGGTGGTGATGGCGTAGTGATTGCCGGTACTGGCACGAATGATATGACAGTTACTACAGCGGGCGGTAACGGTCAGTTCGACTTAGATGTTACCGATGCGGCAGTTGAAACCGTATATATTACCATAGAAGAAGACACTACTTCGCCACCCACTCCCAAGAATGATGGTGTTATCTTTACAAACTACACCCTTACTGCGGTGGCATTCGTTGCCTAGGATTAATAATGCCCAAGCCCGAGAAACCAAAACGCGAGCAGCCTGAACTTCGTAGACGGACGCAACCGGAGCGTCCCGAGCCGAAAGTGCCCAAGAAGTACGACTTTCATTCGCCTAAGGTGATGGAGTTGGTTACCAGGCTAAGAATGGTTCAGCTTAAGTTCGTTCAAATGTCCGAACAGCTGGCAGAATTACTCAATAAACTGGACGATCATTTCGATTCTGTCTTCATGAATTACGTAACTGAGGATCAATCCTTAGGAATTCGCATCGCTTTAGTCAAAGGGCGCTTTAAGTCCGTCATACGCCTGATCTACAGCCTACGTGTCGGCCGCTGGTACCTATTAGTCACGGAAGATGGAGCTACGCGCCGTTCAGATCTGGGTGTGGATCCTCCCTTCGGTGTAATCCTGCGGGAATTGCGTGATCTCAAGCCAGTTGAACGTATTATGCTGGAAGCCTCCGTGGTTAAAGAGCTGCGCGCAATGGGCCAGGAAGATATGGCTGACGCCGTAGAGAAGATTTGCGCCCCTTCCGTAGATCGTCAGGCATTAGTGGCCCAGATTGATGAGATTGAAGTGTTAGCGGGTGAAGTTGGTGGTGTCTTACTGGAGAACGATCTTAGTGTGGAGCAATCCGAACAGATTAGACATCGTCTGGATACTATCGAGCGACGCTTGCAAGAGATAGGCCGGCTCTAGGAGTAATCATGTCTAACATTATCGTAGTAGCAGAGCGCCGTGAGCAAGAACTACTAAGACAAGCGGCAGTATTGATCGACACAGACCCTCGTATGGCTTTAGCAGCTGATGAAGAGGCTAAGAAGGTAGGTATCTTCCGCAAAGCGATCTCCTGGCTCAAGAATGCCTTAAAGACGGCTGGTGAAGCGGGTGATAAGATCTTCAAGTACGTCTTCCACAAGATCAATACAATGAATTCGCGTGAGTGGTTGAAACTTGCCGTGTATGCGTTCGGGTTGGCAATAACATTAATGATATCTATGGTTACTGTAGCTATCGTTGGCGGAGAGATTTCTCATAAGGGCGAGTTTGACCCAGAGAAGTTTATGTCTGTAGCCACTGCTATAATTAATGGCAAAACCTGCAGGGCGCTTTGTAGGGTGGTAGAAGTCTCAGTTGGTGTTGGCGGCCTAGCTGTCACGGGCGCTGTTGTAGCGTGGCTTAGGAATATGGGCAAAAAGAAGCCTACCAAGCAGGATGCCGCGAAGGGCAGGGCACTATCCAAGCAACTAGAACAAGATATCAAGTCGGCAGCATAATGACTAACAAGGATCGTTGTCTACAGGCTGTCGCTCAATGGATTGACGACGCCATATCATTCAAGCGTACGGATATCATTCCTGTCTATCCAAAGGCCAAGTATGAGTGGGAATACCTTCGTCACGCGAAGTATGAAGACGAAAGTAATAATCCTTCGTCCATCAATGTTCCTAAGAGGTTGATCGGGCTGAATAAGATGACCGGGATTAATATCCGAACTATGGGGCTATTAGGCAGTTCCTATGAGATGGAGGCAAAATTCTTCGGGTATATCGATGATGCCGCTAGCCGGGGTAAGGATCCGGACGACGAAGAATGGCTTATGCAGACCAAGAAGTTTCCTACTGAATACCTTAGGAAAGCGTTAGCCTCAGATGTTAACGATGCCAAAGATAATGATGCGTTCAGAGCAGATGAGAGCAGTCAAGCGGGTACGATGGTAGTAGTGTTCTGGCTGAGCGTCTTCGCAGCCGGAGCCGTCGTCGTAGTGGCAGTATTGAAGTTCCTAAAGAGCAGGTCTAAGCCTACCTACGAACGTGCTATGAAGTTCGTTAAGAGGGTTAATAAGAGAGTCAAGCCTGGTACTCGTTTATCTTCTCAGGATAAGAAGGTTATCGCGCAAGAGGCTAAGGTATTCTCTACTCAAGATGTTCCGCTCTTTGAGAAGGTAATGACTAGGATGCGGATAAAGAAGCGTACCGCAGAACTAGATGTGATTGCTGATACACTAGAGCTCTTAGGGGAAGAGAAGCTAGCTACTGCCATCGATAGATTGGCTTTCAAGGAGGAGTTTTGGCCACACATCAAGAATGTCATGGTAGAGTTTGATGAAGAACATGGACTAACTCTACGCTTCAAATCCCCTGCAGATGCCAAGAAAGTCTACAATCACCCACTATTTGGGGGACCCAAACGCGAGGACTTTGCTCCACTGCGAGCGTACACCTCCTTAGAACATGTAGCCATACGCATTGTGGATTTCAAGAAATGAAAGAATTAGACGTCATCGCTCAGACACTAGAGCTCTTAGGGGAAGATCAATTAGCGGCATCGGTCGATAGCCTGCGTACGGCAGGAACGATGTGCTACATTGAATGCTTCACGGAAACTCCTCAGGAATTACAGAAGCGTCTTCAACGCGAAGATTCCTTTGATATATACGAAGACCGCCTCGAAGATTTGACTATCAGTCCTGCGGGTGATTATGGTTCTTGGACGATTCAGACTTGGTGGCCCTCCTTTGCTAATATTACAAGCAAGCATCTTGTTGTAGGCAAAAGGGAAATGTTAGTAGTCTTTCGTGATGGTAAGAAAGCTTTACAAAAGGCTAAGGGCTTAAAGAACGCTACCCTACCTGACATTAGCGACTTGCCTCGTAAGAAGATCTTTCGTAAGCTGGAATTGACGCCCGAACAGGAAGCGCGATATAAACAATATCAGCTTATCAAAGATGCCAAAGACGCCTCAGAGTTATTGAACCATTTGCTACATAATATGCAGCTCGCACTTAAAGACAAGCGAGTGAATTCATTCTGGGGTGGAGAAGCATAATGAGAGAATTAGACATCATTGCCCAGACGCTAGAGCTCTTAGGGGAAGATCAATTAGCGACATCGGTCGATAACCTAGCAGCTCTTTCCTCGATGAAATCCCCCAAGGAACTAATGCGTTGGATGCATAAGCATATTCGTTACGCGAACTTCAGTAAGCTATTGTCTCCGGAAGAGGTAGTGAGGGCGGGACGCGCAGATTGTCATAGCCAAGCGTTATTGCAAAAGACGGTGCTCGATCAGATGGGCGTGAAGAACGCACGACTCTTCTTTATAGAGTACACTCTCGAAAGCTCTTCTGGTGGGCAGACGCATACACTATCCTACACCACATCTGGTGGTATTTACTGGCTAGAGAATGCTTGGGGCGATCAGATGGGGATGCATGGGCCCTTTGGTAGCCTCTCCGCCTTGAAAGAGCGGATAACAGCAATACATGCAAAAGGTCCAACGGTCAAGCAGTTCCCGCACTTATTGTTTGCCCCTTGTAAGATAGTAACTCCTGGTATTAGTTTAAATACGTACGTACAAACTTGTTTACGATAGGACCATCTGGTAAAGGCCAGTGTGGTAAGGATAATGCACCCATGGTGCTAAATTGATTTGGAGAACGAAATGAAAAAGCTATATCTTTTCTTAGCCATTGCTCTTATCCTAGGCGGTGCCGCAACTTTTATTTGCTGTACCGACGAAGTCGATGACGACGATAGTGCACCTGTAACCGATGACGACTCCGCAGTTGGGGACGACGATTCCTCACAGGCGGATGATGACGACTCTGCTGGGGACGACGATAGCGCGAGGTAGCTATGTTAAAGATAGCAGAAGAGAAACGCTTAGCTCAATTGATGGCTCAAGCCGAGAAGCTCCTACCTCCCAGTGGGATGCGTTTCTACTTGAAGCTCAAAGCTAGACGTAAGATGGATCCCAAGGCGAAGAGCATTCTTCTAGCAGAAGCCTTAATGATGGTAATGTCGATTGCCGCATCTATAGCAGTCGTGGGCTTAACCGGAGATGATAATCAACGAAGCCGTGTAATCTCTACCTTAATTATTTTGATGGTCGCTATTGCTGCGATATTGGGTATAGCTAAGTTATCTGCTGCTACTAAGAAGTTTGCAAAGAATCCTAATAAGAAGGGGTATCGTGAGATCCGGGATCTCTGTATGCCACACATTAAATGATAACCCTAATAGTATTACTGGCCTCCCTTATCTTATGGCTACCGCAGAATTGCATACATGAAGGTGCTCATGCTATCATGGCACGAATCTTTGGCTGGAAGACCCAGAAGTTCTGGCCCTTCCCTGGCTATACTGCTTCTGATGGCCAATTTCGTTTCGCTTACGTGCTGTGGGCTCCTGGGAATCCTACTATATCTACTACTAAGCGTGCATTGATCTATAGTGCACCTGTTTTAGTCAATACTACCCTCATTTGTTCGTTATTATTTATCGTTATTATTACGTATATTTGTGAAGCTTCTGGAATAGTTGCTGCCATCTTAATGGGTTGGGCTATAAACAACTTCGTGGATGGTGCAAACAATTGCCGACTCCTGCTGACCGTAGGAGAGAAGTTCCCAACAAGTAGCGCCGATTTGGTCCGTTGCTTCAGAGAGCTGGATTGGTCGATTAAGCGAGCCAATGCAGCCGCAATAGTTTGGTTAGCCTTAATAAGCGCCGCAGTAACAGTCTTAGTAACGCTAGTCTTGCGTATGTGACAACTGCGGTAGGAGTTTTAATCATGTTGACAATCGTAAAATTTTTTAAGAATGAACTACCGGGCGATAATAGTGTCATCAGCCGTACTCTCTTAAAGGTAGGCTTGGTGGACAAAGCGTGGCAACCGAAGCCTCTGGTTGACGGCACTATAGGGCCGATTCCTCAACCAGGCGAGTTTTGGCGAGTTCGTATCCTCAAAGAGACGTGTGTGGGGATGGTTCGCGGTTGTTTTATCGTCCATCCCTTAGAGAAGATAGATGAGGATAGTATCGTCCACTTGGTGCCCGGTATGTACAGTGAACGAACTACCAAGGGCGTGCTAGTCATTACTCCCCGGGATCCGCAAGTCCATTGGATTCTCCCACTAGCCCATAAGAAGTATGCCGTCTCTACCAAGAACATCCACGCGATCGTGGTATCCTTGGGTGGAGCACTTTGGCCGGGACATACTGAGCCTATCTAGGAGTTCTACATGGTTAGGCAGCAATTCGATCTTATAGCCGAAGAATTAGAGCAGTTGGGTGAGCAGAAGCTAGCTGCTGCGGTGGATCGCATTGCCCTGGAGCGAAGCGCTGCCACCAGTCTGGGCGAGGCTACTATTGAGTATTCCCAGAACGAATACAAACTGTGTTTTACGCAGCCCGATCATCATTGGCTGCGTCAGCTTGAAGGTTTAATGCGCATAGGGCCCATTCGTGGCGGTATTGGGATCTATCGATCCTATCATCACTAATTTATTCACATGCGCAGGCATCCCTAGACACCAATCTACCTGTCCCGAAGGCTTCCCGACAGATATGCGGAAAACGCAATAAGTCCCTCCCTACCTCTAAATACAGAAATATGTAAAAGAGGGTCAGGAGGATCTATGCTATGACTGTTCAATGGTGAGCGAGTATATCAAGACTATTAACGCCCAGGGAAGTACGATGTATGCCCCTTCTATACTCTGCCATGGTTGTCATGGGATGGGTTATACTTGGGCTGTTGGTTCACCTTCGATAGAGAAGTTTACTTGGTGTCGCCTTTGCAAAGGGCATCGTTACCTATCGGGAGGTAATCCTGCGTTTTGGAATTATAAGATACCTAGCAAGAAAACAGAGCATTTGCGATGACTACTATTACTAGCAGTAAGTCATATTACGTGCGTTGTCCTGCCTGCAAAGGCAAGAAGCGTGTGTGGGCTTGCGTAGGTACTCCGAATACGGATTATCGGCGTAATAAACGCTGTCCCTCCTGCTATGGGCAAGGCGGTTATAGGCAGGGTGCTACCTGGACTATTGGCACTATTGGCTGGGTCACTGCTGCTGCGGATACTTTTGCTGCTACGATAGCAACGAGTAAGGACAATGACGATAACTCTTGAACAAGTGGATAACTTCGATCACTGGGCGGCCGAGCGGTTAGGCTGGTCTCATCATTACAAGGATGAGGTTTGGTGGGGACGGTGGCTGGGCGTAATCCCTATTTGGAAGCGCTCGGTTACTACGTTAGGCACTCGTATTTACTGGCCCTCCCTTGAAGCTCGTATCGCCAATAGCCCGATCGTCAATCTAAGCATCATGATGCATGAATATATCCATTGCTACGATCAGCGTCGGTGTACGTGGCCTGTCTTCTACTTCACATACTTGTTTACCTTGCCTATCTTCTTCACGATACGCAGTTATTGGGAGATACGGGCGTACTGGATGGATCTATTACTGATTCGTTGGTACTCTGGAGATTGACGACTATACCAAGGCATGGGTCGTGGAGAATCTCAGCGGTAAGGGCTATTTCTGGATGATGCCCCGAAAGACCGCCGAGAAGCGGGTGGAGATGATGGCGGAAGGTTGTTGGTTAATGGATAAAGAACCTTACGATAGCCTGTGTAAGTGGTATAATGAAGAGTCTGCCGCCATTCCGAAGGTGTCGTGATTCATCTCGGTACGTGTGGTGAGTGTCACTGGCTTCGTTACGGTGGGCGTCGCTTCATATTGCAGGATAAGCCTTGGGTGGGTATACCGAAGCTTCCACATTCAGCGTTAGGGAAGTTTAGAAGATGACAATCACAAGCGATTCCACTTACTATGTTCATTGTGCTACGTGTAAAGGTAGGGGTCGCGTGTGGGCAGGTGTAGGTACTCCCAATACTTCTCAACGTACCTACACCTGCCCACACTGCAATGGTTTTGGTGATATTGTCAAAGACTATATTTACACATTTGATAACGGAACGACGGGTGCGACAGATTACTCTTCCTATACAATAACTAGTAGTGCCGCAACTAGTAATGGGACGAAGTGATGGCTACAATCAGTCTATTGTTTCTCTATTTTTGCTTTGTATTCATAGTAAGCCTTGGCCAGAAGGCAAGGACCAGTGTAAGCGCTAATTCATTCTTCGATTGGATATTCGGAATTAAGCCTAGTCGTAATTTTAGTCTCGAAGATTCTTGGACCAAAGTCGAAGAGAATCATGAGCCCGATTGGTGCGTGGGGGTTCCTGTGCACAGGGCTAAGCGGAGGTAGCATGATTGGCACTCCAAACTTTGTTTGGTTTAATGGCCAATGGCATCCTCGTAAAACATGCGCGGACTGTTACCATCGTGGCTATACGAACGTACATTGGATTGACAAAGAGTACTGTAGGAGGAGTCCTAGTCTAGATTTAGATCTGATACATGAACGGGGGTACTGCGCTTCATGGAAGTATGCAGGTGCTCCACTGAAGTCTAGGAAATAACATGCGTAAAGCCGTATATGCCGGAAGTTTCGATCCTCCTACCAATGGTCATCTTTGGATGATCGAGCAGGGAGTCGTACTCTTTGATGAGCTGGTGGTGGCCATTGGTAATAATCCCGATAAGAAGTATACCTTTGATTTGAGGGAACGTCTGCAATTATTGACTAAAGTGTGTAGTCATTTGGATAATGTAACGGTGGCCTACTTCGGCAATCAGTATCTGGTGCGTTACGCTGATACGGTAGGAGCTTGTTACATTCTACGTGGCTTGCGCTCGACCGAAGACTACGCTTACGAACGGATGATGAAGCAAGTCAATAAGAAGATTGCTCCTGACATTAAGTCCATCTATCTAATGTCTCCGCCTGAAATGGAAGAAGTCAGCTCCAGTGTAGTCAAGGGTCTCATCGGTCCCGAAGGTTGGGAAGAGGCGGTTCGCGCTTATGTGCCATCAGCAGTCTTCAAAATCATCAAGCAGCAATTTAGTAAATGATTGGTGTGTAGGCACTCCTCCTTGTAAAAGGACATGTAGGCGTTGCTGCTGGTCAGAGCATGATAACATATTTAATTTGTGGTTTTGCGAGCATCCTATTAACCCTGCCCGTAATCGTCGTGGATATAGTATTTGTACGGATTGGAAAGGACGATGACTTGGTCCGTCGGCACACCATATAGACCCAATTGTGTTACATGCCTCTATGCAAAGGATATTGCACTCAAACCCCATATTTACATCTGTCTTATCAGAAAGCGCATGGTTTCTTGTGGATATTATTGCGCTGCGTATGAGAAGATAAAATGCCTGATTGGTTTGTAGGCACTCCTACACCAAAAGTGTACATGAATAGCTGCGCTCCTTGTGCCTATTACCTTGCGGGATATTGTAGTAAGTTACGACAGCCTATTGCCCTGAGTCGTGGCTGGAGATGCTCTGATAGGGCTCTCCGTGATTGTTCTACTTGTAAATATATATGTGTATTTGATGATCCTACCACATGCAAGAGCTGGGAACTAGAGTGAGAGGGCGGAATAACGATTCAGTCGTTGATTGGTGCGTAGGAACGCCTTCCCGGAAGAAACGATGTGGTAATTGCTATTACTACGACGGCCGTCGGGAACAATGCGTTGTATATGGATACTACGTCTTACCCGACTTCGGCCATAGCTGCCAGCAGTGGATTAAGGGACATAGAATACCCGCTTCCGATAGGTATAGTTGCTATACATGGGTTAAGCGATGACTTGGTCCGTAGGGACACCTAGTACAAAGAAGATTTGTAGCAATTGTGAATCATGGCAGTGGCATGATAGGCATCGTCATCATCAATGCAACATTTATGGTTACTACGATCTTCAGCTTGATGCCGCTCGCTGCAAGTACTTTATTAACAAGCGTATTCGCAGGTGCTCTAAATGTAAGCATTACGATGATATAACCTCTTTAGGTGGTTCGTTTAGTTTTTGTTTGAAAGCAAACAATGTCCTCTTACAGGAGATAGTTCACTGTAAAGGCTGGGAATGGGAAGAATAGAACGATGAAGGTGTATGAGTCAATACCGGATACTGAAGAGAAAGACTCCAGGATCCAGAGTGTAACCAAGTTTGCACGTCGTAAGAAGAACGATAATAGTCGTGGTCGTAATGTCGATGCCAAGCTTGGCAACGATAAGCGTCTGGCCCACCGGCAGGATAGGAAAGACGAGAAACGCTTTATCCAGCAGGAACTAGAGGACTGGGACGAATGGGATGAGTACCAGGATTTAGACTAGACTGGTCTGTAGGCACACCTAGTACGAAATGTAAGGGGGCCGAGCAGTTAATTGATCCACCTAAGTGGTTCGAGAGTCATTGGTTTATGCCCATGCTGCAGGGGCTACAACTTCCCCTGGGCATTGGAGGTTTTCTGCTAGGATTCTTCGCCTTCAGAATCTTGCCAGAGCCCCTGCTTCTGTCTTACATGCTTCTACTTGTAGGATTTGTGTTGTTATTGGTAGTATCTATCATAATTGGCGCAATAAAGCATACCCGTAAAAGAAGGTTATAGAGAAACGAACGCAACCCAAAAAAGGAGGTACGGACCCCATATGATTGTAACTAATGGCTGGAGTTCTGGTTTGTAGGCTTTTTGTTTAATGTGTTTGCGCAGCCGGATTGGAACATGGCTCGTTCCAGCTACAGGTGTCGGGAGGGATCGATGCCCGACAAGGGTCCCAGAGCTGTTTTATGCTTAACGAATTGGGGCACGGCAGAAATGTCTTTTAATAAAGATATTCAAGAGATCCCAAAGAATTTATACAAGAGATCCCAAAGAATTTTACGGGCTATTCGGATGGGTGCGAGTCCCACTACAGGCGCCATTAAACGGCGAGGGCTAAAGAAGCACGAATAGTCATTTTTTAAGATGTAAGCAAATTTAGAGGGGCCTAGCTATTTTAATTGGCTAGGCCCCTCACTTTCTGAAAGGTGATCCCACATGATACTTCTGGGAATAGGACCCGCTCCAGAATGGGCGCTACGCAGGATCACCGAAGCCGGTGGTCGCCCTGTCATAGTTGGTGGCTACGTGCGTGACGTGCTCTTAGCCCAGTGCCCACCTAACGATATAGATGTAGAAGTTTTCGGTTTAACTTTGGAACAGCTTATGGCGGCTTTAGGCAAGGGCACCGAAGAGATTGGCGACTCCTTTGGCGTCGTCATACGCCCCAATATCAAATACAACGAACAACCCGTGCAGTTCTCTCTACCCCGGCGGCGAGAGATTAAGACGGGAGAAGCACATACGGACTTTACGGTCGAGCTAGATCCGCAGATGTCTTACGAAGATGCCGCCTTACGCAGGGACTTAACGATTAACTCCTTGGGTATTGATTGGATCTCTCGTGAGATCCTGGATCCTTTCAATGGTCAAGAAGATTGGCAGGAGAAGATTGCTCGGCCCGTTAATCTAGTAACATTCGCAGAGGATCATTTGAGGATTCTCCGCGCTGCTCAGTTTATGTCTCGTTTTGAATTGAAGCCTGCACCAGAATTAATCGAGCTGGGCAAGACGATGACGCAGGAGCATCTCGCTTCCGAGCGTGTGCATGGTGAATGGTCTAAGCTACTGATGAAGGGGAGTAAGCCCTCTAAAGGAGTGGCCTTCTTGCGAGATATTGGCTGGCTAGAAAAGTTCTACCCGGAGCTAGCCCACCTTGAAAGCGTTCCGCAGGATACGCATTGGCATCCCGAAGGCAATGTGCTTAACCATACACTGGAAGTCATTGATCGTGCTGCTAATCGTCGGAATAAAGTGCCCGAAGAGCATCGAGAAGCCTTCATGTTTGCTGCTTTGGTGCATGATGTAGGTAAGGGCGATCATACCGAGCAGCACGATGACGGCAAGATTACCGCATACCGACACGAGAAGTCGGATTTGATTCCGCAGACACTAGAACTGCTGTCTAAAAAGGCACATGTGAGGGTTTACGGCAAGTACTTCGCGAATCAGCATATGAAGAAGACAGGAGTATTGCTAGGACGAAAGAGATCAGTTCGTCGTTTCGTGCGTAAGGCGGATAGCCCAGATGTCGTTTGGTCTATTTACCATCTCTGGGCGGCTGATGGTGGTTCTAACTGGGCGCATCAGAATCCCGATGTGGTTGCTAAGCTGGAAGATGCTATTGAATTTGTATACAAGAAGGGCGATACGTACCAGGATCGTCCGCAGCTCCCAGTTAACGGTAAAGATATTATGGACCTTGGGGTTCCTCAAGGTCCACAGATTGGCGAGTTGTTAGAATTCGTAGCTGATTTGGTGGATGATGGAAATACGGATAAAGAGGAGCTCCTTCGACTCGTCCAGGAAAGGCTTTCTGAAGGAGCTTGATAGGTATGTTGAGGAATGTGTCAGAAAACATATTGGATAACTTTTCGGGTTGATAATGATTGATATCTTCGGTGATGTGGATGTTACTAGCATTCTCGCTAAGACCGAGGAGCATATCCAAGATGTCGTCCGGAGGGACTATGACTGGTGCGTAGGCACTCCTACTAGTCCTATTCCGGGAACATTGTTTATCAGTCCTGGTAATATTACTGCATACTGTGGAGCAAAGGGATATTGTAAGCTGAACATCAATTGGGAGGAGTATCAAAATGACTATCGAGTTAAATGACTTTGTTAAACGGCAGTGTGAGGGCTCACCCTACTCCTACTACTTGGGTAGTTGGGAAGAGCTATTAGATTTGGTGCGGAAGCATTTTCGGAATACGCCCATTAATGAAGGTCAGCGGGTGGTTAAGGTGAAGGTACCTGCGAAAGGCTTTATGACCAGTATTATCACCATTGATGAAACTACGGATCTGGTGGCTACCTTCGAAGCTCGGCGAGAGGGAGAGCTGGAGCATAAGGTTGTTCGTGCGCGCTATGGTAAGCTAACTCCAGCCACACATGTAGAGATTATTCTGTACTCTCATGCCGCTTTAGTGGAGGACGATGAAAATAGCACTGACGCTGATTGGGAGATTATCTCACTCAACGCCAGTCCCGTAAATGGCGCGACTCCCATTTCGGTAGGAGCCTTGCTGCGGAACTACTACGGCGAAGTCGGCGGTACAGACCACGGCCTGACGCCCGAGCAGTTCATTGAAGAGCTACGAATTTCGCGCGAATTCTGGCGAGATAAGTGTCAGGTGTTAAAACCGGCCGAATGAGTTACGGCACTCGCTGTGTGCAGTGTATTGAGGCGGGACGGACGACCCCCGAGACGATTGAGTATGATCGATTAAAGGCCGAGTTAGATCGCATCGCAGATAAAGCGTAGGAGTTTAAGATGCATTACGATGAAGCAAGAAAAAGAGCGTTCCTGGTAATTGTGCATGGCTCCCAGGCATATGGCACTTCGACGCCCGAGAGCGACACGGATATCCGGGGCATTTGCTTTGGTGACCCTGTACATTACTTGGGATGCACTCAGAAGTTCGAGCAGGCGTTGACTCCCAAGGGACACGAAGAGGACGGCACCATCTTCGAGTTCCGTAAGTTCCTGCAGCTGGCCAGTGTCTGCAACCCCAACGTTGTGGAAATTCTTTTCGTTGAGGAAGAGAATATTATTCAGCTTACTAAAGTGGGCGAGGCTCTACTTGAATGTCGGGATAAGTTTCTGACACGCAAGGCCCGCTACACCTTCAGTGGCTACGCGCGCTCGCAATTAAAGCGTATTCAGCGGCACCGGCATTGGCTGATGGATCCTCCGACGCATCAGCCTACTCGAGTAGAGTTTGGTTTGCCCGAGCGTACCATCATTCCCTTGGATCAGCTAATGGCTGCTCAGGACATCGTTCAGAAGAAGATGTTTGAGTGGGATATGGACTTGGAACGCTTTGATCGTGCGGAGCGTATAGCTTTTCAAGAGGGCTTATCCGAGCTATATGCGGCACTAGGCATTGATGAAGAAGATCGCTTTAAGGCGGCTGGTCGTATTGTGGGACTGGATGAGAACTTCTTGCAATTGCTGGGCCAAGAGCGAAATTATCGTACCGCACGCGATAACTGGCGAAAGTTCACTAAGTGGAAGAATGAGCGTAATCCTGTCCGCTTTGAGCTAGAAAAGAAGTACGGCTACGATACGAAACATGCCATGCATCTGGTCCGTTTGCTACGAATGGGAGCAGAAATCCTATCCGGTAAAGGAATGTTAGTCAGACGTCCTGATGCTGAGGAGTTACTAGCAATTCGTAATCACGGTATTTGGACCTATGAAGCATTGATTGAATACTCCGAGCAAGAAAATCTGAAATTAGCAGAACTAGAGAAAAATAGTAAGTTGCCTAAACATATTGATACCAAATGGCTCGATCAGTTCACAATGACGATGATCGGGCAAAACGTCCTAGCTTGGAGGCAAGAGTGATCAAAACTGATATCGTGCAGGTTAGTTTCGTACGAGAAGCTCTGGGAGCCACAGTATCTGCGAGAATTGATATTGATGTCCCCACTGCTCCAACGCCGAAGATGATGAACGCCATTGCTGAGCTTGTTAACAAATCATCTAAGCTCACCATTCGTCAGGGTCGCAATACTCCTAATGTTGAAATGATCAAGAGGATTCAAATGCACAAATTGCTGGGTAAGATTTCTGATCAAAGAATCGCTGAAGAGCTTGGTTGTTCGCGTTCCTTTGTTAGCGAGAAGCGCCGAGAGTTGGGCGTTCCCGCCTGTCCACTTAAAGTGTGTCGTTCCCAATCTATTAGGAGCTACAAGTCTCCCACGAAGAGCAAAATCCTGGCGCATAAAGAAGAATTGGGCCAGCTTTCGGATAGTGCCTTTGGTAAGAAATATAAAGTCTCGCAGACTTATGTATCTAGTATGAGGCGTGCCTTAGGTATTGCTAAAAACTACGAGTTTCGTGGAACGCATATCTCTGTAATTAACGCGGAGCGCAAGGCTGCTGAGGCCACGGAAGTGGTTAAGGCTAAGACTGAGATGCACAAGCGAACATCTCCTTTGCACACTTCACATACGGGAGCTAGCAAACTTTTGCGAACGTCCTACCGCAAACGGCTGGGCAAGTGCTTCGATAAAGAACTAGCCGCAGAGTTGGGCTGTTCTCGTTCGACTGTATATTACGCACGGAAGAGCTTTTGTATTCCTGCATTTATGGCAGACCCTAAGGAGCGCTGTGCTCTGGCTCGCAAGATCTTGGCACAGAAGAGGGTCAAAAAGGATATGCCAATTCCTTCTCCGAAACCGGCCAAGATCGCTGCTTCAAAGAAGGTTCCGATGCAGACGTTACGGAGTGCTCCCCTGTATAACAAGGTTTTGGCCTCGGGCTTGCTGGGCAAGATATCTGATTCTGATCTTGCCAAGAGAATGAATTGCTCCTCACAGAGGATTAATCAGATTCGCGTTAAAGAGGGCGTTGCAACGTACGTTCCTCCATCGTCGCCCACAAGAATCAAGGTGCTGGAAAATGTTCATCTGCTTGGTAATATGCCCGACTACGCAGTAGCAGAGAAGCTGCAAGTTGGCGTCGGGATAGTTTACGCTATTCGTCATAGCATGAATATTCCGGCATGCCCTGCCTGGCTTGAATGACTCCTATTAAGATTGTAGAATCTCTGGACGTCAAGGGCTCGTACTTCCTCCGGGAGTACGATGCCCTTGATTCCGAGGCGACTGATAGGGAATCCTATCGGATTCCCGCCAATAAACTAAACGATATAGTTGAGGGTCTCATTAGTCAGTTGGTTCTGACAAATGTTAAGGAAGTAGAGGTGGGGCTGACCTCCAAAGTAAAACGTTGGATCTTCAAGCCGAAACACATTCCTCAGATCGATCTCATCGGCCGGCACGATACTTCGGCAATCATTGAAATGCTGACTAAACTTGGCTTACTGTCCAAGGTATCATTATACGATAGTGGCAACTCTTACCATGTTTGGTATCATACCGTCGTGAGTGCCCGTGCATGGAAAGAGTTTATGCATAGACTACTATTAGTAAATGATCAGAACAATTCGATGATCGACACTCGTTGGGTGGGAAACTCTCTTCGTCAAGGTTACTCTTTGCTTCGATTAACTAACTTTGTGAAGTCACCTATTAGCTATCTGGGCACTTGGGACTTAGCCACTGGCCTACCAACTACAGGTCTTTGGAGTGTGGGGGTTCCCCCACGAAAGGGAGTAAGACCCATTCGCCGCAACACTATTTTCGATCATAGTATGGACGGTTATTGATGAAACCACCTAGTTGGGTTACTATCTTTCAGAATCAGCGTCATTGGTACAAAGCCGCCGGTGAAATTCTCGAAGCCGTCAAGTTTGCAAGAGATGGAGGCCCCTTTTCTACGGCCTTGGCTGGACTAAGTATCTTTGGCAAGATACTAGATACCTTATTTCCAGGAGAAAACTCCTGGCAAGTTTTGGAACAGAGGGGCTATCGCGACACGAATTTTAGTATTGGTGGTTTCCTCTGCGAATTGTTTCTTCAGAGCGATATGCCTATGACGATATTGCCTGTGGGCTTGACGACACAGATATTTGTTTGGGAAACGAAAGAAGGTGGAGTCGCCGCCGTTTACAATGGTGGAGAGTATGGTGATGGTCCTTACTTGCGGGACGGCGACGAGAAGTTCTTCATCAAGGCATTACAGGATGTGGTTTGGACTAACGGCAATGATCTGATGCTATCGGCTAATCGCGGCTATTTCTGGCGAGGTGCCAAGAAGTTCCGCCTTACTCCTATGCCTACTCCCGGTTCGTATATTGGACGTAAACGGCCCGAGGATTTCGCGGAACGCTTGGCTAAGTATGGGGATACGCCACGAACAACCTTGCTACGTGGACCTACGGGTATTGGCAAGTCAGTTCTAGCTCGTCATATTGCTAAGGCTTCGGATCGAGGTTCGGCGCGTACCTTGAAGATTGCTGCAAGCGTGCTCAGGGCCTGTCGCTTCGATGAAGTTATTGCCCTTACCCGTTACTTTCAGCCATCTGTTCTACTGCTCGATGATCTAGAGTTAGGTGAAAAGCAGAATATCGAAGAGTTTCTAACTCTACTGGAAGCTTTACGCGCTCCCAATTGCTTAGTTATTGTCACTATGATGGCTGCTACGGACCGCGATAAAGCGCCCCAAATGGGAGACTGGCACTTTGAAGGGATGCGCCCCGGTCGCATCGATGAAATTTTTACTTTCTATTTGCCAGATGCCGAAGATCGTGATCTTATTCTACAGCATTACTACAAGGATTATGGCATTAAGATTTCACGAAGGATGCAGAAACAGATTATCAAAGCGACGGAGAATCTATCGGGTGCTTACTTGATGGAAGTCGCGCGTCGGCTGCAGGTTCATGGTATTAAGTCCTGGAAAGAAGAAATCGAGAATGTCAAGCGAACGGCGCCTAATCCTAAGGCTAGTAAAGAAAAAGGTAAGGATGATGGTAAGTGTGACGCAAAGCCTTCATCAGACTAACGAACCGTTAGTAATTGATTTGAAAAACACCTTATCTGTGCGCCGATCCGAGTAGGATCTTCTCAGTTCAAAGACCGAAGTCTCCCTGAGCGTTAATTTCCGCAGCGCCTGCGGTATTTTGATCAAACAAGTTCCTTCCTAACAAGGAGGAACGATGTAGAATGTTAATGGCAGCGTTTAGGTCTCGGTCTACTTTTAGTTTACAATGCGGGCAATCATGAACTCTTATACTAAGATCTTTCTTAACTATGTTTCCACAAAGACAACATTGCTGAGAAGTATTCTTGGGATCGACTAAGATAACTTTATGCCCCAAGAATTCGGCCTTATACCATAAGATGGAACTAAACATGGACCAAGATGCATCATAAATACTTTTATTGATACCTGGCCACGAAAGCATTTCGTTGGGTTTAAGATCTTCGATGGCAATGGCATCGTATTGCTGTAACAAGGTTAGAGTTAACTTGTGAAGAAAGTCTTTTCGCTGATTCTGAACCTTCTCATGAAGACTACCCAAACGAGCAATGGCTTTCTTTCGACGATTCGATCCCTTTTTCTTCCGAGAAACTTCTCGTTGGAGACACGCTAGTTTCTTTTCAGATTTTCGATAGAATCGTGGATTATCAAAGAATTGTCCATCGCTTGTTACAGCATATTTTTCTAGACCTAAATCAAGGCCAGCAACTTGACCTGTTTTAGGCAAGGGCTTTGGTTGAACTTCACAAGCAAAGCAGGCAAACCATTTGCCATTGCGTCTTTTAATTGTTAAAGTTTTAATCTCTTCTTCGATAGGTCGATGAAACTTAGTTTTAATAGTGCCTATTTTAGATAGCTTTAGTCGCCCGTTCTTAGTATGGGCAATTATCTTAAACCCATACTGTATGTAAGTGAAACTATCGTAATATCTTGCGGATTTAAACTTGGGATAGCCTTGAGGACCAGCACCTTGCTTAACACGACGAAAGAAGTTTTGATATGCTTTATCCAAGCGCCCTAGAACATCCATCAGCACCTGAGAAAATGCGGTCTTAAAGCGAGGATCTTGCTTCTTTAATGCAGGCAACGCTTTTGATTGATCATATACAGAGACTCCTACCCCCGTTTTGGCATAAGTATCCTTGCGTTCCTGTAGTGCTTGGTTATACAAGATTGAGCAGAGAAAGCAAGTATCGTGCAGAGTCTTTTCCTGCTTTCTCGTTGGATATAAGCGGTATCGGAAGACTTTAATCATCGTTATTTTAATATAACGTAAATTTAATGCAAGTAAGAATGATGAGTTAAAAGTACATCTGTAAAAGAGATGAGATAATGCGGAGTGGAGCAGCCAGGTAGCTCGTGAGGCTCATAACCTCAAGGTCGCAGGTTCGAATCCTGCCTCCGCTAAACCAAACATGAAGGAGCAGTAGTCATGATTTCTACGGAACTTGAGTCACGCTCCTTTATTTACTCCCCAATCGGTACGCCAGCTAGACTGGTCCTGAGCGGGGTTATTTAGGGCCGATGGACGTGGATTATCATATAACACGATATGTGATAACCGCCCGAGGATCCGGCATTGCTTCGGAACTCTTCCACGACCACCAACTCGCCCTTCTTCCGAAACCCCGAAGTGGTTCGGATCCTCGGGCTAACTTTGATATCGTGTGACATTCAATTTCAGAGTGCCTAGTCCATCTAGTCCAGTATCGGGGCACAAATGCGGAGAGTCCAAGTGGCGTGAATGGTATCGTTGTAGTCGCTGCAAGCAAACTTACTCACTTGATCATCAGCGTAGTTGGAATTATCCTCGATTAGAGCATTGTCCCAATCCTAAATGCTCAGGAGGTTGGTGGATCACTTGTTGGCCAAATGCAATCCGGTATGATTCATCTGAATGGAATGATTGGTGCGTGGGAACTCCTAAAAGATTCCTGTAAAAGAAAGATATTGGAGCCGAACGACAACCCTGGGTTATCCTATTAAGATAAACCCCCAGAATCGTCAATCAACTCGCTCCTCTTATTTAGCGGAACTTCGAAAAGCATTCGGGGGCCGCGGGTCCGACCTGGGTAGGTCGATGGATAAACTGCCCAATCTTTGACAACTTAATAGCTCAAGGACCGCAGAGTTTGGATTACCTTTTTATTGTCATAAAAACGAGGGGGTTCGAGTCCCCCACCCCAACTTGTTGGGGTGCATGGTTGCTAGTAAAATTCTCCAGGTTCGCCCCTCGTCCTTGTGCTATTTGGTTGCCAAAGTTCTCCTGTAAAGGAATTGGGTAACACGATCTTTCATAATAGAATATGCGGACCGCAGATGAGTAGGTTATCCACTCTATGGGTCATGGGTTCGATTCCCATCACGGCTTCGGTCGTTGTAGCTCAGTAGGTAGAGCAGCAGATTAAAACATCTATTTATCACCTCTCGTCCGCACCCTTTTGTGGGCCGACAGTGGTTGGTTATCGCTTAGGAGCCGGAGGTCGCAGGTTCGAATCCTGTCGAGCTGAAATTCAGCTCGTAGCGCAGTCTGGTCAGCGCGCCGTTAAATCTCCAACTGCAAACTTCTCGCCCACAACTTTTACTGGGGCTAGGGTGACGTTCAACGACACCTGAGAGTGGACGCAATAGCGACCACCTGCCCGAGTTCGGGAGCCGAACGGCAACCGTGGGTTATCATATTGGATGTTACTCCCCACAATAGCCAATCAACTCGCTCCCTTCTTTAAGTGTCCATCGCTTCTTCCAGGTTGTCGATGGTTTAGGACGAGCCGAAGGTGCTGGGTTATCAGCAAATTTACCCCAGTACTACTTTCTCGCTCGTCCTTTCTTTTGCCTAAAGGAGAACCTAGCAGCAA
>Ga0114918_10000784_pt1 | contig 27985 bp, 11 predicted proteins | sample LantaG_FD_87015 | JGI IMG/M metagenome (GOLD analysis project Ga0114918, IMG submission 87015) | Deep subsurface microbial communities from Baltic Sea to uncover new lineages of life (NeLLi) - Landsort_02402 metaG | ecosystem: Environmental > Aquatic > Marine > Oceanic > Sediment | place...
AGGAAAAAGAAAAAATAGTAAGAGGAGACAACAAGTTTTTTTTTTAACATTTACTTCCCCCGAACCCCCCCCTTTTTACTCTATTTTCCCCCCCCCCCCCCCCCCCCCATCTCTCTCTCTCCCTCTCTCTCAATTCCCCCAAAAAAGAACACCAAAAGAACACACGGAAAAAAGAACACACCAAAAAACTCAAAACCAGGGGTGCCACGTCGGGTCCATCCTGCAGAGGTTGCGCGGGTTGGTCGCGGCGTCGACGAGAGCGGCGGCGCCGCGCTGGACGCTGCCGTCGGCGGTCGCCTCGCCCGGGTTGGCCGGCGCCGCGCCCCTGACGCGGGCCACGGCCTCGGCGGCGTTCTGGGCGACGGCGGCGCGGAAGGCAGGGTCGGTGGGAGGAGGCGGGGGCCTGCCTCCACCGGAGCGTCGCGCGGCATAGGCTGCCCCGTCCTCTCGCAGATAGAGAGAGACGGCGTCGGGCAGCGGCGACGGCGGCGACGATGAGCCCGGCGACGAAGAAGAAAGGGCAGCAGCCGCGACCGCCATGCACCCGACAAAGACCCCTTCGACCCCGAAAGGCGTGAAGAAGGTCGCCAGGTTGCGCGTCAGCCTGAAAGGGACCGGCTCGGTACGCTCCAGCCTGCCTTGTTCGGAATAAGAAGGCGTGAGGTCGGAAGAAGACACGTGCCCCGAGGCGCGCGCCAGCAGCAGCTTTGGTGGAGCCCGCCCTCCGATCAACAGGGCGTGGCACGCCAGCCCCAGCAGAGCCAGCTGGCCACACAGCTCCCTCTTGAAAGCCCACAGCGCGTTGGCGCTCGGTAAAGTCTTGTAGGCGTATTGGCTGAAGATATTTTCCGTAACCAGCTTGGCCTCGACCTCGGAGTAAGCCTGGAGCCGCAGCTCTCCTCCTCGGTCCGGGAGCATCCTTCCATCGGCCGCCGCGCACCGCTTCTTGAAGTGGACTATCGGCAGATCGGGGTCCCGGCCGTAGCGCGCGCAGCTCGCCTCGTAGGCCTCTCCGTAGGTGGCCGTGGTCGGGTCCTCCCTGACGAGACGCACGGCGGGGTAGACGGGTATGACGGGCGGGGTGTGCCATTTCAGGGCGCGGGCCCTGGGTTGGGGCGCGGCCGCCAGCGCGGCGTTGAGCGCGCGCAGCAGCTGCGCCGACCGCTCGTCTGCCGAGCCCGTCGCTGAGTACCAGTGCTGGCCCGTCTGCACCAGGAAGTGGCGTGGGCTGCCGTCCGAGCCCCAGAAGACCAGGCGGCGGTAGGTGGTGCAGTGCCTGCGGACCACCTCGACGTCGGAGCCGATGCGAGCGATCGTCACGGGCCCGTCCGGTGGGGGCACACCTTCACCGGGAGTGCCTGGCATCTCTGCGTCGGCGAAGAAGCTCGACTGCTCTGCCAGCGGGCGCGATTCCTCTTCGAGCCTCAACCCACCGGGGTGCATGGCGTCCACCGTAGCTTGCAAGGTTGCCCTCCACCCTTTCAGGCGAGAGGCCAGGTCGCCCAGCGTAGCAGCGAAGCCTGGAGCGTCGGGGCTCAGGTCGGCGACGAAGGCGGCTCGGTAGCCAGCCATGCGAGCTCCGTGCCTCGACGCCGTGTCGGGAGAGAAGCAGGCTGCGCACACCCCGGCCAGCTCCTTGCGAAGGCTCGGGGGGACCTCTGCCTGTGGCGCTAAAGGAACTTTGTGGCACCGTTGTAATAAAGCAGCGACGACGGCAAGCAGGCGCTCCTCTGCTCGAGGGACGAAGCGCGCGCCGAGCTCCGTCAGCAAGCCCTCGAGCACGCCGCAGGCGTGCGGCGCCGCGGCTCGGAGGGCGTCCATCACCTCTTTTCCGGCCTCGAAGGCCACCAGCTCGGTGGGCTTTTCCACGCGCGGGGTCTGGGGAGGAGGTTGTTGGACGGGAGGAGCAGTAGCAGGAGGAGCAGGAGCAGCAGAAGGAGTTGAAGCGTTGTTCTGGTTTTCGCTGGCGGCCGTTGTCGTCGTCGCCGCCGTCGTCGCCGTCGCTCCACCACCTTCCTCCGCCTTCTCCGTCGCATCCGCAGCAGCCTGCGCCGCCTGCGCCGTAGCAGCAGCCTGCGCAGCAGCCGCCGCCGCAGCAGCCTGCTGTTGCTGCGCCGCGGCCTGCGCCCTCGCCTCCTGCATCGCCCTCACCGCCACCTCGCGCAGCGACAGCAAGAAAGTCCTCAGCCCGTAGTAGCTCGCCTGCGGCGCCGCGAGCGCCGCGCGCGCCAGCAGCTCCTTCGCCACGGGGGCCTCGGCCGCCCTCGTCAGGCCCGTCTGCAGCTGCGGCAGCCAGGGCAGCCACACTCCGGGCGGGACCGACCTCCCTGCGGACCTCACGGCGGCGCGGACCCCACCGGACTCGTCGGTGGCGAGCGCGTCGAGGATCCGAGGCAGCGCCCTCCGCGCGCGAGGGCAGCCGTGCCTGAGCGCCTGTAAGTAACAGGTGATCGCTCCGTCGAGCGCCGCCTGCTGGCTGGGGCTGGCCGGGGCCGCGGCCGGGGTGGGAGGTGGTGGCGGGGCCCCGGGGGCCAGGGCCGCGGCGCCTCCTTTCGCGACCGCGTCGAGCAGCTCTCCCCACGACAGCCACGCCGCGCCGTGCGTCGGCCACAGGGCCAGCGCGGTCGCGAACGAGCCGTTGGCGCCTCGCCCGTCGCCCGCCGCGGCGGCGAGCCTCCCTCGCAGGCGGAAGAGCTCGGCCTGGTGGGCGGGGCCGAAGTAGTCGAGGTTCTGGCCCAGGAGCTGGGCGAGGCCGGCGCGTGCGGCGTCGACGGTCGCTGCCGCTGCCGCTGCTGCCGCGGCGGCGGCGGCCGCGGCGGCCGCGGGACCGTGAAGGTCCACAGCAGCACTCGAACCCGAAGCGGCAGCAGCCTGCGCCGCCGCAGCAGCAGCTGCCTGCGCCGCAGCAGCAGCAGCAGCCTGCGCCGCGGCGGCAGCAGCCCCACCGCTGCTCCCGGCCCCAAAGGAGCTCCCGCTCCCCCCACCGCTCGCCAGAGCTGCCTTGGCTTGCTCGCAGGCCTTGACAAAGGCCTCCTGCACCTCCATGGCCGAGAAGCCGTAGAGTGACGACAGGATCGCCCGGCACGCCGAGGGGGCTCCAGCCCTCCTCGCCACCTCCGCCAGGCGGTTGACAGACCATGCCTTGTCCCTGTAACCCAGCTGGTGTAAGTGAGGGGCGGCATCGGCCAGGCCCTTGAAGGCGTTGATGACTACGTTGTAGATCGAGTTCCTCCAAAGCAGGACGTCAGCCCAGGTCGACAGCGAGTCTGCGCCGTCGGGCGTGCGGAGCCTCCAGGTCTCGAGGATGTCTTTGAGCTCGCAGTACTGGTGTCCTGGGCGCTGGGCAGAGCCCAAATCGACCAGGGCGCGGGTGGATTCCTGCAGCTCCACAACACGCTGGAAGGTGGCCGCGAGTCCCGCCCTTGCTCGGGCGCCGACTTCGGGAAGAGCCCACCAGTCTGCCAGAGCGCGGGCGGCGGCGCGCGCGGCGCGCGCGTCGCCTTCCATCACCGCGCCCTCTTGTAAAGCGACGTAGGCCCGAAGCATCTCCGCCTCGGCGCCGTCGTCGTCGCGCATGTGCGGCAGGACCGCGTCCTTCAGGCGAGCCCAGTCGTGGAGTTTTGCCAGGGCCGAAGCCAGGGCCGGGGCGTTGTCGCAGGAGGCTGCCCACTCTGCGGCGGCGTCCCATTGGGCGAGCTCGCCCGCGGCGTCGGCGGCGGATTTCACCCAGAGCGCGACCTCTCCCTTTGAGGGGGGCCGCGGGGGGATCATCGGCGGCGGAGGAGGAGGCGGTGCCCCCGGAGGGAGAGCAGCAACGGCGGCGGCGTGGGCCTGCGCTTGCGCCGCGGCGATCGCGGCAGACGAGAACCCTCCCTCCGAGACGCGGCGCAGCGCGTCGACTAGCGCGCCCTGCGCTCTCTCGGCGGCTCCGTGCTGCAGCAGCGACAGCGCCGCGCGCGTCTCGTCCGCGGCGCCGCGCTTCTTCCACAACCCGGCCAGCACGTCGGCCTCTGCCAACCCGGAATACAGGTCGGCCAGAGCGTCGAAGCACCTCGTCTCCTGCGGGAAGAGGGCGACGTGAGACTCCAGCAGCGGGACAGCCACGTGCCACGCCCCGAAAGCCCTACCGAGATACCTCACCAGCTCCGAAGGGATCTTGGGCTGCGGCTGCGACAGCGACACGCCCTCGAGCAGGGCCTGGACCACGTTGGGCCTGGCCCCTGCCTGCCTCGCGTGGTACTCGCGGGACATCAAGGAAATAATCGGCTTGGCGAGCGCGACCTGCTGTTCCTTTTTATCGGAGAGCGTCGCCCACACGATAGGGAACGATAGGACCCACAGGTGCGAGGCCAGGGCCGCGTCTCCCGTGGCCGCGCCCGAGAGGGCGGAGACCAGGTCTGCGACGCGCCAGCGCCCGACATCGGAGAGGAAGAGCGCGTGGTCGCGGAGGGTGGCGGCCAGGGAGTCGGGCACGGAAGGGTGAGACCACGAGGCGTCGGCGTCAGCGAGCGCGGCGGGCGGTCGTTCGGGGGAGACGACGCCGGCCGGGGGGTGGCCCGGGGGAGGAGGAGGAGGAGTGGGAGGAGCAACAGGGGCAGCAGGAGGAGCTGCTGCGGCGGCAGCGTCGGGAGCAGCAGCAGCAACAGCAGCGGGGGCGGCGGCGGGGTTTGGAGCCTCGCCTCCGGCAGTTGCCGCCGTCGCCGTCGCCGTCGCGGCGTCGAGCTCCATCGAAGAAGCCGTTGCCGCCACCGGTGCAGCAGCAGCCTGGGCCGCCGCCGCCGCCGCTGCCGCCTGCGCCTGAGCAGCGGCCCTCGCCGCTGCGGCCCTCGCAGCGGCCTCCTGCGACGCCCTCACGCTGAAGACATTGGGCGCCGTCTTGGCCAGCAGCGGCGGAAGCAGCGCCGAGTTGGGCGCGAGCTTGACGGCGTCGTCGCCGACCAGCGGCGCGAGCAGCAGGTCGATCGCCTGCTTGAGCCAGAAGGACCCTCCGGCCTGCTCCCAGTCCTGGCCCGCCACGACGTACCGCAGCCTGTCGAAGAGACCACGAGGCAAGGCCGCGTCGTAGAGGTCGAAGAAGGCGGCCCGCGTCGGAGGGTGGGCGGCGCGGAGGCCCAGAAGGAAGACGCGCTCGACCCGGTCGAAGACGTCGCGCGCGAGGCCCGCGGGCGGGCCGCGCGAGAGGTTGGGGGGCGACGGGGGCGACGGAGGAGACGAGGGAGGAGGAGCGGGAGGAGGCGCTGCGGGCAGCGTCGACTGCTGCTGTTGCTCTTGCTGTTGCTGCTGCTCTCCAGCAGCAGCAGCGGCAGCGGCAGCAGCCTGAGCCTGCTGCTGTGCCGCGGCCACGTCGGCGGCGCCCAGGCCGGCGGCGGGCGGCGCCGCGCTCCCATCGCCGCGGCAGAGGCGCAGCAGCGTCGAGAGCAGCTCCCGCTCCCAGGCCGCGGCGTAAGCCCCCGGGGTCCACCCGGCCCGAGGGAGGGCGGCCAGGCGCTGCAGGAAGAGCACGGCCTCCCTCCCCGTGAGGCCACCGGGGGGAGGTGCCGGAGCTGCTACCGCCGAGGCAGCGGAAGCGGCAGCGGCGGCGGAAGCGGCAGCAGCAGCGGAAGCGGCGGCCGCTTTCGCCGCCGCCGCCTCGCCTGCGTGCGTCTTGGGCAGAGGGATCGGCTCTGGCGCGGGGGGGACGGCCCCGCCGAGGGCGGCAGCGGCGGCGGCGGCGGTGGAATGCTTCTCCTGCTGTTCCTTGACGGCCGCGGCGTGCGCCGCCAGGGCGGCGGCGTCCTCTGCTTCCTGGGCAGGCTCGAGCTTGGCCGGTGGGGCCGCAGCGGCGGCGGCGGCGGCGGCTGCTGCGGCCTCGGCGGCCTCGGCCTTTGTCGACGCCTCCACCGCCCTGGCCGCCGCGGCAGCCCGCGCGTCGGCGTCGGCCTGCGGCTGCGCCACCAGCAGCCACCGCCCGACGGCGCGGAGCACGGAAAGCGCCAGCGAAGGATCGGCGTGCCTCGCGGCGCCGCCCGTGATCAGCAGGACCAGCGACTGCAGCAGCAGCTTCTTCAGCTCGGCGCCGCCGCGGAGCGCGCGCGGCGCCGCGGCCGCGAGCGCCGCACCGGCGACCCACACCGAGGTGCCGTAGGGAGGCGCAGGAGAAGAAGATTTTGACGAGGCCTTCTTCTTCTGTTCTCCAGCAGCGGCTTCCTCGGGCGCCACGGGAGCCAGCAGCATCGCGCCTCCCCCGGGAGCGGCGTGCGCCCTCGCCAGAGTGTTGAGGAGCCGGACCAAGGCAGGGGTGAACTTGGCAACGTACTCGGGCGCGATCCCGGGTTTCGGCCTTCTGTTGGTCGTCGTTTCCGTCTCGCTCTTCTTCTCAGCTCCACCACCCTCAACCTCTTCAACCTCATCGTCATCGTCATCGTCATCAGCTCCGTCGTCCAGCGCCCTGAGAGTCAGCACGCACGAGCAGACCCCCAGCAGGTGGCCCTTGGCCAGCGACCACCCTCCCGTGTTCGGGTTGAGCGCGTTGGCGGCAGCGGACAGGTGCACGCTCATAAGCTCGTGCGCCCTCGAGAGCACGCGCGTGGCCTCCCTGGAGCCCGCGGGCGGGGCCGGGGGAGGGGGAGCGGCAGCAGGGTCTCCTCCCGCTGCTGCATGAGCAGCGGCAGCTTGAGCAGCGGCAGCTTGAGCAGCGGCGCTGGCGTTCAGGGGGAAGGCGCGGTGGACGTCGGTGACGAGCGCGGCGGCCCCCGAGGCGACGCGCCTGTCCGGGGACACGAACGAGCGCTCGATCAGCGTCTCCAGCAGCGGGGCGTGCGCCGCGACCGTCTGCGCCGGGTTGGCCTTCAGACAGAGCCTGGCGACGTCGAGCGCTGCCAGCAGCGCTGCCGGAGGCGGGTCGGCGGCGGGGACGGGCGGCGGCGGCGGCGGAGGGGGCTGCCCGGCGGCGTTGGCGGCGGCGGCGGCCTGCGCGTGCTGCTGCTGCGCCTGCTGCTGCGCCTGCGCCTGCGCCGCGGCGGCTGCGGCGCCCAGCAGCTTGTCGACGAAGCCGAGCCTGGGAGGAGCGGCTGAGGGCCAGAGCTCCAGCGCTTGCTCGAGCGTCTCTCTCGCCGCGGGAGCCAGGGAGCGGAGCTCCGCGTCCTTGGCCTCGGCGGCGAGCATGACAGCGGCGCGCGCCAGGAAGGAGAGCAGGCCCTCGACGAGTGGCGGGGGAGGGGAGTAGTCCGGGGAGGAAGAAGAGGAACGGGGAGGGGGAGAGGGAGCAGCAGCAGCAGTTGTTGTTTTTGCTGCTGCTGCTGATTCCGTCGTCGCCTTTGCTTCTTCGGCCGGCGCGGCAGCGGCAGTTCCAGCTCCAGAGACGTCGGCGTCCCCTTCGCGGCGAGGCTGCTTGCCGGGCTCGGCGACGGGAGGCGAAGTGGATTTCGACTTGCACTCCTTGCAATCCTTGTCCTTTTCCTTGTCCTTGTCGGCGCTGGCCTCGCGGGCGCGCTTGCGGGAAGCAGCAGCCTCGGCAGCGGCGGAAGCGTCGGCCGCGGCGGCCGGCGCTTCAACAGCAGCAGCAGCACCACCACCTCCTCCACCTTCCTTCCCCTTCTGCTTCTCCTTCTCCGCGCGCCTCGTCCGCTCCCACCGGACGATCATCGCCGCCATGTCGATGGCCAGCTTCCTGTTCTCGATCGGGGTCGACGCCGCCAGCCCCAGCCTCGACAGAGCACTGATAGCGGCAGGCGCGAACGCGGCGCGCGCGGCGAAGAAGAGCGGCGCGTGGCGGACGACGACGCCCCACACGTGGGACGCGTGCGCTGTCGAGTGGCCCTCTTCCTCGAGGACCTTTTTGACGTAGAGGATCCAGATCGGGTAGGGGGAGGAAGAAGAGGAAGGAGCAGGGGGAGCGGAGGTGGGAGCAGGAGGCGGCGGCGAAGAAGCCTTGCCTCCGTCGCCGCTTCCGTTTCCAGTTCCACCGCTTCCACCACCACTTTCAACTCCTCCTCCGGTCCCCATCCTCCTCGCCAGCGCCGGCGTCAGCGTGTCCAGCGCCCCGCGGACGGCCGCGCGCCTCGAGTCCGCCTGAGACGTTCTCAGCAGCGCAACAAACACCTGCAGCGTCACCTGGTCTGGCGCCTCGAACGCGTCGAGCAGCGCTGCCACGGCGACGAAGGCGGCGTGCCGGGGACCGCAGTCGAGGTCGCCGCGCTTGAGGTGCTGCCAGCCGTACTTGATCAGGTCCTTGCGGTGCTCGACCAGGCGGTCCGGGGCCGACCTGATCAGGAGTGTGGCGACGCGGAGCAGCGAGGCGTTGAGGTCGTCGAGGTCGGCCATCGTCGTGGGAGATCCATTGCTGTTGTCGCCGCTGTTTTTAACGCTGTCGCCGCTTCCACCATTGTTGTTCCGGGGCCAGGACTCGGGCTTGGTCGCCTCGAGCGCCGCCGGCGACGGCTCGGGAGAGACGCCGTCGACCATCAACCGCAGCAGCGCGCCGAGCTCTTTTTTTGGCAAAACCTGGTCCAGCTTCCCGGTGTCAACAGCGGCCTGCAGCAGCGGGATCACGAGCGCGTCGCAAGCGGCGGAGAGCTGCCTCGGGGGCCTCGAGCGGGACTCAAACTCGGAGACGAACTCCGCGATGACGGCGCGCGCGGCGGAGCCCGCGGAGAAGCAGCGCGGGAAGGTCTGTCCCAGGGCGCGGCGGAGGAAGCCGTAGTCTGCGCGGGGCAGAGGGGCCGAGAAGACGACGGTGGAGGTGGTGGTGGAGGCGGGAGGAGCAGATGGGTTAGCTTCCACTTCCGCTGCCGCCTTAACCGTCGTCGTCGTCGTCGTCGTCGTCACCAGCAGCGGCGGCGGAGGAGAGAGCGCGTCGCAGAGGTCGAAGAGCGCGCCGATCGGCGGCGCCTCGGGCCTGTCGCGCGCCCGCGAGAGGATGACCTTGGCGAGGCGCTTGCGCAGGAGGATGGCGTCGCGCGACGGCTGGGGGGGAGGAGGAGGCGAAGACGAAGAAGAAGAGGAAGCAGAAGCACCGGCAGCAGAGGCAGCAGAGGCAGCAAACTCGCCCTTGGCCGTCTCCTTCCAGAGCTTCAGGGCCTCTTCGAACAGCGAATCGGGAAGCCACCCTGGGCGCAGCTTGACGAGCAGCGCCAGCAGGTGCACGCCGTGCGCTCGGGCCGCAACCGCGTCGAGCTTCCTGACGGCCTGTGGCGGAGTGGCGAAGGGCTGCTGCTGCGCTTGCGGAGGAGCGCGGGCGGAGAGAGATTGTTGTTGTTGTTGTTGTTGTTGGTTTGCGGCGGCAGAGGCCTTTTCTTCCTCCGCTGCGCCCTTTTTGTCCCCCGCGTCAGCCATCGTCGCGTCGCCGCCTCCGTCCTTCGTGGCAGCAGCAGGATTAGCACCAGCACCAGCAGCAGGAGCAGCAGCAGGCGCAGCACCAGAAGCCGCAGCAACCGCAGTCGCCTCGTCAGAAGAAGAAGAAGAAGAAGCCCCCTCCACGGCACGCAGCAGCGCCAGCAGCTCCGCCTCGGCGCCGCAGACCGCCGACACCAGCGGTCCCGCGGCTTTCTCTCCCGTCTTGAGCAGCGCCAGCAGCCTGTCGAAGTAGACCCTGGCCGCGACCCTCGAGGGGCTCAGGAAGTAAAGAGCAGACTGCTCCGGGTACTTCACCAGAAACCTCAGCAAGGGGGCGCGGTAAGGGCTCGCCAGCACAGAGGGCCAGCTGTTTGCTGGGGTCGTCTCTGCCAGCGCCGTCTCGAGCTCGATCGTCAGCACCACGAGCCCTGGCCTTCCCGCACCCGAAGCCAGGAACTTGGAGGCGGCGGGAGGGAGGCGGTGGAAGAGGTCGAGGACCGCCGCAGCGACGGAGGCGTCCTGGCCCGGGGCGGGACGTTCGCCCGCAGCGGACGAAGAAGAAGGGTCGGAAGCATTGGCGCCGGGCGTTGCCGCCGCCGCCGCCGCCGAAGCCGAAGCCGAAGCCGAAGCCGAAGCCGAAGCTGAAGCCCCGGCCCACCTTCTCAGGTGGTCGATCAGCTTGTCCCCCAGCGTCGCGTTGAACCAAGAGCCCAGCAGCGTCAGCAGCTTCCCCAGGCCCCTCAGCAGAGGGGGCCTCAGCTTGTGGTGGTGGGCCAAATGCACGAGGATAGGGCGAAGGCAGGCCTGCAGCAGAGGCTTCGGCATCTGGTCGGCCTCGACGACGGCGCGCAGGCCCTCGCCCGCGGCGGCGGCGTCGGCGGCGGCCGGGGAGGTGAGGTGGACGAAGAGGGCGCGCACGGCGCGCTCGCGGAGGAGGTCGGTCGCCGAGGGCGGGGAGGAAGGGGAGGCGGCGGGCTGAGGGGTCGGCGTCGTCGGGGAGGCGCCCGCGGAGGGCGCCGCCGCTGTCTGTGAAGCGCCGGCAGCACCGGCAGCAGCCTCGCCGCCGCCCTTCTTGCCTCCTCCAGCACCACCACCACCTTCGCCCCTCCCCCCGAGCGCAGGCCACGCCACGGCGGCAGCCAGCAGGTCCAGGCAGGCCGTGCGCAGCGCCGCAGCCCCGTCGGATGGCGACGCGCGAGCAGCGGAGGGGGCCCCACCGGATAAACCTCCCGCCGCGGCGGCACCGGCGGCAGCAGCCGCCGCCGTGGGCGTCGCGACCGAGGCTTCCGCTTCGACCAGCGACGCCGCGTCACCCAATACCGCCAGTAAATCCGGAGACAGGTCCAGCAGTGGCGGGTCGCAGCGCAGGCAGTAGGCCAAAGCCGCAGCAGTGCCTGCCCCCAGGGGGGCGTGCCTGACGGGGAGCAGCCTGCGTCTTTCGATCGGGGGAGTCATCCTGTCGAGCAGCGGGCGGAGCAGCGCGCGGCGCGAGGCCCCGGTCCTCTCGCAGACGACGCCGAGAGCCTGGTCCGCGACGCCGCGCAGTAACGGAGGGGCGCGAAGCGTCAGCAGGTCGTGGGCGAGCACGGAGAGCACGGCTGTGACGGAACGTTCCAAGGGGGAACCCGGTTCGAGACCAGGGATCGGCGGCGGCGGGCCCGAGGGCAGCGGCGGCGGCGGCGGCGGAGGGGGTTGGGAAGGTTGGGAAGGAGCTGGAGCTTGAGTCGGGGCAGCCGGAGCAGCAGCGGTCGCGGGGCGCGACGCGGGCTCAGCAGCAGCAGCAGCAGCAGGAGCAGCGGCAGCAGCAGCAGCAGCAGCAGTGGGGGCCGCTGCTGCCGTCGCTTCGGCCTCCTCCATCGGCGGGTCCTTGTCCTTGTCCTTGTCCTTGTCCTTCTCCTTCTCCTTCTCCTTCTCCTTCTTCTCCTTTTCCTTTTCCTTTTCCTTTTCCTTTTCCTTTTCCTTTTCCTTTTCCTTCTCCTTCTTGTCCTTGCCTTCTTCCTCCGCTTCCTCCTCTTCCTCCTCTTCTTCATCGTCGCCGCCCTTGGACCTCTTGTCGGCAGCGGCGGCGCTCGAGGCGCGAGGGGTGCCGGCGGCGCTCACGCCACCGGCTCCGGCAGCAGCCCCAGCGCCGCTCGCTCTGCGGCCGCTGCGGCGCGTCGCGCGCGCGTCGGTGGTTGCGGCAGCGTCTTTGCCGCCGTCGCCTCCTTCCTCTCCCTCGGGCGCCGGCGTAGGCTCCCTCGAGGCGGAGGCCCCGCGGGTTCCCATGCGCGTCGTTGTGCGGGCTGAGCGACCGCGAAAGGAGGAAGCTGCAGCAGCAGAGGCAGAGGCACCGGCAGCAGCAGCAGGAGCAGCACCAGCGGCAGCAGTCGGGGTCGAAGCGACCGCGGCGGCGCGCGTCGAGCGGCGACCACCTGCGGCCTCCGTCGTCGTCGTCGTCGTCGCCGCTTTCGCCGCCTTCGCCGCAGCGGCCTGAGCCGCGGCCGCGGCGGCCCTCGTGCCCCGCGTCGCGCGCGTGCCGCCCTCGTCGTCCTCGTCGTCCTTCTCCTTCTTGACCTCGGCGGGGGCCTCGGACGCGTCGCGCGGCGGGTATTCGGCGGGCTCTCCAGCCTCCGTCGCCGGCGCTTCCTTTTCGGGAGCGGCGGCGGCGGCGGCGGCGGCGGCGGCGGCGGAAGCAGGAGGGGCGTCGGCGTCGGCAGCAGGACCCGCTTCTTTCGCCTTCGCTTCAGCTTCCGCGTCGGCAGCAGCAGAAGCAGCAGCTTTTGCGGCCTCCTCTGCCTCCTTCTTCCTGGCCCTCTCGGCCTCCTCCGCGGCGGCAACAGCGGCGGCTATTTCGACCTTCTCGGCCGCGGCGACCGCCGCGGCGTCGGCGCAGCCGACCGGCATCGCCCGTCCGACGGCGGCCCGCAGCGACGCCGAGATGCGCCTGCGCTCCGCCACGGCGTGCGGGGGTAAGGGGCGCGCGGCAGCGAGCAGGCCGGCGACGACGTCGGGCAGTCTGGCGACGAGGTGGTCGACGGGGAGCAGGCGCGAAGGGTAGACTGGAGGGGGAGAAGAGGAGGAGGAAGAGGAAGAAGAAGTCTTGGCATCGTCGTCGTCGTCGTCGTCGTCTTTGTCGTCGTCGTCCTTAGTAGAAACGCTCCCGCAGACCAGCTCCTGCAGCGCCGCGGCGCCGCCGAGCCTGGTGGGCCAGTCGTCGCCGTGGCAGCAGTGCGTGAGCTTGGAGATCAGGGCGTCGAGCGGGGCCCTGGCGGGGGAGAAGCGGGGCGAAGGGGTCGAAGAGGCGGTTTTCTCCTCGTCGTCGTCGTCGTCGTCGTCGTCTTCGTCGTCTTCGTCGTCGTCGATCTCCATCTTGTCGCCCTCTTTCTTCTTCTCCTCCTTCTTCTTCTTCTTGTCATTCTTCTTCGTCTCCTCGGCCTCCAGCTCCTCGGCCTCCATCGCCTTGGCCTGCGCGTCCGCCGCCTCGAGCAAAGTGGCCACGAAGACGCGCGTCATCCTCAGGGCGGCCGGAAGGCGCGCCCCCTCGTCGGCGGAGAGCGCGGCGACGAGCGCGTCGAGGAAGAGCTCCGGGTCGAGCTCGCGGAGCGGAGGCTGGCGTGGGGGCGTCGCCGTCGGGGTCGTGGAGTCCGTTGCGACGGCGGCGGGAGCGGGAGCAGGAGCGGCAGGAGCAGCGGCAGAGGGAGCAGCAGGAGCTTCAGAAGCTGGCACAGCAGCGGCAGCAGCAGGATCAGCAGCAGCAGCAGCAGCAGCAGCAGCAGCAGCGTCGGCGTCGGCGTCGGCAGCAGCAGCCGGCGCCGAGGCGTCTGCTGCCGTCGCAGCAGCCCTCTCCCTCCTCGCCCTCGCCCTCTCCTCGGCCCTCCTCTTCCCCTCGGCCTCGACCTCGGCGCGCCTCTTCCCCGCCTCCCGAGCAGCGAAAAAGAGCCCAAAGTGTCTCGCCAGCCCGACAGCAAACCTCTCCCCGGAGTCGCCCAGGTCCTCTGTGTCGTCCGCGGCGCCCAGCAGCGCGGCGAGCAGCGTCACCAGCGCCCTCCTCTCCGCCACATACTGCGCGCGCGTCTTGACGCCAGCGGCCGAGGCGGCGGCGGCAGAGGCCTGCGCTGCGTCCGCGGCTCCGGCGTCGAGGGCTGGGGGCCCCATGTACGGGGCCTTGGAGAAGGAGATCGGGGCGATGGTGTTGGCAGTTGCAGGGGCAGGAGCGTCGGAGGCAGCAACAGCAGCAGGAGCAGCAGGAGCAGAAACTTCTTCCGCCGTCGTCACCGTCGCAACGACGACACCACCTTCTCCTACTCCGCCGCCTCCTCCTCCGAGCTCCCTCACCCTGTCCTCTCCCAGCAGCGCCGCGGCGAGCTTGGCAGTGGCGCAACCTCCTCCCGTTCCTTCTCCTTCTCCTCCCTCCAGGACGGAGCTCTCCGAAGGGTCGCGCAGGGAGCACACGGCGGCGGCGGCGGAGCACAGGAACCTGTGCGCCGCGCGCTTGCGCTCGCGCGCCGCCGCAGCCGCGCCTCCGGGAGCAGCCCCGACGGAACACAGCGAGGCGGCGGCAGCCTCCGCCGCCGCCTCCGCGGCGCCCCGAGGAGGGTAGGCGGACCCGGGAGTGGCCAGCGGCGCTCTGGCCAGGGCCAGGGATCTGTCGAGCGGGACCAAAAACGACGTCGAGGGGGCGAACGTCAAGATCAACCGCAAACCGTGCTCGGCGTTGGTCCTGCACTCCAAAGACGACGGAGGCTCCCGCAAGTGCCTCCTGCCTCTCCCGCCCAGCTTCCCCAGCAGCGCGAGCGCCTTCGGGCCCAGAGCGTACGGGTGAGGCCTCAGGTGCGCCCACAGAGCGGCGTGCAAACCCGGACCCACGGGGCTCAGGGCGGGCTCGAGGAACTCGGGGTTGAGAGAATCGACCCAGTACTCGAGCGTGCGCAGCGCGAGCGCGGCTAGCTGCGGAGGACCCTTGAGGGCCTGGACCAGAGGGGATATCAGGCGCGGGAGCACCGACAGCATGTCCGAGAGGCGGGCTGGTAACGACAGGATGGCCTCGAGGAGCCTGTCTCGCAGTAAGGGGGCCGAGGGGCCGTCGAGTAAAGCGCGGAGGGTGGCGAGGGCCGGCGCGAGCATCGGCGGCGTCGCGCCAACAGAGACGGTGATGGTCGTCGTCGAGGAATTCGACAAACCTCCTCCACTCCCTCCGCTCGCGTTCACCCCGATGGGGCCGCCGGCGCTGCCCCCACCGAACAGCGCGTGCGCCGCGTCGGACTTGCAGGCCCCCAGGCACCTGAACAGCGTTAGCAGAAGGTCCAGGGCCCCGGACTTGTCCTCGGCCTCGGCCAGTAAGGTGAGAGCGAGCGCGACGAGCGGCTGCAGCACGGGCAGTAGCGCCGCCTCTGCTCCGGCGTTTTTCGGCAAGGCTTCGAAGACAGCCGCGGCGAACTTGAGCGTCAGCCTGCCCCTGGCGGAGCGAGGGAGCCTCAGGTCGTCCATCCTGGTGGTGCTGCCTGCTTCTCCAGAAGAAGAAGAATCGTCCACCAGATACCTCAGCGCGGCGCCGCAAAACTGCCGCGCCGTCAGCGGGTGCGCCGCGAGTGCCGAGACGATCTTCAGAACTTTTTCGTCCGACAAAGCGGCCTCGAAGACCGAGGGGAGTTTTGCCCCGAAGATCTCGACGATCGGGCTGGTGAAGCCAGGGTGGTCGACCAGGACCGTGAAGATGTCGGCGAACGAGTCGTAGATGTCTGGCGGGGAGGACAAGGAGGAAGAGGAGCGCGAAGAAGAAGAAGAACTATTCGAACTCTTTTTCTCCTTGCCGCCCTTGCCGTCTCCGTCCTTGCTGCTCGTCACCTCGGCAAACAGCTTCAAGCACGGCACGGCGCACTCGACGGCCCTGGCCGCCGTGGCCAGCTCGTCGTCCCTCAGCCCGGGGCTCGGCAGAGGAGCCTGCAGAGGAGGCTGCTGAGGTTGAGGTTGAGGCTGGCCCGTCACCGGATCGATGACGACGGCGGGCACTTTCGCCGCCGCCACGGGCCGCCGAGGCGTCCTATTGCCGTAGTGCGCCAGCGAGTAGAGCACCGTCTTGGCCCCGCCGCAGAGGGTCGAGAGCAGCATCCTGGCGTCGGCGGCGTCGCGCTCCCTCTGGTCGGGCTCCTGCATCGTCAGCGGGCGGGCGATTTTAGGAGAAGAAGGAGAAGAAGAGGGCGGCGTCTTTGGCGCGAGCGTGCCGCCGTCGTCGCCGCCGCCGCCGTCGTTCTTCTTCTTCTTCTCTTCCTCTTCCCCATCCTCGACCAGCAGGAGCCTCGGCAGCGCGTCCCTGATCGCCGCCATCTTGGCCACGAACGCGTCCAGGATCGCCGCCAGGAGCGCCCTGTGCGCCTCGGCCGACTCCAGGTCCCCGCGGCGGGCGTGCAGCACCTCGACCAGGTTGAGCAGCAGGCGGGCGCAGGTGCACTGGACCGACGCGGGCAGCGGCGCCGCCGCCGCCGAGTTGGAATTGGAGCTCGAAGAGCTCGAAGAGCCCGCATTCCCTCCTCCGATCCCGCCGCCGTTCCCGCCGTTCCCGCCGCCGCTGCCCACGCCGCCGTCCACCAGGTTGGCGGAGAACACGGCCACCACGGCCCTGAGCGCCTGCGGGTCCAGCGAGCTGCGCACGTGGTGCACGAGCTCGGCGAGCGCCGAATGCGCGAGCGGCCGGAGCTCGGCAGCGGCCCGCGGCCCGCGGCCCAGGAGAGCGCGCTCGTCGAGCAGCGCCACGGCGTGCGACAGGAACGCCGACCGCAGCGGCGTCGTCAGCACGTGCCTGAGCGCCACCAGCAGCTCCTTGCGCTGCGGGACCGCGTCGGGGCAGCTGGCCAGGGCCGCGACGAGCGCCGGGGCCAGGGCGCCGGCGTGCGGGCGGACGGCGTCGGGCAGCTGCCGCAGCAGGTAAGTGAGGAACGACAGCGACTTTACCTGCGCTCCCTTGAGGTCCGAGTAGGAGGCCAGGAACTGAGCCGCGAGGACCGCGGAGGGAGAAGGCGGAGGAGAGGCAGAGGCAGAGGCGGCAGCAGAAGCAGAGGGCGCGGAGATGGTGTTGGTTTTGTCGTTGGCGTTTCCGCTTCCGCTTCCGCTTCCGCCGCCTCCACTTCCGCTTCCATTGCTACTGCTGCTCGTCGTCGCCGTCCCAGCCAGGGCAGCCACGGGCCCGTCCAGGGCCACGGCGGCCGCCCTCGTCCCGGGACCGGCAAGCCCCACGGCCCGAGCCATCAGGGGCACCAACGCGGCGACGGCGGGCTCGACAGCCCGCGGGTACAGGTTGAGGAGGAACATCACTTGGAGGGGAGCTTCCGATAAGACGCGGAAGGACTCGGAGGCCGCTGGCAGGGACCCTTCGGGGAGGCGTTCGATCTTGGAGAGGAAGTCGTCGAGGTCTGAGGAAGAGGAAGAGAAAGAAGGAGGAGTTGAGGTGGTGATGATGGTGGGCGCCGCCACCGTTGCCGCCGTCGCCTCTTTCGCTCCTTCTCCTTCGACCTCCATCTTCTCCTCCGCCGCCCCCTTTTCCTTCTCATCCTTCTCCTTCTCGTCCTTCTCCCTCTCGTCGGGGTCCACAAACCTCCCGACCAGGCTCGGAACCTCCGAGTACAGCCTCGTCACGAACGCCATGAAGGGAGCCACGGCCGCGGCCTCCAGCTCCGGGGAGCGGAAGGCCTTGTGCAGGTCCAGAGCGAGCCTCGCCGCGGAACCGCCGACGTCGTCGGCCTCGCCCTCTGCCGCGAGCGCCGACACGACGCACCCCGCCGCGACGGCCGCGGCGTGCGGCCGGAGGGCCTCGGAGACCGGGAAGCGGGCCAGCGCGTCGACCGCCGCGGCCCTGGCGCGGTGCTCGCGCGAGCCGGGCACGCGCGAGGGCTTGACTCCGGACAGGACCGAGAGCAGCGCCGGGAGCGCGGTCGCGGCGAGGGCGGCGAGGGCCTCTGCCGCCGCCGCCGCAGCCGAGGCGCCGCCGCCGCTGCTGCTGCTCGAGGCTGCCGCGGACGCCGCGTCGATGGCGTCGCGGAGGGTCACGATGTGCTTGAGCTTGGCATCGAGGTCTGTTGTTGTTGGAAGAGGTGGGTTGAAAAGAGAGTGTGTGTGTGAGAGAGAGAGTGGCGGCCCAAGAGCGGCGATCGTCGTCGAAAAAGAAAAAAAACGCAGAGAAGAATCAGCCTCGTCTTTCGTGCCCCTGGGCCCTTTCTTTCTCGTCTCCAAAGCCACCAAAGCTCACGAATCGACGCGTGACGCGGTCCGGAACGGGGCGGCACGGACCGCGAGTGGCGCGAGGGGGCGAACTGAGCGTCGAAAAAAGAGAGGGCGAACAAACTGCTTTTGCCATTGACGTCCAACGGCGGCGGCGGCAAGCGATAGGCAAGCAGGCAAGCAGGGCTTGAACGTCGTTCTCGGCGACGCCTCCCCTCCTTTTTCGGCCATCGTCGAAAACTTGTCGACCCCTTTTTGCGCGCGTCGTAAAGCATCTGGATGAGTTTTGAATCTCAATTCTTCGCGCCAAGACAAAACTAACGACAACGGCTCACCTTCTGCGGGGCTAGACAGGCTCGCCGCCGCGGCCTCCACGACCAGGGAGGCCATTGCTGGATGGGATCGAACGAGCAAAAAAAGACGTCGATTGCTCTTTTGTTTCGATTGCTATGGATTGGTTTTTTCTTCACTTTCTTCTTCTCTCTCGGGCTACTGATTCAATCCAAAACTCCCACCTCCCCAGCGCTACCAGACAACAAGCGTCGGCGGCGTGAGGGGAGGGACAGGAGAAAAGAAAATTCGCAGAGAGGAGAAAAGAACGGAGGGGAGAGTCAGAGAAAAGAAAAAAGAAAAGTGAAAAGTGAAGAGGGCGAGAGAGAGAAGAGAGAGAGGGAAAAAAAACTCTTGCAAAAAAGGGGGCCGGGCTTGCTGCGTTTTTTTTATGATTTTACATTCGCCACCCACCACCACGCTCGGGGTTCTGTAAGTTGTCGTTGCCAGAGACAGAACCAGAAAAGAAGAACACCGATAGCAGAAGTATTTTTTTTTTCTACCAGAGATATTTGTTTTGAAAAGAAGAAGGAAAAAGAAGCAGGGGAGTTGATTTGTTTTTGCTGTTTCTCTCTCGCGTGCCAAAAAAAGAATCTGGTGTGCGCTTTCCCTAGGGGGCTGGCTGAGCGGGGGACTGGGGGGGTAATCGGGAGGGATAAAAAGGGCACACACAGAGAGAGAGGAAGGGGAGAGAAGCGGAGGAAGGAGGTCGAAGAAGGAAGGAAGAGTGAAACGGCGGTCGTGCCGCCTTCGGGTTTCTTCTTCTCTCTCTCTCGCCTCGCTCCACCGCTTCCACCACCACCACTTCACTTTCATCATCATCGTCCTCACTTTTTTCAAACAGCGGCAGCAGGCACCGGAACAGCACCCGGAGCCTGACCCTGAGCATTCACCTCCATGGCCGCCCCCGCACCTCCTCTCGCCGCGCGCGCCGCGCTCGCGATGTCTGCAAAGTAAGGGTGCGACAGCGCCGCCTTGGCCGTCAGCCTGTCCCCCGGAGCGTACCTCAGCATACCCGCCAGCAGGTCCAGACCCGCGGGCTCCAGGTCGGGCACGGCCTCCGCTAGGTTCCTCCTCGGCCATTTCGGGAAACTGTCCTTGTAATCAGGCAAGGCGTCGACCCCGGGCCAGGAGGTCGAGTCCGGAGTTCCCAACAACCGGAAGATCTTGAACAGCTCGTCGATCTCCGAGTCCCCGGGGAACAAGGGTCGACCGTTGACCATCTCCGCGAAGATGCAACCTATGGACCACACGTCGACCGGAGTGGAGTAGTGTTTGGCGCCCAGCAAGATCTCGGGCGCGCGGTACCAGAGAGTCACCACTTCGTGGGTGTAGGCCCGCACGGGGAGGCCGAAGGCGCGGGCGAGGCCGAAGTCGGCGAGCTTGAGGGCGTGGCGCTCCTGGGTAGTTGGTTGGTTGGTTGGAGGTGGTGAGTTGCGGGGTTTGAAGGTGGAGAGAGAGAAAGAAGGCAGAAAGAAGGGTGAGTTTTTTTTTTTTTTTGATTTCGTCGACCTCCTCGAAGAAAAAGAAAAAAAACTCTCCAACTTTCAACTCACCGCGTCGATCAGCAGGTTCTGCGGCTTCAGGTCCCGGTGCAGCACCCTGTGCGCGTGGCAGTAGGCGATCCCGGCCAGCATCTGGTACAGGTACAGCTTGACCAGCCTACCGTCGGAGCCCAGCCTCGGGTGCGCATCCATGTGCTTTTTCAAATCCAAATCCAAAAACTCAAAGACGAGGTAGAGCTTGGCGTCAGAATGCACAACATCCTGGAGTCGCACCACGTTGGCGTGCTGGTGCTCTTTGAGAAGCGAAATCTCCCGGATGGCGGTGGAGGGCACTCCTTCCTCCTCCTGCTCGAGCCTGATCTTTTTCAGGGCGATCGTCGCGCCCGTCGCCCTGTCGCGGGCCTTGTAGACGACTCCATAAGTCCCCTCGCCGATCTTCTCGACTTTCTCGTACTGAGATTCGAGTGTTTCGTTTTGGGTGGTGGTGGTAAAAGTGTGCGGGAAAGAGAGTGAGGAGGAGAAAGAGGTGAGACGAGATGCGAGACGAGAGAGGTCGAGGGGTTGAAGAGAAGAAGAAGAAGAAGAGGTCCGCTAGGTCGCGATGAAGAAGAACTCCTCGAGATCGCTCGCTCGCTCTTTTTCCGCCTTCAGCGAACTCATGCTTCTTTCTTCTTCTCTTTGTCATTCTCTTTTGCTTCCCTGCACTTCTGGTCTTCTCTTTTCCTTTTCTCACGCCGAGTGAAACGTTCATGCTCATAAACAGAGACGCGGACCCGGAGCAGGAAAGACAGGTAGCAGGAGAAGGAGAAGGAGAAGGAGAGAAGAGAGAAGAGAGAGGAGAGAAAAAAAACATCGAAAAAAGGAGCGGCAAAAAAAAAAAAAGACAAAGACGAAGAGAGAAAAAAAAACGCACCCTCTCCATCCTTCTTGCGCGCCGTTTCCACGGCTTCTGTCACGGCTCGGGTCTCCGGGGCCTCTATCTGGTGCGATAGGGAGTAAAGGAGAGCGCAGAGAGCGTAGGGAGGAGGAAGAACAAAGGGGGGAGCGTCTTTTTTTTTTTCAAGCAGCCATTGCTCCCTACTTGTGCTCGAACGAAAAGAGGCGAAAGGAAGAAGAAAAAATCCAACGACGGCGTCGACGACGGCTGCTCTGCTTTCACTCTTTCTTCTTCTTCTTCTTCTTCTTCTTCTTCTTCTTCTTCTCTCTTCCGCGACCAGCGACGACAAGCAGCGACGAATTTCACGCTGCCTCTTGTCCGCGCTGAGTTCCTCTTGATCGCCTCTTGCGTTCTCTTTAAGAGCCAGAGGCGGATCGAAGTTTCTTAAGCCAGCACGCGAGACGCGAGCGGTTCGATCAAACTCTCTCTCTACTAGAAAGAGAAGCCGTCGGCCATTGAGCTCTCTCTGCATTCACGCGCGTGAAACTCCTGTCAGGAAGCTTTATCTCCCGCTGCTCTTGCTCAAGAGCATAGAACAGATACGCGTGGCTCTCTGTGCTGATTTTCAAATCAGAGCAAGCTCTAGAAGACCTCCGACGCAAGGACGAAAGGCAGCGACATCTCAACAATGACGACGGCGACGGCGACAAAGAGCGGCGCTGAGGCTGAGGCCGCCGCCTTGGCAGCAGCAGCAGCAGCCCATCCTCCTCCCGCTGCTGATGATGCGCCGATGACGACCTCGTCGTCTTCAGACGATGAAGAAAGCGAAAACGAGGAAACAAATACTTCTTCTTCTTCTTCCCTCCCTTGGCTCCTGGGCTTTGTCGAGCCCCCGACGACGACGCTCTCGCTGCTCCGCCACCACTTCCGCTCGAAGATCGGGGGTCGCCCGGCCTGGCTGGACCCTTGCTCCTTGCCGACGCCGGCGCAGCTGTGCTGCGGCGTCACTGGGAGTCCCTTGGATTTCCTTTGTCAAGTTTATGCGCCGTTGGACGAGAGCGAGAGTGACGACGACGATGAAGAGGTCGAAGAAGCAACTCGACGAAAAAACAATCACGACGACGCCTTCCACCGTGCCGTCTTCGTCTTCGTCGGCCCCTCCGGCTCCGCCCTGGGCAACTCCAACGACCCTTCGATCGGCAACAGGTCGATCCGCGCCTTCCGGTGCCAGCTCCCTCGACAGAATGACCACTATTCGCCGTCGCCGCCTCCGCGAGAAGGGTGCCCTCCGCCAAAACTCGTGGACCTCTGCGCCGTCACCAACGCAGACAGGTGGCGCGTCGCGGAGTGCGAGGCTTCTATCGTCGCTGCTGCTGCCGAGGCTGCTGTCGCTGCTGGTGGAAGTGGGCAGATTGCCGCGGCGGAGGCGGAGGCCGCGGCGAATGCCGCCGCCGCGGCGTTTGCAAAGGGAGAAGGAAGTGGAGCGAATTCTTCTTCTTCTTTTCCTCCGCTGCGCCTGTTCCCCGAGGCGGAGCTCGTTGTCGAAGAGGAAGACTCGGACTGCGGCAGCGACCTGGAAGAGGCCGTGGCTGCGGCTGAGAGGGCGATGAAGGCGGCGACGAGGACGACGACGGCAACGGCGACGAAGGCAACACCTGCTGCTTCTGCTCCGCCAACGCCGGCGCAAAAGCGAGAAGAAACAGAACAAGGAGCCGCCGAAGTCGCCGAAGCCACCGAAGCAGACGAGGAAGAAGCGGACGCCGAAATGATGGACTCTGTCGAGGCCGCGGTCCACCCCGACGCCGCGGCGATGGCGCGCTTCGCCGCCCGCGTCGCCCGAGCGCCCTCGCAGGTGCTGAGGTACCGCTTCGACCGAAGGAGGCAGAAAAAGCAGCAAAACTTGTCGAAAAAGACAAAAGACGACACGATCTGGCCCCGCGCCTCGCCTCTGCCTCCCTCGACCGTTCCCCCGTGCTCCAACTGCGGCGCCCCTCGTGCCCTGGAGTTTCAGCTCCTGCCGCAGATGCTCAACTTCCTGGGGTGCGACGCTGCGGACGAGGAGGCGCCCGACTGGAGTTGCGTCGGCGTCTGGAGCTGCGTCAAGAGCTGCAGCTCTTCGAAGGAGATGAAGAGTGGTTTCACACCTTCGAGTGCTCCTGCTCCTTCTGTTCCCGTCTCTAAGACGGGCAGCGCCGGGATCAGCGGTGGTCCCTCGGCATACCTCGAGGAGTTTGTGTGGGTGCAGCCGAGCGACGCGCAGCAGCAAGGAGGGAGTTAGGAGGAAGAGAGAAGGATAAAAAATTCCGCCCCTCTTTTTCTCTCGTCACACTTTTTCTTTTTCCCTTTTCGAGTCTGAATTTTGTGGATTTGACGCGAGTTTTGTAGAATGAATGAATGGATTATTGGAATACAAATGATGTTGGTGATGATGGTGGGCTGTGTACAGAGAGAGAAACGGCTCGTTGTTTCGGAGGAGGGAAGAGGAAGAAGAAAAAACTTGAAAGAAAAAAATCAAACGACGACCGGCGGCGGAACGCTGCTCGTATTATTGTTCCCGCCAGGCCCCCTCCCGCCTCCTCCTCCATTCACCACCACCACCTCATCGTCATCTTCCCCGTCGACCAAATTCACGGGAACCAGCCTCACGAAAGCGTCCGGAGGCCCGCCGCCGACCTTGGGCATCGAGAACAGCACCGACGACAGCTCCGCAATCGCCCTCTCGAGCAGCGCGACGAGCTCGGCGGCGGCAGAGGTCCGCTCCGCGATGGCGGCGTCACCGGCGACGGAGTCAGCGGCGGCGGCGGCAGCCACTGCGCCTCGAGGCGAGGAGAGAGGGCTCGTGGCGGACGCTGCGGCTGCAAAGGCCTTGGTCTGCGCGATCTCCTTGGCCAGGCGCAGCGAGAGGTCCTCCAAAAAGACTCCGGTGCCCGGGCACCCGCCAAACCATTTTTTCGCGTCGCGCTCGCGGCCGAGCAGGCGAGCGAGCGCCGCCCGGGGAGGGGCCCGAGGGGTGAAGAGCGCCTCGAATCTCGACGCCGACGACGAGGAGGGGAACTCTCCCATCTTCTTTTGCAGGACCTTGACGACGACGGAGCCACGGGGGAGGAGCAGAGAAGGTTGAGCAGCAGAGGCTTTGCTTCCTTCTCCACCACCTCCACCTCCGCTTCCGCTTCCCGCTCCTCCGACCAGGTCGAAAGGGTCGGCCCCTTCCTCGAGCTTCCTCTCCTGCTCCGCCTCGGCCTCCCGCAGCGACGCCTCCATCGCGTCGCGCAGGTCGAGCATCTCCTCCTGGTCGTCGAGCCAGACGTGCGCGGCCTCGACCCAGAGCTTGGCGTCCCTGGGGTCGCTTTCGTTCCCTTCGTTAACGCCGCCTCCGTCGCTCTCTTCGTCGTCGCCGCCGCCGCCGCCGCCGTCGCCGCCGCCGAGCACGCGGGCGGCCGCCCGCCTCTGCCTCTCCCTGTCCCTGACGCGGGCCGCGGTCGCGTCCAGCGCCGCGACGGCCCTCGCCACGGGCACTTTGGGCAGGTGCACCAGGCTGTCCATGCACCGGGAGCGCGCCGAGCCGTTGAGGGGGTCGCAGAGCGGGTCGTAGCCGGTTTCCCCTTCGTCATCGTCGTCGTCCTCCTCCTCATCGTCCTCGTCGAGGTCGTCGTCGACGTAGGAGTCGGTGTCGTCAGGGTCGCTATCTCTCTTGCCCTCGCTCCGTCCCTTGGTCTGTCCCTTGGTCTGTCCCTTGCCCTTCTCGTCGTTATCGTTGTCGGACTGCTCTACCTGCTTGCGCTTGACCTTGTCTGCCCTCGAGGGTTTGGACCTGGAGGATTTTGACTGTTTGGCCTTTTCGGCAGCGGCAGCAGCAGCAGCAGCAGCAGCAGACGCGGCCTCGAGCTTCTTCCTGAAGGCCGCTATCTCGTCGGCCTGCACCGCCTGCGCCGCCGCCTGCGCCGCGAGCGCGGCGCGAGGGGACGCCGCGACCTCGGTCCTGCGCGCCGTCGAGGCCGGGCGCGCGGAGTGAGAGAGGTTGTTAGCGGCGGCGGCGGGTAAGGTCAAGGTCGAGGCTGCAAGGGCGGCGTTAGCGTTTGCTTTTTTTGCATTGGCCGTCGAATTAGACGCCGGAGCACCGCCTCGGCGCTGCGCCTCGGCCGCGGGTGCAGCTGTCGCGGACGGCGCCGCGGCGGCCCGCGCCGAGGAAGAGGCCCCCGCCGAGGCGGGGGCGCGGGCGGGCGCGGCCTTTTTCTTCGTCATCTTAAGCTCTTTATTTCTTCGAGGGCCGAGGAAGAAAAAATGAGGTACTCGAGCAAGCTCTTTCTCTCACTTCCGATCGACAAAAAAAAAAGTTCGAAGCTCTTCGATCAAAGAAAAAGAGAAAAACCAGCAGCCATGGCGCGACGTACGTTTTGCTCTCTTTCTGTTTTGTTTCCGAGGCCCTTGATGCAGCAGCGAGCGTCTGCTCTCGTTCGCCGGTGGAGAGAGAAGCGGCGAGAAAGGAAGCGAGCGGCGAGAGAGAAAGAGAAAGACGAAGAAGCCTCGCGATCGGCCGCCGCCGCTGCGCTGGAACGCCCATCGCTCTCTTCTTCTCTCTTTGCTCTCTTCTCCCTCGCCTCTTTCTCTCCCACCGGCACGGCTTCGGTCCCCTGCGATCGTCGCATGCGATCTCCCTCGATCGCCTCTGCGACCCGCCCGAGAGAAATCGAGCCAAAGCGCGGGAGACAGAGGGGCTTGGACGCCAATCACCACCCAGAAGCGGGCGTCGTCGTCGGACCTTGGTCGTCGTCGATTGGCGCGCGAACCGCAGCCGACTTCCGCGCCCCTTCGATCGCGCCTTGCATACCTTGCGCTCTCCTGCTCTCTCGCCCGGCAGTCGCGCGAGAGTCCTCTCTTTCGGTTTTGCGCAAGCGAGAGCTTCGAAGCGGCTATCCTCGTGCAGCGATGCGGGAGAGAAGATTCCGCGAAATCACAAGAGCCGCCGCCGATCGAGTTTTTTTTTTCCTCTTCGACTTCTTCGACCTCCTCTTCTTCTTCGACCTCTTCGACCTGGACCCTCTCTCTCTCTTTTCTTCTTCCACTCACACTCCCACCCCACCTCGCAACCACCCACCACCTCCAACCACCCCCACCCCACCAACTCAACTCAAAACCAAACAACAGGCCCGTCCCGCTGCTACAGGCAGATCAAGAACAAGCCCTATCCCAAGTCCCGCTTCTGCCGTGGCGTCCCTGACCCCAAGATCCGCATCTTCGACGCCGGGCTCAAGCGCGCGCCCGTCGACTTCTTCCCGCACTGCGTGCACCTGGTCTCCTGGGAGAAGGAGCAGATCTGCTCCGAGGCCATGGAGGCCGCCCGCATCGCCGCCAACAAGTACATGGTCAAGCACGGCGGCAAGGACTCGTTCCACCTCAGGGTTCGCATCCACCCCTTCCACGTGCTCCGCATCAACAAGATGCTCACGTGCGCCGGGGCCGACAGGCTGCAGACGGGCATGCGCGGGGCCTACGGCAAGCCGCAGGGGACCTGCGCCCGCGTCGACATCGGGCAGGTGCTGCTGTCGATCAGGTGCAAGGACGTGCACTCTCCGCTGGCGGCCGAGGCCCTGCGTCGTGCCAAGTACAAGTTCGCCGGGCGACAGAAGATCGTGGCCTCGAGGAACTGGGGCTTCACCAAGTTCACGAGGGACGACTACGTGGCGTGGAAGAAGGAGGGCAGGCTGGTCAACGACGGCGTGACCGCCAAGCTGCTCGACAAGAAAGGGCCGGTGAGCAAGCGCAAGCCGCAGCACGTGGTGCCGACGCCGTCGAGGAACTGCTCGGTGCCGCTGCACGTGCAGTAGGCTTGATGGATTTGGATGTTTTGATCTGTTTTTTTTATTATCAACTCTGAGGTGTCGCCGCTGTGTCGTCGTTCGAGATGGATGGGATGCAGCAGAAAAGGGGAAGAGGAGGAGGAGAGGAAGAAGAAGAGAGAGAGAGAGAGAGAGAGAGAAAAAAGAGGAATGATTTTTTCGATTTTTGATCTCGATCTCGAGGGGTTGAAAAAGAGTTGAGAAAGAGGGTTGAGACAGGAGAAAAAGTTTTCTTCTTCTTCGCTCGACCTTCTCCTCTCTCTCTTCCTCTTCCTCTTCCCCTTCTCCCACTTTCCTGCTGTGTCTTTTTGGTGTTTGCTTTTGTTCTTTCGCGCGCGCGAGTGTGTGTAAAACGAGGCTTTTCTCAAGGGGGCGAAATCATCTTTCTTTCTTTATTCTTCGAAAATGTTAGCTGGTGGAAGTCAGCGAGGGAGAGTGACATTCTTTTATCAAGTCCAGGTACGCTTTCGTTGAGCTCTCAGCTGCTGCTGCAAACGACCGCGAACCATTAAAGTGCTCAATTCGTCATGTTGCTATTGTTATTTTGGTCGTTGTTGTTACAATTCCGCTTGCGCGGAGAGAGAAAAGCGGGAAAGAAAAGAAGAAGAAGAGGAAGAAGGACTTTGCCTCTTTCTTCTTCTCCTTCTCACCTCCTCTGCTGCTGCTTCCGCTCCCTCCTCTGCGACCTCCCGTCCTCGTGGTAGGCCCGCGACTGGTGCTCCCTGAACGACGCAAGGTCCGAATCGAGCAGCGAAGCGGAAGGAGGCGCGGCGTTGGAAGCGTCGTCGTCGTTGGCGGCAGCAGCAGCGGCAGCGGCAGCAGCAGCAGCGGCATTCGCGCCTCCCTTCCCTTTCTTCCCTCGATACTCAAACCCGACCCCGGCCCTGTCGAGCCACCGCGGCCCTTCGAACCGCCCGTCGTCGCCGGGAGCCGCCGTTTCTGCTCCTCCTCCTCCTCCTCCTCCGATCCCCGCTGCCGCGACTGCCGCCTCCGCCGCCCGCCGACGCATCACAGCCTCCCACCCGCTGCCCCGGGTCGCCTCCCCTCTCGCCCTGGCCAGCTTCTCCTCCAGGTCGGCCCGGATCATCCCCGGGACGTAGGCCTCGAGCTCAGCCTCGAGGGCGGCGAGGCGGGCCGAGAGGTAAGGGGTGATTGGAGCGATAGTGTTGTTATCTTTTTTACCCTCTTGTTCTTGTTCTCGTTCTTCTTCCGCCCTTGCTACTCTCGCGGCTGCCTCGGCGTCTTCGGCCCTGATTGGGGCGTGGGGCCTGCACCCAGCGGTGCGCGCCGCGTTGACGAGCTCCGGGATCAGGCCCGCGGGGAGGTCGAAGGCGTCGATCGTCGGCGGCGTTGGTGATGGGGGTGCTTGGTACTGACCTCCTTGATTTTGACCTCCTCCTTGACCTTGACCTCCTCCAACTTCTTCAAGTCCAACAGCTTCAACCTCTTCGTCCCAGTGCCTCTCCCCGGTCCTCGAGGCCTCCGCCACGGCCTCGTGCAGCCTGAAGTCGAAGTAGCTGGCCCCTTCTCCGCCCTCGAGGAACCCGTAGTCCTCGTTGCCCCGCTGCTGGTCGCTGGTGTATTCGAGAAAGGCCGGACCGTTGCGGGCCGCGAAGACGGCGAGCGTGTCGATCCTGCGATGGAGGGCCGCGTCAAGGGGGGCCGGCACCGGCGGTGGGGCTGGGCCGGAGAGGCGAGGCCACATCTGAGAATACGGAGTGTGTGTTGAGAGAGAGCGAATCAAACGAGAGCAAGCTCTCCTCTCCGCGGAGGAGCGCGGAGAGAAAAGGGAGAATCGAGTTTTGAGACTGATCGATCGCCGACCGAGATTTTTTTTTTTTTTTTTTTTTTTTTTTTCGAGCTTTCAAAAATCTAAAAAAAAGAACATCACTTTTTTTTTTCTTCTCCCCCCCCCAACCACCATCATTCAGCCC
>Ga0114918_10000785_pt1 | contig 27983 bp, 26 predicted proteins | sample LantaG_FD_87015 | JGI IMG/M metagenome (GOLD analysis project Ga0114918, IMG submission 87015) | Deep subsurface microbial communities from Baltic Sea to uncover new lineages of life (NeLLi) - Landsort_02402 metaG | ecosystem: Environmental > Aquatic > Marine > Oceanic > Sediment | place...
CCATTTGATATTGAGGATATTGCAAGTTTAAATCCAAGTGATTTATTTGCATCTCTTGTTTATGGTTATGGTTTTTCAAAATTAATAACAAATCAAATAAAGATTGGTGATTTATATGCTAAACCAATAATTGATTTTTTAACATCAATGTTTGTTAGAGTATTTGGAAAAGAATATGGACTAACTGAAATATATTCATTGGGTATTCCAAAACTAAAATTTTTAATATCATGTTATATTTTTGCATCATTTTTTGGTCATCCTATTAATTTAGAACTGTTAAGAAAAGCATCTTCTGCAGCACCATATAATTATCAAGAAGAAGCTGAACAGATGTTGAAATATGACTTTACAAGTATAACTCAATTTTTAAAAGCGTTATCAGATTTAAGAGTTATGCCTGGAGTTAAACCATATAGTTTTACAACTAAAATATATAGATTTTTTGGAATTAATATGTTAGCTGCACTAGAAGATCCTTCACGATTTTTAATGGCAATTATGTGTGCAAGTATTGGAGGTTCAAAAGTAGTCCCAACATATATCTCTAAAAAATATAATGAAAGAGCATTCAGTCAACTAATGGATCTTATGAAAAAGGTATATAGATAAATGGATACAGGAGTTACAAATCGTCTTTATGGCAACTATAGAGCGAAAGTTGTCAATAATAGAGACGCTTCAAAATATGGTAGAGTCCTTGTGTGGATCCCTGATCTTATGCCTGAATTAGATAGTAGAAAAGATGGTATTTGGGCAAGACCTGCAAACAATCCAATTGGCGGAAGAAACACACAAGCTGATACTAATGATAATCATTATGCAGGTTCATCATATATCCCTCCTATGGGAAGTTGGACATGGGTTTTTTTTGAATCTGGGAATATTAATCGCCCCTATTATTTTGGCGCTCTTGATATAGAAAATACTCGTGTATTACCTGAAAACCAGTTGGGTTCTTCTTATGAAAAGAAATGGACAATATTAAAAACACATGAGGGAAGAACTATTGTTGTTTCAGATGATCCAGATGATGCAAGAACTGAAATAACGGGAAAGAAAAGATTATTAGGAAAAAGTGAAACGAATACAAAAGAACTAGAAAAGCAACTTGAAAGTTTAGAAGAAGAATTTGAATTCTATAATTCTCTGTCTATGCCTGGTTTCCGGCAAGATGCAAAAAGGATTTACATAGAAATACAAGCTGTTAAAGATCAAATAAATGCTGCTTCTTTAGCTCCTAGTAATCCATCTGGTACAACATCTTCTGTTTATCCAATAGATGGAAATCAAACTACAATTCTATTTGATGAAAGAAAAGGCACAGAAAAAATTCTCATACGAACTTATAAAGGCGACTTTCTACATATAGATATTGATGAAAGAAAACTACAAGCTGAATTTGAAAGCGATATTATCATAAAAACAAATGGTAAATTCCAATTAACTGCAACTGAAAATATTGATATTTTATCAACTACTGGAGATATAAAAGTTACAGCTACAGGTGGAAGTATTGATCATAAAGCGGGAAGCGAAATAAATCAAGAATCGGGAGCTGATTCAAATATTAAAAGTGGCGGAACTTTTAATTATCAAGCTGGTGGTGAAGTAAATGGACTAGCTGGTTGTAATATGAATATGGATGCTGTTGAAATTCTAGAACAATCAGGCGCAGCAGGTCCAGCAAAAGCTTCTACAGCAGCGCCTGCAGCAGCGCCAAAAGGAGAAAGGAATACATAATGAGTTTGTTAAATATAGAAAGTTCGCTATGTAATAAAATGAGTTATGATTTTGACTCTCTTATAGCGCCTATTAATTCATCTAGAGGGCAACTAGTTCAAGCCAAAAACGATTTTAGAAGTACAGTGTCTAGTATATTATATTCTGATCCATATGATGTTCAACATGAAGCATCTGCATTAGAAGGTGCAGTAGCTGAATATTACCCAGGTAATACAATGGATGATATGGAAGCATTGAAAAGAATGATTGATGAATGTGATTATCTTTCTAGTTTATCACCTATTTCAGTTATCTTAGGAACAGCTGTTGGAATTTTTGATAGAATTAATGATTTAACGAGAGGTTCATTAATACCTGAATTTGGGGCTGCATATATTGGTAATATTATTAATAATATATTAAATGGAATAGATATTCCAGGTGGTAGAAATATTTCTTCTGTATTTGGAAGAGCTGATTCATTAATCAATTGTTTAACAGCTGCTTGTGGTCCTGGCGATCCTTATTATTATACTGTAGCAGATGATTACATTGTAAGAATTGGCGATTTATATGATCAATTGAATATTGTTAGTGATCCAACTTTGCCTAATTATACTGACTTTGATTATCAACAAATATATGATGATTCTGGTTTGAGTCCGGGAGAACAATTAAATGTAAATACTGCTCTTACCAGTGTTTCTAATATGAATATTGGAGCTTTAGGATCTATTAATAATACTGTGAATACAGTAAAAGACTTAATGAAAGGTGGGTTTTTCTAATGACGTCTGCAGATATATTAAGACAAATGATTAATGAAGCTACAGATCAAGTAGCTAATCTTACAAGTAATATCACTCAAATAGGAAGTCAAATTTCTAGTCTTCAAATAGAAGACGATGCTATTGTTGATGGTGTGTTGAATATTGTTTCAAGTGAAGTTCAAACATATTTAAGCGATATCAAATTACCAACATTTCCAGTTGGTTCAAGTGTTGTAATTGGTCCAACATATAATGTAATTGGTTATACAAATCAATTAACTGATTGGGAAATTATAGATTCAACAGGAGATACAATATATCAATATGGCGGTATTGGATGGGATGGAGATACTGCAATTGTTGATTTTTTAGATGAGTGGGATTTTGGTAATGACTATTTGACAAGACCATTAACATCTGGAGCTTCATATGGTATAAGACCATATATGGCAAATTTAAATATTGCAAACGGTATTTTAGAAGAAAATAGAGATAAGGTTTATGATTCAATATCTATGTTTGAAAGGTTTGCTTCATAATGCCAGCCGCTTCAAGATTAACAGATTTATGGGCAGGAATATGTTGTTGCCATTCAAGTCCAACATGTATTCCAATGAGTGGTCCTGTTATAACTGCAAGTCCTGATGATATTTCTGGAAATTTAAATCAAGCAAGATTAACAGATATGACAATCGGTTGGTGTGGTCATACTGGTATAATTGTCACATCTGCACCTTATTGTGATGCTAATAATTTAGGAAAAGCTAGAATTGGAGACTCAGTTGTTGGATGTAATATTGGAGTTTTAGTAACAGGTAATGCAACACATTTAGTTGAAAATGGAGGTGGTATGGGAAGTTCATGTGGAAGTAGTGCACCTTCTGCACCAGAAACAACAGTAGATTATGAAGGGTCTCCGGTAACATATACAGAAGTTGACTTTGGAAATCTTGATGATGAACCAGGTGCTGATGATGGTTTGAATATATGGCCTCCTGTTGTTGGTAGAGAACCAACCACAGAAGAAGTTGCACGTTCAGAAGCTCTTGATAATTTTCCAACAGATACTACCGGAGATTCAACTGGTGCAGTAGTTATAGACGCAACTGCAGTTACTTGTATTGAAATACCACCAGATTTACCAGATAGTTTTCAATTATCAATATACTTCAAATTGGGATCTCTTTCAACTCAAACCGCTTTATCAAGAGTTAAAGTTAAAGCACAGCATGGATATACAGCAAATGAAATAGTATGTAATCTTCAAGGATGGGCTGAAAATATAGGAGATCCTTTAATAGTTAAATATGGTAATAATCTTATAACTTCTGGATTTAGAATCGGTTCAGGAACATCTCAACATGAAAGAGGCATGGCAGCTGATATACAATGGCCAGGAAAAAGTAATACATATATTTATAATATAGCAATCTGGATTAAAGATAATCTCCCATATGACCAATTGATCCTTGAATACGGCGGGCACCATCCGTGGATTCATATATCATTTAATAGATTTGGAAATAGACCTCCAACAGCAGGTAATAGATATGGAACCCGTATTAGTGGTAATACTTATAAATGGGGTCATATTTTAAATATGTCATAACAAGACAATAAAACTAAAAATTGGAACATAATATAAACAATTACAGGATAAATAAAATATGAAAATGCCTTTAAAACCAGCCTTGATGGATATAAGGCGACAATCAGTTAAATGGATTATAATTCATCATACTGCTGAAATGTATGATATTCCTAGTGCTAGAATTGATACATCCACATATCAATATACAGCTTTAACTAAAGGCGTTATGGAAAAGAAACAGGCAGATGTAAATTACCATTATATAGTTGAAAAAGTTAAAGATGATTATATTCCAATAGCTTGCAGACCAATTAGTTATATCTGCGAGTGGCAAGACATTGATAATAATATCAATAATCGTGCTATTCATGTTGCATTATTAGGTTCATACGATCTTAAGATCCCCGAGAAAAGATGTTATGAAATTCTTGCATACAAATTATTAAACCCAATGTTAAAATTATTTCATATATCACCATCAAAAATTAAGTTTCATAATGAGGTTTCCTCAAATAAAAAACTTACATGTCCAGGAGAATTTATTGATAAGGCAATTGTCATATCAATGACCCGCAAATTTGTAATCAAATAATTCATTATAAAAAATACATCTATATATATAAATTACTGAAGACAAACCTTTATAACTTTTAAGAAAGGAATATATATGTTACGTTTTCGATACCTAGTTATTTTTATCCTTTTTATTTTGTTAACTGGTTGTGCAGCAAGACGACCGCAATTTGTAGATCCAACAGGACGCTTATTACCAAACCCACATTATATGATGCAAACGATTGGTTACCCCATTGCAGTAGTTTTTTATTATGCTGCATATGAGGAAGTAGAAGATGTCGATGGATCTAAGGTTAAAAGTCCAGAATATTTATCTTTATTTGAACATCATAATATAGATGCTAAAAAGATTAAAGCCATCACATTAACGATGGAGATTCAAAATCCCAGAGAAATAGAATATTCTCTATATCAAGAGATAATAATAAAGGGAAAAGAAGTAAAAACAATATTAGAGGGTGGGAGAGCAAATACAAGTAATATGTCATATCGACAGTATGTGTTTAATCTTCCATACGGAACAGATGTATTGGATGTCGACCATCATCTTTCACTCCTAGTCGAAGGAAATGAAATGTTGCGAATCGGCCATTTCCAATATCATCTTATTCATTAAAATGTAAAGGAGGTGATGAAAAAGTTGAAGCAAGCCATGTTGGTAGTATTGATGTTGTCATTAATTATTTGTAGCGTTACATTTGCCCAGAATCAAGATCAAGATCAAGATATAAAATCTACAATCGTCGGTCCAGTAATGGACAATCGCTATGTAGCGCCAACTCCACAAGATCAAAATATCGCCCAACAACCCACAGTTGTAAAACTGATGGATCAGGGAGTAATTCCGGCAGCAGAACAAGCAAGACTTGAACAACAGGCCTTGTCGACTCAGAACCAAACCGGTAGGTAATTTTTATTAACCGTCCATATTTGGACATAACTTTAATCGCTTGAAGTAAGAAGTAAAAATAAATCTAAAAAGGAAACACGAAACAATGAAGAAATTTTTAGCGTTAGCAACAGTATTAGCATTTTTAGTAGTAACTCCTTTCACGGCCATGTCGGCTAGTTTCAATATCAATGACGTTGCCATCGGTGGTGGACTGTCCGCAGACGGTGCACTTATTCCAGGTGGAGCGGCTGGTGGTATTGGTGCCGCTGGCGGATTTTCTGCCGGTGAAGCATCTGGCGGAACCGTATGGTTTGGATCAGCTGGAGCAAACATCGACTTAACTGCCGGTGGTGTTACAGATACAAACGCCTACACTTTTAATCCAGGCGCATTCGGTATTGGTGTTGGTAGCAGAACCGACAACTCTGCCGGAGCTCGTGGTGATCTGGATGGAAACGCATTCGGGCTTGCCTCTTCAGCCGGTGTCGTTGGTGGTATCACAGGTCAAGGTTCCTTAAACGGTTCCATCGTTGGCCCCTCACCTCTGCCAGTTTGGAATAGCAACGGGGTGACTTTTGGTGTGGCTGGTCAGGGATCCGCAGGTGCTTTTGTTGGTGCAGGTGCCGCAGCCCTTATGGGTACATATGACCTCGGCGGCGGTGTCCGTGCGGATGGTTGGAGTGCCTCCGAATCCTATCGTGGAATCGATTTCATCCCTGGTGGACAAACCGAATATATGGGCACCCGTGTTGGGGCAGGCACTGAACTACAGTCCTATGGTTATGCTACTCCCGGTGTCTTCGGTATCGCCGTTGTTGATGGTGGTTGGATTGCCGGTGGTGGTGCAGCTTCCAGAACCATACAAACAACTGCTGGTGGTGCTGCTTCAGCATCCGCTGTTGGTGTTTATGCTGGAGCCGGTGGGTTGAACGACAACTATTCCGGATCCGCTGTTGGTTACACACGCACCTCTGCAACCACGTACAATGGTTACAATGGTTCCATCATGTCAGCTTCATCTGGTATGCAGGTTTCCAGCTTCTAACAGATCAACAGTTAAATCACAACAAGTCGCTCCAATTCCATTGGGAGTTGGAGCGACAAAACCAAAACAAATAATCACTAAAACTTGAAAGGATTAACAAAATGTTGTTAAAGAAAATCAAACTTGTCACACTTCTAGCCGTAATTACTTTTCTCGTCGTAACACCTTTTTCATTCGCTCAAAACGTCAACACCGGCGCCGCCGCTATCGGTATCGATAACCAGGCTCAGGGCCAAGGTCAAGGTCAATCAATTGATGATCATAGCATTAATGAAGCAGCCGACCTGGACAATGGCCGGGCGTTTGCAAACTCCGGCGCCGTACAGTATGGCCCCGTTTTGAATTATTTCGGTCAGCCCCTGCCCAGTGAAGGATTCCAACCCGTAGAACAGCTTATTATGTATTCCTGCTGGTTCACCGAGGGTGCACTCGAATCCATTCTGGATGATGTTGAAGATTCCGAATCCGAATTCAAAGTCGCCAACCTTTATATTGCAAATGCAGCACCGGCTTCCGAAGATGGCGTAACCCGCTGGATCAAAGTTGTTATCAGTACAGTCAAATATGAAGGCGCCAACGTAGATTTCAAAGGCTTCGTTACCGCCAGATCAGATGACAAACGCACAACCATGACCGAAGTTATGGCCGAGGCCGCACTTGCTGCCTTACAAAATGGTTGCAACGTTGTTCACTTTACAGCACAGGGTGCCGTTCGTGATGTATTTTCCAGCGGTTGGGGTATCGGTTTCAATACAACCCAAGCCAGTCTCTTTGGTGGTGGAAATGCATTCGGCAACGTAACATCAGGTGGAACCGGGTATAGCAGCGCTCAAGCTGGGACCCGTGACCTTCCGTGGCTTCAGGGTTTCGGTTTGGTAGATGCAGATCTGGTCTATCCCGCCCTGGCAATTCCGGCCGCAGAATAAGACATTACCAAGAAGTATTAGAACATAATAATAAATGGGGTGTGTAGTATTGCACCCCATTTATTTTTTTGGTTTAGAGGAACACACCTATGACAACGCCACCAGTAGTTGATTACTATTTACGCTCAATTGAAGACCTTTTATTTGAGGATACACAATTAGTTACATATGAAATATATTGTGGCGCCATTGATTTAGTATTTGATAATAAATTAACAGAATCATATTTTAATGAAAATTTTGCTGGAACCATTAAAAATATGAATTTGGCAAGAGGTCTTATTCGAGTCTTTAATGAATTAAGATATAATATTCAAAAAATTGGTAAAGACTTCTCTATGAATTTGAATGATCTAATAAATGCCTTTAAAGAACGAAATATATATGATATGTTAAAAGCTTTCGGTTTTAACATTAAATTAGTATTTAGAGCAATTGGAGCATTTACAAATGCACTGAGAGGTGGTCTTCTTGAAGTATTTAAGGATATGGCACGAACCAAAACATTTCAAAAAATACAAAGTGGAGCAATAAAAGTTGATCAAGTCCTTGATAAATATCCAATATTAAAAAGATTAACAGGTATTGTAGTTGCTGGATTATTATTGTACATTTGGTTAAACATGACCTTCATTGGAGATTTAGATTATGATTTTAACTTCTCCGATACAGTAGCTGCATTACATGGTTCATTTAGTATAGCTGATTTATTTACAAGTCCAGAAGGAATGATGTTACTGACTCTTTTTGGAACTGGATTTGCATTTGGTCTATCAGTTCCATGGCTTGGAAAATCAATATATAATTTAACCGTAGCCATAATATATACAGGTTATGCAAAGATCAAGGGTGATAAAACAAAACTTGATCTAATAAAAAAGAAAATGATGAAAGGAATATTTAGGTGAAACCATTAGAGGAAATTAGTATTCTTGTTGTTGGTGATATTATGCTTGATAAATATATTATGGGAGAAGTCGAGCGAATATCTCCAGAAGCACCAGTCCCAATTGTTCATGTTTATGATGAATATTCAACACTAGGTGGTTGTGGTAATGTAGTAAGAAATATCAGAGAATTAGGGCCACAAGTTACTTGTATAACAGCAGTTGGTTATGATACAAATGGCGACGATATTATTAATAAATTAAATGATCTTGACACTTGTGGTAGAATATGTAAGTGTGATACAACAACTACAAAAGAACGAATTATTGCAAGTGAGCGAAAAATTCAAATGATTAGAATTGATCGTGAAATAGTTAAAGATATAGATCCTTCTGATATGATTAAAGTCATTGATGAACAAACTAAAATATATGATATAATTGTTGTATCTGATTATGCTAAAGGGATGATAACTAAAGGTTTAATGAGTTATTTAAATTCAAGACCTGAAAGAATTATAATAGATCCAAAACCAAAAAATCAACATATTTATGGAAACCATTATTTAATAACCCCGAACGAGAAAGAAACACTTCAAATGGGAGGTAGTACAAATATAATAATTAATGGATCAAAATATGTATTAGAAACAAAAGGAAAAAGGGGGATGACTCTATATGACGACTCACAAAAATGGGATATTGAATCAGATGAAGTTGAAATCTATAATGTCTCGGGTGCGGGAGATACAGTTATTGCAATTATGGCAGTTACTCTTTCGATGGGATGGAACCCTCTTGATTCTGCTTTTATTGCTAATAAGTGTGCTTCTTATGTAGTAACAAAACCAGGAACAACTACAGTTCCAAAAGACAAATTTATGAGAATACTTACAAACTATCAAAAGGGAATTCATTAACCCACCGTTTATTATCTATATTGAATATATCGTAAGGAGGGAATTTTTTGCTAAAATTTGAATTAGTAGGTCCTAAAGAATGGAATATTAGCAATGATGATGAACCAATAAATATTCTTCTCACCGCTTCCTCTGTCACTAACAAGTTTAATATTGTTACTGATTTTATAACGAGACTTGCTGAATATCATGGGGAAGACTTCAGCAAATGGTTTATCAGTTTTGTTCGTAATTGTATGAATGAAACAAAAAGGGCAGCAACTGTAACAGAAAACGTTGAAGTTATTAAAAATTATGTAGATGAATATTTAGAATCTACTGGAATTGATTATAATCAATTTGTCGATGAAACAAAAGCAAAGAAAAATTCAATTTTGTTTCGTGGACCAGAAATAGCTCAAATCATAAGACTATCATGTTATTTAAAAGTATATTCAATCATTTCAAATAGTGATCAATATGCATTGGGCAAACAGCTTCACAAAACAGTATACAATCGATTTGCTGAAGAAGTAATAAAAACTGAAGTCGTTTCAAAGATTTTTGATGTTGTTAAAACAAAAACTTTTAGATATAAACTCACAGATAAATTCATGTGGGAATATATCAAAACAATACAATGTAAAGATATCGGCATTCATATAATTGAAATATTTAACTTTATTATGAATAATATTATCATATTATGTGAGGAAGATAAAAATCCAATTACTTATTTTGTTGGAGTTGTTGATGAATCAGTGAAATGGTTCTTACGATCTGTTTATAAGGGATCAATTGTTTATGACGATGAAATATCTACTGAAGATATTCATGGAATCAATATAAACAATCTAGTAACTTATAGTTACAATGATACTCTTGGCAGATTAAAAGCAATTGCATTTGAAAAAATATATAATGAATTAGAAAAAGAAAACTCAACTAGAATGGAAAGGGATGATACAGATCAATATATTATCAATTTCCATAATCGTTTATCTACAATTAATTATATATCTCCTCTATGTAGTTGTCTTGTATTTCCAATCCTTTCAAAAATGACACGAATTACATATGTTCATTTCAAAACCGTTTCGGGTGAACATGCTGCTATTTTATCTTATTATTTAAATAACTTATTTCAAAAGATATTCAAAGGAGAATACTCCAGTTTATTTACTCTTCTTGATTATTATCCATTGAGTAGCCCATCCATAAACACAACATATAAAATAAAGTCAATACATGACTACATTGATATACAGAATAAATACAAAAACTTTTATGGATTTAATACAAAAAAGATGCCACATAAAATACTTTGTCATTTTGTTGGTAGAGTTTCAAGAATAAACTTCAGTCATTTATTATCAGGTCAAAAATTACCTGGAATTCCTCTAGGTAAAGTTGAAGCAGATATGATTCGATTTTATACTTTATACTTCTCAGGTCAATTAAATGATAAAATTAATGAATTAACACAAAAAATGAACGCTGATTTTTAAAAAGATATGCGGGAGGAATATACTCTAAATAATCCTAGGTTATAACAGAGTATTGTTAAATCCTCCCGCTCCATCTTTATTTACTTTATTTTTTTAGAACAAAATATAAATTACGGCATTACACTCGTTGGAGGAAAAAAGATGTCTATACCTGAAAATGACTTCATGTATCTTGAAGAATTAATTAGAAAAGTAGATGGTTATTTGCTACCACAACAAGCAGAAGATGATATGGCTTATCTTTACAGTAAAGAAATTAGAGATAGTTTATATGGAACACACCCAAAATGTTTTTTAAAAATAAAAGGAATTGGAAGGGAATTTCCTACTCTATTTCCTATATGTAACAGACATGGTCATAAAGACCCAAAAGTTATTGATATCACAAGAAAAGTTTTACAAAAAATAATGTCTGATCATGTTGGGATGTATGATAGTAATGATATGGTAGAAGTTTTATCTAAACTTGATAGACTTTATAGTGTGTATTCAAAAGATATACCAAAACCACCTGAGGCAGCTGGAAGAAAAGCAAATGTAACTAGGATGATGAACAGAATCAAAAAACACCTAGATGTATATAAAGGATACTAATGTCTGTAATTAAAATTTTAGATGTTAATTCATTCGCTAGAGGTCTAAAACCAGTTACTAGCACTGAAATAAAAACAAGAAGTGGTGAGTTTAATCCATCTGGATTATTTAGCGAAGAGATTTTTGGTGCGGAGGGTTCGTTCGATAGAACAAAGAATTTTTCATTTTTACAACTTTCAACAAAAATTATACACCCAACTTTATATCGTCATATTATAAGACTCGAAAGAAAACTAGAAAAATGGTTTTCGACAGAAGCATCTTTTATAATAACTGAAGATGGTAATATAGTTGAAGATGATAAAGGGGTTGCTGGAATTGCCTCATTTATTGAAGAATTTCCAAAAATAAAATGGAGAGCTGGAAGCGCACAAAGAGAAGAATTTATTAAAGGTATTGTACAAAATTATAAATCTGGAACTTTGTTTATCGATAAAATACCAGTTCTTCCACCTGATGTTAGACCATATTTTGAAGATGAAAAAGGTCAAATAAGTTTAGATGAACTCAATAATGTTTACTTAGATATCTTAAGAAAATCATTTCAAATAAAAAGTGCGGGTTCTAGTGGTCAATTTTTTGATTTATTAAATTGGGGTTTACAAATATCTATAATTAACCATGATAAATATATAAAGGGAAAAATTGAAAAGAAACAGGGTTTAATTAGAGGTAATATGATGGGTAAACGCATTGACTTTTCAGGTCGTGCTGTTATCACACCAGGACCACAATTAAACATCAATGAAATTGGAGTTCCTTTAAGAATGGCAGTTATGTTATTTCAACCTTTTTTATTACATTATATGCTTTTTTCTAAAAAGTATCCTTACAAAGAAGATCTTGAAAAAGAAGTTAAGGATTTTACTGAATTAGAACTAACCGTTGATTCTTTACAAAAAGTTTTTAAATCTATAAAAAATCATGATAATGTTCCGAAGAAATTATATCAATTAGTATTTGATGCAACTGAAATTGTTATAAAGAATAGAGTTGTTATTGCTAAACGTGATCCTGTTCTACATGATGGTGGTTTGAGATCATTTAATCCTGTATTAACTAAAGGCGATACAATAGAATTATCTACAACTCAAATAGATTCATTTAATGCCGACTTTGATGGAGATCAGATGGCATTATATCATCCAATATCAGTAGAAGCACAAGCCGAAGTAAAGGAAAAAATGATGCGTATTGCATCTAGTAAAAATAACAAAAGTGTTTTTATTAAAATTATAAAAGAAATGAATGTTGGTCTTTTTATGATAACTAAAAATATTCCTCTTAAAACTTCACCAATTGCTGTAACACAAGAAATTTTAGATAAAGCGGTAGACCCTTATATTCCAGTTATGTTTAGAGGAAAACAAACAACAATGGGAAAAGCAATTGTTAATAATGTATTTCCTAAAGATTTTAGATTTATAGATGATGTTATGACAAGTAAAATTACCAATGCATTAATTCCTGAAATTCTTGATAAATATGGAGATAAAATAACAGGTGAAATATTTTCTAAACTTTCAAAAATAGGATTTAAATTTGCAACAATCATGTCTCCAAGCTTTGATCTTCAAACATTTGAAATGCCCGAGAGTATCGGACGCATCAAAGAAAAATTAAAAACGGCTACTCCTGATGAAGCATTCAAATTATTAGATGATGGTGAAAAAATTATTAAAGAAGCATTAAAAGGAACAACTTTACATGATTTAATAGAATCTGGATCAAGTAAAGGTTGGAGTCAACCAAAACAAATTTTAATCGCTAAAGGCGTTATTACAGACCCAAAAGGAAAGGTATTAGATCCAATTGCTGGTTCATTTACAGATGGTCTAACTTCAACAGAATTTTTTGAAGCATCTTCTGGTTCACGAAAAGGTATGGTTGATAGAGCATTGAATACTGCTGATACCGGATACTTTACAAGACAGCTTGTTTATCTTTTAAACTCAGTTGAAGTTGATCCTGTTTTAAAAGATTGCAAAACAAATCGAACTATTAATTTAAGACTTGATAAAGATTTGATAACTAGATTATCTGGTAGATATATATTAATTGGAAGCAAGATAACAAAATATAATTCAAGTGATTTTAAAGTAGGACAAACTGTTAACTTAAGAACTCCAATATATTGTAAATCTAAAAAAATATGTCATACTTGTTATGGAGATTTAATCAGAAGAATAAAAACTCCTTATGTTGGAGTATTGGCTGGAGCATCAATTGGAGAAAGAGGGACCCAACTTATCATGCGTACATTCCATACAGGCGGTGCTGCAACATTAGCACAGCATGATGTATTACAAGAAATAATTAATAATGATCCATTAGCTAACTTGGAGAAATAAATGGCAAAAATAAGTCAATATCTACAACAATCAGATGATAAATTAATTGCTACAAAAAAATGTACTCTTACAATTGAAATGAACGATTATCATTTGACTGATACAATAGAGATTAAAGATCGGGATGCCATTATATGGGTCAAAAATCTTATTTGTAAAGCTGAATTTGATAATATTGTTTTTAATATGATATTAGATTATCCAGTTGAACTTCAAATAATAAGAATGGAAAAAATTGGTAAAGAAAAAATAATTTTAAATTATATACCACAAGATATTATATTAACCATTCCATTTACAACAGTTGAAATTAAGGAGCAGGTTAATTATGTAAAAAGACTTCTTGGTGGTAGAGAAATGTATAAAGATCCTACACATTTAGTTAAAAAGATTTTTAATGTTTATGGAGGATCTATTTCAGATTTAGATTTAATACATCTAGAAGTATTAGCATCACAAGTATTACGAGACAAAAAGAATCATGCAATTCCAGCTAGATTAGGTAAACCTTGGGATCCTATTATGGCGAACATCAAAACAGATGTTTTCAATACCAGTTTTATACAAGGGTTGGAATTTGAGAATGTTGGTAAAGCTATCGATACAGGCCTTACAACTTCTCAAGAAGGTGAACCATCAATTATGGAAAAAATAGTTACAGGAGAGTTAATAACTAGGAGGAAACGATAATGAGATCTTTTCAAGATATTATTGAAGAGCAATTAAAAATAATTAAAGATGGAGATGAAATAATTACACCTGATGAATTTCATCTTATATGTGAAGCGGAAAGATATAGACCACCTGGAGAAAAATGGTATTCTAAACATAGAAGTTTAACCAGTTGGAGTAGTAAAGTTGGTGCTGGGTTTGCCACAATTGCAACATTAGGTTTATATGGTTTATATAGAAGAATGACTGATAAATGTAAACAGAGATGTAGACGTATGACAGGACGACAAGCAATAAGATGTAATTCTTTATGCAATATGACTGCTGCTAAACATGTTGTAGATAAATTACAATCAAGAAAAAGTGCTTTGTCAAGTATAAAAGATCCTGAAAAAAGACGAGAAGCATCCGATGATCTTCGAAGAGAATATGAAAAATGGCTAGATAGATATGAAAAATATAAAAACAGAGTAGAAGCAGGATCAATGGTTATAACACAATTAAAAACTAAGAAGGATTAAATATGATTCAATTTGATTTATTACCTCAATACACAAGATTGGTGCCAGGAATTCGCTTTAAACAAAATGTAAAAACTCCCTTTTTAATTGTGTATTTTTCCGAGAATTCTACCTTAAATCAAGATTATTTTAAATTAGGTTTTAAACTACAAGATGTTAGACATGTGGTTATTCCAAAAACAAGAATACCATTAACACGACTTGAACCAAAATCAAATGCTTTATATAAGTCATTGGGTCTTTTACCATATTCAGCAACAATGGCATTTCCAAAAAATAAAAATATATTCTTTGATTTAAGTCTATATTTAACTGCAGTTGAAAATGCTTATCATCCAAATACATACAGACAGAGAGCTGGATTTTTAGTTCAGGATGTGTTGTTTAAATCATTTAATGTTTTTCCTAGTAATTATAAAAAGGTTTTAATATATGCAGTAGATTCTTTACAAGAAATAAGACCATTTATGAACAGAAAGATATTTCCACTAGTTCGTCAATTGAAAGCAGGTGAAATATACTTTGATCATATGCTTTTAACAACTGTTGGTCCTGAAAAATCAAGTCATAGACTATTGATTAAAAATAAAGACTATAAATTTCCAAGAATACTTCAATACTTAAGAAAAGTTAAAATTATAGATTCAGAAGAAGAAACAGATATTGAAACAGATGAAGCAACTAGTAAAGTTATGAATAAAGTAACAAAAGATGTACCAGAAGGAAGTAAATCAAAAATTGGAAATGCTATTAAATCATTTTTACATAAAGATAGAGATGCGGTTAATAGAATTAACAATGGAGAAGTATCTGACGATGATTTAAAAAGAATTACAGTTGCATCTGTGTTTAATCAAGCAAGCGGTAATGCAGAAAGGTCAGTTAGACTTTCTAAAATTTTACCCCAGGATAAATTAGGAAGTGCAATTACAACAGTAACTAACCAGTTTTCAGATCAATTTTTACAAAGAACAAAAACGGAAGATTCGAATACATCGATATTAGTTCATAATATGGATGTTCCTAAATTAATTGATAATAAATCTCCTGAACATATATTTTCAAAAAGACGAATTGACTTTGAAACTAATTTAAAAAAGGATATGGTCAATGCGTTTAAAATTCTTGAGAAAAAAGAAATACCTCTTAAATTTGAATCAATCACAGTTGTTGATGCTCCACCAAAAGCAGGTGAGATTGACAAATCAGATATGGCTCAAATTGTAGTTTCTTTAAAAGATAGTTTTGGTAAAACTCAAAGAGCTAGAATCTCAATTCCTAAAATCGATCCACATACAGGAATATTTAGAGTGAATGGTAAAAAGAAATGTTTAATCAATCAGATTGTAAGAAATCCAATCAGTTTTCCAAAACCGTATCAAGCAAAATTTGAAAGTTCATATTCTACTTTTCATATTTATAGTAAAAAAATGAGAAGAATGGAATATCTTGAAATATACATGGGATCATTTCGATTACCTTTTATGATTCTTCTTGCATCTGCTTTTGGTTTCGATGAAACATTAAAACAATATAAAATAAATTATAAAATTGTTGAAACCAGACCAGCTAAAGGAACATTATCAAGTAAAATACCATCATCATATATAGTATTTGAAAATGTAAATAGTCAATTGAAAAAAGAATTAGTAGAATCATTTATTCAAGCAAAGGTAATGAATTATACAACTGAAAAAGAATTCGGTACAAAGGAATATTTTACTGAATTAATAATTAAAATTACTGGACGTACTAGTGCTCCATATCATATTGGATTAAATGTTGAGAATATTGTTGATCCTATTGCTAAACAAATTTTAATGAATCAACAATTACCAAATGATCTTCAATATATTATGCAATATATGGCACAAAAAGCTGTTGATGGATTTGCACAAGATCCAAATGACATCACGAATCAACGTATTAGAAATTCAGAAATCCTTGTACATTTGACTCAAAAATTAATTCTTGCTCAATATACAGAATACAAAGAGCAGGTAATGGCTGGAAACACTGATGCAAAATTTACATTACCAGAAGGAAAAATATTAAGTCAATTCAATAAACTTGAAATTGTACAAGATATGGAATATGCCAACCCAGTAGAAGAAATGGCAACAATTACAAAAATTTCTCCTGTTGGTAGTAAAGTCGGTGGTATTGCTGATAAAGAAGCAGTACAACTTGATGCAAGAAATGTACACCCTTCATACTTTGGTAATATCGACCCATTAGACACAGCAGAGGGGCCAAATGTCGGCATTACACAACAATTAACAGTCAATGCATACCTTACATCGGCTCGTGGTTTATTTGGCAATAAAGAGGTTAATGAAACCGAAAAATCTGGTATGTTATCAACAAGCACTGTCCTTATTCCCTTTGTTGTTAATAACGATGGTAATAGAATTTTAATGGCTGATAACCAAGTAAAACAAATGATTCCTTTGAAGAATCCAGAACCTCCTATGGTACAAACTGGATATGAATCAATATTGACAAATGTATTATCAGATAGTTTTATAAAACGAGCTCCATGTACAGGTAAGATTAAAAATATAACAAATGATTATATTACAGTTCAATGTAAAGAAAAGGGAAATAAAAAAGTAAGTTTGTTACCTGAACATTTGAAATCAGGTTCAGGAAAAAATACATTAAGTACATTCAGTCCAACCGTATCAACAAATCAAAGTGTTAAAGAAGGTGATATTATAGCTGAAGGTAGTTGTATATCACAAGGAACTATTTCTCTTGGTAGAAATCTTCTTGCTGCATACTTTCCTTATAAAGGTTTTAATTATGAAGATGGTATTGTACTAAATGAAAAATTAGTTAAAAATAATTCATTAACTTCATTACATGGAATAGAAGAAGAAATATTAATAGACCCAAAAGATAAAGTATTATATATAGCTCCTCTTGGAAGTATAACTAAAAAAGGCGATCCATTGATTAGAAAAACAATGGGCGATATTGATGAAATTTTTGGTTATGAAGAAGAAGACGATGAATCTATTGATACACATGATGGTCAATTAATTAAAAAGAGTCCTGGTGGTAAAATTGTTGATATTGATGTATTTTGTAATGTAGATCCTTCACAATTTCCTTTATTAAAAGATTTGATTTTAAGAACTGATAAAAAATTTGGAAAACCTGAAGGTCAAAAATTCACCAAACGTGGAGAAGCAGTTAAAGGTTTATTAATTATAATTAAAATCGAACAAGAATTAACAATTGGTCTTGGTGATAAATTATGTAATAGACATGGTAATAAAGGTATTGTTTCTTTAATTGAAAAAGAAGAATTAATGCCAAAAACTCCTTGGGGCGAAACTCTTGATATCATATTTAATCCATTGGGAGTTTTAAGTAGAATGAATATGGGTCAGATGTATGAACTATATTGTGGTTTGATATCAAAAGCAGTAGCTGGTTATATCGTTAAAACCAATAATAAAAATCAAATAATAAAAATAATAAAAGATGTATATGGTTTTCTTGATAAATCAAATAATAAAGAATTTACAAATAGATTTATTGCAAATTTAAATAAAATGAGCGACACTCAATTTAAAAATATGGTTCAACAAATAAAATCAAAAAATATGATTCCAATAATTGTTCCTCCTTTTGCTTCACCAAATAATATTGATATAATGAAAGCATTAAATTATTTGAAATTAAAATCAGCTTATACTTTAACATTGCCTGAATTCAGTACAAAAACTAGAAATCCTGTTCCTGTTGGTTATTTATATTTATCTAAACTTGAACATATTGGAGACATCAAATTACATGCAAGATCTACAGGACCAACGGTTGGTAAAATTTTACAACCTACAGCAGGTAAAAGACGTGACGGAGGTCAGCGTTTAGGGGAAGGTGATACATGGGCGATGATCTCATACAACACACCAATAACAATGTCTGAATTTCTTGGACCAATGTCTGATGATATTAAAACAAAAAATGAAATTATTACTGATATTATTCAAACAGGTCAAGCTAAATTTAGAGAAACACAAGCATCACCAACTAAAGATTTATTAAACGCATACTTCACTGGTATGATGATAGAGGAAAGATAATATGTCTGAAAGATCAAATAAAGCATTTATTGAAGGGATGGTTCATTATCCTGAAATGGATGATGATGAAAGAATGGATGAATATGAAGATGATGCTATTTATCGATCAAGCTCAATTGATCTTCAAGATACATTAGGAAACCCTGATTTCAAATTTGTATATCCTATATTAATTAAAGATGTACTTGAAGCATCATTTAATGATCAAAAAATATTTTGTAGAAAGATGTTAGATAAAATTGAAGAAGTATATGATTATACTTTTCCAGTGACACCTGAGTTAACTAATAGTTTAGAAATTACAAACTGCTTAGATTTCATTAAATTTCTTGAATACGATAATATTATTTTTCTTTCTTTTGTTTGGCAATACTTAAATGTTGATTTATTAAAAACTGATATTAAAAGTTATTGTGAATCGAATAAAATGAAAATAATACAAGAGGTAGAAGAGCAGTTAGAATCTCACGAACAAAACGAGTTAATTTCTGTATTTTTAAGAACATATTATAAAGATAAATTTATTGAGTGGTTTATACGAGAATCGGATAGGTCGAAGACTCAAATATTATTAGAAATACTTGAAAGAGAGGGAAAATTGAATGGCTGATATTATCATAAAAAATGGCGATAAATTTGTATTAAAAGTTGATCGTAGTGAATTAGTACAGGTAGATGAAACTCCAGAAGGAGTTGTATTTCAATTTAAGGGTGGTGTGAGTTTGATGAAGTCAGATCAATTCATGCCATCAAGTGTTAAACAGATAATGAAGAATACTGCAGATAATTATCCCGATAAAAAATTGGTATATGATCTTGGTAATCCAAAACGTCCTGTTTATGTTGACGCAACATAATCATTATAAAAATAATATCTATATATATAAATAATTGATCAAGGAACCATTACTTATTTTTAATGGTTGAGGTTCGATTCCTCAATTTTTTAACTAAACTTTTTGAGAAGACTGATTGTAATTTCAGAACGCTGAGCGGTTCAGCAATTGTATTGAAAACAATGGATAAGGGTTCGACTCCCTCTTGTCACACCACAAGCAGTGACATGCTACATAATTACACACACTACTTCTCAAAACTTTTTTATGTGGAAGACTTTATATAGTTTCAGAAACTACGCTTCACAAGCGTACCATCGGGTCGATGATCGAACGACCAGTCAAAAATTTTCGGTCGCCACTATATATATAACTTCCATATAATTTTTTAAAACGCTTGAAAGACTGATTGTAATTTCAGAAAACAATAAGCTCAATTGGCTGAGCATTGGTCTCTTAAATCAAAGGTAGCAGATTCGACTTCTGCATTGTACAACGATAAAATTACAAATATTACTTTCAAGCATGACTTCACCGTGAGAGACTTTATATGATTTCAGATAATTAAATGAACTTTAATCATAAAATCATAATCATATATATAACTCTCCCTTTCTTTTAAGGGGTGGACTTATTATAACTTCAGAGTCCGGATGAGAGCCCAACCAGTTATAATTACGCCCACCCCTTTTTTCAATTTTTTGAGGTTTTTAATGACCCAAATTTCCAATAACAAAAAAAATTAGTTATAACTACTTTCCGTCGAAAAAACCAAAAACCGTCAGGAGGCGAATCGTGAAGAAAACTTTAGACTCAGGAATCCTTCAGTACGTTCCAAAAGGCGCATACTATGAAGGAAAAGATGAACAATTCGATGCAGTAAAAGTAATGTGGAATGGTTTATTTAATTATGATCGAACCCTATTTGCGCTGACCAGTATTTTAAATGGTACAGGTTTTTCAAAGGGTGCCATGGCCCACAAATTACTATCTACTCCGGTTCCAGTTGGAGTTGGTAAAGAGCTGGTTACGGCGGGATTGGATGAAAATTTTGAACGAAAAGTAGTCATGTTCAATCTTAGCAAACTCGCTGAAAAGCAAATGGCCAGAGCTCTTAAAAATCTATTGATGTTGACCGGTGGAGAACTCCACACAAAAGTGAACAATTCACGAACAAAAAAAGTTATCCTTGAATTTATATTTAATCGGGACAATAGAGAATTGGATTCACTTGCTATCAATTTTAAAAACAAGCTGGCCAAGTTGGTAAGACATGCATTGGGAAAACAAGATCTATACGGAATTTTGAATGGTGATTTTGTATTATTCGATAAGAAAATCGGTCGATATAATCGTCTTGCATATCCTGTTGTTTGTCATCTATTTAACAAAACTCCATTTGTTATGGAGGGTAAATCTCGCGGCCATTTCCCAATGATCGATACATATTGGGCAGCAAAGACAGCCGCACATGTGGGTGATCTTGAAGAGTTTAAAAAACTCATAAATAAACTGCCGTGGAGAATTGCCATGGGATTCAGAAACAGCTATAAGCTGAATATTGAAAAATCTGAAATACTTGGCGAAGCAAAAATGTCAGAGAAAGAAACTCTCACTCTGGAATCTGCAGTCAAACGATCAGGCGCCAAGAAAAGAAAAATTAATTACGATACACAAGATCTATATGATTTGTGGAAAGCTCTTTATTTTAAAGTGGCAAACAATGATAAAGACAGCCTGGACGAAATTAGCAACGCAATCGAAAATCAAACCAAGAAAATTTCAAAACTTGATCTTGGTGATTCATGTGCTATTGTCCTTGATGCAAGCCACTCAATGTTCGGAAGTGACGAGCGCCCAATGCATCCATTTTTAACTGGAATGTGTGTAGCGTCAGTAATTGAAAATGTTGAAAATGTTTTCATCGTTGGGGGCGTTTGGAAGGAATCAGGTATCCCTGATAAAAAACTCGTATTCCCCGCAAATGGATCTCCACTTTGGAGGGGATTAATCGATGCAGTTATCTCCGGTGCAAAACAGATCGTCGTTATTTCAGATGGTTATGAAAACGCAGTTAAGGGAATGTTTGATCATATCTATAAACATTTCAAAAATGCTGGTTATGAATTTAATATTGTGCATATTAATCCAGTGTTTTCAGCAGAAACAAAAGCCGGAACAAGTAGAACATTGGCAGAAGGTGTTATTCCAATGCCAGTTGGAAGCTACAAATACATGGAGACAGAATTTATATTTAATCAGATGCTTGAGAATACAGAAGCAGTTAAAAATCTTCTAATTCAAAAGTACAAAAAGTTAATTGAAGGAGGGAAATAATATGGCATCACTACTTGAAAGATTTAATTTTGTTAAAAATCTTGGAGTGGGTGAGGTGCAATCCGATGAAGAAATGACTGTCGTTCCTCTTATAGGTGATAGTCTCGGTAATATTGCATCACCATCAGCCCTACAATTCAGGAGAACAACAACATATGGTTCTATGCAGTATGAAAATCAGGATCGTAGAAATCCTGCAATTGTTCCAAATAATATGATGGTTCGTGGTAAGGGCGCCCAAGATCATGCTATGAGCGGTTCAGGTGTCGTGTTAGCAGCTTCTTCAAAACTTTTTGAAAATGCATGCTGTATTGAATCAAGTCAAGGTGGTTATTTTTCAGGTCAGGAAGTTGAATCAGATATCCTACCTGTTGGTTTGAGAAAAGTATTACTCGAACCAGCTCAACGAAACAAAAGAGATTACAGCAAACTATGGGGAAACATACGAAGCTGGATGAGCGGAATACCAAAGATTCGTACAGGAGCTAGAGCACATTTGAGGGATTTCTTTGACAATCCTGATTACAAAGAAGCTCTTGAAAACTTTGCAGCAGCATTTGAACCAGTCGAAGGACAAATTGGAGCTCTGATTTTATTCAATGGAATTCCAGTTGGTCTTGAAATTATGCCAAGCGCTGAGCATTGGTCGGCATACTGGAAATGGTTGATTAGAGGATGCTATGGTTCTCAGTTAATTAAAATGAGAGAATCTGGTGAACTTGCACGATCAACAATGATACTACCTGAAATTCCAGCTGATGCAGATGGAGACAAGGTAAAAGAAATCATGACCTATTTTGTTGATAATATTAAAATGAGTATTGCGCCTATGTTAGAATCGATTCAAGTAAGCAATCAAGCACAAGTTGATTCTAGCAGAAACATGATCACTGAACTTATCAGGACTGAAGGCGGTGGTGGTGGAGATATAATTAGTCAAGATTCCAAACCTGTCTATTTGTCATTAGTATTCTAAAAGGTTAGAGTATGAGCGTTGAAGAAAGACAAATACGGAACTTAAAAAATAAAGTGGTTGATTATATTCATAAAACTGCATCTCCACAGGCTATTGTTAAATTTGCTATAAAATGTAATATTAACATACCGAAAGGTTTATTGAAATATATAAAATAGCATTGTCGTTTGATTTTAAGCACGCCCTATCACATGGTGATATCGGCATCGCTTTTAGTCTCTTTTGAGATTAGAGGGGGTACTGATATCCTGTGTGACAGGCGTGGGATATTGGCACTTTTCTTGCTTTTTTCTCGTTTTTTTAAAGATAAAGGAGTTTTACATGATACAGTTATCTACAGAAAAAGTTATCGAAAAGATGGGAACGGCAGTTTACCCCATCACAATTATCAAATTCCTTCTTAACAGAAGACGAATTCTTTCATATTTTGAAAAAGCAGCCAAAGTAGATTTTGAAATTCGTATAAAATATAATCTCGATTATATAAACTGTGAGATATGTAAAGAAAAAGTTTCTGAAGGAATTTTATGTAGGCAACACACATCTATTGATCGAGTGTTGAACACAGACTCAGTCTTATTTGATTTAGATACAAATACTTATTTTCATAAGAATGAGATTTTTAGAATGGTTGGTGGTCGGTTAGTTATTGTATATTGTCCACATCCGAAATTAATATCAGGAGAATTAACAGATTCAAAAGTTAGAAGAATCAATCCAATTACTGTTGAAGATGAAACATTAACAAAGTTACCTGATTATAAAAAGGTTACTGAATTTATTTCTAGTGGATTGATGGAGCAGTATATGAAGTGCTGGTTCAATCATGAATTTTCGATTGTAACCATTCCAAATGATAGGAACAAAGCCAATTGGTGTTTAGTTCCTAACAAATAAAACTGTAGGAGGAATTAGTATATGTCATACGAAGATTATCAAGATCTTATGGGAACTGGCCATGAGAGCCGTGAACCTGTAAAACCCGAGGATGAGTTTTTTCATAGCGTTTATATCTCAGGAACAACAAGAAAAAATCACATTAACATTGAAGAACTCGCCGGGAAGTTTCAGGTACGTGGTGTCCGCTATAATGTGGACGAAGTAAATTTGGTCATTACTCACACTAAAGATATTCTTGCAAAAGTTGTAACTAAAAATCGAAAAGATAGTACTGAATGTTTTTCATTTAAACCGGGTGCTCCACCATGGTATGGAACAACTCGTTTACCAGACAATACAGAACGTCCATGTCCCACAACTTCAGCAGAAAGAGCAGTAAACGACTACTGTAATTCTTGTAAAGCACAAATTATTGTAGCTGGTATTTATTGTAATCCTGATGGAAGTCCAGTATTAACAGAAGAAAAGAAACCCATTTTTGTATTCATCCGAGGCAAAGGAATGAAATATAAAGGTGTTTCTGATTATCTAAGTGATATGTATAAAAGAGATCTGACTCCAATATTCACACCATCAACAGATGAATCAATGAAATTTAAAAAAGCTGTTGTAAATAACAAAAGATTCGTTACCAATATTACAAAAGGTCAAGAGTCAAGTAATTATGGAATGAAAGATGTATTTGTATTGAAAACTGGATCTGAATTACCAGTAGATGCTGTTATGAAAATTCTGGAAGTATCCAAAAACACACTGATAAAATTCAATGAAAAATTTGATTGGTCTACTAGAGTAAACACGAAACCATCTGAAGCAACAAGTTATGGTATCCCTCAAACAGGTGAAGGTCAAATGAAAATGGAACCTTCATCTGAAAAATCACAACCTGCTGCAGAATCAAGTAAAGTTGAAGATACTCCAAAAGCGGAAGAAAAACCAAAACAAGTGTTCAGTTTTGATGATGTAAACCTTGATTAACTAACTAACATGTTACCTTAAATTCTCGAAAGGAATTAAAAATGCCTAGTGACGAAACTGCAAAACAACAAGAACTTAAATACTACGAACGTCTAAACATTTCAGTACTGTCAATCGCAAAGATCAAAACTTTGATCAAGTCAGATATTAAAGAAACTATAAACGCATGGAATAAAGGTAGAAATGTCGATAAACAATGCTGGCATATTGTCGGTCCTGCCGGTGTAGGTAAAACAGAAATATGTTACCAAATTGCAGAAGAACTCACGAATGAACTCGAAAAACTTTTTGATATAATTATGGTTAAAGCCCCCGTTCTTTCCAGAGATGATTTTATCATACCTTTTCCGGTTACGAACGGGGGAACGACCAGTTTCAAAATGTTATATTCAGATTTCGTTCCTGAAAACAAAGAAGACAGCTATGGCATATTTGTCATTGATGAATTTTCAAGAGGGGATCATACCCTTCAACAACTTCTATGGCAAGTTCAAAATGAGTATGCAATTCACAGATATAAATTTCCAAAAGGGTGGTTTGTAATCTCAATCGATAACCCTGACGACTCAGCATATACAATGGATACAATGGAAGATGCTGCTGGATTAAGACGCCAGCTTCACATTTATACAGAAGTCAGTCCAATTGATTTTTTGAATTATGCAATCAAAGAGGATTTCCATCCATTAGTAGTTGAGTTTATTCAGACTCACCCTGAATATCTATATGATTTTCAGGCACAACTTCAAGGTTCTGTTTATGCAAATCCAGCAAGCTATGAAAAATTATCAGACCACTTATGGAAAATGCATTTGAATGGTGGTATTGATTACGAAGTTATTGATAACAAAGCATCTGGTCTATTGAATACCCACATGACCAAACTGTTTCTTGAATTTGCACAAGAAAAGAAAGACATCAATCCTAAACATATCTTTGATGATCTTGACAATGTAAAACCAGCTATTATGGCATTAAAGAAAGAAAATAACAATTCTAAATTGGGACAATTGATGGTTGCTTTCTGTACTTTCATGACAACATCAATGCCAAAATATACCAAGAAAAATCTACAGAATGTTGAACAATTTCTGATGATGATGCCGATTGATACAGCTGCAATATTCATCACACAGATCGATAAATTCGACAGAACATCTCTAGCGTTTCAATATATGACCAAAATTCACATCACACTTCTGAAAGAGTCAAAACGATACGAAAAAGATTTCTATAATCCAATCGTTGAGTGTGGTGAAGGTAAATTGGTATAATCATATGAATACCTCCGAAAGGTTGAAAAACCTTATAGCCCAATTTGTATTACAATATAATTATTGGGGATATCTGTTCTCACGAATACGAAGAAGACCAGACTCCAATCTTAGATCAATAATGGGCGTAGCTCCAGAGCGTGACGGTTCAGTCACACTTGTATATAAGCCAGAGCTATTAGATAAGACAGATGATCAGGCAGTATTAACAGTATTAGAACATGAAGGTATGCATCTATTAAACAAACATATTTCTCGTTTGTTGAGAATTATGGCTAATGAAATGACTGATATTATGGCACAATCTAAAGCAGACATTTGGAATATTGCAGCTGATTGTTCAGTCAATGTTCAAGCAAATATAAGAAAACCAATTGTTATCGATGGAAAACCATGGAAAGTATGCTTACCAGCAGTATATAAAATGGAAGAAGGACAAATCACAGAAGCATATTTTCTTGAACTTCTTAAAAATGCCAAAAAGATTCAAGTTATTGGACCTGGTGATGGTTCTGATAAATCTGGTTTGAATTATGAAGATGGTGGTTTAGATAATCACAAACAATGGCAACTCAAGGGAGTTCCTGATTTAAGTTCATTATCAAGAAAAGTTGATTCACATATTCAGAATGTTATCAAAGACAGTCTGAAGACCTTCAGCAAAGATAGAGGAAAACTTCCTGATCATATAGCTGAATTAATTAAGGATGCTCTTGCTCCACCGAAGGCACCCTATTATCAAATAATTAGAAAATTGATTAGAGGAACACGATATAGTAAATTCAAACGATCTTTTACAAAAATAAATCGAAAAAGAACTTACGTGTTTTCATTAACTGATAAAACTCTACCAATGATCTCTCCATTTCCTGGCAAAACAAGAGATTACACATTTAAGATTGTTGTACTAATTGATACATCAGGTAGTATGAATATTGATGATATTAAGGAAGGATTGTCTGGAGTAAAAAATATTATTGAAAAAGATAGACATTGTCATACAACAGTTTTGGAAGTTGATGCCGGAGTTGAGAAAGAATATCGAGTTAAAAAAATCAGAGATATTCAATTTAAAATAAAAGGTAGGGGTGGAACAGTATTAGGACCTGGTTTATTTAGAGCCAAAGAATTGGGATGTGATGTGTGCCTTGCTTTTACAGATGGAGGCACTGAAAGAATAAATAATTATCCCAAGAAAGATTTACCCAAGAAAATAATTTGGGTTATTAATAAAGGTTGTAATGCTGACCAAATGAACCGTACAGGTTGGGTGGTGTATTTATGAGTTTTGGTAGATTTTTATTATTAGTATTTTCATATTATGCAGCAATTATATTTTTAGGTGGTGCATTATTTGATGGTGGAGGATTATTATGCGCAATTACTTCATGGATTTTCTTTGGAATATCATTAATCATCTACCCTATATTTAGAAAAAAGAAAGTGGAGGAAAAGCCGGATGAGTAAATCTTACAGTGCAAAAGATGTAAGAGTTTTAACTGAAATTGAGCATATAAGACTAGCACCTGGGATGTATATTGGCGAGACACAAACACCAACCCATTTAATCGAAGAAGCTTTAGATAATGCTCTTGATGAAGCACTGGCAGGTTTTGCTAAAATCATCG